>Ga0126312_10002882_pt1 | contig 11570 bp, 14 predicted proteins | sample Plot104A_FD_92537 | JGI IMG/M metagenome (GOLD analysis project Ga0126312, IMG submission 92537) | Serpentine soil microbial communities from UC McLaughlin Reserve, CA, USA - Plot104A | ecosystem: Environmental > Terrestrial > Soil > Grasslands | place: USA: UC McLaughlin Reserve, Lake County... | reverse complement strand
AGCGGATCCTCCGCTACATGGACCGGGAGAGCGACAACTTCACCGCCGAGATCCTGCTCAAACAGCTGGGCGCCGTCGACGAGGGCGTCGGCACCAGTGCGGCGGGCGCAAAAGCCGTTGTGCGGACGCTGCGCCACGCGGCGATCCCGCTCACCGGTGTTCGCATCGTCGACGGCTCAGGGCTCTCACCCAAAAACCGGCTCACCGCCGCCGCGCTGATCGGGCTGCTCGTGGCCGCCTGGAACAATCCGGTGATCCGGCCGGCCTTCGTCCAGTCGCTTCCGATCGCGGGCGTGAACGGCACGCTGGAGGATCGGATGGAAGCTCCCCCGGCCCGCGGCGCAGTGCTCGCGAAGACGGGATCGACCGCGGAGTCATCGGCCCTCTCCGGCTACGTACGCGGCCGTTTCGCCTTCGCCGTGCTGCAGAACGGCCGGCCGGTCTGGCACTACTGGGCCCGGCGCGCCCAGGATCGCTTTGCCGTCGTGCTAGCCGCTCAGTAGTTCGGCCAGCTCCGCTTCGGTCACCAGCGGCACGCCGGTCTGCTGCGCCTTGCTCAGCTTCGAGGCGCCCGGCTCTTCGCCGACCACGAGGCCGGTCGTCTTCTTCGACACCGAGTTCGTGACCTTGGCGCCTCGGGCCTCGAGCTCGGCCGCCGCCTGTTCCCGCGACCAGCCTTCGAGCGTGCCGGTGATCACGTACGTCTGCCCTGTGAGCGGTCCCTCCGCAGGCCGATCCTCATCGCCTGACTCGAAACGCAGGCCGAGCTCTCTCAGCTCGTCGATGAGCCGCCGGTTGTCCTCGTCGGCGAACCACTCGGCAATCGACTCCGCGCGGTCGGGGCCGATTCCCTCGGACTCCATGATCTCCTCCTGGCTCGCATTGAGAAGCCGGTCGACTGAGCCGAAGTGCCGGGCGAGGTTCTGTGCGGTCACCCCGCCGACGTCAGGGATGTTGAGCCCGAAGAGGACGCGTCGGAACGGGATCGCCTTCGACGCCTCGATCGACGTGATCACGTTCGTCGCACTTTTCTCCTGGAAGCCGTCGAGCTCGAGCAGCTGGCCCTTCGTCAGACGGTACAGGTCCGGCAGCGAGCGCACGAGGCCGAGATCCCAGAGCCGCCGCACGAGCTGCTCGCCGACACCCTCGATGTCGGCGGCGGCCATCACCCAGTTGTTGAGGGTCTCGAGCCCGCGCGACGGGCAGGCGCGGTTCGGGCATCGGTGCATCGCCTCGCCCTCGGGCTTGACGATCTTGGCGCCGCAGAGCGGGCAATGCGTCGGCATCTCGAACCGCTTCGTGCCTCGACGGTGCCGACCGGCAGGGCCCACGATCTGCGGAATCACGTCTCCTGCGCGCTGGACGATCACGTCGTCGCCTTCACGGATGTTCTTGCGGTTGATGTCCTCCTCGTTGTGCAGCGTCGCGCGAGAGATGGTGACGCCGCCGACCTCGACCGGCTCGAGCATCGCCCACGGATTCAGCGCCCCGGTTCGGCCGACGCGGATGAGGATCTTGTTCAGCCGAGTCGTCGCCGTCATTGGCGCCCACTTGAACGCGCGCGCCCAGCGCGGGCGGTCGTGGAGCGTGCCGAGACGCTCCTGCTGGTCGAAGCTGTCGACCTTGATCACGAGCCCGTCGATCTCGTAATCGAGCTCGATCCGCTTCGTCTCCCAGTCGCGGCAGGCGGCGTAGACGGTGTCGATCTTCTCGTGACGCTCGGCCAGCGGGTTCGTCCGGAAACCTCGCTCACGGAGCCACTGAAGTGCCTCCCAGTGCGTCTGCGCGGGCTGGCCCTCGTGGTGGCCCATGCCGTGTACCCAAATCGACAAGGGCCGCTCGGCCGTGATCGCGGGGTTGAGCTGGCGCAGCGAGCCGGCCGCGGCGTTGCGCGGGTTCGGGGCGGTTCGCTTCCCTTCCTCGGCGAAACGCTCGTTCAGCTTCCGGAAGCCCGAGAGCGGCATGTAGACCTCGCCGCGGATCTCGAGGAGCGGCGGTGGCGTCTCTCCCTCAGGGAGCACCATGCGCGGCGAGATCGCCCGGATCGTCCGCAGATTCGTCGTGACGTCCTCGCCGCGGTAGCCGTCGCCGCGTGTGGACCCGCGGACGAACTCGCCGCCTTCGTAGACCAGGTTGACCGCAGAGCCGTCGATCTTCGGCTCGGTGACGAAGGCGACCGGCTCGTCGGTGCCGAGGCGCTTGCGGACGTCGTCGACCCATTTTCGGAGCGCCTCCTCCGTTGTCACCTTCTCGAGCGACCCCATCGGCGAGAGATGCTCGATCTTCTGGAAGCCCTCAGCCGGCGGCGCTCCAACGCGACGGGTGGGCGAGTCGGGGGTTGCAACCTCGGGATGCTCGTCTTCGAGCGCCTGGAGCTCGTCGAAGAGACGGTCGTACTCGGCGTCGGAGATCTCCGGGTCGTCGAGGACGTGATACCGGTAGAGGTGGTGCTCGATCTCCGCACGGAGCTCGGCCGCGCGGCTTTCCAGGTCAGCAGTCGCCTTCGGCGTGCGGGTTGCCATCGACTCGATCGTATCGGCGGGATTTGCCGTCGCCGCGTCGAAGATGTCCGGTTCGGCGGGCGGAACGCCTCTCCCCCGTCCGCTGGGGCCCCGGCGGCTAGCCGCAGGCCTGTCGGGGCCCTTCCTTTCGGCCATGGCTAGGGGTCTGACCCCTCTGAACAGCCGACAGGTCAGTAGTGGACGCGCTCGAGGTACAGGCCCCACGGCGGGGCGGTCGTGCCCGCGTCTGCCCGGGAGCGTTCGCCGGACAGGAGCTCCGCGAAGCGCTGCGGCGGAACCTCGAGCATCGTCCCGACGAGGATCCGGACCATGTGCCGCAGGAAGCTGTCGGCGGTGATCTCGAACTCGAGCGCCTCCGCACGGTCGACCCAGCGTGCTCCCCTGACCACGCGGCGAGTGATCTCGTGCTCCGTATTGGTCGGCGTGAAGGCTCGGAAGTCGTGCTCCCCTTGGAGCAGCGCAGCCGCCTCGTCCAACTGTGCTCGGTCGAGCGTCCGCGGATACCACCACGACCGCCGCGCCTCGAAGGGCGACGGCGTCCTTCGCCTGAAGAGCCGATATCGGTAGCTGCGCGTCCGAGCCGAATGGCGCGCGTGGAAGTCAGGCGCCGCCTCCTCTCCCGCCAGCACCGCCACATCCTCGGGAAGAACCGCGTTCAGCGCCTCGGCGATCCGCTCCGACGGCGGGCCTCCCTCCGGCTCGACGCTCGCTATCTGGCCCAGCGCGTGGACGCCGGCGTCCGTCCGGCCGGCGACGGCGAGCCCGTGCCAGGACGAATAGACCTGATCGAGCGCCGACCGCAGCTCGCCTTCGACCGTACGCAACCCCGGCTGTGCGGCCCAGCCCCGGAAGCCGGTGCCGTCGTACTCGAGGGTCAGCTTCAGCTGCACCCTGCGTATCATCCTGCCGCGTGAGCGAGGAGGAGTGGCGGGTCGAGGTCGAACTCGACGACGAGCAAGCGGGATACGGGCTCGGCGAGCGGCTGCGCTCGCGCGATCTCGGTGACGAGGCGCGCCAGCGCCTCGGGCGGAGGGTCGTCGTCAGCCGGGACGGCTCACGCTTGTTCCTCTACGCCGCAACCGAGGCCAACGCACGCGAGGCGGAACGTGTCGTCCGCGACCTCCTGGCCGCCGATCGGCTCACAGCCGAGGTAGGAGTAACCCGGTGGCATCCGATCGAGGAGGCGTGGAAGGACGCGTCGATTCCGCTACCGCAGACGGACGCGGAGGTCGAGGAGGAGCGTCGCCGCATGGAGAAGGAAGAGTTGCGGGAAGCGGCCGAAGACGGCTCGTTCGACTGGCTCGTGAAGGTTCACCTGCCGAGCCGCGCCGCCGCGGCCGAGCTGGCTGCGCAGCTAGAAGGGGACGAGCACTCCGTGCACCGAGTCTGGCGCTACCTGGAGGTCGGCGCCCCCACGGAAGAGCGTGCGAACGAGCTTGCAGGTCGACTGCGTGACGAGCTGTCGTCCGACGCGGAGGTCTGGGTGGAGGCGAATCCTGAGGACGTCCGCAGTCCCGTCTTCGTACTGCTCGACTTTCGCCTGAGGGGGAACTAGAGGGACTAGCCGGCGGTAGCCGGCGTCTCGGCTTCCTCCGGCGCCCGCCGCACGGGTGCGACCGGGGCCGGTGGCACGTGGTCGACGAACTCGAGATAAGCCATTTGCGCCCCGTCACCCGGCCGCGGTCCGATCTTCACGATCCGTGTATAGCCGCCGTTCCGATCGGCGAACCGGGGCGCGACCTCCGCGAAGAGCAGGTGGACGACTTCCTGTGAGCGCAGAAAGGCGAGCGCCTGCCGGCGCGCTGCCAGGTCGCCGCGCCGCCCGAGCGTGATCATCTTCTCGGCGATCGGCCGGACCGCCTTGGCCTTCGCCTCCGTGGTCTTGATCCGGCCGTGCTCGATCAGCGAGCCGGTGAGGTTGGCGTAGAGCGCCTTCCGGTGCGCCGAGTCGCGACCGAGCTTCTTCCCCGAGCGATGGTGGCGCACTGCGCTGCCTACTCCTCCCCGCGAAGCGTCAGGCCCTGGGTCGCGAGGGTCTCCTTGACCTCTTCGATCGACTTCTTGCCGAAGTTCGGGATCGCGGCCAACTCGGCCTCGGTCTTGGTCACGAGATCTCCGATCGTCTCGATCCCCACGCGCTTGAGGCAGTTGTACGAGCGGACGCCCAACTCCAGCTCCTCGATCGGAAAGTTCTCCATCCCGTGCGCCAGCGGAGCCTCGGCGGCCGCTTCACGGGCCGCAGCCGCCTCGCCGAAGCCTTCGATCTTCTCGATGTCGGTGAAGATCGCGAGCTGCCGGATGAGGATGTCGGACGCCTCGCCGATCGCCTCGCGCGGATCGATCGAGCCGTCGGTCGTCACGTCGAGGGTGAGCTTGTCGTAGTCGGTTCGCTGCCCCACGCGGGCCGCCTCGACGTCGTACGAGACGCGGCGAACCGGCGAGAAGAGCGAGTCGATGGGAATGACCCCGATCGTGTGCTCGGGACCACGGTTGAGCTCGGCCGGCACGTAGCCTCGACCACGCCCGATCGTCATCGTCATCTCGAGCCGGCCCTTGTCGGACAGGTTCGCGATCACGAGGTCGGGGTTGAGGACCTCGAGGTCTGCCGGCGCTTCGATGTCAGCCGCAGTGACCGCGCCCGCGCCGCGCTTCGTCAGCCGGACCTCGACCTCGGGCGACTCGCCGTGCAGCCGGCAGACGAGGTTCTTGAGCGCCGAGATGATGTCGACGACGTCCTCGCGCACGCCGTTCAGCGTCGTGAACTCGTGCGCCACGCCCTCGAGCTTCACCGAGGTGACGGCAGCGCCCTCCAGCGAGGAGAGCAGCACCCGCCGCAGCGAGTTGCCGAAGGTATGGCCGAAGCCGCGGTCGAGCGGCTCGATCACGAAGACGCCACGGCGCTCGTCCACCTCTTCGTGGACGATCCGCGGGATCTGGAACTCCATCAGGGATGTACGTGTTGCCAAAGCGATCCTTTCTCTACTTGGAATAGAGCTCGACGATGAGCTGCTCCTGGACGGGGGTGTCGATCTCCCCGCGCTCGGGCCACTTGAGCACCTTGCCGGTGATGTTCTCGTGGTCGGCCTGGAGCCAGGGTGCGACCGAGGCGGTGAGGTCGGTGGCGTCGCGGATCACCTGCTCGGCCGGGCTGCCGGGCGCCATCGTGACGACGTCGTCCGGCTTGACCTGATAGCTGGGAATGTTCACGCGACGGCCGTTGACGTGGAAGTGGCCGTGGCGCACGAGCTGCCGCGCCTGCGCGCGGGAGGCGGCGAAGCCCAGCCGGTAGACGACGTTGTCGAGCCGCGACTCGAGCAAGCGCAGGAGGTTCTCGCCGGTGATCCCGGATCCGCGCGCCGCCTTGGTGTAGTAGGTGCGGAACTGCTTCTCCAGCAGGCCGTAGTAGCGCCGCGCCTTCTGCTTCTCGCGCAGCTGCAGCAGGTACTCCGACTGCTTGATCCGGCCGCGCCCGTGCTCGCCCGGCGGATAGCTGCGGCGCTCGACGGAGCACTTCTCGGTCAGGCAGCGCTCGCCCTTCAGGAAGAGCTTCATGCCCTCGCGGCGGCAGAAACGGCACTTGGGGCCGAGTGAACGGGCCATCAGACGCGCCTCCGCTTCTTCTGTCGGACACCGTTGTGGGCCTGCGGGGTGACGTCCTTGACGCCGAGGATCTCGAGGCCGGCAGCCTGGAGCGACCGGATCGCCGTCTCGCGGCCGGAGCCCGGTCCCTTGACGAAGACCTCGACCTTCTGGAGTCCGTGCTCCATCCCCTTGCGCGCGCAGGCGTCAGCCGTGACCTGCGCCGCGAACGGCGTCGACTTCCGCGAGCCCTTGAAGCCGGCCGAGCCGGCCGACTCCCACACGATCACCGCGCCGTCTCCGTCCGTGAGCGTGACGATCGTGTTGTTGAACGACGTCTTGATGTGCGCCTGGCCGACGGCGATGTTCTTCTTGACCCGGCGGCGCGTCCGTCCCCGGGTCGCCTGACGACGCGGAGGGGCCATTAGGTTTTGGTGGCCGCCTTCTTGCCGCGGCCGACCGTCTTCTTCGGCCCCTTGCGCGTGCGCGCGTTCGTCTTCGTGCGCTGGCCGTTGACGGGCAGTCCGCGCCGGTGCCGCAGCCCGCGATAGGCGCCGATCTCGGAGAGGCGCTTGATCGCCTGGGTGCGCTCGCGGCGGAGGTCGCCCTCGACCTGCAGATTCGTGTCGATGTACTCGCGGAGCTTCGTGATCTCCGGATCGGTCAGGTCCCGGATCTTCTCGTTTGCGTCCAGACCCGTTCCTTCGACGACCTTGCGCGCCGTCGAGCGGCCGATCCCGTAGATGTAGGTGAGCCCGATCTCGAGGCTCTTCTCACGCGGAAGATTGACGCCTGCGATGCGTGCCAAATTCTCTCCTTACCCTTGACGCTGCTTGTGCCGGGGGTTCGTGCAAATGACCATGGTGCGACCATGCCGCTTGATTACGCGGCAGCGCTCGCACATCGGCTTGACTGAAGCTCTGACTTTCATCGGTGTCTGTACGTAATGCGCCCGCGGGAGAGGTCGTAGGGAGAGAGCTCGACCTTGACCCTGTCGCCGGGGAGGATGCGGATGTAGTTCTTGCGCATCTTCCCGGAGATCTTCGCCAGCACCTCGTGTCCACCATCGACCTGGATGCGGAACATGGTGCTCGGCAGGGCTTCGACGACCTCGCCTTCCACTTCGATCTTCTCTTCCTTCTGGGCCATTACCTCCTCACAGTGAAACCGCGCCAATGAGCGCGGTCGATACAACAACGGAACACGGCGCAGCACGGCTCTGCCGCCGCGAGTGGAAAATGGTAGCAAAGCCTGTTACTTAGCCGGAACGGCCGCAGCCGTCAGGATCCGCGGCCCTTCCCTGGTGACGGCCACCGTATGCTCGAAATGGGTAGACAGCGAGCCGTCGGCGGTCGCGATCGTCCACTGGTCGGGCCGGACGACGACCTCGTGGCCCCCCGCGGTGATCATCGGCTCGATCGCCAGCGTCATTCCCGGCGCGAGCGTTGGGCCCCGCCCAGGCTCGCCGTAGTTCGGGATCTGCGGGTCCTCGTGCATGTCGCGGCCGACTCCGTGCCCGACAAGGCTCCGTACCACGGAGAACCCCGCGTCCTCGGTCACCTGCTGGACGGCGTGTGAGATGTCGGTCAGCTTGCCACCCGCCCGCGCCTGTTCGATCCCGGCGTGGAGCGCAGCGTTGCCGACCTCGAGCAGCCGCTCGGCCTCCGGTTCGACCTCGCCCACCGGGAATGTGTACGCCGAGTCGGCGACGAAGCCGTCCAGGGTTACCCCGACGTCGACCGAGAGGATGTCGCCCTCGGCCAGCGCATAGGCGCCCGGGATCCCGTGGACGACGACGTCGTTGGGGGACGTGCAGATCGAGGCCGGGTAGGGATACGGGCCGCGGTAGCCCTTGAACGTCGGCACGCCGCCCCTCGAGCGAATGAACTCGTCCGCCAGCCGGTCGAGCTCGGCCGTCGTCGTTCCCGGGCGGATGTTCTCGCCGAGCAGCGACAGTGTGTCGGCGACGATCATCCCGGCCCGGGCCATGTGTTCCAGCTCCTGGCCTGACTTCCTGATGATCATCGGTGACCCTTCAGGTGATGCTGCCGCACTTCTGGGTCGCGAGCCGAAGGCGCCGCCTCGTCGGCGCCGACCAGAAGAGGTCGTGCCGGCTTTGCCGGCGCGACCGTCTCAAGCCAGAGTGCGCACTCCGACGAGGCAAGGCTGGAGAGCCTTGGTGAGGAGGAGGGTGTGCTCTGGCGCCGCGTGATCGCGGGCCAGAAGCCGGCTTGTATCGCCTGGAGGGTCACGTAGTACGAGCCGCCGCCTGCTCGAGTGCCTGCTGGGTCTCCCCGAACACCTCGTTCACCGGTCGGTCGCCGTGGATCCCGACGAGATTGCCCCGGAGCCGGTAGTGCTCGACAAGCGGCTCCGTCAGCTCGTGGTACAGGGCGAGGCGCCGCGCGATCACCTCGGGCGTGTCGTCCGCCCGCCCCTCGAGCTCGGAGCGCCTGAGCAGGCGCTCGGTGGCGACGTCGTCCGGCACCTGGAACTCGAAGACGATCGTGAGCGCACGGCCGATCTCGTCGAGCATCGCGTCGAGGGCGTCGGCCTGGGCCGGGTTTCGGGGGAAGCCGTCGAGGATGAAGCCTGCTTCCGCGTCGGGCCGGCTGAGACGCTCCCGGATCAGCTCGATCATGAGGTCGTCGGGAACGAGCTGCCCGCTCTCGACGATCGGCTTCACGCGCCGCCCGAGCTCGGTTCCCTCCACCATCGCCGCCCGAAGCATGTCCCCGGTGGCGATGTGCGGGATCCCGTACTCGGCCTCGATCCGCTTTGCCTGCGTTCCTTTTCCCGAGCCTTGCGGCCCAAGTAGCAGCACGTTCACGCCGCTACTTCAAGAACCCTTCGTAGGAGCGCATCATCATCTGCGACTCCATCTGGCGCATCGTGTCGAGCGCGACGCCGACGGCGATCAGAACCGAGGTTCCGCCGAGCGCTCCGGCCAGCGCCTGAGAAACGCCGGTGTAGGCGATGACGAGACTCGGCAGCGTCGCCACCAGCGCGAGGTAGATCGCGCCGGGCAGCGTCAGCCGCGTGAGCACCCGGTCGAGATACTGGGCGGTGGGCGGCCCCGGGCGAATGCCCGGGATGTACCCGCCGTGCTTGCGCAGGTTGTCGGCCTGATCGACCGGGTTGAACTGGACCGCCGTGTAGAAGAACGTGAAGATCACGATCATCAGCCCCTGGAGCACGAGGTACGGCCAGTCGGTGTACGAGAAGTACTTGTTGATGAAGCTCTGCGTCTGCGGGAAGTACTGCGCGATCGTGGGCGGGAACGCCATCACCGCCGCGGCGAAGATGACGGGGATCACGCCGGCCATGTTCACGCGCAGCGGCATGTAGGTCGAGCCGCCGGTCGTCATCCGCCGCCCGACCATCCGTTTCGCGTACTGGATCGGAATGCGTCGCTGGCCCTCCTGAATGAACACGACCGCGACGACCACCGATACCGCCATGATCGGGAAGAACAGGCGCTCGAAGATCCCGCCGTTGACCCAAGCCTCGATGCCGAGCGGAAGCCCCGTCAGGATCGAGGCGAAGATCAGGAGCGAGATGCCGTTGCCGATGCCGCGCTTCGTGATCAGCTCGCCCATCCACATCAGCAGCGTCGTGCCGGCGGTGAGCGTCAGGACGATGAGCGCCATCTTCCCGTAGTTCTTCTCCAGCGCATCCTGGCGCTGGAACAGGAAGGCGAAGCCGGTCGCCTGCGCCGCGGCGAGCACGACGGTGAGGTAGCGCGTGTATTGATTGATCTTGGCGTAGCCCGCCTCGCCCTCCTTCTGGAGTTGCTCGAGGCGCGGGATCACGACGGTCATGAGCTGGAGGATGATCGACGCCGTGACGTAGGGCATGATCCCGAGCGCGAAGATCGCGAACTGGGAGAGCGCGCCGCCTGAGAACAGGTTCAGGAGCGCGAGCACCGTCCCGCCCGCGGACGAGTTGAAGTAGTTCTCGATCGTGTCCGAGTCGACGCCGGGAGCCGGGAGCCACGAGCCGAGCCGATACAGACCGAGGATGACGGCCGTGAACAGAACCCGGCGCCTGAGCTCGGGAACACGCCACGCGTTGGTCAGCCAAGAGAACATCTACTCGGTCTCCGGCTCCTCAGCTGCCTCGGGCGCTTCGGCTGCTTCGGGCTCGTCGGCGGCCTCGGCCTCCGGCGCTGCCGCCGCAGGGGCAGGCTGACCGCTCTTCTTGCGCCGCCGCCTCACCTTCGGCTCCTTCAGCGCCGTCACCGACCCGCCGGCACCCTCGATCTTCTCGCGCGCGGTCGCAGAGAACGCGTGCGCGGTGACCGCGAGCTTCCTGGACAGATCGCCCTGACCGAGGATCTTCACTTCCGTGCGGGCGTTCCTGATCAGGCCCGCTTCGGCGAGCAGCTGCGGCGTCACCTCGGCATCCGCGTCGAAGCGCTCGAGGTCGCGGACGTTGACCGCAGCCATGATCGTCCGGTGCGGGCCGATCGGCATCGCGTCCTTCGAGTAGGGGCCCCGCTGCTTGCCCAGCCGCATGTAGATGGGCGTCTGGCCGCCCTCGAAGCCCGCGCGCATCTTGTGCGAGCCGGAGCGAGCCTTCTGTCCCTTGACCCCCCGTCCCGCGTACCGTCCCTTGCCCGAGCCCATGCCGCGGCCGACCCGCTTCCGCGCCTTGCGCGGGGACGCGGGCTTGAGATTCGAGAGATTGAGCTGCTCGGCCATGGCTTGCGGGTTACTCCTCGCCCTCGACCCGGACGAGGTGGCGAACCTTCCGCAGCATACCGGCGACCTCCGGGCTCTCCGGACGCTCGACCGTGCGTCCGATCTTGCCGAGACCGAGTGCTCGCAGCGTGCCGCGATGACGTTCGGTCTGGCCGATCTGGCTGCGGACCTGGGTGATCTTCAGCGTCCTACTCATTCGCGTCCTCGGCCGCCGCGGCCGCTACCGGCTCATGCTCCGGCTCCTGCTCCGCCGTCGCCTCCTCGGCCTCGGGCTTCTCCTTCGGGATCGGCAGGACGTCGGCGATCGTCTTCCCCCGGGCCTTGGCGACCTCTTCGGGGCGGCGCAGGCTTTTCAGCCCTTGCACGGTCGCCTTGAGCATGTTCACGGGATTGGTCGTTCCGAGGCTCTTCGCAAGGATGTCGCGGACGCCCGCCAGCTCCAGCACCGCGCGGACTCCACCGCCCGCGATCACGCCCGTCCCCTCGCTTGCAGGCCGCAGGAGGACGCGCGCCGCGCCGTAGCGGCCGAGGATCTCGTGCGTGATCGTCGTCCCGTGCTTGGGAACGGTGAAGAGGTTCTTCTTGCCGTCCTCGACGGCCTTCGAGATCGCCAGCGGAACTTCGCGGGCCTTGCCGTAGCCGACACCTACTCGGTCGACCTCGTCGCCGACCACGACCAGCGCCGTGAACGAGAACCGCCGGCCGCCCTTGACGACCTTGGCGACGCGGTTGATCTCGACGACGCGCTCCTTGAGCTCTCTGGTCT
>Ga0126312_10002881_pt1 | contig 11571 bp, 15 predicted proteins | sample Plot104A_FD_92537 | JGI IMG/M metagenome (GOLD analysis project Ga0126312, IMG submission 92537) | Serpentine soil microbial communities from UC McLaughlin Reserve, CA, USA - Plot104A | ecosystem: Environmental > Terrestrial > Soil > Grasslands | place: USA: UC McLaughlin Reserve, Lake County... | reverse complement strand
TCCTCGGCGGCGGTCAGCAGCGGGTGCCGGCGCGCTTCGTTGAAGAAGAGCTGGAGGGAATCCTCCAACTCCGTCGGAGCGGCCTGGCGCGTCTCCGGCGTCTCCGCCGGACGGATCAGCTGATCAGTACTCGTCTTGACTCCTTCGATTTCGATAGTTCGAGACTTGTAAAAGTATAGACACCGGCGCAAGTCCGTTGTTACGCAAGATGTACGCAATTTCCGGGCCTGAACGCGCCAAAAAGCCGCTTCCCGGGAGGGAAAATGGCCAGCGGCGCAGTCTGAGGGCATACCCCGGATCCAGCGGGCCTAACTCGGGCGCGCCGAAGGGGTCGCGGGTCGGGTGGGCCGGTGCGTGGGCTCGCGGGCCGGCGGTCCGGGCGACGCGGGAGGCGCCCCGGCGGGTCAGCTTCCCGCATTTGCATCCGCCGGGTAGCCTTCGGGTAGAACCGGTGCATGCAGGTAAGCGCTCCCGACCGTGATCAGCTCCGCGGCCTCGCCGAGCTTCGGCTCGACCGTCCGGTCGTCCTGAGCCTGTATCTGAACCTGGACCCGTCGCAGTTCGCGACTCCGCCCGCCCGGAAGACCTCGGTGCGCTCGCTGCTCGACGAGGCCGAGCGCCGCGTCCGCGAGGGGAACGGCCTCTCGCACGACGACAGGATGGCGCTCCAGGCGTCGCTCGAGCGGGCAAGCGCCTTCCTCGAGAACGACCTGCCGAGCGTCGGCGCTCACGCCCTCGCGGTGTTCGCAAGCGAGCGGAACGGCCTGTTCGAGGCGCTGAAGCTCCCGCGCAGCGTGCCGAACCGGGTTGCGATCGGCCACTCCCCGCTGGTCGGCCCGCTCGCCCGGCTCGCCAGCCGCGAGCGCTGGTGTCTCGCGCTCGTGAACCGGCGCGACGCCCGCATCTTCCGCGGCTCGCCCGACGGGCTCCGCGAGATCGAGCAGATCCACGACGACGTCTCCGGCCAGCACGACCAGGGCGGCTGGTCGCAGGCGCGCTACCAGCGCGGTATCGAGAAGGAGAAGGACGACCACCTGAAGGACACGGGCGACGCCCTGATGCGCCACTTCAAGCGCCAGCCCTTCGAGCGGCTGATCGTAGGCGGCCCGCGCGAGGTGGTGACGGACTTCGAGCAGAAGCTCCACCACTACCTCCGGGAGCGGCTGGCCGGCCGGATCGAGGTCGACGTGCGCTCGAGCCCCGACCAAGTGCTCGACGCCGCCCGCCCGCTGATCGAGGAGCTGGAGCGGGAGCGCGAGCGCAAGGCGCTCGAGAAGCTCGGCGAGCGCGGCGCAACCGGCCTCGAGAACGTCCTGCCGCCGCTGAACGAGCGCCGCGTGGAGCTGCTCATCCTGGACGAGCAGTTCGGCGGCGTGACCGGCGTCCAGTGCCTCGAGTGCGGCTGGCTCGGCCTCGAAGGCGACCGCTGCCCGGCGGACGGCTCGGAGCTCGCGCAGCTCGAGGACCTCACCGAGGCGATGATCGAGCTGTCGGTGCAGCAGGCGGCCGACCTGCTCGCGGTGCGCCGCGAGCGCGCCGCGCTCGAGGCCCACGGCGGCGCGGCGGCCCTGCTCAGGTTCTAACCGCTCCGGTCCGGGAACGGGTCAAGGGACCCGATTCGATTCGAAAGGACCCGCGATGTTGAGGAAGCTTCTGTTCGGCGCGGCCGCGGCAGGCGCCGTGGCGTGGATCGCCAAAAACAAGGACACCGCGAAGGCGTACGTCGACCGCTACGGCGGCCAGCTGAAGGGCGCGGCCACGAACGTGACCCCGGGCGCCGGCCGCGAGCCCGCGGAGGAGCGTCTCAACGACCCGGCCCTCGCGCGGAAGGTCGAGAGCGAGGTGTTCCGCGACGATTCACTCCCGAAGGGCAACATCTCCGTCAACGCGGAGTACGGAGTCATCTACTTCCGCGGCGAGGTGCCGAGCCGGGAGCTCATGGAGGAGCTCACCGACCGGGCGCGCGGCGTCGACGGCGTGCGCGCCGTGGAGAACCTGACGCACCTCCCGGGGGAGCCTGCGCGAACCACCTAGTCTGGGAGCGGTGTCAGACGCCGCCATCGAGACGCAGGGCCTCGTCCGGGAGTTCAAGAAGGGCCCACGCGCGGTCGACGGGATCGACCTGCGCGTGGAGCCCGGCGAGGTGTACGGCTTCCTCGGGCCGAACGGGGCCGGGAAGTCCACGACCGTGCACATGCTCACCACGCTGCTCCCGCCCTCGGCGGGACGCGCGTGGGTGGCCGGCCACGACATCGTGGAGGACGGTGCCGCCGTCCGCGCGACGATCGGCGCCGCGCTCCAGGACGCGGCGCTCGACCCGTACCTGACCGGGCGCGAGCACATGAAGCTCCAGACCGCGCTCCACGGGATGCGCGGCGCCGAGGCGCGCGAGCGCTCCGACGCTCTGCTCCAGCGCGTGGGCCTCGTGCAGGCGGCCGACCGCCGCGTGGGCGGCTACTCGGGCGGCATGAAGCGCCGGCTCGACCTCGCGCTCGCGCTCGTACACCGGCCCCGCATCCTGTTCCTCGACGAGCCCACGACCGGGCTCGACCCGCAGAGCCGCAGCGCGCTCTGGGAGGAGGTGCAGCGGCTGGCCGCCGACCGCGGCGTGACCGTCTTCCTGACGACGCAGTACCTCGAGGAGGCCGACGTCCTGGCCGACCGCGTGGGCATCATCGACCGCGGCCACATCGTGGCTGAAGGTACCCCCGAGGAGCTGAAGGCGGAGATCGGCCGCCCGAGCGTGGAGGCGATCCCCCGGGACCCGGACCAGCTCGCCTACACGAAGCAGGTGCTCGCGCGCTTCGGCGAGTCGGTGACCGGCTCGCCCAAGGGCGCCTCGGTGCGGCTGTCGGGCGGCGACGCCCAGCTCGCGGAGGTCGTGCGCGCCCTCGACGCCGCGAACATCGAGATCCAGGAGCTCCAGCTCCACGCGCCCACGCTCGACGACGTGTTCCTTGCCAAGACCGGGCGGTCCCTCGAGGGCGAGGCCGAGCGCGAGGTCGCCGCCGCGTGAGTGAGGTCGCGCTGCTGGCGCAGCGCTCCGTCGTACGCACGCTTCGCCAGCCGGCGATGGTCGTGCCGTCGCTGGTGTTCCCCCTGCTGCTCCTGTCGATCAACACCAGCGGCCTCGAGACGGCAACGCACCTGCCCGGGTTCCCGACCAACTCGTACTTCCAGTTCGCCCTCGCGATCCCGTTCATCCAGGGAGCGCTCTTCTCCGCGAACAGCGCCGGAACGAACGTCGCGAGCGACATCGAGAGCGGGTTCCTCAACCGGCTCGCGCTGACGCCGCTCAGGCGGGTGTCGCTCATGCTGGGCCAGCTCACCGGAATCCTCGCGCTTGGCCTGATCCAGGCGCTGACATTCGTGGTCGTTGGTCTGGCTTTCGGGGACGGCATCGCTGCCGGCCCGGCTGGGGTTGTGGTCCTCGTTCTGCTGTCGCTGACGATCTCCCTGGCCTTCGGCGCCATCGGCGCGTTCGTCGCGCTCCGGGCCGGCAACGGCGAGGCCGTGCAGGGGACGTTCCCGCTCTTCTTCGCGGCGCTGTTCCTGTCGTCGATGTCGCTGCCGCGCGACCTCATCGAAACCGACTGGTTCCGCACGGTCGCGACCTGGAACCCCGTCTCTTACATGCTCGAGGGCATCCGCTCGCTCGTGATCGAGGGCTGGGACGCGGAGGCGCTCGCGCTCGGGTTCGCGTGCGCGGGCGGGATCGCGCTGATTGCGGTGGCCGCCGCCGGGTCGGCGCTGCGGACGCGGATGGTGCGCACGTGAGCCGCGGTTCGTTCTTCTCCGTCGCACGGGCGGTCGCGTGGCGCAACATCCACAACTGGGCCACGAACCCGGCGCTCGTCATCCCGGGCGTGTTGTTCCCGATGTTCTTCTTCACCGCGTTTGCGGGCGGGCTGTCGCGCATCGACAACGTGCCGGGCTTCGACTATGGGGCGGGCTACACGACGTTCGTCTACGGGTTCGTCCTACTCCAGGCCGCAACCTTCGGCGGCGTCTTCAGCTCGTTTTCGATCGCACGCGACTTCGAGTCCGGCTTCTCACGCAGGCTGATGCTGGGGGCCGCGAACCGCGGCGGGATCGTGGCCGGCTACTGGATCGCCGCGCTCGTGCGGGCGCTCACGAACATCGGCGTCATCACGGTGGTGGCCCTGCTGGTCGGGCTCGAGGTCCATGGCAGCGGCATCGACATCGTGGGCCTCTACACGCTCGCGTTCCTGATGAACGCGTTCGCGCTGCTGTTCGGGACAGGCGTCGCCATGCGCCTCCGCACGATGCAGGCCGGCCCCGCGATCCAGACGCCCGCGTTCCTCCTGCTGTTCCTCGCACCGGTCTGGGTGCCCTACGACCTGCTGACCGGCTGGGTGCAGGCGGCGGCATCGGTGAACCCGCTGACGCTCGTGCTCGAGGCCGGCCGTGGCTTCCTCGCGGGCGACCCGACGAAGGTGCTGCCTGCCTTCGCGGTCGTGGCGCTGCTGGTCTCGGTCTCCGTCCTGTGGGCGCGCGGCGGCCTCCGGAGCGCCGAGCGGGTTGCTTAAGTACCGGTTATGGCTGACGAGGTTCACGAGGTCGTGCAGGGAGACGGCTACGCCGTCGCGAACGTCGACGCGCTCGCCGAGGGGCCTGGCTTCCGCAAGGTGCGCCGCGAGCTCGGCGTGACCGCCTTCGGCGTCAATGCGATCGAGATCCCGCCCGGCTTCCAGACCGGCCGCCACTTCCACGACGAGCAGGAGGAGCTCTACTTCGTCCATCGCGGGCGGATCAGGATTCGCCTGAACGACGAGACGGAGCACCTGCTCGGCCCCGGCGGCCTCGCCCGCGTGGACGCCGCCACCATCCGGCAGATCGAGAACGTCGGCGACGAGCCGGCCGTCTACCTCATCGCGGGCGGCAAGGACGGCTACGTGGGCCGCGACGGCCGCCTGCCGGAGGGCGAGACGAGCCGCTTCGGCCCTGCGGGCCAGCCCGGCTGACTTGTACGGGAGCGTCGCCATCGGCGCGGCGGTGCTGGCCGGCTGTCCGGTCTTCCCGGCCGACAACGACTGGAACCTCCGCGTGGACGGCCTGCCGGTGCACCCGCGCTCGGACGCGATCGTGCGCTCCATCGGCGCGGGCGAGCACATGCACGCGGACTTCGGGTCGGGCCGCTACCAGGGTGCGCCGATCGGCATTCCGTACGTGACGGTCCCGCGCGGGCAGCGGCGCGTGCCGGTGAGCTTCGACTACGCGGACGAGTCCGACCGCGGCCGCTACCCGATACCGCCTCGCGCCCCGGTCGAGGGTGGGCGGAACTCGGACGGCGACCGCCACGTGATCGTGGTGCAGCGCTCGCGCTGCAGGCTGTACGAGCTGTACGACGCGCACCCCATCGCCGGCGGCGCGCGCTGGCGCGCCGGCTCCGGCGCGATCTTCAGCCTGCGCTCGAACCGCCTGCGCCCGCGCGGCTTCACCTCGGCCGACGCCGCCGGCCTGCCGATCCTCCCGGGGCTCGCCCGCTACGGCGAGGTGAGGCGCGGCCGGATCGACCACGCGCTCCGCATCACGGTCGAGCGCACGCGCCGGGCCTACATCCACCCCGCGCGCCATTTCGCCTCGACCCTCACCGACCCGGACCTGCCCGCGATGGGCCAGCGGCTGCGCCTCAAGCGCGGCTTCGACATCTCGCGCTTCCCGCGCCAGTCGCGCATCGTGCTGCGGGCGCTCAAGCGCTACGGGATGATCGTTGCCGACAACGGCTCGTCCTGGTACGTGAGCGGCGCCCCCAGCCGCGGCTGGGACAACGACGACCTGCACTCGCTCCACGGCGTGCCGGGCAGCGCGTTCGAGGTCGTCGACACCTCCCGTTTGCCCCGCCCCTAGGCGGGTACCTCCCGCGTATGTGGGGATACACAATCGTCGTCGGCGCATTTGCAGCCGCCCTGGTCGTGATGTCGCTCACCTTCATGGGCGGCGCAGTGGTCGTTGCGGTGCCGCTCGCTCTCGTCGCCGTCGCGATCGCCGGGGCCGTGGACTTCAGCCGCCGTCGCAAGACGGTCCAGAGCATCCACACCCACCAGCACGACGACGACGTGGAGTTCACGGAGCGCGACCGCCGCACGCTCGTCTCCGAGTAGGCTCCACGCATGCGGCCGGTCCGCGTCGGCTGCTCGGGCTGGCAGTACGACGACTGGCGGGGCAGGCTCTATCCGGAGGGCCTGGCGAAGGGACGCTGGCTCGAGCGCTACTCGCAGGTCTTCGACACCGTCGAGGTCAACTCGACCTTCTACCGGCTCGCGTCGCGCGACGCGGTCGCGCGCTGGGTCGAGCAGACGCCGCCCGGCTTCCTGATCGCCGCCAAGGCGAGCCGCTACATGACGCACGTCCGGCGACTTCAGAACCTCGCGGACGGGATCGGGCGCTACTACGAGGGCATCGAGCCGCTGGTCGAATCCGGCAAGCTCGGGCCGATCGTCTGGCAGTTCCCCGCGAACTTCCATCGCGACGACGACCGGCTCGGCCGCGCGCTCCCGCTTCTCCCGCCCGGGCGCCACTGCTTCGAGTTCCGCCACGAGAGCTGGTTCACGGAGCCGGTCTACAAGCAGCTGCGGGCTCACGACGCCGCGCTCGTGATCGCCGACCACCCGCGCTGGCCGTTCCAGGCACGCGAGCTCACCGCCGACTGGACGCTCGTGCGTCTCCACCACGGCCACCGCGGGCGCGACGGCAACTACTCGAAGACCGAGATCGACGAGTGGGCCGAGCGGATCGCCGGCTGGCGCCGCGAGGCCGAGGTGTTCGTCTACTTCAACAACGACTGGAAGGGCTACGCGCCGGCGAACGCCCTGTCGCTCATGCGGCGGCTGCGGCTGTCTCGAGACGGTTGAGCGCACGCCGCAGCAGGCGCGACACGTGCATCTGCGAGTAGCCGATCCGCTCGCCGATCTCGCGCTGGGTGAGGTCGTGGATGAAGCGCAGCTCGAGCACCTGACGCTCGACCTCGGGCAGGGCGGTCCACGTGCTGGCGATCGCCTGGCGGTCCTCGACGAGCTCGTATGCGGAGTCCTCGCTGCCGAGCAGGTCGACCACTGAGGCCGACTCGCCGTCGTCGCGCGCGGCGGGCGCGTCGAGCGACGCCGCCTCGTAGCTCGCGGCTGCCTCCTGGGCCTCCAGCACCTGCTCCGTGGAGCAGCCGAGATGCTCGGCCACCTCGCGGACCTTGGGCGAGCGGCCGAGCTCCTTCGAGAGCACCTCGGTCGCGCGGCTCACGGCGAGCGTGCGCTCCTGGAGGTCGCGCGGAACGTGGAGCGACCAGCCCTTGTCGCGGAAGTGCCGCTTCAGCTCGCCGAGGATCGTCGGCGCGGCGTAGCTCGTGAACTTCGTGCCGCGGCCGGGCTCGAAGCGGTCGATGGCCTTGATCAGGCCGAGGCTCGCGACCTGCACCAGGTCGTCGACCGGCTCGTCGGTGTAGGTGTAGCGGAGAGCGAGATCGCGCGCGAGCGGCAGGAAGCGCTCGCAGAGCTCCTCGCGTGCGGCGAGGTCGCCCTCGTCGTGGTAGCGCACCAGCAGCTGGCGCTCGGTCTCGCGCGCGTCCGTGCCTGTGCACGGCGCCCGCCGCGGAGGTCGCTGTGGGGGGGGACCTATGAGGGTTGCAGGGGCCATCTCGAACCTTCCCGTCGTAGTTGACGCAAAAGGTCCGTTTCGCGACCGCTGCCCGCGATCGCGCTTCGTCCCCATCTTGAAGCCAAGCCACCCCCTGGACCAGCGTTCCGGGCAGGCGACCTATTTGGAGTGTTTCCTCCCGGTTGGGTAACTAAACCCGTTCCGGGTAGCCAGAGGCCATGGCACAAACAGTCGAAGAGATCATGACCCGCAACCCGCGCACCGTCGACGCGTCCGCCACGCTCCGCGATGCCGCTCGTGTGATGAGCGAGAGCGACATCGGCGACGTCGTCGTGACGGACGGCGGCCAAGTCACCGGCATCGTCACCGACCGCGACATCGTCGTGCGCGCCGTGGCGGAGGGCCGCGACCCGGATAGCACCGCCGTGAGCGATGTGGTCACCACCGGCGTCGAGACGATCGAGCCGGACGCGAGCGTCGACGACGCCCTGAGCCGCATGCGTGAGAAGGACATCCGGCGCCTGCCGGTCGCGAGGAAGGGCGAGCCCATCGGGATCGTCTCGCTCGGCGACCTGGCCGTGGAGCGCGAGCCCGACTCGACGCTCGCCGACATCTCGGCCGCCTCGCCCGATCAGTGAGCCGCGACCGGCCCGACAAGGGCGACCGCTCGCAGGACCCGGAGCCTCATCACTCCCTGAACAACCCGGCCGGCGAGCCGGACGAGACGGAATGGCCGGACCCCTACGAGCAGCGGGAGGACCCGCGCGATGAGGACCACCCGCCCACGGGCAGCACGAGCACGAGCGAGCCGCACCCCGCGCAGGATCCCGAGGCAGAGCCCTGGGAGGGGCCGAAGCGCGACAAGCTGGACGACTGAGCTAGCGCTAGCCGCCCGCGAGCACCGGTAAGACGCTCTCCCCGTACACCTCCAGTGCGCGCTCGGGCGCCGCGCCCGAGCCGTTCTGGAGGCAGACGACGGTGGCGCCCAGCTTCTCGATCTCGCGGATCCGCTCCACGTGCTGCTCGGGGTCGGAGGCGACGATGTAGGACTCCCTGAACTCATCGTCCGAGATCTCCCGCTCGGCGTTCTCGTACATCGCGCGCGGGTCGTGCCAGTCGTCGGTGAAGTACTCCGGTGGCTGAGTCGCCTTCCAGACGCGGGCGCCCTCGAGCGCGGCGTCGTCGTCCTTCGCCCACGAGAAGCCGGCCTGGAGGATGATCTCCCCCGCCGGCCTGCCGGCGTCGTCGCACGCGGCCCGGTACGCCTCGATCACGCCGGGCGCCATCTCCGGGTCGCCCATCGTCCAGACGCCGTCTCCGAGGCGGCCGGCCACCTCGGCGGCCTGCGGGCCGAAGGCGGACACGTAGACCGGCGGGCGGCGCTCGCCCCTCGTGTGGAGGTAGGCGGTCTTCGTGCGGAAGAAGCGGCCCTGGTGGTCGAGACGCTCGCCGCCGAGCAGCGGGCCGATGATCTCGAGCGCCTCCTCCATCCGCGCGATCTGCTCGGCGACCGGCGGCCAGTCCATGCCGCAGGGCGACTCGTTCAGCGACTCGCCCGAGCCGATCCCGAGGAACGCGCGGCCCGGGCACATCTCCTCGATGGTCGCGATGAACTGGGCCACCGTCGCCGGGTTGTGGCGGAACACCGGCGCGGTCACGCCCGTTCCGAGGAGGGCTGACTCCGTCGCGTTCCCGATCGCGCCCAGGAGCGCCCACGCGTGCGCGGACTCACCGGGCTCCCACCAGGGCTGGAAGTGATCGCTCACGTTGATCCCGTCGAACCCGGCTCGCTCGGCGATCACCGCCTGGCCCACGAGCGCGCTCGGTGGGAACTGCTCGGTCGCGAGCTGCACCCAGTAGCGCATCAGCCCTCCACTCCGGTGGCGGTGTGGGGGGCGCCCACCGGCTTCGACTCGGGCGAGCCGCGCTGGCGCAGGTAGACGGACAGGATCGCCATCGAGCCGACCGCGAGGAACTCGGACTGCCAGTTCTGAAGCGTCTTGTCCCAGAAGTCGCCCGTCCCCAGATAAGTCCATAGGCCGACTGTGTCCATGTGGTGGTCGAGGCGCTCGCTGTTGTACGCCACGACCCCGGTGACCGATTGGGCGAACCAGCTGCCGAGCCAGATCGTGCCCATCACCAGCACGAGCGAGTTCTCGTACAGCATCCGCCTGATTCCCCGGACCTTGGCCCATTTGGGTGAGTTCCGCTGCGCGTGCTCGCCGACCTTCTGCTCTTCGTCCGTCTCGCGTCCGCCCTGGTCGAGCTCCTTCGACTCCGGCGAGCCTTTCTGGAGCAGCCACACGGTGAGGAGGATCATCAGCGCGAACTGGAGGTACTCCGACTGCCAGTTCTCGAGCACGCCGTTCCCGAAGTCGGACGACACGACGTAGCGCCCCAGCGAGATCTCAGGGTCACCGTGCCGCACCTGCTGCTCGTTGATTTCGGCGTGGCCCGCGATGGCCTGACCCGACAACGCCGCCAGAAACAGCACCAGGAACACGATCGACAGGCTGTTCTCCCTGAGGAAGCGGCGCATCACTGGTGCATCAGGCCGATGGCCGAGTAGAAGACGATCCCGGCGGCGATCAGGACGAGGTAGATCACGAACATCGCTCGCATGTCAGCCCTCCAGCTCACACTCGTACGGCTGCTCCGCCGCGGTCGGCTCGCAGCCGGCCGCCGAGATCCTCCAGCTGTCGGGACCCTCGTCGAGGAAGTCGGCTCCGCCCTCGGCCAGACCGGCGAACGCGCTGCGCATCTCCACGCGCTTCACGGCGACCGTCCCGCCCTTCGGCAGCTCGAGCGTGAGGATGGCCTCCTCGCACGGCTTCTGCTCCTGCAGCTCGAGCTTCGACGCCGTCTCCGCGCTCAGCTGCGCGCAGGCGGCCTGGCCGTCGCCTGACCCGAGCGCCGCGTGGAAGCGCTCCGCGACGGCAGCCGCGTCGTCCGCTCGCTCGCCGGTCCCGCAGCCGGCGACCGCGATCGCGAGCACGCATGCGAGGGAAACGGCGCGGGGTCCCACTCCCGACCTGATGCCCCGGTGTGGCCGCAGGGCAAACCGGGTAGCCGCCAGCCGTGCTCAGATCGCTCTGGCTCGAGGACCGGACCGGCGCCGCGCGCCCGCGGCTCGACCGCGACATCGCCGCGGACGCCGTCGTCGTCGGCGCCGGCATCGTCGGGCTGACGACCGCGCTGCTACTGGAGCGCGAGGGCCTGGACGTCGTCGTGCTCGAGATGCGCCACCCGGCCGCGGGCGCCACCGGCTACACGACTGCGAAGCTCTCGTCGCTCCACGGGCTCACCTACGCGCGCCTCGCAAAGAGCATCGGCCGCGACGGCGCGCGCACCTACGGCGAGGCGAACGAGGCCGGCATCGCGCGGGTATTCGAGCTGGCGGAGGAGCTCGGGATCGACTGCGACCTGCGCCGCAAGCCGAACTACACCTACAGCGAGGATGCCGCCGGCCTGGACGAGCTGCGCGAGGAGGCCGTGCTGGCGCGCGACCTCGGGCTGCCCGCCTCCTACGTCGAGGACCTGGACCTGCCCTTCGCGGTCGCCGGCGCCGTGCGCTTCGACGACCAGGCCGAGTTCCACCCTGTGAAGTACGTGGAGGGCATCGCCGCGGCGCTGCGCGGCCCGGTCCACGAGGGCACGCGCGTGACCGGCGTGGGCTCCGGCCGCGTGAACACGGCGGCCGGCCCGCGCGTGCGCGCCGAGCACGTGGTCGTGGCGACCCACCTCTCGTTCCTCGACCGCGGGCTCTACTTCGCGCGCTGCCATCCCGAGCGCTCGTATGTGGTGGCGGGACGGGTGGAGGACCCGCCGGCCGGGATGTACCTGTCCACCGAATCGCCGGTCCACTCGATCCGTGCCCACGGGGACTGGCTGCTCGTGGGAGGGGAGAGCCACAAGACCGGCCAGGCCGTCGCCGCGGAGCGCTACGAGCGGCTGAGCGCG
>Ga0126312_10002880_pt1 | contig 11573 bp, 11 predicted proteins | sample Plot104A_FD_92537 | JGI IMG/M metagenome (GOLD analysis project Ga0126312, IMG submission 92537) | Serpentine soil microbial communities from UC McLaughlin Reserve, CA, USA - Plot104A | ecosystem: Environmental > Terrestrial > Soil > Grasslands | place: USA: UC McLaughlin Reserve, Lake County... | reverse complement strand
TTCTTGTCCGTTTGAGGCTATGCTGCTCCTTACAATGTTGTTCTCATCTAAAATGAAAAGTCTATCTACTTCAGTAATATTATTTATTTGAACATACATTTGTTGCATGGACTTTTTGGTTGTATTGCTGAATAAATCGCCTTCTTGCAAATATTCTGAGTTTGCTAAATCCTGAAGCCTAGACATAATTGAATCAAGGTCAGAGCCAATATGTTGAGAAAGGGCTAGTGTAGATTCTATCTGGCGTTGTTTTTGTTGTTCAAATAGACTATTTCTGATGTCGCTTTCTGTATTATTTTGAAGATAAAAAAACAAACTATAAGAAATAACAATAATCGATATGATAAAAATGATGGCTAGTTCCTTTGTCTTCCTATCAGAAAAATTGGTATGTTTTTTTAGAGATACCATATATGTTATAATAATATTTGTTGTCTACTTGTTATTATAAGTTCAAAAGTGCCTGTAAAAATCTTCTTCAATAAAACAACCATTAAAAATCATAATTTTTCATAAAGTGTTGGTAAATAATACATGAGATTATAAATGAAACTGCATATATCTTTTATTATTATTATTATTCTTCTTCTTCTTCTTCATTCTTGCTAACATTTCATTGATAATTGATACCAGAGGACATTTTTTGATATCATTATTGGAAGACCAACATCACTCATTGTTATCGAATTTAAAATTATGGTACTAGACAATTTTAAACCTTATTACAGAATAATAATAATAATAATATTCTATTGTGAATATTCTTATTGTAATAAATTACAAAATAGAGACAAAAGTGCCTCTTGCCATCAATGTCCTCTATAAAATTTGCTCCTTAGAAGATCTGGCTTTTTTTGTAATTATATGATAAATTGAATATTAAATATTAAATTAGTATTGATTGAACACTGAAACCATGACCGTTCAACTTCCTTAGATAATAGCATTTATCAATGTTCAATGATTTTAAATAATCTCTAATTATATAATATTAATTTCATTATCGCAACACTTTCTGAAGTTAGCCATGATGTCATTTATAGTAACTAGAAGTATAGTCACTAGAAATAAAAAAAACATAAGCCTATTGTCATGGCATATCTAATTATTATACTATATTGATTCCTATTGAGACTATATGATATTATTACTAAAATTATAAAGCAAATAGAAAACAACAATTAGTAAAGGAACCAATAATATTAATATCTAATACAATTATTATTTTAATAATAAAGTAGCTCATTTATCAAAAGGATAGAGGAAAATGCCCAAATAGATCTTTCCATATGTATAGTCATGTTAGAGTATTCTGCAGACGCTTTCAAATTCTTACGTTCTAAATTAGGCAGAAGAATAGGAATATTAGTTTTTATTCAAATTTTTTTTATTATTATTAGTTTAGTTATACTTTCTTATTATCAATCACAAATGACATATTTGGGAAACTCAATAAATATTGCAGGAAAGAATCGGTTTCTTACATCAAATCTTATGCTTAGTACAACAGAATATTTTGCAGAAAATAGTGGTAATATTTCCAATGTTGATACTGCTATTGATCAACTCGAATCAAACATATTAATATTGAAGAATGGTGGAAAGACATCAGATATCAATCTAAAACCATTACCTTCTGAATTCTCTAAAGATTGGGATGATATATATCAAAAATGGATTTTATTAAAAACAATATTATCAAATAATGTTTTAAAAGAAAGTCAAATAAATAATCCAGTAGGAGGAGTAGTAACTATTTCTTCTTCTTTCTCATCATCATCATCAACACCACTAGACAAAAATATAAAAACAATACTAGAAGCAGAAGCATTATCCTTAGTAAATTCATCAAATGTATTGGTTACAAAATTAGGAGAATATACTAAAAATAGCTCACAAAACACAATATTTCTACAAATACTTTTTGCTGTATTGAATATTGGAGTTATTACTGCTTTTATACTTTACATTATAAGAAAAATATTAAAACCAATAACTGCTTTAACTACTGCAACATCTGAAGTAAAAAGAGGAAATCTTGAAGTAGTAGTTAGAAGCAAATTGAACGGCGATGAACTTTCATTTCTAATAGAATCATTCAATTCTATGATATCTGTTATAAAAAATTACATCAAAAAACAAAATCAATTAACACGAGAACTTGAAAAGGCAAATAATGAATTAAAATACAGAGATCAATTAAAGGATGAATTTATTAATATAGCTGCACATGAACTGCGAAATCCTATACAGCCAATACTTGGACTTTCTGAATTACTTCGAACTAAAGAAATAGAAAATATTAAAAATAGTGGAGAAATAGATATAGAAAAAATAGAAAATATTCTAGATATTATTATTAGGAATTCAAAAAGATTGATGCAACTTGAGGAAGAAATATTAGATATCACAAGAATTGAAAGTGGAACTCTAACTCTAAACAAAGAAAAAATCAATCTTAACGAAATGATAACAGAGAGTTTGAGAGATTATGAACAAAAGATGATACATAATAAAAAGAATCTAAAATTGTCTTATAAATTCTATAATAACGATGAAATAATTATAGAGGCTGATAGATCAAGATTCTATCAGATTATTTGTAATTTATTAAACAATGCATTCAAGTTTACTAATGAAGGTAGCATTACTATTATTGTTGAAAGAAAAAAAGATAATAGTGACAATAATGAAGTTGTTGTTAGCATAAAAGATACAGGAACAGGTATAGATTTAGAGATATTGCCAAAACTTTTTGAAAAATTTGCAACTAAATCTAAAGCAGAAGGTGGTACAGGTTTAGGATTATTTATTTCCAAGAATATAATCGAAAGACATGGAGGAAGAATGTGGGCTATTAATAATACTATTATCAATGGTAATGGGAAAGGATCAACATTTTCGTTTAGTCTGCCTATTTCTAAGTAATTCATATAAAAAAGATTACGGTAACTTTTCGGCGCCGAAAAGGTTTTGTGATGATTATTTTTCTATTCTTCTAGAAATATGAATATTTAAAAACAATATAAAATTTTAACCAATGTAAAAGTAAACATTTTATTCTTCATATAATTTTATATTATATAGATATATTAGATTAGCAAGATATAATGCATTTCAATTACTAACATAGCTAAGTGATCCTATTTACACTTTAAACAAATCCTTTTTATATCATCATGATGGCGATTATAATGAAAGAATAAATGAATTACCTTATAAAACATATTTTTGTTATTAATATTTTTAAACATAATTCATATTATTCAATAATATAGGAGATGTTTTCCTTATAATAAAATCATCTTCTGAAGGGATACAATTTTCAGGTACTTCAATAAAAAGTTGTGTAGGTTTTATTGACCTAGTAGATTCAACTAAAAATATTGCTACAATGGATGGATTAGAAAGTATTAGAAAATATTATTCTACATTTATAAATTCTATGTCTGACCTAATTAAAAGTAACAATGGAAAAGTCATAAAAAACATCGGAGATCGTCTATTATTTTACTTTCCCAAAACAGCTAGTCATAATAAAAATGAAGATGCCTTTAGAGAAGTTATTGATTGTGTATCTAATATTTTAAGTGAGAGATATAAGGTTAATAAAGAACTTTGTAATCAAAATTTACCGCCATTTAGTTATAGGATTAGTATGGATTATGGTGTATTGGATTTAGCATTAGTAGGTGATTATAGTCAAATAGATTTATTTGGTTCAACTATAAACCTTTGTTCAAAGATAAACTCTTCATTATCTATTCCAAATCAAATAATTATTGGTGACAATCTCTATAGAGTTTTGAAATCATTTCAATTAATTTCTAATGATTTCAATTTCATAGAAAATGGTGAATACAAGATTACTAATAATTCTACAGGATATTCTACATATTTGATAAAAAGAAAAAATATATCTATAATTAGGTTTACAAATTTTAATAATAAAAGTTCTCTTTCTGCTAAACAATTAAAATTATCTTCTCTTTCGTATGATCAGGATAATGATTGTTATAGTAGAACTAAAATTGATTTGTCTTCTAATAAGAAAAATAATAATAAAAAGAAAATAATTTTAGTAGATGATGAACAAGATATACTTTTTACCTATCAGTTATTGCTAGAAAATTATGATTATCATGTTACTTCTTTTATAGATCCTTCTATTGCACTCAATTATATTAAAGATCTTCCAGATTTTGATGATCTATTAATAATACTTGATATACGAATGAAAAACTTGAACGGTTTTCAATTACATCAACAAATAAAAACAATAGATCCAACAATCAAGATTTTTTTTATAACAGCTTTGGATATATTGGATGAATTGTTAAGTATATTTCCAGGTATCTCTGAAGAACAAATTATGAGAAAGCCTGTTGATAATAAGGCATTTATCAATGCCATAAAAAAATTGATAAATAAATGAAAATTGTTCCAATATCTAGATACAATCCTGCTATATTTAAAAGATATATTTCTAATTTAGAATTAATATATTATTATAAAAGATTATCAAAACAAGATAGCAATCATAATTATTTCATAAAGATATCTTTTTTATACAATTTAAAATATAAAGGAGCAAATCAATCTATTGCTACTTAATAATCTTCATTTAATGATTAATGATAAAAGAATTAATTTATTAAAATATGTTATAATCCCTTCTATTTTTCTTTCAGTAATTGCTATAATATCTACTTATCAAAACTTTTGGACAACATCAGCCATAGACCATTATTATATCGAATTATATGGTACATTGCTAGCTGGCGTACTTGCACTCTATTATCTTTCTCGTAGTCACAGTTTAAATGATAAATTTAGTCTATTTATTGGCATTGGTTTTCTAGTCAATGCTTTAATTGATTTATTGCATGTTATAGTTTCGCTTTATCATATTCAAGATGATTTATTCTTAAAATATTTTATTCCACAGACATGGTATTCAGGAAGATTATTTCTTAGTGCTATGTTAGTTATAGCAATAGTTAAATATACTTCATTTTCACCTATTGTTTCAAATATCCAAGAAAAACAACAACAAGTACCTTTAGGAGGAAATAATAATACTCAAAATAATAAATTACCAAAATCACTTTTATATTACTTGATAGTACTTGTTATATATTCTTCTATTCTAGCCACAAGTTCCCTGTTTGTTGTTTTTCCATTTTCAGTAATTGATAATATTCCTATACATAGACCATATGAAATTTTTCCATTAGCATTATTTTTAATATCATTATATTATTTCTACAAAAATGGAATTTATAAAAATAAAGATATTTTCTATTCAAGTTTAGTTGTTTCCATTGTATTTGATATATTTGGACAAATGATAATGTCTTATTCTGCACATTATTTTGATACTGCTCATAGCATAGCGCATGTTTTAAAAGATACAGGTTATTTTATCAACATAGTTGGGCTTGCATTATCAAGTATACAATATAATAGAGAATTAAGAGAAAGTAATAGAAAATTAAGAAAAAGTAATGAGATATTAAGTCAACAAAATAAAAAAATAAAGGAATCAGAGAAGATGAAAGAAGAATTTATCAATATAGCTGCACATGAATTGAGAACTCCTATTCAACCAATAATTGGATTAGTTGATAACATATATTCTAATAGTAAAGATAAAGAACAAAAAGAAGTATTAGAAATTATTATGAGAAATGCAGAAAGATTGAAGAGACTTTCTGATAATCTGTTGGATGTTACAAAAATAGAAAGTCGATCATTAATGCTTAAAAAAGAAAAATTAAATCTTAATATTTTGATAATGGAAGTTTTAAAGGATTACTATACAAATAAAAAGATAAAACAACATAAGATAAAAATTGTTCATGATTTCAAATATAAACATGATATTATTATTGAAGCAGATAGAGATAGGTTGGATCAAGTTATTCGCAATCTTCTTGATAATGCTCTAAAATTTACTAAATCAGGTCAAATAATATTTGTCTTTATAGATAAAAAAAAGGGTAAAGAAGAAGAAAAAGAAAAAGAAGTTATTATAAGTGTGATGGATAGGGGAGAAGGTATACCAGAAAAAATATTGCCTAAATTATTTACAAAATTAATGATTGGATCATCTAGTTCTGGAACAGGATTAGGATTGTACATATCTAAGAACATTATAGAGGCTCATGATGGTAAAATATGGGCAGAGAATAATCCAGATGATGATGGAGCAATATTTAGATTTACATTACCTATTGCAGATTAAATAATACTAAAGATTAAATTGCTTATTTTGAATTTTTAATGATATATTATTAGAGTAGAAAAATTATCATTATTATCATAAAATTTGAACTATGTTAATAACTATAATCTAACTGGTTCTAATTTTATGTACAATAATATATCTCATCATCATTATTCAAATTCCTTAAATTGTTATAAAATCATCTTTAAAGAATCTTTTAAATTTGAATACTGGTTGATTAATGGCCTTATTTTAGAACCGCTATCGGTATTACTCATCGTTGGAGTATTTTAAATTCTTTTAGAATATTTGCTTGAAAGAGCTCATGAATTTGGGAACAGAGGTAATTACTCACACAGGATCATTTGATGGTTGGAATTCATTTATGGAATTTATTAATTCAAAGCAAATTGGAGTAATATTACTTTGCAGTTATGATTCTGATGATGCAAATATGAGTAATCTTGGATTTGTTTTGTTAAATCTATCAGGAATAGAAATTTTAGATAAAGATATGAAGTCATACATGCAATCATCTTCTATTCCTCCTTTATCATCTGATCACTTTAAAACATGAAAAGATATTCTCTTTTTTATATTTGTATAATTAATCAATTACACTAGCGATATTTCTTCTACCAATTAAACTGTTGTTATTGAACACTGAAACTATGACTATTCAACTCCCGACGGGCCCGTAGTTTTCTCGGGACCACTATATCCTAGAAAATTTAATTTAGTTTTATTGATTCGAAAATAAAAGTGATGTTGTAATTGAATGTTGAAAAAAGTGAATGTATTATAAATTTGTCTAATAACCTTTTTAACATCTATTTTACTACAATGAATTGCTAAAGCAGTTGGGTTGGTTTAGGTGTATCATGAATGATACAAGAAGGTTGATAAAAGATTAGTGGTTTTTGGTTTGTTTGGAGAGTTATAGATTTATCTTAGAGAGATAGAAGAGATAGACTAAAACCATAAATTTATAATTGAAAGAAATAACATTTTTCACGCAAGAAACTTTGGAGATGAATTGATAAAATAAAAACACTAGTTTAAATATAGTTATATTAAGTTTATCAAATAGAATTCTAGTATTTTTTAATTTGTTGTCTATATCAATAATAAATGACTATAATGATTCACTATATTTATCTTATCGTAACTTTTTTAAAAAATAAACTATTATAACATTATATTCAATAAATCTTTATTCATCTATCGCATTTCAAATATTACTTTCATATTAGTAAATATTGAATAATAAAATAGTATTAAGAAAAACAACTAGTGCAATATTTTTAGCAATTGTACTAGTTGCTGGAACAATTACTCTCATATCACCATCATTTATCAGATGAATCATCCGATGAAGAAAAAGACAATGACGATAAGAAATCATACGGAAAAGATAGAGATAGAGATGATAAATCAAGAGACCATGAAAAGTACGATGACGAGAAATCATACGGAAAAGATAGAGATGAATCAAAATACACATCATATGATAAAGACAACAGCTACAAATCCAAAGATAGTAGTGTCAATATAAAGAAAGTTAAATGTAATAATATCAATGTAAATCTCAATGGATTAGATGTTAATGTAGGATTACCATTTAATGATGGTCCAGTTACTGGTCCAATAGCTGTAGCACAAGAAGCAGAAGATGATGAAGAATCTAATTCCATTGAACGTAATAATGACAAAAGTTATGATGGTAAAGATGCACAATCAGACTCTGACACAAACTCTAGAATTGTATGTATAAACAATAACAACAACATAGTAGTTGGAGAAGAACCAGAACCACCAACATGTGAAGAGTGCTTTACAACAGTTCTAACCGATGAAGAATTAGATGATTTAATACAAGCAATAATAGAAAATGGAGGACCAGATTCATTACAAGGACTTTGTGAATATATTGCTAGCGATCTTACTGAGTTTGGACGCGCATTTATAAGTGACAGATTATTTGTCTTAGGTGAAGACGTAGGGATACCCGAAGATAAAATTAATGAAATATTGGACTGTCTTGAAGAAGTATTTGGTGGAGATTTTCTGAGGGAAATTATTGGAGAACCTTTAACAGCACAACAACAAATGAATTGGAAATCCTAATGGAAAATTAGTTATTCCAAATTTCTTTTTTTAGTTACAGATTAGTTTAAACTTCAAGCTTATATCTATTTGACTCAAGTATCCAGTTTTTATATCTATATCTACTTTAATTTCTAATTAATTAATTTTCTAATAATAAAAGCTAAATACAAGGTAGTAATATATCTACAATAGTAGACTCTTATTTTAGAACCGCTATCGGTATTACTCCCGACGGGTCCGCAGTTTTCTCGGGTTCACTATATTCTAGTAATGTATAATTATTAATATAAATACAACAAAATAAGATATGATGTATATGTTGTATAATTGCCTGTGTAATACTTCCTAAGCTTTAAAAATATTCAAAGGTACAAGACAACCAAATAGACCAATGCAATAGTAATAATCGGTATAATGAAATCTTTCCTAATCTACAACTTCTATCTGTTTACAGAATAGTTTAATAGTCATAGTTATAAGATATTTTTAAAATATGACAGAGATTAATCGTTTTACTCTAATTGTTGCTGCTATTTTAGCTGTTCTTATTTATCTTGCCTCTACTACACTTAATACTGAATCAATAGCAACAACTGCAATTCCAACAAATAATTCACTATCTGAAACGAACAATACTAATTTAACCTCCACAAATTATTGCTTTACGATTCCTATACTCACTGGAGGAATAGAATTAATGAAAAAATGGAATGAAGAAAATATTGTTAATAATAAAGAACACGATGCCGTGTTTATGGCAGCTGGAATAACACATGAGCAAGTTTGGATTCAACATTTGCCACAACAACAAAACCAAGATTTTGCAGTTGTTTGTTATGAAACCAATGACCCCGAACAGTCATTCAAAGTATTAGCTACATCCAATGAACCATGGGCTGCAAAATTTCGAGAACATTTGAAGAATGCGCATGGATTAGACATTGCTCAAACATCTATAAAGCTTAATGAATTACTAATCGATTGGAAGAAATAACGCTAAAAATTCCTCTACAATCACAGCAATCACAAACAACCATGCTAACTCTACAGTGTCATGCCTACCAGGAGACGTTGCAATAAGTGGTGAGTTTAACATAACAGGATTTAGTAGTCCCGGAGAATATGATTTAGGATATTTTGGTAGCATAGGACCTAATCCACCTACAAATTGGAGCACTTAGTTATTCGGATTTGACGGTTCTTCTGTTGTTACAATGGTAAATTGTTTTAATAATTCGCCATAACCATCTTTTTTTTATGATTGTAGACATTATATTCTTAAATTTATTTTGATATAGGTGTAAAAGAGAAATAAGTTTCCAATAATAAAAGCTAAATACTACCTAGTTATATCTACAATAGTAGGCTCTTGTTTTAGAACCGATATCGGTGTTACTTCCGACGATAATGTAATAGAAATGCTACTTACTGTTATGGCATAATAGAAATAATATAATTATTATTTTTCTTCAAAATTTAAATGTCTTACAAATTTTATTAAAGATGATGATTATACAATTAAACATAATAATTAATTCATCGTATAGATAATAGTTGAATCATAGCAATTTTAAATAAAAGTTATTACTGAACATAAAATTATAACAATAATAGTCCATCCTAGAATATTAGATAATAATCCATTAACTCTATTACCAAGTATTTTCTTGTCATTAGCAATTTTCATTATTATTACAAGTATTGGAACTAAAATAATTCCATTAATCGTTGCTGCATATAATAACATCTGGATTGGATTTATTGGATTAATGTAGTTAATTATTAAACCACTTATTATACAAATAATTATTATTATATAAAATTGTGTTGCTTGATTAAATTTTTTGCTTAAACCTTCTTTCCATTCAAATAATTCTGATAGTGCATATCCACATGTTCCTGCAAAAACAGATATTGCTAATAACCCTGTTCCAATTATACCAATTATAAAAATTATTTTTGATATTTCTCCTGAACGAGGAAATGTTTTAACTAATGGTTCTAACGCTTGTGCTGCCTGGTCTGCTGTCTGTATTTTATATATTTCATTGACATGAAGACTTCCTGCAGTTGTTACCATAATTGACCATATAATAAATACTGTAAACGCCATACCAATCGCTATATCGACTTTTACTAATCTGATTTCCTTCCTGGATATCTTTGGTCTTCCTACTCCCATTTCCTTTTATTTTTTACTATATTTTCTTCTGCTTCTTCTGATGTTTGCCAAAATAACATATACGGTGATAAAGCATTACCAAAAATAGCCACAATTATCATCATAAATTCTGGTGTTAATTCTATATGTGGAATGATGGAGAATAATATTTCATTCCAGTTTCCTCCTACAATTATTACTGTTATAAAATAGACTAGTAAAGTTAGTGTGAGATATCTAAGTATTCTTGCATATTTATTATAAGAAATGAAAATTATACTTGACAAAATAATAATTGAGAAAAATATTAAGAATACAATTAATGGGATTTGTGGAAATATAAGTTCAATAGAAGCAGACATTGCTCCAATATCTGCACTAATATTTATTACATTTCCAACATAAGTAGAACAACTATTGGAAAAGCAACTATTTTTGAGTACTTTTTACATATTACTGATGTCAATCCACGTCCAGTTACAATACCAATTCTGACACAGATTCTAACCATCACTGTAATAAATGGATATAGAAATACTACTACCCAAAGAAGACCAAATCCAAATTTTGCTCCTGCTTGAGAATAATTCGATATAGCAGAAGGGTCATTATCTGTCGCCCCAGTAATAAGGCTTGGCCGTAGTGATTTGAGAACTGATAGAAACGATAACTTTGCTCTTTTATTATGGTTTAATTGTGGTTTAGACTTTTTAGGCTTATCCACTATTACATACATTTACGTTATTATGTTTATTTTTTATCCTAAAAGTTGAATAAGAAAATTTTTTGTTTTATTATTTTATTTTATTATAATAATAAGAATTACATTGAAATTTCTAAATGATTAAAAATAGATAAAATTAGTCTATTATTCTAAAATTATTTTTAAAATAAGATTCTACTAATAAAATCTAAATACAATCTAATAATATATTTTCATTGGACTCTTACTTTTGCACCTCTATCGGTATTACTCCAAAGTCGTAACAATATTCTAATTTATATATCAAATAAAGAAATATAATAATTAAAAGTATTTGTATTAGTATAATTATTTTTAAAAAATTTCACTAT
>Ga0126312_10002879_pt1 | contig 11575 bp, 14 predicted proteins | sample Plot104A_FD_92537 | JGI IMG/M metagenome (GOLD analysis project Ga0126312, IMG submission 92537) | Serpentine soil microbial communities from UC McLaughlin Reserve, CA, USA - Plot104A | ecosystem: Environmental > Terrestrial > Soil > Grasslands | place: USA: UC McLaughlin Reserve, Lake County... | reverse complement strand
GGCCGGCGCCTGCTGAGGCTGCTCACCGATTTCATCCCCTGGTACGAGGCACAGGCCCGCCTCGCCGGGGCGTGCGCCGCCCTGCGGCTCCGCGACCTAGATGCTGCACGGGCGCTGCTGGCCGACACGCCCCGGTTCCTGCGCGGCGAGGCGGACGCTCCGGTCCTGAGCAAATGGCTCGAGGAGTCGCGACGGCTGGCGGCGGCCGGGGCGAGCTCCGTTACCGACGGCTGGTCGCTCACCGCCGCCGAGCTGCGGGTCCTCCAGTTCCTGCCGAGCCATCTGTCGTTCCCCGAGATCGCCGAGCGGCTGTACGTGTCGCCGAACACGGTCAAGACGCACGTACGGGCCGTGTACCGCAAGCTCGGCGTATCCTCGCGCGCGCAGGCGGTGACCGGCGCTCGCGACGCGGGCATGCTCGACGCCCCGGCCACAGCCTGAAGCCCGCTCAGCCGAGCGGGGCGTGCACGACGACGCTGCGGCCGAGCAGATCCTGCAGGCCCCGGCGCCGCTCGTTCAAGAGGATCGGCAGGAAGCCGAGCAGCAGCGGAATGGCGGCCAGGGCCAGCGCGACTAAGCGCACGAGGGCCCAGCGCATGCGCAGTGGCTCGTCGCTGTCCGACCGGCGCACCCGGATCCGCATCACCCGGTTGCCGGGCGTCTGCCCGGTGGTCGACCAGAACGCCACGAAGTAGGAGATCGTCCACAACACGAACAGCACGCCGCCGATCGCCAGCAGCAGCTTGTCGACCTCGTCGGGCGTCTTGAGCACCGAGAGCGCGAGGCCCACCACAACCCCGACGAAGCCGCCTGTCAGGTCCACGATGGCTGCGTCGACCGCGAAGGCGAGCGCTCGCGTCACGAGTCCCGCGTACTTGGGCCGCGGCGCCGCCGGCGCCGGCGGCGCCGCCGCTTGCGCCCCGACCGAGACGGCTGCCTGTGTCACCGTCATCGCTCCTCGCGCTCAGGCGTCACCCGGTCGGCGGCACCTCGACGCAGGACCCGGCGAGCCACCCGCTCCAGCCCGGCGTCGGCCCGCTGGGATCGCACTCGCACCTGCCCCGCCACCTGATCCGCGAAGCCGATGCTCTGCTGGCCGATCGCGTCAGTGACCGCCGGGCTATGCGCGATCTCGTCCACCAGCAGCCACAGATCCTCGCTCAGGAGAAGCCGCTCGACGATCGTGTCGAGCAGCCTGCTCTCGATCACCTGGGCCGCGATCCGCTCCACCGCCGGGCTCTCGAGCGCCGAGCCCACTACTCGCTCCAGCTCGGCCTGGTCGGCGGCCAGCTCGCCGGTCACTCGCTCGAGCACCGCGTAGCGGGCCACGTCGCGCGCCATCGCATCGACCAGCGGGCCGCGGAGAGCATGCCCGACGGCCCGGTCGGCGGCAGGGCTGGAGAGAACGCGCCTGACCGCCTCGTCGGTGTAGCGCCAGTCCAGTAGGGCGTCCAGTCCGACGAGCGCGGCCCGGCCCGCCGCGTCGACCGCGGCGGAGGACGCCCTCCGCCCAAGCCGGAGACCCTGGCTTAGAAGCGGCGCCCTGATCACGATTGGACTGCTCCTTTCCCCGGAACGGCGCCGAGCGCCGGCCGGCGCCCGTTGGTCCCGGCCATGGTCCGTCGCGCCGGATGGAGGCGCAATGGGGTGAGCCACACCTGGCGGAGGGTGCTGGCACCCCCGGTCCCTGGCGGAGCACCCCTTGCCGCCGCGGGACCCCAACGCGATCCTGCCGGCGCGTGGTGCACCCCACCGTCGCCGAGCGATACGCCCGCGGAAAGACGGCCCGCGGCGAGTCGCCGCGCTCCAGTCACGGCGAATGGGCACCGGTGCCGGACCGCCACGATCCAATCGATCTGCTGGAAGAGCAGGCGGAGAGCCGCGTTCCGGAGCTGGTGCCGATCCGCTACGGGCGGATGGCGGCGTCGCCGTTCGCGTTCTTCCGCGGCGCGGCGTCGGTGATGGCGTCCGACCTCGCGGGGACCCCACGCTCGGGCATCACGGTCCAGCTCTGCGGAGATGTCCATCTGTCGAACTTCGGCGGCTTCGCGGGGCCCGGCCGCCGTCTCCTCTTCGACCTCAACGACTACGGCCAAGGCACGGCACAAGGACAGCTTGCGTGGCACGCTCCGAGGCGAGCTGCGTCGCCTGCTCGAGAGCTACCGCTACGTGGGGCAGGACGACCGCTTCGAGCAGGCCATCACCGACTTCGCGGAGACCTACGCCGATCAGAACGAGCGCGATCACCGGGGGCTCCTCGACGCGGTGGACGCCGGGCGCGTGGAGGCTCGCACCGGCGTCTGACCCGGGGCTCCGGTGGTGCGCGCCCCCCTGGGTGACACCGGTGGGCGCCATTGCCCGACTGCCGGTGGCGGTGACACGCTGGCGGCGCCATGCCCCGAGATTCCGAGCGAGCAGAGGGCCGGACGCCGGGGGCGGAAGTGGGCGTGGTCACCGTCGACGACCAGCCCGTCTTCCTGAGAGCGGCGCGGGATGTCATCCACGCGACGAACGGCTTCACGAGCGTGGCCGAGGCATGTTCCGGCAAAGAGGCGCTCGCGGTCGTCGCCGAGCACCAGCCAGAGCTGGTACTGGTCGACGTTCGAATGCCGGGCATGGACGGGATCGAAGTGGCGGAGCTGCTCAAGGAAGCGCACCCCGATGTAGTGGTCGTCTTGATCTCGATCGAGGATCCGGCCGAGGTCCCCGCGTCGGCCTTCTCGTCGGGCGCTGCCGCGCTGGTGCGCAAGCAGGAGTTCGGGCCGCGTATGCTGCGCCGCCTGTGGGTCACCCATGGCGCCGGCACCGCTAGGCCTTGAGGGAGCGGACGGCGAAGGCCCGCACGATGTCGGTCACACCGTGCATCAGCGCCCAGATGCCCGCGAACACCAGCAGCAGGTAGGCCTTGTCGATGAAGAACTGCCCGGCCGTCCAGAACGCGAGGATGATCATCGCGATGCCGGCGAGCAGGCCCAGCCACCAGAGCTCGTTGAGCTCACGCTCCACGAAGGCCTGAGTCGTCCAGAAGATCCCGACGAGCAGGAACAGGAAACCGAGGATGTCGGCGACGCCGGCAAAGGTGTCCTCCGGCTGGATCAGGGAGATCACGCCCGCGATCACGAGAAGGAAGCCGAAGAGCAGGTAGACCCAGCGGAACCGGGCGACCAACCCAGCGACGGCGATGTGCTGCAGGCCGGAGACGAGGAAGACGATCCCGATCAGCACCCCGACCGTCGTGATCGAGGCCTGGTCGAACTGCAGGATGGCGAGGGCGATGATCACCCAGACGATGCCCGCCACCAACCAGAGCCACCAGTACTTGGCGATCCCGGCTCCGCCCTTCTCGAACCCTGCGTCCCACGCGCTGTCGTCAGCCATGGCTGCGCTCCCTCTCAGCTCGGGTGACTTGAGAAGAAGTCGAGCGCGGTCTTGGTCTTCGTCTGCTGCTCCCCACCGAGGTTCACGTTCCGACTTGCGAGGTACGCCCTGGCCTCCGCGGCAACCTGAAACGTCTCGTCGGTGGCGCACCTCGTGGAGAGCTCGAGGATGCGCTCTCCGTCCGGATACAGCCACACCTCCGCCGCCAGCTTCCGGTCGTAGCCGGGAGGTGACAGCTTCAGCTTGAGGACGAAGATTGGGCCAAGGGTCGAAAGCCCGTCCAGCTCGAGGCCGTCGGGCGCGTGCGCGCCGTAGAAGGCCTGCTGCTCCTTCGAGAAGAGCTTGTGCAACGGCAGCCCTCCGGACACCGCCTCCGTCACGTCCGACGGCCTGACCTTGCCCTTCATCGATGCGGAGCACACGTGCCCACCGGGCGATGCGTCCACCTCCACGACCAGGTTCGGCGACTTGCGCAGATCGGACGGGAGCTTGTCGGGCACGACCGGCCGCAGCTTGACCACTGAGTCGTGCTCCTTCCTGCCCTGTATCCGCCGCGCCCGGACGACGACCCCGTTGCGGTTGAGGGACAGGTCGGGCGTGTCGAAGAAGAAGACCTGACGGATGTGAGCGTCCAGAGGGTCCAGCCCCAGCGCGGCCACCGTCGACCGCTGATCAGCCTCCGGCAGAGTCAGCTTCAACTCGACGCTGTCCGCGCCGCCGAGGAGCCCGAGCAGCTCCTCGAGCTCCTCATCCGGCAGTCCGATGACGGGGCTAGGCGGCAACGGCCTTCGCCTTGATGGCGTCGAACTCGGCCTGACTGATGGCGCCGCTGTCGAGCAGGCGCTTGGCCTTCTCGATCTCGGCCGCCGGGCCGCCGTTACCGCCCACCGACCTGACGTAGTCGTCGAGCTGCGCCTGGGCGGCCTGGGCCTGCTCCACATCGCGCTCCCCGATCTCCTTGCCGTGGACGATCAGGTACGTGAGCACTCCCAGGAGCGGCACGACGATCACGAAGACCGACCAGGCGAACTTCGCCCAGCCCGAGATGTCGTGCCTGCGGAAGACGTCCGCGAAGACCTTGATCAGGAGCCAGAACCAGACCACGAAGCCGAAGAAGACGAGCATCGACCCGAGGATGTCGAGGAACGGATAGTCGGACGCGATCGCCATTTTCATACCTCCTTTGCACTCGCCGGGCGATGATCATCGCAAACCGGCGCCCCCACCAGGCGGCGCACACGACAGTCGGCGGGGGTGGCCGCCTGTCCGAGGCGGCTATCGTCCTCTTGGTGGCTATTCGCGTCGCCGTGGGCGAGGACAGCCTGATAGTCCGCGAGGGCTTGGAGCAGCTGTTGGCCTCGTCGCCGGCCATTGAGATCGTTGCGTCCTGTAGCGACCTCGACTCGTTGCTCGAGGACGTGGACGAGCATGAGCCGGACGTGGTCCTCACCGACATCCGTATGCCACCGTCGAAGTCGGACGAGGGCATCCAGGTGGCCGCTCGCCTGCGAGAGAGCCATCCCGAGATCGGCGTGCTGGTTCTGAGCCAGTTCTCCGATCCGAGCTACGTGGTCAGCTTGCTCGAATCGGGTTCGGACCGCCGTGGTTACCTGCTGAAGGAGCGGGTGCACAACCGTGGCGAGCTGGTGTCGGCGATCGACGCCGTGGCCCAGGGCGGCTCGGTGATCGACCCGAAGATCGTGGAGGTGCTAGTCACGGCCAAGGCTCGCGCCGAGCGATCCCCGCTGTCCCAGCTCACCCCGCGCGAGCAGGAGGTGCTTTCCGAGATCGCGGAGGGCAAGAGCAACACCGCGATCGCCGAATCCCTCGTCCTGACCAAGCGCGCAGTCGAAAAGCACATCAACTCGATCTTCATGAAGCTCGGCCTGGCGAGCTCCGACGACGTCAGCAAGCGCGTGAAAGCGACGCTGCTGTTCCTCGCCGAGACCGGTTGGGACGCGGAGGCTCAGCCCTCCGCCGAGCCCGATATCCGGTCGTAGACGAGCGAGAAGCAACCTTCGGTGGGGCGCGCCTCCCCCGTTGAACTCGTGCGCGCGCCATTGCGCGTGACGGCCGCGGCGGAGTTCCCTATTTACCGTGAGCCCACCGGCACAGCCCCGGGCACATCGCCGCCTGTCGCTGGCTCTGCTCGTCGTGGCGTCGGTTCTCGCCTTCCTCGCGATCTTCGCGGTCTGGGCCAACCGCCAGTTGCTCGACACCGACAACTGGACCGACAGCAGTAGCCAGCTCCTCGAGAACGAGGAGATCCGCACGCAGCTTTCGATCTTCCTCGTCGATCAGCTCTACGCGAACGTCGACGTACAGGGAGAGCTGGCCCGGGCGCTGCCGCCGCGCTTCGCTCCGCTGGCCGGCCCGGCAGCGGGGGGTCTCAGGGAAGTCGCGCAACGCGGCGCGGCCGCGCTACTGGAGAGACCGCGAGTGCAGAAGCTGTGGGAGCAGGCCAACCGTCGCGCTCACAGGCGACTCCTCGACGTCCTCTACGACCGCAGCACCGCGGTGTCCACCTCGGGCGGCGACGTCACCCTGAACCTCCAGCAGATCCTCGGTCAGACCGAGAGGCTCGGAGGCCTGAGCAAGAAGCTCCCTCCGGACGCCGCTCAGCTCACGATCCTGCGTTCCGACCAGCTCGAGCTCGCCCAGGACATGGCTCGCTTCCTGAGGGCTCTCGCGATCGTGCTCGTGATCCTCTCGCTCGGCCTGTTCGCACTCGCGGTCTACCTCGCCAGAGGCTGGCGGCGCGAGGCGCTACGGGCGACAGGCGTCGGCCTCGTGTTTGCCGGAGCGGCCGCGCTCCTCGCCCGAGGAGCCGCCGGCAACGCGCTCGTGGGAGCCCTGGCAACGACGGAGTCGGTGAGGCCGGCGGTCGAAGCCACCTGGACCATCTCGACCTCGCTGCTGGTGCAGGCCGCGACGGCCACGATCGCCTACGGCGTCGTCGTGTTCCTCGCCGCGTGGGTCGCCGGCCCCACGCGCGCCGCCGTCGCCACCCGTGCCGGGCTCGCTCCCTGGCTGGAGGAGGCCCGCTTCGCCTACGGGGGACTCGCGGTCATCGTGCTGCTCGTGATCGCCTGGGGTCCCACCCCTGCCACCCAGAAGGTCCTACCTGTCCTGTTCATGATCGTCCTGTTGATCGTGGGCATGGAGGTCCTCCGGCGGCAGACCGCCCGCGAGCATCCCGGGGCGAGCCGCGAGGAGTCCACCGATCGCCTGCGGAGGTGGCTCTCGGGCCTGCCGGGCCGTGCGCGAACCATAGGCTCCACCAGCGGCGGGAACGGCGACCGCATCGCGCAGCTCGAACGGCTCGGCAAGCTGCGCGACCAGGGGATCCTCGACGCCGCCGAGTTCGATCGCGAGAAGGCGCGGATCCTCGAGGAGAGCCCCGCCGCGGCGGGATGAGCCGGCGCCTCGACCGCACGACGCCGGTGCTCGTCCTGACGCTGCTGGCCTTCGTGGCCTTCGGCATGCTGCGCGTGACGGCCCCCGTCAGCGCGTTGGGCGTGGTGTTCCATCAGCCCCTCGGCTTCGGCGTCGTCGCAGCGATCACGTCGCTGGCCGGCGCCCTACTTCTCCTTGTCAAGCCGGTCGAGCTCGCGGTGTCGGGGCCGCTCGCGGGACCGGCGCGGCTCCCATCCGACTCGGAACTGGAGCGGTTGGCACCGATGCTCGAGCGAATCGGCGGACGCGCCCGCATCGATCCGGGGAAGCTGATCCTCCGCGTGCAGGACGACGGCGGGATCAACGCCAGTGCCGGCGCCGGCCACCTGATGTTCGTCACGACCACCGCCCTCCGCCTGCCGGACGACCAGCTCGAGGCGATCCTCGCGCACGAGCTGGGCCACCATCGGGGGCTTCACCCCGTAGCCGCTCTTATCGTGTGGTGGCTAAGCCTCCCGGGCCTCGGGCTGGCCGTCATTTACCGCGTCTTGCGGCGCGCCGTCGGGGCGATCGGAGCCCGCCTCGGCGCGCTCGGGCGCCTGCTCGCCGTGCCGGTGCTCGTTGCGCTCGTTATCTGGCAGGTCACGGTGATGTGGCTCTTCTACGTCGCGGACCTGCTCTCGAGGCGCGCCGACCGGCTGTCGGAGTTCTCAGCCGACGGCGCAGCTGCCCGCTGGGGATACGGAGGACAGCTTGCCGAGGCGCTGGAATCCGCCGCGGGGCAGGAGGACGAGGTCACCAGCCTGATCGCCCGCCTCATGGCCGACCATCCACCCGTGCAAGAGCGGGTCCTGCGCCTGCGGGAGGCGTAGGTGGTGCAGGCACGACCACAATTCGGCGGTGCGCCCCATTGCCGCGGCTCGCGGTCCCAAGGAGGCTTTGCACAAGCTACGGAAGGGGAACCAAATTGAGAGGTGCAGGTCGGGTCGCGTTCGCAGGCATCCTGCTGTTGGTTGCGGGCACGATCAACATCATCTACGGCATCGGGTCTCTCGACGATGCGAACATCTTCATCAACGACAAGAGGTTCATATTCACGAATCTCAACACCCTGGGCTGGGTCCTGATCATCCTCGGGTTGATCCAGCTCACCGGCGGCATCTCGCTGATCGCGGGCAACACCTACGGTCGGCTGATCGGGATCGTTGGCGGCACCCTCGGCGCGATCGGGGCCCTGCTGTCGATCGGGGGTAACTACCCCTGGTGGTCGCTCGCCGTCTTCTTTCTCTGCGTCTACGTCGTCCACGGCATCTTCGTCTACGGCGAGGAGGAGAGAGTCGCGCGAACCTGAGCATTCGCTGGTGGGAGCCCGCCTCTACGGCGGGCTCCGTAGCCGTGACGGCTCGCAGACTCCGCGAGCACGCCAACCGAGGAGAGGCTTTTCATGAGCAACCCGTCCGACGAGATCCAGCGAGAGGTCCTGCCGATCCCCGACCGGCCCTACAAGGGGCTCTTCACCTACGACGCCAAGGATCCGGACACCTCCTTCCCGCCGATCGAGCCGCTTCGGCCGCCGGAGGACGCGCCCAATGTCCTGGTCGTTCTGCTCGACGACATCGGCTTTGGCGCCTCCAGCGCATTCGGCGGGCCCTGCAGGACGCCGACCGCGGAGCGCCTGGCGGAAGGCGGCCTCAAGTTCAACCGCTTCCACACCACGGCGCTGTGCTCACCCACCCGCCAGGCGCTGCTCACCGGGCGCAACCACCACTCGGCTGGCATGGGAGGCATCACCGAGATCGCCACCTCCGCCCCCGGCTACAACTCGATCCGACCAGACGACTGCGCGCCGCTGGCCGAGACTCTCAAGCTGAACGGCTATTCGACGGCGCAGCTCGGCAAGTGTCACGAAGTGCCGGTCTGGGAGACGAGCCCGATGGGGCCGTTCCGGCAGTGGCCCACGGGCAGCGGCTTCGAGTACTTCTACGGCTTCATCGGCGGAGAGACCAACCAGTACTACCCCGCGCTGTACGAGGGCACGACGCCCGTCGAGCCGTCGAAGCCGCCGGAGCAGGGCTACCACCTGACCGAGGACCTGGCGGACAGGGCGATCGGATGGGTGCGGCAGCAGAAGGCCTTGATGCCAGACAAGCCGTTCTTCATGTACTTCGCCCCGGGCGCGACCCACGCGCCACACCAGGCACCCAGGGAGTACATCGACCGCTACAAGGGGAAGTTCGACGACGGCTGGGACGCGGTCCGCGAGCGGACCCTTGCCCGCCAGAAGGAGCTGGGCGTGGTGCCGCCCGAGACCGAGTTGACCGCCCGCCACGAGGAGATTCCGAGCTGGGAGGAGACGCCCGACGACCTCAAGCCGGTGCTGGCGCGCCAGATGGAGGTCTACGCCGCCTTCCTCGAGCACACCGACCACCAGGTCGGCCGGGTCATCGATGCGGTCAAGGACCTCGAGGTGCTCGGCGACACGCTCGTCTACTACATCGTGGGCGACAACGGCGCAAGCGCCGAGGGCAGCCCGACCGGCACGTTCAACGAGATGTTCGTCCTCAACGGCGTCGCGGCGCTCGAGACGACCGAGTTCATGGCATCGCGGATCGACGACTTCGGCGGTCCGGACGCCTACAACCACTACGCGGTGGGCTGGGCTCACGCGATGGACACGCCCTACCAGTGGACCAAGCAGGTCGCCTCGCACTGGGGCGGGACGCGCAACGGCACGATCGTGCACTGGCCGAACGGCTTCGACACACGCGGCGAGGTGCGTCCGCAGTTCCACCACGTGATCGACATCGCCCCGACCGTGCTCGATGTCGCGGGGCTGCCCGCGCCCACCTTCGTGCACGGCATCCAGCAGAGGCCGATCGAGGGCGTGAGCATGCGCTACTGCTTCGATGACGCACACGCCGCGGAGCGCCGCGAGACGCAGTACTTCGAGATGTTCTGCAACCGCGGCATCTACCACAAGGGCTGGACGGCGGTAACCCGCCACAGCACACCCTGGGTGGTGGGCACCGAGCTGCCCCCGTTCCAGGACGACGTCTGGGAGCTCTACGACACGACCAGGGACTGGAGCCAGGCGCACGACCTGGCCGCCGAGATGCCCGACAAGCTCGAGGAGCTCAAGCGCATGTTCCTGATCGAGGCGGTCAAGTACGGCGTGCTGCCGCTCGATGACAGGCGGGTGGAGCGCTTCCTTCCGGCTCTCGCCGGCCGCCCGAGCCTCGTGGAGGGAAACCGTCAGCTCCTGTTCTCGGGGATGGGCCGGCTGAGCGAGAACTCGGTGCTCAACATGAAGAACAGGTCCCATGCCGTGACCGCCGACATCGTGATCCCCGACGGCGGGGCGAGCGGCGTGCTGATCGCCCAGGGCGGAGCCTTCGGCGGTTGGAGCCTCTACCTCGATGACGGCCGCCCGAAGTACTGCTACAGCCTCTTCGGCATGCAGCGCTTCTACGCTGAGGCCGACTCACCCGTCCCGGCGGGCAACCACCAGGTGCGGATGGAGTTCGCCTACGACGGCGGCGGGCTGGGCAACGGTGGTGCGGCCGCGCTCTACGTCGATGGCGTGAAGGTCGGCGAGGGCCGAATCGAGCACACGATCCCGATGATGTTCTCCGCCGACGAGACGGCGGACCTGGGGAGCGACACCGGCACGAGCGTCAGCGACGACTACACGGGCGAGACCAGCCACTTCACGGGCGACATTAACTGGGTCGAGCTCGACGTCGACGAGGCCGCCGAGGACGCCGACCACGTGGTATCGGCGGATGAGCGCCTGCGCATCGCGATGGCCCGGCAGTAGCGATGGATCGCCCGAGAAGCCCCAGGGTCCTGCTCGTCTACTACACGTACTCGCAGCAGGCCCTGAAGGTGGTCGAGGTGATGACCTCCGTGCTCGCCGAGCGAGGTTGTGAGGTCGAGCAGGCAGCGATCGAGTTCACCGACCCGCGCTACCGGGATCGCTTCTCGCGGTTCCCGCTTGGACGCCCCTTCCTCACCGTCGTCGGCATGCTTCCGGCGCAACTCCGTCGCGCGACCGGCGAGATCCGCATTCCCGAAGAGGCGAGCGGGCGAGACTACGACCTCGTCTGCATCGGTTCGCCGACCTGGTGGCTGACGACCAGCATGCCGATCCGCTCCTATCTCGAGTCGGACGCGGCCGCTTCGGTCCTCGACCGCACGCGCTTCGCCGCCTTCGTCGTCTGCCGTCGATACTGGCGGAACAACCTGAAGACGGTGAAGAAGCTCGGAACCAAGCGAGGGGGCGAGTACCTGGACGGCATCCACTTCACTTACCTCGGTGGCCAGGTGCGCTCCCTGCTGTCGTTGATCAGCTATCTCGGGAGTGGCGAGTACCGCGACCGCTACCTCGGCCTGAGGATCCCCCCTACCAACCTCCAGCCCGAGCACCTGGACGCGGCGAGGGATTTCGCGGCCAAGCTCGCGGATGAATTGATCGGCGGCGACCAGCCCGTGAACCCTGATTCAGCTCTGGCGCGCAAGAGTTGACGATGGCGGGGACCGCCTACGACAGGTGGACGCTCCCAATGACTCGGCCGCGGCGCTCATTCTGCTCGAGCACCACTTGGCGGTGCCACTGCGCGACGCGATAGATGGAGACGACGGTGGCGACCGCGGGAGCGCCGCAGCGAAACCCGACGACCACGACTCGGAGCCCTGACATGTTCGGATCGCGCAGGGTCGCGCGACGCCTCGAGGGAACCCGCTGAAGTAGCGCGCGTCGCGCTAAGGGTCCCGCGCGCAGCGGAAGCCCATGTTGCCGGTC
>Ga0126312_10002877_pt1 | contig 11575 bp, 10 predicted proteins | sample Plot104A_FD_92537 | JGI IMG/M metagenome (GOLD analysis project Ga0126312, IMG submission 92537) | Serpentine soil microbial communities from UC McLaughlin Reserve, CA, USA - Plot104A | ecosystem: Environmental > Terrestrial > Soil > Grasslands | place: USA: UC McLaughlin Reserve, Lake County... | reverse complement strand
TCGCGCTCGGCTACGAGCGGTTCGGCGCGAGCGGCGGCGACATCGGCGCGCGCGTCGCCGCCTGGGTGGGCGCGCGCCATCCGGACCGCGTGCTGGGTGTGCACGTGACCTCGAATGCGCTGTGGCATGAGCTGCCCGGCGCCGACCTCAGCGAGGAGGAGCGGTCCTACGTCGAGCGCCTCGCCGCGTGGGACCACGACGAGGGCGCGTACATGCACCTCCATGCCGGAACTGCTCGGCACGCTCACGCTGTACTGGGCGACGAACAGCATCGCGACGTCGCTGCTGCCGTACGCCGTCGCGCACCGCCCGCCGGGCAAGCGGCCGTGGGGACGGGACATCACGGTGCCCGTGAGCTTCTACCTCCCGCCCGCCGATATCGGCGGCATCCCGCCACGCCGGTTCGCCGAGCGCCAGTACGACGTCGCCCGCTGGAGCGAGCTGCCCCGCGGCGGGCACTTCGCGGCATGCGAGGAACCGGACCTGCTCGCCGCGGACGTGCGCGCCGCGTTCGCGGCCTAGATGTATAGCTTCCTGCTCGCCGCCGCGGCGCTGCTCGCGCTCGCCACGGCGGCCACGATCGCCGTCCAGAGTTCCCGCACCCGCGAGGCCGATGACCGCCATGCCGTCTTCTGACACGCCGTTCACGATCACGCCGGTCACCGCCGGCGAGCTCGACGAGCTTCTGCCGTTGGTGCGCGCCTATTGCGATTTCTACGAGGTCGAGCCCAGCGACCGCGACCTGCGTACGCTCATGCTCACCCTGCTCGCCGCAGGCGGACGCGACGGGCTGCAGCTGCTCGCGCGCGACGACACCGGGGCGCCGGTCGCCTTCGCCACGCTGCTGTTCACGTGGTCGACGACGAGCGCCGCGCGCGCGGCCGTCGTCAACGACCTCTACGTCGCCCCCGAGGTGCGCGGGCACGGGCTCGCGGAGGCTCTGATCGAACGTTGCACGGACGAGAGCGCCCGCCGCGGTGCCGCCAAGCTCACGTGGATCACGCGACCCGACAACCAGCGCGCGCAGGCGGTCTATGACCGGACCGTTGCCAGGCGCGATCCCTGGGTGACTTACCGCGTCGACCTTCCCCACGGCCGATCACTGATGCCGAAGCCGGCCGGGGAAGCCGCAGGCGCCGACGAGCGCGATCAGCGCCCGGCGGCCGGGGGCGTGGAGAACGTCGACCTGCACGCCCCCGGGCCGTTCGACACGGCGCTCGCGCAGCTGCCCGAGCTGCTCGACGCCACCGCCGCCGACGTGGTCGAGCACCTGGCCCGCGTACCGGAGCGACCGGTGGCGCCCGCCGCGCCGACAGACCCTCAAGCCGTGCGCGGATGGCTGCGTTCGACCTATGACTTCGAGCAGCCCCGCGCCGCCGCGGCCGTCGTCGCCGACCTCCTCGAGCGCCTGAAGCAGTGGACCGTGCACACCACCCACCCGCGGTACTTCGGGCTGTTCAATCCCACGCCGACCGCGGCGGGCATCGCCGGCGAGCTACTCGCCGCCGGCATCAACCCGCAGCTGGCCGCGTGGTCGCACGCCCCTGCCGCCGCCGAGGCCGAGCAACACGTTCTGGGCTTCATCGCCGCCCGCCTCGGCCTGCCTGCCGCCGCGCTCGCGGGGAACGTGACCACCGGCGGGGCGGAGGCCAACCTCACCGCGGTGCTGCTCGCCCTCACCCACGCGTTCCCCGCCTACGCCACCGACGGGCTGCGCAGCCTGGAGATCCAACCGGTGTTCTACGCCTCCGCCGAGAGCCACCTCGCCTGGGTCAAGATCGCGCACGCCACCGGGCTCGGCCGCGATGCACTGCGGCTCGTCGCCGTTGACGAGCAACTGCGCCTCGACGTCGACGAGCTCGCCCGGCTCATGGCCGCCGATCGCGCCGCCGGCCACCGCCCCTTCCTGATCGTCGGCACCGCCGGTACCACCGGCGCCGGCGCCCTGGACCCGCTTGGACCGCTCGCCGATCTCGCCGCCGAGCACGGCGCCTGGTTTCACGCGGACGCCGCGTGGGCAGGGGCCATCGCCCTCTCCGACCGGTTGCGCCCGCTGCTGGCCGGCGTCGAGCGGTCCGACTCGGTCACCGTCGACGCCCACAAATGGCTGTCGGTGCCGATGGGCGCGGGCATGATCCTCACGCGTCACCCCGACACGCTCGCGCAGACGTTCCGCCTCACGACGGCGTTCATGCCCACCGCCGTCGAGGACGCCGCCGACCCCTACACCACCTCGCTGCAATGGTCGCGCCGCTTCGCCGGCCTGAAGATCTTCCTCGCCCTCGCCGTCGCCGGACGCGCCGGCTACGCCGCCCAGATCGAGCGCGACGCCGAACTGGGCCGCCACCTCGCCCGCCGACTCGCCGACGACGGCTGGGAGCTCGTCAACGACACGCCGCTCCCCGTCGTCTGCTTCAGCCATCCCCACACGCGGGCGCTCGATCCCCAGGCGTCGTTCGACTGGCACGCACGCGTCGCCGAACGAGTGCTCGCCAGCGGACACGCCTGGATCAGCGCCGCGCGACTCGCCGAGCGCCCCGCCCTGCGCGCCTGCATCACCAGCTACCGCACCACCGCTCACGACGTCGACCAGCTCGTCACCGCGCTCGCCCATGCGCGCCACCGGGTCCCAAGCTGATCAACGCCCCGGCAAAGGAACCCGCGCCGCGCGGACAGCACCAGCGCAGTGATGCCCTTGGCAGCGCGGCCGCGGGCGCCGTCGGCGCCTTTGGGGGCTCAGCCCACCTCGGCCGATTGTCGCGAGGCCAGATCCTCCGCAACAAGTCGCTGCGCAGTGTCGCCGTCGGTGATCAGGACGTTGATGAGCCCGCCGCGCAGCGCGCCGCGGATCGCCTCGTACTTGCGTTCGCCGCCCGCGATCCCGACACAGCGGTCGACGCTGCGGAGCTGTTCGAGGGTGATGCCGATGACGCGTTCGTCGACGTCGGACGGGACGCGGCGGCCCTCGGCGTCGAAGAATCGCAGGCAGATGTCGCCGACCGCGCCATGCCCTCCGAGGGCGGCCAGCTCGGGTTCAGAGAATATGTTGCCGCTGCTCTGGAGCAGCGTCGACGGCTCCAGCGACCCGATCCCGACGAGGGCCAGCGTGACGTCGTCCAGCGCGTCGAGCGCGGCCTGGACGAACTTGTCCTGCATGAGGGCGTCGCGCACCTTCGCCGACGTGGCGATGCCCGGGGCGAGCAGGAAGGTCGGCTGGGCGCCGGTCAGCTCCGCGAAGCGCTGCGTCAGGCGCGCCGCGTGGCCCTCGGCCGCGGGATTGCCGACTCCGCCGAAGAGCTGGATCGCGCGCTCTGCCCCGACGCGTGGCAGCGGTCGCATCGAGTCGACGGCCGCGAGCAGCGTCGCGCTCCAAGAGGAGATCCCGACGATGTCGCCGCCCGTCATCGTCGCCTGCAGATAGCCGGCCGTTGCGACGCCAAGGTCGTAGATCACGCCGTTGTCGCCGGAGTCGAAGCACTCGACCACCACGGCGTCGCGTAGGCCGAAGCGCTCTTCGAGCGTCTCCTCCAGCTCGGTGTGCACCCCTTCGGGCACGAGCACCGTGGTGCGCACGATGCCGGCCTCCTGGGCGCTCTTGAGCAGCCGCGATACCCGCGCCTGCGAGAGGTGCAGCCGCCGCGCGATCTCCGGCTGCCGGACGCCGTGCTCGTGATAGAGCCGCGCGACCTTCGTCATCAGGCGCAGATGCTCGTCGGGCGCCGGGCGCAGCGCGCGTCGAGGCGGTCTGGGGTTGGCGGCCATCGCTCAGATCCTACGTGTGCCTGCGGGCGTCTCACACCTGGGGCCGAGTCCGGAGGGCGCCATTTCGGCGCCCTCCGGAGGCAGGTCACAGGCGCGCGAAGACGCCGAACTCGTCGGCGTTGTCCTTGGTCACGAGCTCACAGTCGATCGACTGCTTCTCGGGCTTGCTGGCCTTGCCGTTCTTGACGAACTCGTCCGCCTGCTCGACCGCCATCTCGGCGATCAGCGCAGCCGGCTGGAGCACGGTCGCGACCATCTGGTCCTTCTTGATCGCGGAGATGGCGTCCGGGCTGCCGTCGAAGCCGACGACCTTGACCTTGTCGAGCAACCCTGCGGACTTCAGCGCCGCCACGGCGCCGAGCGCCATCGTGTCGTTGCCGGCGATCACGCCGTCGATGTCGCGGTTGCGCTGCAGGATCGTCTCCATCTTGGTGAACGCCTCCTGCTGGTCCCAGTTGGCGCTCTGCTGGGCGACCTTCTTCAAGTCCGGGTACTGGCTGATGACGTCGTTGTAGCCCTTGGAGCGCACGCCGGCGTTCGTGTCGGACTCCTTGCCGACGAGCTCGACGTACTTGCCCTTGCCGTCCAGCGCCTTGACGAAGTCCTGCGCGCCGAGCGAGGCGCCCTGGGCGTTGTTGGACACGATCTGGGCGGTGGCGATCCCGGTCGCGTTGATCTCGCGGTCGATGAGGAACACCGGGATGCCGGCCTCCTTGGCCTTGCGCACCGGACCGATGCTGGCGTCGGCGCCCGCGTTGTCGAGCACGATCGCCTTCGCCTTGCGGGAGATCGCCGCATCGATCAACTCGCTCTGCTTGTTCGGATCGTCGTCGTGCGAGGCGACCGACGTCTTGTAGCCGAGCTCCTTCGCCTTGGCGTCCGCGGCGTCGGCCTCGGCCTTGAAGAACGGGTTGTCGGCCGACGGCGTGATGATCGAGATGAGGCCGCCGGCCTCGCCGCCGCCCCCTGCGGCGGCCGGGGTGCTCTCGGCGGCGTTGTCGTCGTCCGAGCCGCACGCCGCAAGCGCCAGGGCGCTCATGGCTGCGGCCACCAGGACCGTGAACCTCATCCGCTTGGGATGGACCTTCATGGGATCTCCTCCTCCGGGTGATACTGGGTGGAACCTCAGGTGGCCGCGCGTGCGGCCGGCTGCTCGCCGGGGCCTGTGGCGACCGCGGCCGCCACGGCAGCGCCCCGGCGCTGGACCTTCTGCTGGGCTTGGTCGAGGATCACCGCGAGCACGATCACCGCGCCCTTGATGACGATCTGCCAGAACGTGGACACACCGAGGATCACGAGACCGTCGGCGAGGAAGCCGATCACGAACGCGCCGACCAGGGCACCGCGGACGTAGCCGCGGCCACCCATCAGCGAGGCGCCCCCGATCACCACTGCTGCGATCGCGTTGAGCTCGAACGTCTCGCCGGCCTGCGGCGCGGCGGAGGTCAGCTCGGACGCGATGATCAGGCCCGCCATCGCGGCGCAGACGCCGGAGATCATGTACACGCGGGTCTTGACCTTCTTGACCGGCACCCCGGCCAGCTCGGCCGCGCGCTCGTTGCCGCCGATGGCGTACAGCCAGCGTCCGAACGGCGCCTTGCGCGTCAGGAAGCTCCCCGCGGCGGCGAACAGCACCATGAGCCAGATCGCCGTCGGGATCCCGACGATCTTGCCGCTGCCCAGGAAGTCGAAGCCGGTGTTGCCCAGCTCCGGGCTGCCCCCGAGGTTCGGATAGGTGGCGCCGTCGGAGATCAGCAGCGCGGCTCCGCGGACCATGTACAGCATGCCGAGCGTGGCGATGAACGGCGCGACGTTGAAGCGCGTGACGAGGGTGCCGTTGATGGCACCCACCCCGGCGCCGACGGCGAGCGCGATGACGACCACCGCCCAGACCGGCGGGTAGACCACGACGTCGAGGAACCCGATCCGGAGGCCTTCGAGCAGGACGCCCGCCACGACGCCGGCCAGTCCGACGGTAGAGCCCACTGACAGGTCGATCCCGCCCTTCAGGATCACCATCAGCATCCCGACGGCGAGGATCGCGTTGATCGCGACGTGCCTCGTCATCGTGACCAGGTTGTCCCAGGTCAGGTAGGAGTCCGACAGGACCCCGAAGACCGCGATCAGGACGAACAGGGCGATGAACGCGCGCAGCTCGAACAGCAGGTTCATCGCGCGCAGGCGCCGACCCTCCGCGGTGGCTGGGAGCGGAGTTGTTGGCGACGGCGCCGGGGCGCTGGCGTTCGCCGTGCTCATCGTTCGTCACCTCCCTCGCCGTGCTGCGTCTCTCCCGATGCGACCATCAATTCCTCCCTCGTCGCCGCTCCGCGCCGGAGCTCCCTCACGATCCGTCCCTTGGCCATGACGAACACGCGATCGGGAACGTTGAGCGCCTCGGCCACCTCCGAGGTGGCGAACAGCACGGCGAGGCCGCGCCTCGCCTGCTGGGCCATGAGGTCGAAGATCTCGGCCTTGGCGCCGACGTCGATGCCGCGCGTGGGTTCGTCCAGCAGCAGCACGCGCGGCTCCGTCAGCAGTGCCTTGCCGAGCACGACCTTCTGCTGGTTCCCGCCGCTCAGCGACGTGATCGGCGCCTCGGGACCGGTCGTCTTGACGGTCACGTCGCGGATCACGCGGCCGACTGCGTCGCGCTCGGCATCGCGCCCGACCCAGGGACCGCTGACGAAGCGCCACAGCCCGGCCAGGCTCATGTTCTGGCCGACGGACATCGATTGGACGAGCCCGTCGCGCTGGCGGTCCTCCGGCACCAGAGTCATGCCGAGCCGGATGCGGTCGGAGATAGAGCCGCCGTCGATCGGCGTCCCGCCCAGCACGATGTGACCGCTGACCGGGCGCACGCGGCCAGCGAGCGTCTCGAGCAGCTCGGTACGGCCGGCGCCCATGAGCCCGTAGAGGCCGACCACCTCCCCCGCCCGGATCCGCAGCGACACGTGGTCGACCGCGAGGCGGGCCGGGTTGGCGGGATCAGCGACCACGAGATCCTCGATGCGCAGGAGCTCCTCGCCGAGCTCGGGGTCGAGGGCGGGAAACAAGTCGTCCGGGTTCCGGCCGACCATGTGCTCGACCACCCATCCGATGTCGACGTCCGCCGCCTCGGCCTGCCCGACGAGCCGGCCGTCGCGCAGCACCGCGACGTGGTCGGCGATCTCGAGTGCTTCCTCGAGGTGGTGGGAGACGTAGACGATCGCCACGCCGCCGGCGGTGAGCTCGCGGATGACGCGGAAGAGCACCTCGACCTCTGCGGCGCTGAGTGCCGACGTCGGCTCGTCCATGATCAGGACGCGCGCGTCCTGCGCCAGTGCGCGGGCGATCTCGACGACCTGCTGCTGGCCGAGCCGCAGGTCGCCCACGAGCGTGCGCGGGTCGAGTGGCTCCTCGAGCCGGTCGAGCAGCGAGGCAGCCAGGTCATGCTCGCGCCGGTCGTCCACGACGAGGCCGCGCCTCGTCTGCTCGCGGGCCATGAAGAGGTTGTCGGCGATGCTCAGGTTCGGGAACAGGCTGAGCTCCTGGTGGATGATCGCGATGCCGCGGTCGGCGGCGTCGCGGGCGGAGCGCAGGACGACCGCGTCGCCGTCGAGCTCGAGCCGGCCGGTGGTCGGCGCTTCGATCCCGGCGAGGATCTTCATCAGCGTCGACTTGCCCGCGCCGTTCTCGCCGAACAGCGCGGTCACCGACGCGGGCCGTACCGTGAAGTCGACGCCGTGCAGCGCGTGCGTGGCGCCGAACACCTTGCTCATGTCGCGCGCGCGCATGACCGCAGCGGTGGTCGTGGCGCTCATCCCGCCGCCTCCTCGAGCTTCACGGGCGTGACGGTGACCACGGCAGGCGTCGCGAGCGTGAACGCGCCGACGAACGAGACCCGGCGGCCCTCGAGCGCTTCCGCGTCGACGCCCTTGAGCACGCGCGCCTTCACCTCGTTGTTCAGCGCGGTCGCTGCGTCGGCGTAGTCCACCTGGTTGACGAACTGGTTGAAGGAGATGAAGCCCGACGCGTCGCGCAGCGCGGTGCCGTTGATGGCCGGCCCGACCTGCACGGACACCCGCGTGTCCTTTGGCACGTCCTTGATGCGGACGGGCATCAGTCCCGACTCGACCTTGCCCGCCACGCCGGTGCCGCTGACCGCGAACGAGTACGGGCTCGTGCCCTCCCGCTTGCCGTACTTCTCGCTGGTCGCGTCGGGGTCGTCCGCGAGCGCCGGCAGCAGCTCAACGAGTGGCACGGCGCGCTTCTCGAGCTCGGGCACCAGCTTGGGCGCGAACGTGTCGCGTCCGAACTTGGCGGGATCGAACGCCTCGCGGCCGCCGGCGGTGATCGGCGGGGCGTCGACGTCGCGGTACGTCGTGTCGAGCGCCATCGCGGCGATCACGACGACCACCGCGGCGGCGCCGACGAGACGAGGCGACAAGCGCCGGCGCGACCGCGCCGACTTCACGGCTTCGGCACTCATGCGAAACCTCCTGACTCTTCGCCGGCAAGGGCAAGCGGCGCCGAGTGGTCGGCCCTCGCCCTCGAGCGCGCGACCGCCCGGTGCCAGGCCGCCCGCTGCGCTTCGCGCTCCGCGGCGGCAAGCGCCGGTCGGAACGTGCGACTCGGACGGGGCAACGCGGCGAGCGCCGCCTCGCCGGCCCACAGCCCGGTTGCCGTTCCTGCCAGGTGGGCGGCGCCGAGCGCGGACATCTCCGCCGTCTCGCTCGCCAGCACAGGCCGGCCCGACAGGTCGGCTTGCAGTTGCATCAGCACCGTCGCCGCGCTGGCGCCGCCGTCCGCGTAGAGCACCTGCAGTGGCTTGGGCGTCGCGGCGTCCATGGCATCCAGGACATCCGCGACCTGGAAGGCGACCGCTTCCAGCGCAGCCCGCGCCAGATGCGGCGGGCGGTTGCCGCGAGTGACGCCGCTGATCAGTCCGACCGCATCGCGATCCCAATACGGAGCTCCGAGACCCGCGAACGCCGGCACGAGGTGCACGCCGTCGCTCGAATCCACCTGGCCGGCGAGCGCCTGCAGGCCGGCGGCGCCGTCGACGCCGAGGATCTCGCTCATCCAGTCCAGCGCCGCGCCGCTGGCGATGATGTTGCCCTCGAGCGCCCATGTCGGTCGGTCGGTCAGCCATGCGAGGGTCTGGGACACGCCGGCGGGCGGCTCGCCGATCGCGTCCAGCGGCGTCATCACCGACGTGCCGGTGCCATACGTCGCCTTCCCGCCGCCAGGGCGGAAGCAGCCGTGCCCGTAGAGCGCGGCGTGCGAGTCGGCCAGGACGGCGGCGATCGGAAGGCCGGCCCCGAGCGGTCCGCTCGCCACCGTGCGGCCGAAGCCGCCGTCGGAGCGGCGGACCTCCGGCAGCGCGGCCCCGGGGACGCCGAAGAGCTCCAAGAGCTCCGGCGCCCATTCCACGCGCTGCAGGTCGAGCAGCAGCGTCCGCGAGGCGTTCCCGGCCTCGCACGCGAAGACGGCGCCCCCGCTGAGCTTCCAGGTCAGCCAGGCGTCGATGGTGCCGGCGCACAGCTCGCCGCGTCGCGCCGCGGGGAGACCGCCCGGCGCCCGCTCGAGCAGCCAGTGCAGCTTCGTGGCGGAGAACATGGGGTCCAGCGCCAGGCCGGTCCGGTCGCGCACCAGCGTCTCGGCCCCGGCGGCGCGCAGCCCATCGCATGCCGGCGCGGTGCGGTTGTCCTGCCACCCGATGACGGGGCCGGCGGGCGCTCCGTCGGCGCGCCGCCAGACGACCGCCGATTCACGCTGATTGGAGATGGCCACGGCGATGGGGCGCGCTTCCACCGGCGCGGCGCTCAGGCATCGCGCGACTGCGTCGAGCACGCTGCGCCAGATATCGTCGGCGTCCTGCTCCACCCAGCCAGGCCGCGGGAAGCGGGAGGCGACGCGGGCGGCGCCACGCGCGACGATCGTGCCGTGGGCGTCGACCAGCGCGCACTTCGTACTTGTGGTGCCCTGGTCGATGGTCAGGATCGCGTCGGTCATGACCGGACGCGCTCCGTCGTGAGCTCCAGCGCCGCTGCGGCGATGCCGTCCGCGGTGAGCCGGAAGTGCTCGAGCAGCCACTCCGCCGAGCCGGTCGGAGCGAAGACGCCGGGGATGCCGAGGATCCGCATCGGCACGGGGCGCTCCTGCGTCACGACCTCGGCGACGGCCGCGCCGAGGCCGCCGCGGACGGTGGCCTCCTCGACCGTGACGACCGCGCGCGTCTCGACGGCGGCAGCCACGACCGCGGCGCGGTCCAGTGGCTGCACCGTCGCCATGTTCAGCACGCGTGCCTCGATCCCACGCCGGCTGAGGACGTTCGCTGCGTCCAGTGCCCGCGACACCATCGTTCCGCAGGCGATCAGCGTCACGTCACCGCCCTCGCGCAGCGTCGCGGCGGCGCCGGCGGCGAAGCGGTAGCCGTCGTCGTGGACGATCGGCACGGGCATCCGGCTCACGCGGATGAACACGGGGCCGGGCGTTGCCGCCGCCCACCGGATGACCTGCTCGGTCTCGATCGGATCCGCGGGCACGACGACCGTGAGGTCGGCGATCGCGCGCAGCCAGGCCAGGTCCTCGATCGAGTGGTGGGTCGGCCCCAACTCGCCGTAGGCGACACCAGGGCTCTGGCCGCACAGCTTGACGTTCGCGTTCGAGTACGCCAGGTCCGCCTTGATCTGCTCGAGGGCGCGGCCGGTCAGGAACGGCGCAGCCGCTGAGACGAACGGGATCCGGCCGCCATTCGCGAGGCCGGCGCCGACGCCGACCATGTTCTGCTCGGCGATGCCGAGGTTGATCAGGCGGTCGGGGTAGGCCTTGCCGAACCCGCCGAGCTTGCTCGAGCCGACGGAGTCGTTGACCACGGCCACGATCCGCTCGTCGCTTGCCGCCAGCTCGACGAGCGTGCGCTGGAAGGCCTCGCGGCAGTCGAAGCGCTCGCTCACGCGCTCAGCTCCCGCAGTGCCCGGTCGAGCTCCTCGGCAGTCGGGACCTTGTGATGCCACTCCACGCGATCCTCCATGAACGACACGCCGCGGCCCTTGATCGTGTTGGCGATCACCGCGCTCGGTCTGGCCGCGGAGAACGGGACGGCGTCGAAGACCTCCAGCAGCGCCGGGATGTCGTTGCCGTCGATCTCGCGCACCGACCACCCGAACGCCGCGAGCTTGGCGTCGAGCGGATCGAGCCCGTTGGTGTCCTCGGTCCGCGCGCCCTGCTGGAGCCGGTTGCGGTCGACGATCAGCACGAGGTTGTCGAGGCCGTGGTGTGCGGCGGCCATGATGGCCTCCCAGTTGGACCCCTCCTGGAGCTCGCCGTCACCGCAGAGGACGAACGTATGCCGGCGTGAGCGGTCGAGCTTGGCGGCGATCGCCGTCCCCACGGCAACCGGGAGTCCGTGCCCAAGCGGCCCGGTGTTCGTCTCGACGCCGGGCACCCGCTTGCGATCGGGATGGCCGTTGAGCGCCGAGCCCGGAGCCATGTAGGCGTCCAGCAGCGAGTCGGGGATGAAGCCGGCCGCCGCGAGCGTGGTGTAGAGCACGCCGGAGGCGTGCCCCTTGCTCTGGATGTAGCGGTCGCGCCCCGGTGCGTCCGGCTGAGCCGGGTCGACCTCGAGCACCGCGAAGTACAGCGCGGTGAGGATGTCGGCCGCCGATAGATCGCCGCCGGTGTGGCCGAGGCCGGCGGCATGGATGATCTCCAGGTTTCGCCGCCGGATCGCGTTGGCGGTCGAGCGAAGCTCGCCAAGTCCGGGCCTGGTGCGGACGGTCGTCATGCGACCGGCGTCTGCCCGAGCAGCAGATCGGCCACCAGGCGCTGC
>Ga0126312_10002875_pt1 | contig 11586 bp, 12 predicted proteins | sample Plot104A_FD_92537 | JGI IMG/M metagenome (GOLD analysis project Ga0126312, IMG submission 92537) | Serpentine soil microbial communities from UC McLaughlin Reserve, CA, USA - Plot104A | ecosystem: Environmental > Terrestrial > Soil > Grasslands | place: USA: UC McLaughlin Reserve, Lake County... | reverse complement strand
GCCCGAAACTCTGTTTCTAGCGTCCATCGAATCTCCGGTGAATCGTTCCGATAGGCGGTCCATACCTCATTCCAATTTCTGATGCGTTCCGACGTACGCATCTCGGGGTCGTCTTGCGCCATCGCCTCCTGCGTGAACCTAATGAAAGGCTCCCTGTACTGCTCAAGGAAGTTGCTAACCTGATTCCTGGCCCGAAGTGGGAGCCACAGGGACTTACTCCGGAAGTATGCGTGTAGAGCATTGAAGCTGTCTGCTGCCTGCTTCGCCTTCTCTGGATCACCTCCTCCGAGCGGGGCGTAGAGTGCAGAGAACTGCCGATCTACTTCTTCGAAACGGTCGAAGAGTTCTTCTAGTGCATCCGCCCGACGCTGGTAGAGAAGTTGATGTTCGCCTTGCCACCTGCCGAAGAGGTAGGCGAGAAACGCACCTAACAATATTGCGAGTATTTCTTCTGACATCGCGCTACCCTCGGAGCACCCGTCGCCACCAGGGACGGCGCTGTGGCCCCGCCTGCGGCTCTGGAGCATCGGGGTGGGGGGTCCCCCTACCCTGCTGCGCCTCGGCCGTCTCAGAGGCTTCTGTGGCCTCCTGCGGGGCTTCTAGCTGCGGGATCCTCGAGGTTAGGGCGGCGATGATGCGGCGGTTCTCGCTGTTCGCTTCTTCGAGGGAACGCACCCGGTCCTGTAACTCGGCTATGAGCAGGTCCGTACGGTCGTCCGGTCGGTCGACGGTCGTACGCGGTTGGTCGGCGTGTGTACGGTCCTCAGCCGCCTCTTCGAGCAGGACGTAGACCTTGCCACCTTCCCGTTCTACGGCGAGTGTGCCTCGACGGATGCGCCCGCGAACGGCCTCGGCGCTGATGCCAAGTATCTCGGCAGCTTCGGCCACGGTCGTACGGCGTAGCGGCGGCGTACGGTCGCTCCCCATCGGGGCGCTTACCCCTACCGCCGCCCCCGCGCCTCCTCAGAGGGCCGTCAAGCGCCGTCAAGCTCGTTACAAGCGACTACTCGCTGAAATCCTCTCGAGAACGGGCGACCATAGAGCGCTCCACAAGCTCGCCACGTTCTATTAGCGCCTCTCTCGAGTAGGGAAACAAAGCGAAGTTACCGCCCGCGACCTGCTCGAATGCTTGGGCCCTATCACGCGCCCTGCAGAGCGCCTTTATCGTCTCTGGCGGCTCGGGGTATGGCGCGCCTTCGTACCCTGCTCTTAAGCAATCGAAGGTGTGCAAGAGCCTCTCGGGGCTCTTCGGGTCGTAGTAGTGCTTCGAGCCATCCTCGAGTTGAAAGCTCGCAAGGTCCCCACGCGCCGCGAGCTCCAGGCGCTTGACGAATCCTTTAAGCCCCATAACCCCGCGCGCTCCTGCTCTGCGCAAGGCCTTCCTCTAAAGCCTCCAGGCGTTCGATAAGCTCTAGCTGCTCGCGTGCTTTCAGTTCGACACTGACGGCCCGGATGTAGGTGTTTAGGAGCTGCCCCACGACAGCGGCATCCGAGCGGTCCACAGCGCCCTTAAGCACATCTTCGACGAGGTCGTGTAAGCGCCCCTTGACCGCAGCCAGGTCAGCTTGCGGGCGGCCACGGCCTCCGCGCTTGCCTCCCCGCTGGCCGTGGCGGCGTCTCTGTTCTGCGTGCTGAGGGTCATGGTTCCAACACCACTTAGAGCCCTCTATAGCCCTACCCCTACACCTATCGCCACTAGGCTTTATTGCGGTGCATCTGCTCAATAGGGCTCACCCCCTCCCCCAGCTTCGCTTGAGTTTGGAGCTTGCAGATGGTGGGAGCGGCCGGGGATGGCCGCCCCCACGCCGGCGGGGCTCCCGTTGGTCTGCGTCTGTGTGTCTGTCACGCTATCCCCCTAAGACTCGTAGGTTTTGTCGCTCTCAACCGGCCCGATTGGCCCTGCTGGCCTCATCAATGGTGCTCGCTTCTCTGGACTGCAAACATTAGTTTGCAGTGACAGACAAAAAGAGAGGGCTTCACGATGCCCCTAGGCTTATCGGGCCGGTCCGATGCGCCTTCCTGCGCGAAGAGGCTCCGCTTTTCTTATGTACAGTGCGGCCCTTGTGTTCTATCCCTACATAAGAAAAACTCGCACGCCGTACGGCAGCAGAGGAGCTCCTCTGCTGTGCTGGCTGCGCCCCTGGCTCATAGGACCGGATAAGAGCTACGCTCACACTAGCTCGCCCGGTTGCGTAGGCCGGGAAGCCAGGCAACGTTCGCGCCCAGTTCTTCCGCGGCTTCGGGCAAAGACAGGTACGTCTCAGTAGCCGAGGTCCCTATCTGCCGAAGTTCCTCCGTCGCGCTGATAATCCGTGCCCTCGCGTCGCGTTCTTCGAGGGTACCGCCCCCCGCCCTTTGCATATCCACGTCTCCTCTTATGTGGTTCACGATCCCACGGTACGTCCATCCGATCTTGGCCATGAAGGTCCCGAGCTGCCTGCGGTCCTGTGTGCGGAGCGCTTCCGCTTCGCGCTCTTCATGTTCTGTGCGGAACTCCTCGACGATGTCCTGCACGAGGTTCGTAACCGCATGCAGTTTGTCGAGCCTGGCTTCGCCTTGGCGTCCTGAGACCTCAGGCTGCCCCGTCTCCGAGGCTTCAGCTTTTGAGGAGGATCCCGCGAGGGCGGCTTCGGGCTCCTCGAGCAGCTCCTCGAACGCCACGCCGTAGCCTTCTGCGATCCGCGAGAGCGTGATATCGTGCGGGTGCTGAAGACCCCGCTCCAGGTTAGAGAGGGTCTCCTTAGTGCAACCGACCTCCGCGGCTGCCTCGCGCAGCGTCCACCCTTTTGCGGCACGAAGCACGCGCAGCTTCCGCGCAAGTGAACTTTGCATCATGTACCACCTCTTACATACGTTAGCTTGTGTGCTTTCAGTGACTAGGATACTACGGCCTCGGAACACCGTCTATAGACAAACCAAGAAAAGCATCGACTAACCTTGTTTTGGCTTACTTTGTCGTGGTATGCTGCGGGGGCACGTCAAGCGAAAGGGCCCGCGGTCCCAATTACCAGAAGAAGCAGCAAGCCTAGAAAGGATGTAGCGGCAGTGTACACTACTGGACCCGGCAACGTATCGAGTATTTTCGATGTGTTGCGCGACGAGGTTCCCCTCGACCGCATCATCGCGATGAACGGCCACCGCAACATCTTGTGTATCGCCCACGACGAGAAGACCCCCAGCATGCAGGTCTACGACGATCATGTCCACTGCTTCGGTTGTGGCTTCCACGGCGACGTCGTCGACGTCTGGAGCCGGCAGCGCGGGATCGAGCGTCCGATCGAGGCCGCCCTCGATCTCGCGAGGGAGTTCAACCTTCGCCTCCCCGAGATGTCCGAGGAGGGGAGACGGAAGGCCGAGGAGAGGCGGGAGATGCTCTCCGATAACGTCCGGCTCGCCAAGACCTGCCGCGGCGCCCTCGAGAAGAACCAGGCGGTTCGTGAGTGGTGGGAAGGGCGCGGGTTCGCCCCCGGGCTCCGAGACCGGTTCCTGCTCGGGGCCAACAAGGACGGCACCGAGGCGATGATTCCGTTCTGGTCACGTGGCCACGTGGTGGGTCTAATCCGCCGTAAGCTCGAAGGGGATCCAAAATACATCCTCCCGAAGGCCGAGGAGTTCCTCGGGGGGCACCGTCCTCTGTTCATCCCCGGTCCGCTGGGCCCCGAGATCTTCCTCGTCGAGGGTTACATCGACGCCCTGGCCGTCGCCGCGACCGGCAGGGGCGCCGTCGCCGTCGGCGGGACGAACGCCTCGGAGGAGCAGATCGCCGAACTGCGGAGGGTGGTATCGGCCGAGACCAGGGTCTTTATCCTCCCCGACCGCGACGACCAGGGAGAGGCGGCCGCGAAGACGTGGGCCCGCACCCTCTACCCGGCTGCCAGGATCTGCCCCGCCGACTACGGCGAAGGCCGGAAGGACGTTGCCGACCTCTTCGCCGAGAAGACCCGCGAGGAGGTCACCGAGCACCTGGACCGTCTCGTCTCGGCTAGTAGGGACATCCTCGACCTCGAGATGGAGATCGCCGCCGAGATCTCCGACCGCCGCGAGCGCCTAGCCTACACCTCGGAGCACATCGCGCCCTTAGTCGCTCCACTCACCCCCGAGGGCTACCGCGATGCGACCGCCGACATCGTCGCCGAGACGATCAAGCTGAAGAAGACCTGGATCACCAAGGCGATCAAGGACCACCGCGAGGCCCTCGCCGGCGAACAGTTCCAGCAGATGATGGCGGAGGCCAAGGTCGAAATGGAGCGCCAGCGGGAAGAGTACCGTCAGCGCGTCGCCGAGGTGCAGCCGGAGATCGACGACCTCCTCGGCCTTGGCGTCCTGACGCGTCTGCGGGACACCGCCGCCCGGATGCACCAGGTCTACGGCGATCGGGAGCCGTTAGAGCTTGCTCTCCTCGTCGCCCTAGGGGCGCAGCTGGACCCTCTCCCGAACGGCAGGCCGCTCGGAGCGAGCATCCTCCTGACGGCGACCGCCGGCCGCGGGAAGAACCACATCATCGACGCCGCCGTAAGGCCCCTGCCCGAAGAGTTCTACTTCGCCTTCGAGATCGCCTCTGGCCAGTCCCTCTACTACAAGGCCGATGAAGATCCCGACTTCCTCAAGCACACCTTCGCCTACCCGAACGAGATCGAGGGCGCCGAGGCCCTGTGGGAGTTCTTGAGGCCGATGCTCTCGAAGGGCAGGGCGACGAAGATCGTCACGGCGAAGGACGCCGATGGGAACATGACCTCCAGGACGATCATCGTCGAGGGTCCGGTCACGATCGCGATCCCGACGATCCGCAACAAGACCGACGAGCAGCTGCAGACAAGGCTCCTGGTCGCCGAGCTCCCCGACTACGTCGGACGGGTCGCCGAGCACGGGCGGGCCGTCTCCGAGCAGCTACTCCCCGAGGCTGCGGCCGTCGACTACTCCCGCGAGCAGTGGATCTGGCAGGAGGCCCTGAGGCAGCTCACGACCCAGAGGCGGGTCGTCTTTCCCCTCAGGCACGACAAGTTCACCCTCGACGACGACCAGGTCTCCCACGGCGCACGGCTCTGGGCGAACCTGCTCTCCCTCATGGCCACCCACGCGTGGCTCGAGCAGAAGAACCGCCGCCTCCTCGACCTCGACGAGGAGCGGGTCGCCATCGAGGCCACCCCCGAGGACTACGAGGTCGCCTACGGAGTTTTCACCAAGGTCTGCAAGCGGACCGTAGTCAACCTCTCGGAGACCCACCGCAAGATCCTCCAGGCCCTCTACGAGCTCCAGCAGGAAGACGAGGATCGGTGGGGCTTCTCACAACGGGCGGTCGCCACGGCCGCCGGCGTCTCGCAGAGCATGGTCTCCGAGAACAAGAGCTTCCTGGCGATGAGCGCGAAGCTCCTGCAGGACACCGAGCACGGGCTCCTGCTCGCCTCGGGGGCCGAGCCGTCGTGGTGGGAGGAAGGCGACCTGATGAAGGGCCTGCCCTCCCCCGAGCAGGTCCGTACCTGGTGGGAGGAAAAACCTCCCGATCCCCCAGAAAGTGCCGATCAGGCCGATCACCCCGATCGGGAGGCCCCAAAAGCCGATACCTATGCAGATTCAGGTGATCGGCCCCCATCCGATCACTCGCCGATCACCGATCGATTGCCCAAGGAGCCCGCGGACCGATCGGAGGGTGATCGGCAGGTGATCGGCGACCCTCCGATCAGTGAAAACGCCATAGATAAGCCGAATGCGAACGGTAAAACAGAGGTGATCGGCCCGATCGGCGTGATCGGCGGTTTTCAGGGAGAGAGGGAAGACCCCTCCGCAGACGGGGACGTCGCCGGGGTCGACGATGGGGTCGACGAAGCCGAGGACCCCGGCGTCAGGATCTAGCCCTGGACACAGGGACCCAGCTCCTGGCCCTCCTCGAGAAGAGCGAGGTCTCCGTCACCCTGGACGGCGACGACCTGGTCGCGCGGCCGACGTCGGCCGTCACGCCGGAGATCGTTGATCTCCTCAGGGAGAACAAGGGGCCGCTCGTCGCCGCCCTCCGCCCTAGGAGCCCTTCGAAGGAGACGATCTCCTCCGAGGAGGAGGTCTTCGAAATCGTCGACGAGGTCGACGAGGTCGTCGAGGACCACGGTCACGACGACCGTCGTGACTCTCGCGGGCTCGTCGCAAGGTGGTCGCGGCACTTCGGCTACGTCTCGGTCTACGATCCTGGCCTAGGTGAGTGGTGGGACCTGACCACGAAGGACGCGCCAGGGTGGGCGGTCTCCGAGGCACACCGGCGCAAGGCTTTAGGAAGGGCCGGCAACCGTCGCGCCTACGAGCTCTCAGCTCGCGAGATGGAGCGGCTGTGGCAAGCTGACCACCCACCGGAGCCGGATGAGGGTATCGTCGAGACCCACCCCGACGACCTCAAGTAGTTAGCAAGAATTACCGTGATTTTCTACGAAATATCTTGACAGACCAAGACAAAAGTGAGATAATTTGGGCATAGAGTCAAGAGCGCAGACGCCAGAAAGCTTCTAGGCACAAGGCACGAAGCGCACGAGTGACACGAAGGGAGGTGAGCACATTGAGCGAAGACACCTTCACCGTCAAGGCATTCACTCCCGAGATCATCGACGCCGGCACGTACCCCGCCACGGTGGCCGCCATGAAGAAGCGGCCTTCATCCTTCGGCGACGAGTACGTCCAGTGGATCTTCCAGCCGGATGGCTACTCCGAAGACGCCCAGCCCGCGGGCAGCACATCACTTGCTGCCGGCCGCAACGCAAAAGGCATGGAGTGGGCGCGTCGCATCCTCGGTAAGTCCTCAGCCACCGACATGCAGTGGGGCCGCGATCTCAAGGAGAAGCGCCCGGTTGTCGACTGGGGTCCCGAGATCCTCGTAGGCAAGCCCTGCAGGATCGTCGTCGAGAAGAACTACGACGAGGACGAGGAGCGTCACCGCAACCGCGTGGTGAACGTCCTCCCCCCGGAGGAGACGGAGAAGGCCTCCTCTGCCGAAGAGGCCGACGACTTCAGCGATATCCCCTTCTAGTAAATCTGAGCCGGGAGAGTATTTTGACAGGCCCTCTCCCGGCTCCCGCAACCGAACCCTGACGATCACGACCATGACGAGCGTCCCCACGGATGCATTAGTGGCGTCGTCTATATCGGCGAGCTGATCTTCGGTGAGGACGGCGAAGAGGTAGAGGCCATAGAGGGCGTAATCTGTAGGCGTTGTGAGAGAGAGGAGAAGTGATGGGGCAACATGGCGGCGACTTCAAGGTAGGAGATCGGGTGCAGACGGCCTCTGGCATTACGGGTACCGTTGTAGAGCCGCCCCGATATTACGAGAGCGCCAAGGGTGACAGCTTTACTGGGAGGGATGTTACCGTAGAGGCGGACACAGCCCCCGTCCTATCCCTTACCCGCACTGACCGCGGGCTCTCGCCGGGAGCTCGGCATCTTGTCCGCCTAGACCTAGTGTCCCTCATCGACGAGTAGCACCACCACCCCGGCCGGGGTCCTAAGGGATCTCGGCCCTATATCATGCGCGGGGTCTTCTTATAGCCCCTCATAGGTCTAGCCGGAGATGGCCGGGCTCCGATGCCCGCGCCCTATGCGCTTCCCTGAACGTGCCGTGCTGCGGCGGCATCTATTCTTGGCGCCTTTCTATAACTTCTTTGTCCCAAGACTGCTCCCGGCCAGCTTCGAGGCGGTATAAGTGCACCACCTCGAGGAGGTCACGAGGTGCGTGCCGGGACCTCATCCCTCTTCCATAAGTTCGTTCATCTGCTCGCGCAGCACGCTCACCGCCGAGCGCCCTCGCCTCTTCAGCTCCAGCGTCCACAAGTAGCGCTCCTTGGCCGTTACGGTGAACGTCATGTTGACCGGTTTGTCTGCCGGCACCATCTCCCCGCTACGGCCGCCCGGCACCATCTCAACCTCGCCGGTCTCCGTAATCGGGCCGCGCTCCTCCGTGCTAGCTTCCCGTGCTGTGTTCACAGTATCATTGGTTGTCTGCTCGGTTCGTTTGGGTGGATCCTCGCCGAAGGCCTCCCGTAAAGATCCGCGTCTCTTGCTAACCACCGATCACCTCTTTCCAGGCCGGTCCGTACTCTTCGAGGTACGTGGGGCGGCCGCCGAAGCCGTCCTCGTAGCGCGTGAGGGAGCGTATGCGGGCATCCAGAAGCGGGAAGCGGGCCAGGAGCTCCTCCGCCTCCCTAGCGAGCCGCTTGCGCCTGTCCCACCTGGTCAGGAGGATGGACGTGTCGAGCTCGCCCCTCGTGGCTTCCACGTCCAGGAGAACCTCCAGGGTCGCCTTAAGCCGGTTCACGTCCACCCCGGTCGGGGCGACCGGCACCACCACCCTGTCCGCCACGGTCGCGGCAGCCCACAGGACCTCGCGGGAGTTGGGCGGCGCGTCGATTATCACGGTGCGGCCCGCCCTCTCCAGGGCGCGAGCCTGCCGGGCTAGGCCATCCCTCTTCGCGGCCAGCACCTCGAAGGGCAATTCTCCAGCCCTCCCCCACTCGAACGCGCTCCGCTCGTTGTCCGCATCCAGGACGACTGGATCATCGCCCCGCTCTTCGGCAACGGCGGCGAAGTAGAGAGCGCTGGTGGTCTTCCCCACCCCACCCTTCAGATTGACCAGCGCCACGATCATGGTTCACATGATACTGTATTTACAGGATTACAGCAACCAGTGTGTTCGTGTCCAGCTGCTCGGAATCGTGAAACTGCAGGTTAGGGCCCTCCTTCGTGTGCTCATAGATGAAATCGAGCGCCCCTTCACCGAACTCTTCCGCGCCCCGGCCGTCGTCCCGAGCAGAACCGTCTGGCTCCGGCATCGCGATTCAGCCGCCGCATGTGGGATCGTGTTCCACGCAAGGGAATCCTAACCCCAACGCAGGGATCCCCGCTCGGAAGAGACCGCCGGAAGGACTGCCACCACGCCGGCGGCCATCGCGAAGGCCCCCACGAGCCGAATATACTGCGCCGCGAGCGAGGCTGTGAGCCCCTGAGGGCCTTCGCCGGTGGCCGCGGTAGGGGATGGGTAGGGCCGGGGCTCTCGGGCGCTTCTCGCGCCTCTGAGGGACCGCCGAGATTTGCCGCCTTACCGCCCGATGACGTCCTACGTCCTGAGAGGATCATACTGTATCTATAATACCTTTAAAGAAAAGGCATCGATCAAGCACAATGAAATAGAGAAAAGTAGAGGACAGGAAACCACAGGAGGAAAAAGTAAGGAGAGAAAGAAAAAAGAGGCCGGTTCATTCGTTGGTATTATGTTGAACAACGCTCGAGGCGACGGAGGAAGTGGCGGAGTTCGGAGTTCGGGCCCCCCGAGTAGACGTAGAGTTCGCCGTCGAGGTTGACGTAGTAGCGGTTCCCGTCGAGGTGGCGGACGGCGTGGCCGACGAACTTGGCGTACTCCTCGTAGGGAAGGGTCTCGAAGGCCTCTATCGCTGCATCAAACTCGCCCGACGCGCGGCGTTTCTGTATTTCCTCCTGGGCTTGTCCGGTCGCCTCGGATGCGTCGGTGGGATCCGCATTCGTGGCGTTTTGTACCCTCGCGAGGTCCTCGGCCTCCGAGCTCTCGGTGGTGGGGTGGGGGACGTCTACCACGGCGTCGTTCGGCTCGGGGGTCGGGAGGGTGGGGGACTCCTCGGGGGCGCGCACGGGCCAGGCGTTCTCGATGTGGGACCTCAGCCAGCCGGCCGGGTTCTTGACGCCCTCCTGGTAGGGGAGCGCCTCGACGTAGTGGAGGCAGTGGCCGGCCCCATGCTTGACCACCAGATCCCGGGCGGCCTGCGCCCACACTCCTTGGGCGACGAGGGCATCCGTCGCGAAGCGCTCGCCGTCTGAGAGCTCGGGATTAGGCTTGGACCTCTCGCGGACGAACCTTTGGGAGATCCGGTAGCGAACCAGGTTGGCTTTGGTGGCGCCCCGGCCGCGCTCCTCGAAGTCCGCGCGGGAGAGGAAGCCCTTCTGCACCAGCTCCCGGTGGGCGGGATCCAGCTGGCGCTTTATGGCCGAAGGGTACTTGTAGCTCTCGGGCATGGAGAGGAGCTGCCTGAGGCCCTCCAGCTCCACGGACCACGAGAGCGCCTCTTTGCGCTTGTTGTCGACGAGCTTGTAGAGGCTTCGGGCTAGGGGCCGCTTGAGGCCGTAGTAGAAGTCCGAGTCGAGGCTCTTCAAGTAGCTGGCGTTGTAGGAGCGCACGAGGATGTCGTCGAAGCGCAGGGTGTGGTGCTCGCTTGCGCGGCCCTTACGCTTTTTCCTCGAGAAGTGGACGCTCCACATGCGGAAGCGGTGCGAGCGGAAGTCCTCGTCCTCTTTGCTGTAGAACGCGTTCTCAGCGTAGATGGAGGTTTCGGAGAGCCTGTCGAGGGAGTCCCTGAGATCTTCGTAGTTCTTGCCGGCATGTGTCTTGCCCAGGATCTCCAGCAGTTCGTAAAGCGTGAAGCTCACCCGCCCGTCCGGGGGGATGCCACCGCGGCGGCTGACTATCGTCATGACGGCTACGAACACGTCTTGGTCTTGCGGCCCGGGTAGGCCAAAGTCACGGTGGGCCGCTATCCTCCAGTACTGCTCCAGGCGATCCCCGTCTTTCGTGAGGACGGTGTTTCGCGCCTCGGTGCTGTCCTCGCGCCTGTCTCGGCGCTTGAACATGAAAAGCGGGGCTTCTTCGAGGTTGATCTCGACCTGGATTAAAGGCCCTCCCTCGAACTCGAAGAGCCTGAGGTCTTGGACCCCGCCCTCAGCCAATCCCTTGATCCCCTTTCCCAAACAACATAAGAACATTTAACAAGAAACACATACAGGATGCACGACCCACCGGCCGACGCTTTTCGGACCTTTTGCAGGAATATTGCGCACCAACTTTGTCGGAGGGTACGCCATGTTTTGTCGCACGGTACGGTATTCCTTGTCTGGGAGTACGGTATTCCTTGCTGGACGGTACGGTAAAGCTTGTCGGAGGGTACGCTATGTTTTGCTTGGCAGTACGGTAAAGCTTGTCGGAGGGTACGGTATCGCTCTCCAGGCGTCCGTACGCGCAACAATCGCCGCTTTTGCAGGACTTTTGTCAATAACGGCTCAGGGCCGGGTAGTTCGGTCCCAAAACGAAGGACGAATTTGCTAGCCGGTACGGTATTTTTTGTCCGAGAGTACGGTATAGATTTGCTGCCCGGTACGGTATTAGAGGACAATGGGTGGGAGTCCATTCTAGTCGGAGGGTACAGCATTCTCCGGAAACGTTCGCCTGGCTCTAAGACGTCATCTCTGGAGAGACTTTTGATCTCTACGGCGGTCCCGGGGACAGGATTTCTTGCTGGGCGCCCCGGTATGGCTTGTCGGTCACCCTGGTATGTTACGCTGGAGCCCGCACGATGCTGGTTTTCTTGGTCAAGGACCCAGTTGAGGAGCGTACCCGTACGGCCCCCGATCCAGATTCGATGCTCGCTCGCTGTCCTTCGGAGCCTGCGCACGGGGAGGATTTTCAATCCTCCCCGTGCGCAGGGAGCAAGGCCCGCTAGGGCCACGGTAGACGGAGGGGGTCTCGGGAACCAACTCTGCATAATGCTCAAATGGAGCACTCTTACCGACTGCCCACGAACTTCGCGTTGACGG
>Ga0126312_10002873_pt1 | contig 11589 bp, 10 predicted proteins | sample Plot104A_FD_92537 | JGI IMG/M metagenome (GOLD analysis project Ga0126312, IMG submission 92537) | Serpentine soil microbial communities from UC McLaughlin Reserve, CA, USA - Plot104A | ecosystem: Environmental > Terrestrial > Soil > Grasslands | place: USA: UC McLaughlin Reserve, Lake County... | reverse complement strand
GGAGTCGGAGCCGTGGACGAGGTTGTCCGGGAGGCTTAGAGCCAAGTCTCCCCGGATGGTGCCGGGGGCGGCCTCGGCGGGGTTGGTCGCGCCCATGAGGCGACGTGTGACCTGTATCGCGCCTTCGCCCTCGACCCTCATCACGACGACTGGTGTCGTGGTGATGAATTCGACCAGCTCCTCGAAGAAGGGTTTCTCGCGGTGCTCGGCATAGTGCTCCTCGGCCAACTCGCGGCTCACGTCCATAAGCTGCATAGAGCGGATGTCGAGCCCCTTGGCCTCGATGCGGCATATGATCTCCCCGACCAAGCGTCTCCTGACGCCGTCGCCCTTTACGAGTACGAGCGTCTGTTCCATCTCCTTATCCTCCTACCAGTTGATGTTCTTTTTGCTCTGTACCATCGCGCAGTACGGGCAGGTATCCCAGTCCAGGCGCAAGACCCTCCGGCAGTTCTCGCAAGGCTTTTTGAGATCCCAACCGCACTCCGGGCACAGGAGGTACTCCTTCTCCACGACCGAGCGGCAGTTGGGGCTCAGGTCAGCCCTCCGCCTGAACTCCCTTTCCAGCACGGCGAGATCCAGCTCGCGCTCCCGGGAGTCGAGCAAGTACTCCAGTGGACGGACTATGATGTAGATCAAGGTCCCGATGAACGGGAAGATAAGGGCCACGCTTGTCCAGAAGAACCGCAGCGTTCCCCGCCGGTCGGCATCGATGAAGGTCCAGTACACGACCGAGAGCCACAGCACCACAAAGAACACGACCACGAGATAGAACCCGATCCTGAACAAGTTGCTGTTGAGGAGATCGCTCACCACCTGGAAGGGGTTCGAATCCGTCTGCGCGGAAAAGGTTAAAGCCATCCCGCTCACGTTATGTACCTCAAGACGACGAAGTAGCCGAGGACGAAGAACACACTTGCGATCGCGACGAGCAACCCCACGAGCTTCCAGGTGCGGCTACCGCCCACGCAACCACCGCAAGGCCCCCGCCCCCATGTACAGAGACCCCGTGACCAGCACCACCCCGCCCGTTTTCTCCATCTCCCCTACGACCGCGCGCAGAGCGCGACCGGCGTCGCTCGTCACCAGGGCACTCCTCCCTTTGGCGTCTTTCGGGCCGTACTCCTCTTCTACCTGCCCCGGGTCCAGGATCCGCCCATCTGTGATCTCGGGACGGGTGAGCACGAGGACGTGGGCCACTCTCTCAAGGTCGTTAAGCATACTTCCGACGTCTTTCTCCTCCAAGGCGCCGAACACCACCCCCAAAGGACGGTCTCCATACCTCACGCGGACCGCCTCGAGCGCGGCCCTGAGCCCCTCCGGGTTGTGACTACCGTCCACCACTACGGGCACCCCGCGAACCTCGTGCACCTCGAACCGGGCCGGCGGTCGCGCCGCCCGAGCAAGCTTTAGCGCCGCCTCCCGCTCGTCCCGCCGCAAAGGACGCCCGAGCAGAACCTCCGCCACCCGCACCCCGAGGCGCTCGTTGCGCGCCAGGTAAGGGATCTCTCCCGCCCCATGGTACAACTCTCCCGAAGCTTCGTGCTCTACGAGGCGGGCGCCTACTCGAGTAGCGGCGTCGCGGGCGACCCCGACTATCCGGGGATCGTCTGTGCCGAGGACGAGAGTCGCGCCGGATTTTAAAGAGGCCAGCTTCTCCTCCGTTATCTCCTCCACCGTATCGCCAAGGTACTCTGTGTGATCGAGGCCAACGTTGGTGAGCACGACCGTTTCGGGCTCCGCGGCGGAGGTCGCGTCGTGGCGTGCACCGAGCCCCGCCTCCAGTACGGCCCACTCTAACCCCGCATCGCGAAACATTTTTAGGGCCCCTGCTGTGAGGAGCTCAAACTGGGTAGCGGGGACCTCGTTACCATCGGCGACCTCTATCGCCTCGCTCATCTCGGCGGCGAATTCCTTCTCAGAAACGTAGCTACCGCGCAGTATCACCCGCTCGGTGTAGGAGAGGACGTGCGGCGAGAGGTACGCCCCCGTAGTCTTGCCCGCGGCTTCCAAGGCGGTCGCGAGTGCGATGGCTGTCGTGCCCTTACCGTTCGTGCCGACGACCTGGACTACACGAAAGGAGCGCTGAGGATCGCCGAGGAGATGGAAAAGGGCTTCGATGCGCTCGAAGCCCAGAGCGACTCGGCGGCGGAGATCCAACGCCCCGCAGACGGCTTCGTAAGACACAGCGCTCACGGAGGCGCCTTGACTACAGGTACTCTTCGAGGCGCGCTTCTAGCGTCTTGAGGAGAGCGGCGTTGCGGTCGAGCTTCTCCCGTTCGGCCGCGACGACCGGAGCGGGCGCCCGTTCGACGAACTTCTCGTTCGAGAGCTTGCCCTCGGCGCGTTTGACCTCGCCCTCGGCGCGCGAGATCTCCTTGCGCAAGCGTTCGATCTCCCCGCGCCTCAATTCCTCCGATAGGGCAACCTCGACCACCACATCCCCCGCCGGCAGCGCCGCCGTGAACGACCCGTCCAGGAGATTCTCCACGGGCCGCACCCCAGCCAGGGCCGAGAACACCTCGAGATCTACCCCATGGGGCGTCCTCCCTTCGAGCTCTCCTTCGACCTTGGAGTCCGCTCGGAAAGAGCGCACCGCCGAGATCGCGAGCTGCGTCCGCTTCAGCGCCCGGCGCGCCTCGGCGTCCTCCAGAGCAGGATCGAACCGCGGGAACTCCTGCCTCACAAGCAGTTCCTCCCCGCCCAAGACCCGGTTCATCTCCTCCGTCGCGAACGGCATGACCGGGTGCAGCAGGCGCAAGGTGCCGTCGAAGACCTCTCGCAGGATGCGTGGGGTCTCCTTCGAGGGCGCGACCTTGGAGATCTCCACGTACCAATCTGCAAGGTCGTGCCAGGCGAAGTCGTAGACGAAGCGCATAGCCTCCGAGAACTCGCACTCCTCGAGGAGACGGTCGTACTCCTGTGCAGTCTCGTTGAAGGAAGAGATGATCCAACGGTCCGAAGGCGATGCCTCTTCGGGGCCTTCGACCTCCGCCGGGTAGCTGAAGACGAAGCGGGCCATGTTCCAGAGCTTGGTGACGAAGCCGCGGCCCAAAGCCGCCCGCTCGTAGGAGTAGGAGAAATCCTGGGTCGAGGACTGGTACAGGAGGCCGAAGCGGACGGCGTCGGTGCCGTACTCGTCGAGGAGGTCGAGCGGGTCTATTGTGTTGCCCTTGGACTTGCTCATCTTCTTCCCGTCTTCGGCGAGCACGATCGAGTGGACGTTTACCTTCCTGAAGGGGACTTCGCCCTTAAAGCGCAGCCCCGTCATGATCATGCGCGCCACCCACAGGTACATGATCTCGCGCGCCGTCGAGAGTAGGCTCGTCGGGTAGAAGTACTCGAGGTCCTCCGTTTCTTCCGGCCATCCTAAAGTAGCGAAAGGCCACAAGGCCGACGAAAACCATGTATCGAGCACGTCCGGGTCCTGCTCAAACCCCTCACCCGGCGACTCCTTGGCAGCGACGGTCTCCCCGTCCGGGCCGTACCACACCGGGATACGCTGCCCCCACCACAGCTGCCGGCTCACGTTCCAGTCCTGCAGATTCTCGAGCCACCGGATTGTCTCTCGCCGCCAAGAGTCGGGGTAGACTGTGATCTCCCCGCATCTCAAAGCCTCTAGCGCGGGCTCAGCGAGCTCCCGCATCGAGACCCACCACTGCTCGGAGAGCCACGGCTCTATAACAGCCCCGCACCGGTCGCAGTGTCCAAGCCGGTGCCTGTACTCTTTGACCTCCCCGAGTAACCCCTCCTCGGCAAGACGTCTCACGAGGGCCCTCCTCGCCTCCTCGCGCGTCATCCCCGCGAACTCCGCGCCTTTCTCGTTGATCGTGCCGTCTGATTTGAGGACGTTCACCGCCTCGAGGTCGTGCCGTTCCCCGATCTCGAAGTCGTTCGAGTCGTGGGCCGGCGTGACCTTGAGGATGCCCGTCCCGAACTCGGGGTCCACGTAAGGATCTGCTAGAACCTCCACCTCGCGCTTCACGAACGGCACCGTGACACGCCGCCCGACGAGGTACTTGTAACGCTCGTCGTCCGGGTTCACGACGAGCGCCACGTCGCCCAGGATCGTCTCGGGGCGGGTGGTGAAGACCTGGGCGTAATCGTTGCCGTCGGGACCAGGGCCTTTGCCATCGGCGAACGGGTAGCGGACGCCATAGAGACTGCCATCGACCTCCTCGTAGCTCACTTCGAGGTCGCTTATTGCGGAGCGGTCACGGGGGCACCAGTTGGTGATGCGGTTGCCACGGTAGATCAAACCCGCGGTATATAGCTCTATGAACGCCGTCAGCACCGAATCCACGTACAGCTCGTCCATCGTGTACCGCAAGCGGCGCCAATCAACCGACGCGCCGAGCCCTTTGAGCTGCCCGAGAATCCGGGAGCGCGCCTCGAGGGCAAACTCGCGGCACCTCTCCACGAACTCCTCGCGGCCCAGGTCGAAGCGAGTCTTGCCTTCTTCTTTGAGCAGCCTGCGCTCGACGACGTTCTGCAGCGCGATCGAGGCGTGGTCCACGCCCGGTAGCCAGAGCGCTTCGTAGCCCTTCATCCGTGCCCGCCGGGTGAGAGTGTCCTGAATGGTGCCGTTGAGGGCATGCCCCATGTGCAGAGCGCCCGTCACGTTCGGTGGGGGCAGGACGATGCAGTACGGGTCCTTCTCGGGGTTTGGGTCGGCCTCGAAGGCGCCCGAGCGCTCCCACTCCTCGTAGATACGGTCCTCGACAGCGTGAGGGTCGTAGATTTTGGGGAACTCGGCCTGGCTCAAGGACGGCCTTCTTTAGGCAGACTCTTCTTCGTCGTAGGCGTACTTCGACCGCCCCGAGTCGGTGACGAGGGTGGGCTGCACGCCTTCGCGCACCGTGTCAGCGTCCACGACGCACTTCGCCACGTCCGACCGGCTCGGCAGCTCATACATCGTCGGCAAGAGAGCTGTCTCAAGGATGCTACGGAGGCCTCTGGCGCCGGTCCCCCGCTCCAGTGCGAGCTCTGCGATCATCTGGAGCGCCTCGTCGGTGAAGGCGAGGTCCACCTTGTCGTAGCGGAAGAACTGCCGGTACTGCCTCACGAGCGCGTTCTTCGGCTCGGTGAGGATGCGCACCAAGTCCTCTTCGCTGAGGCTCCTTAAAGTCGAGATCACCGGCAACCGTCCCACGAACTCGGGGATGAGGCCGTACTTGAGGAGGTCTTCGGGCTGAGCATGCTGGAGGATCTCGTCCGGCTCCTCCTCTAGTCGCGAGTCCACGTCGCCGGAAAAGCCGATGCTCCTCTTACCGATGCGGTGCCGGATCACCTCTTCGAGGCCCCCGAACGCCCCGCCACAGATGAAGAGTACGTTCTTCGTGTTTATCTGGAGGAAATCCTGGTGCGGGTGCTTGCGCCCCCCTTGGGGAGGCACCGAGGCGACCGTGCCTTCGAGAATCTTGAGCAAGGCCTGCTGGACGCCCTCGCCGGAGACGTCGCGAGTTATAGAGGGGTTGTCGGCCTTGCGTGCGATCTTGTCGATCTCGTCTATGTAGATGATCCCCGTCTCCGCCTTCTTCACGTCGAAGTCGGCGGCCTGGATGAGCTTGAGTAGTATGTTCTCAACGTCCTCGCCGACGTAGCCAGCCTCGGTAAGCGCGGTGGCGTCCGCTATAGCGAAGGGGACGTTGAGTATCTTGGCCAGGGTTTGCGCGAGCAGCGTCTTACCCGAGCCGGTCGGCCCTACGAGCAGGATATTGGACTTCTGCAGCTCAGTGCCGTCCGAGGAGTCGGGGCCCATGGATATACGCTTGTAGTGGTTATAGACGGCGACCGCGAGGACCTTCTTGGCCTCGTCCTGGCCGATGACATACTCGTTTAGGATGCGGTTGATCTCGCGGGGCTTGGGGAGGTCGTCTTCTTTCAGGACCTCGGGACCAGAGAACTCTTCATCGATGATTTCGTTACAGAGCTCGATGCACTCGTCGCAGATGTAGACGCCCGGGCCGGCTATGAGCTTTCTGACCTGGCGCTGGCTCTTACCACAGAAAGAGCACTGCAGCTGATCCGACGGGTCCCTCATCCCTTTACGGCCTCCCCTTCGCTCCCGACGCCCTTAGTGCGAGCGGACGATGTTGTCGATCACGCCATACTCGATGGCCTCGTCGGGCCCCATGATGTAGTCGCGGTCGGTATCTCGCTCTATCTTCTCATAGAGCTGGCCTGTGTTTTCCGCCAGGATCTCGTTAAGGCGACGCTTGGTCCTTATGAGCTCCTCGGCGTGTATCTGCACGTCCGACGCCTGCCCCGCAAGCCCCCCGACGCTCGGCTGGTGCAACAGCACCCGCGTGTTCGGCAAAGCGTTCCTCTTGCCCTTCGTCCCGGCCGCTAATAGGAAGGCGCCCATCGAGGCCGCCATGCCCAAGGCCGTAGTGACGATGTCCGGCTTGACGAACTGTATGGTGTCGTAGATGGCGAGGCCCGCCGAGACGCTCCCGCCGGGGGAGTTTATGTACAGGTTGATGTCCTGCTCAGGGTCCTCGCTTTCGAGGTGCAAAAGCTGCGCCATGATCGCGTTCGCCACCTGGTCGTCAACCGGGGTCCCCAGGAAGATGATGCGATCCTTGAGGAGCCGCGAGTATATATCCATCGCCCGCTCGCCGCGCGGGCTCTGCTCTATGACGTAGGGGATGACGTTGTTGATGTCGTAGCTCACTTCCTAAAGTTCCTTTCCTTCTCTGGTCGTCTCCGCCGGACCCTCGCCGGCCTGGATCGACGCCTCGACCCTCGCCTTGCCCGTCTCGGGCTCGGTTTCTTCGGTCCCTGGCACGTCCTCTCCCCCGTTCCCTTCGGCCCTCGGCACCTCCACCACCTCGACGTCGCCGGCCTCCGGTGCCCCGGCGCCTTCGTCTACCACTTCCTCAGCCCCCCCGCCTTCGGCCTCTTCCTTCGGCATCGGGACGGGGACGGCGTTCTCGACGAGGAAGTCGAGCGCTTGCCTCCGGGCGATCTCCTCCTGCAGGAGCTGGTAGGTCCCATTCCTGCGCATGTTCTCGGCTATCTCCTCAAGGCTGCGGTCTGAGCCCTCGCCGAAGTGCTCGATCTGGTGCATCACCTCGTGATCGTCTGCCTCTATGCCCTCGGCGGTCGCGACCGCGTCCAAGACGAGTTCCTTCTTGACCGTGTCCTCGGCGTCGGGGCGCACGCGCTCCTCGACCTCCGCGTGGCTCGAACCGGTGAGCTGGTAGTACTGTTCGGGCTCCATGCCCTGGGCCCGGATGCTCCGCTCGAAGCTCTCAACCATCTCGTGAGCCTTCTCGTGGACCATGGCCTCGGGGACCTCGACTTCGGCCTCCTTGGCGACCGAGTCGAGCACCCGTCCCCGGAACTCACCCTCGACCCTCTGCTCCGCCTCCTCCTCGAGCTGCACGCGCATAGCGCCCCTAAACTCCTCGAGGGTCTCGAACTCGCTCGCCTCCTTGGCGAACTCGTCGTCCAGGGGAGGTAACTCCCTCTCCTTGATCTCCTTCACGTGCACGTTGAAGAGGACCGACTGTCCCCTCAAGGACTCCTCCTTGTAATCCGCCGGGAACGTCACCCCGAACGTCTTGCGCTCGTCCGCGCTCATCCCGAGGAGGTTGTCCTCGAAGTCCTCCAAGAGCTCGCCACGCCCGACCTCGAGCATGTAATCCTCGGCCTCGGCGCCCTCTAGAGGTCCCCCCGACATCCTCTCGCCCTTAAAGTCCATGACGACGAAGTCGCCCTCCTTGACGGGCCGATCCTCTACCGCCGCGAGCGTGGCGAACTGCCCCCGGAACTCCTCCAGCTGGGCAACCACCTGCTCCTCCGCGACCTCGACCTCCCTTTTGAGGACCTCGAGGCCCTTATACTCTCCGAGCTTCGCTTCGGGCCTGACCTCGACGGTCGCGGAGAACTTGAAGCCCTCCTGCTCGTCCAGAGGATCGTCGAAATGGATCTCCGGTCGGTCTACCGGCCTCAGGTTCTGCTCGACGACCGCCGCCGAGTACCAGTTCGGCAGGCTGTCCTGCAGCGCCTCCATGTAGATGTAGTCACGCCCCACCCGGTTCTCGATCACGCGCCGCGGCGCCTTGCCGGGTCTGAAGCCCGGCACCCGGACCTGCTTCCTGAGCTCGCGGACCTTCTCCTCGACGCCTTTCTTGACCTCCTCAGGAGGCACCTCGACGTCGATGCGAACCTTGTTGTCCTCGAGCTTCGTAACGTTCGCCGTCATACGCTCCAACTCTCCGTAGGCCTCACGTCTGCACGAGCCGCTGTGCGAGAGGCGGGACTTGAACCCGCACGCCCGAAGGCACTAGATCCTAAATCTAGCGTGTCTACCATTCCACCACTCTCGCTCATCGAAAACCTGACCGGGATTATAACAGCCGCATAACTGCCGCCCCCTCCCGTGCGCTAAGGGCGCAAGGAGCACAGAAGCGAGGGTAAAAGGGCACGCCCGCAAGACAGGGTGACCAACGGGGCTCGAACCCGCAACCTTGGGGACCACAATCCCAATTCGCAAGTTCTAGCCTGTCCTATCCCGTTAGATAATTCTGCCTATTTAAGCCGAAAACGCGGCTTCGCCCTGTATGTGTTTTCCTATTCTGTTCGGCTCTGTCCTATCGCTACTGCTGCCACACTGCTGCTATACCAGGAGCACTCCTGCAATGACGAGCATGATGGTCTGGTCAGATATATCAGTTCGCTCTTATACGAGTTGGTCTTTGTCGAGACGCCCTGCTCAGCTGGAAGCGCTTTCTAGCTGGTCTAGTCACTGCCAAGACCAAACACGCTGGGTAACCTCCCGAGTAACTCCGCGCTGCTTTCAGACGGAAGGGCACCTACGAACCGCTTTAGTTCTTCCACCGCGCCTATCGCTGACTCCCTCTCGGGAAAGTCTACGTTTTGGAGGTCCCTAATAGCCTCCGCGATGGCCTCCAGCTTTTCTAACAGGGCCTCGTTCGGATCGGAAAGTGCCTTAATCGCAGCATGGCCCTTCTCGGTGAAGCTGACCATGACCTCGCCAGCGTCAACGTAAGGCCCGCCAGGACCATAATCTAGGTAGACATAACCGTCGGCTTCCAACTCCTTCAATAGACCGATCGCCTCCGCAGCATCGAGGTCCACCTCCCGCGCGACGTCCACCTTCGCGCCGAACACCATTAGTCGCGGTGGCTCATCGTAGTGAGGAAGGGCGTCGTAGGACTCCAAGGAGTCATCGCTGGGAGGGGGGTTGTAGAACTCCAACACCAACCCAAGGTCTCCGCGCTTACGGGCTTCAGCGAGTACCCGACGCAGGAGTTTGAGCATCCGGAGCATTTTGGTGAGTCGCGCGTATTCCAATTCGTCCCGCTTTCTGGCGCTTACTTTTGGGAGTATATTTCCTCTCACCCTCGCAGGACTAGGCAGTCGTTTCTCTCATTCTTCCTTATCACGCTGTTACTCGGCCAAAGCACTTGCGTTTCTAGGGGAGGCTCCGTTGGCTGCATGACAGGCTCGCTACCACCTTGTACCTCGAGCGCGCAGAGCTCCCCGACATCCGCCTCTACGACCTCCGGCACACTTTCGCGACGCTCAGGTTAGAGTATGGGGAGCATTCCAAGATTCTCCAGGAGATCCTCAGCCACTCCCGGATCTCGATCACATTGGCCACCTACTCGCACGTGATCCCCCACATGCAGCGTAAGGCCATGGGCCGCTTCGGCCGGATGTTCTCGAAGTCCTCCTGAGCCTCGTTGTGGTACCAGTTGTGGTACGGAGCGGGCAGGACACCGGAGAAGAGAAAGGGCCGGTCCGGGTTTTCCCTGCAAATGGAAGAAAAGAGATAGCACGCTCGGCAGGACTCGAACCTGCAACCTTCTCTGTTCGTAGTCATTTTCGCTTACCAGCGCGGAGCGACACGTAGGGACACAAGGGTACAAAAGCACGCTCATATAAGACATTCGGCACTCTCAAGTTCCATAGAGGGACAGGGAGAGACACCCGGTTGCGGTCAGAATTGCGGTCAAACCTATGCAGTAGAAACGACATCTGCTCGGAGGACGAACATGAACAGAAGCGCCGCGGGGTTGTGACAGCCTCATGGTATAACGATCGATAATCTCACGCTAGTGGCCGACCTCGCGCATGTCCGGCTTGAGGCTATGCCAGGCCTAGATTGGGAAGCGCCCAGTATAGTGCTGCTCGGAAAGCCTCAGAGATAGCGCGAAGCTAATGCGCTTCGGTAGAGAGCTTGAGTAAGATCCTCTGCTCGGTTGCGGTCTCGACCTTCTCTCGACCGTAGAGCAACGGGAACGCCCCGTCCCTTGCCCATTCCTCGAACAGGTCGGCGTAGTGCGGGCTGTGTGGGTCTCCCGACTGCCCAGGCGTGTTCATGAACAAGGAGTCGTCCCAACTGCCGACATCCACGACCACCCGCCACGATGAGCCCCCGGTCTGCCGGAAGTCTTCTACCCGGTAGCCCGCGTTACCTACGGTATCGCCACTACCCCCGCGTGGCAGCGGACCGATGTTCAACCGGTCCCGGATTTCTTCGTCTACTAGCGAGGCCATGGGGTGGGAGAAGAAGGCGTGGTGCAGTTTGCCCCACTCCCAAGCTGCAGGATCCGGGCCGAGCAGCTGTACGAGATGCTCGGAGGCTTCCTTAAGGCTGGACAGTATCGCCTCGTTGCGAGCCTTCTCCGGCTCTGATCCCAGCTTCTCGTCAGGGCTCTCCACAAGCTCGAGGATCAACCTACTGTCGCCCACCTCGGCGTCGGATTCGAAGGAATCTTCTGTAACCGCGGTCCTTGCCTCGGGCGGGACAATACTGGCCACCAACGCGTCACGCAGGTAGAGGCGGTACCACACCTCGAAGAGCGCCGCTGGTGCCGATTCCTTGGACAACACGAAGTCCCACCTCCTTAGCATCTCGAGGGCCTGCTCGACCTTCGGGTCTTCCGAGCGCAGCCCTTCCAGCTTGCCGCCAATTCTGCGCGCGGGGACGGAGAGGTAATCCGTCTGCAGGTTTACTGAATCTCTTGGTAGGTGGTTGGGATTCTTGCCCAACAACTCGTCTATCCGCTGTCGCCGGAACGGGGCAAGCCATTCGAAGCCGACCTTTGTCTCCTCGTAAGGGTAGTCCTCCGGCAAATTCATCTCGTTGGCAGTGGCGATCCAGCCGCGGGAGGGGTTGAATGCTACGGGTAGCTGGTTCATGTCTAAGAACCCGTCCCACTCATAGCGGCCGTCTCCTGGCACCGGCAACAACCCATCCCAGTTCGACCTTATCGGAGTAAGCCCGGCGGGTTTCCAGCCTATGTTACCCTCCGTGTCCGCGTAGACCAAATTCTCGCCCGGCGTACCCCAGTTGTTCATGGCCGTGAGGAACTCGTCCCAATCCTTCGCGCGCATGTACTCAATGCTGCCGAGGTACGGGGCCATTCCCGGCTGTAACCAGGCAGCCCGTACGGCGAAGGCGACGTGCTTTTCGAAATCCTCGTAGATCACCGGCCCGTGGCGAGTGTACTTGAGCTCCACCTCCGCGGGCTTTTCTCCCTTGACGGGGATCTGCTGCTTCTCGACCTCCATCGACTCCCAGCGCCTCTCGTAGAGGTATTCGGAGGGGTT
>Ga0126312_10002872_pt1 | contig 11589 bp, 11 predicted proteins | sample Plot104A_FD_92537 | JGI IMG/M metagenome (GOLD analysis project Ga0126312, IMG submission 92537) | Serpentine soil microbial communities from UC McLaughlin Reserve, CA, USA - Plot104A | ecosystem: Environmental > Terrestrial > Soil > Grasslands | place: USA: UC McLaughlin Reserve, Lake County... | reverse complement strand
GCGCAGGTAGTTGTGGGTCACCCCGGGGTGCGCGTTGATGACCTTGGCCGCGCGCCACGGGTGCTCCGGGTCGACCTTGGCCGCGACGAGCATCGACTTGTAGCCGAGCACGCGCGTGTCGAAGATCGGCGTGATCTGGCGGATGATCCGGTCGTCGAGCAGGCGCCGCGTGCGGCGCAAGACCTCGTCCTCGAAGATCCCCGCCAGCTCGCCGACGCGCGCGAACGGGCGCGGCTCGAGCGGGAAGCTCCCCTGGAGAAGGTTGAGCAGCCGCTTGTCGAGCTCGTCGAGCGGGACGGCCGCGCCGCCCTCGCGCGAGCGCAGCTTCGGCACCGCCTCCGGCGGGCGCTCGGTCACCCAAGCCATTCCGCGGCCTCGCGCGCGTGGTAGGTGACGATGACGTCGGCGCCCGCCCGGCGGATGCCCGAGAGCGCCTCGAGGACCGCGGCGCGCTCGTCGAGCAGGCCGGCGGCCGCGGCCACCTTGAGCATCGCGTACTCGCCGCTCACGTTGTACGCGGCGACCGGCACGCGCGTCGCGTCCTTCACGCGGCGGATCACATCGACGTAGAGGAGCGCGGGCTTCACCATCACCATGTCGGCACCCTCCTCGACGTCGAGCAGCACCTCGCGCACCGCCTCCTCGGCGTTGGCGGGGTCCATCTGGTACGAGCGGCGGTCGCCGAACTCGGGCGCCGAGCCCGCCGCCTCGCGGAACGGCCCGTAGAAGGCAGAGGCGAACTTCGCGGCGTAGGAGATGATCGGCAGGCCAGCGTGGCCCTCGTCGTCGAGCTGTGCGCGCAGGGCCGCGACGCGCCCGTCCATCATGTCGCTCGGCGCGACCGCGTCGGCGCCCTCATCGGCGTGCGAGAGCGCGGTCTTGGCGAGCAGCTCGAGCGTGACGTCGTTGTCGACCTCGCCGTCAGGGCGGACGACGCCGCAGTGACCGTGCGAGGTGTAGCCGCACAGGCACACGTCGGTGATCACGACGAGCTCGGGGCACGCCTCCTTGATCGCACGCGTGGCGAGCTGGACGACGCCCTCGTCGTCGTACGCGCCCGAGCCCTGCTCGTCCTTCTCGGCCGGGACCCCGAACAGGAGCACCGCGGGGACGCCGGTCGCCTCGGCGGCCCGCGCCTCCTCCACGGCGAGCGCGATTGAGTGGCGCGCGACGCCGGGCATCGCGTCGATCGGCGTGCGCTCCTCCGTCCCGAGCTGCACGAACAGCGGCAGCACGAGGTGCGCCGGCGAGAGCTCGGTCTCGCGCACGAGCGCTCGCAGGGCGCCGGTGCGGCGCAGCCGGCGCAGGCGCGTGGCGGGGAAGGCCATCGGCTCGCAGTGTAGTTGTCGCCTGCTCACGCGGCGCGCGCAGACTCTCGGTCAACCGTTGCCTCTCGCCGCGGCGCTCGTTAGTCTCCCGCCGCTGTGTTCTTCGGCCCCGTCCTGTTCGGCCTGCTCGGATTCCTGTTCGGCTCGATCGCTCGGGGCGGAGCGTGGCTGTCGGTGCTATTCCCGGTCTTCTTCGGGATTCTCGACCTCGTCGCCGAGGGCGCCGACATCCAGAGCGTCACGCTGATCATCATCAGCATCATCCTCGCCGCGGTCGGAGTGCTGCTCGGACAGCTCCTGATCCGTCCACGCTGGGACACCGAGAAGCAGCGGCAAAGCGGCTGAGTCGCCCCGCGCGGAGCGTCGGTCAGCCGAAGCGACGCAGCCCGAGCCGAGCCGCCGCGCCGAGGACCAGCGTGAGCACGAGCAGGTGGACCAGGGGCCCGGCGAGCCCGCCCGAGCCGTCGAGCGCGGCGCGCAGCGCAGCCAGCGACGGCGCGAACGGGAACAGCGCCGACACCGCGCGCGTCGCGTCGTACAGCCCCGCTCCCACCGTGCCCGACGGCACGAGCGCGAGGAAGGCGATCGGAAGCGAGATCATGAACGCGAGCAGCGACGCGGCGCGCACGTCGCGGGTGAGCGCGCCGATCGCCGCTCCCATCGCCGCGAACGCGAGCGCTCCCGCTCCCGCGGCGAGCGCCCACAGCGGCGCGCGCGCCGGGTCGAGCCCGACGAATGCCGCGAGCCCCGCGAGCATCACCAGCGCGACCAACAGCGAGCACGCGGCGGCGAGCCCGACCTTCTCGACGAGCAGGCCCGTGCGGGACACGAGTCCGCGGACGAGGCGACGAAAGGCGTTCTCCTCGCGCTCGAGCGCGAGCGTGCCCGCGGCGAGCAGGAGGGTGACGAACATGAGCGACACGGTCACCGCCAGCGCAACCGCGAACGACGACAGCGTCGCCGACCGTGCGCCCTGCACCACCTGCGCGTCGACCCGGATCGGCTGTCCGACCGAGGCCAGCACCTCGTCCGAGAGGTCGAGGTTCTCGCGCGCGACTCGCGCGAACTCGATCACCCGCTGGATGTCCGCGCGGGCGGGCGAGCCGCGCGGAAGCTCCGCCTGGGTCCCTCGCAGCAGCTGCTCGGCCGGGCCGAGTCCGAGCACGTCGAACTGGCGTCCGAAGAACGAGAAGTCCCCGCCCGCGACGATAAGCCTGAGGTAGCCGAGCGCGACATCGGTGAGGCGGCGGGTGAGCGCCGCGTTCGCGTCCTGCACCTGCGACTTGATCGTGTCCTGGACGAGCTGCGCCTTGACCGGGTCGTCGGCGTTGTAGAGGACCTCGACGGTCGCCGGCTCGAGGCCAGTCTGGAGCTTCATCGTGATGTCGGGCGGGATGATCAGCGCGCCGAGAACCTCGCCGCGGCGGACGAGCTCGAGCGCCCGTTCGCGACTCTCGACGCGGACCGGGTCAACGGAGCGGTAGAGCTGCTGCGCGTACCTCGAGGTGTCGATCGACTCGCCGCCGAAGTTGAGCGTGCGGTCGGACGGCGACACCTGATTGAAGATCGCGACGCGCGGGCGGTCCGGCCCCCGCGAGAGCGCGAGACCGATCAGCAGCGCGACCGCGATCGGGTATACGACGAGCAGCGCGACGAGCAGCGGCGAGCGCCGCAGGATCTGAAGGTCCTTGAGGAAGAGCCAGCGCATCGGTCGTCTCGTCTCTCGCCTCGCCGCCGTGCTCTCAGCGCCCGCCCCGGCGCACCACTTCGATGAACGCTGCCTCGAAGCCGGCGCCCGCTCGAGCCTCGGCTACGAGCTCCCGCGGGGCACCGTCGAACACGAGCAGGCCGTCCGCGAGCACGACGACGCGGTCGGCGTGCGCCTCGGCCTCCTCGAGGTTGTGGCTCGAGTAGGCGATCGCCGTGCCCGCGCCGACGAGCTCGTCGAGGAACTCCCACAGGCGTGCGCGCTGCGCCGGGTCGAGCGCGGTCGAGGGCTCGTCGAGCAGCAGCACGCGCGGCGAGGTGAGCAGGCCGATCGCCACGTTCACGCGCTGGCGGTTACCGCCCGAGAGCGTCTCGACGCGGTCGCGGGCGCGCTCCTCGAGGCCAGTCTGGGCGAGCATGCGCGCGACCGCCCCGTCGACGTCCTCCGCGCCCTCGAGGCGCGCGAACAGACGCAGGTTCTCGGCGACCGTGAGGCGCCCGTACAGCGCCGCCTGCTGGGGCACCCAGCCGACCTCGCGCGCAGGGAGGCTGACCGTGCCGCCGTCGGCGCGGGTCTCGCCGGCGAGGATCGAGAGCAGCGTCGTCTTCCCCGCGCCGTTCGGTCCGATCACCGCAGCGAGCTCGCCCGGCGCGAGCGCCAGCGTCACGTCGCGTACCGCCCACCGGAACCCGTAGCGCTTCGAGACGCCGTGCGCCTCGAGCGCCGGGGATGCGGCCGCGGCGGGGGGCGCCGCCGGCTCGGGCCCGGCGCTCGTCGGCGGCTGCGTCATGCGGGCGAACCGTAGAGGAGTGCGGAGATCCCCCCGTGCGCCTCGTGTTCGTCGGCGACGTGGTGGGGAGCCCCGGCCGGCGAACGATCGAGTCGCTCCTGCCCGGGCTGCGGGACGCGCACCGCGCCGACTTTGTTGTGGTCAACGGCGAGAACGCCGCCGGCGGGATCGGCATCACCGAGAAGACCGCGCGCCAGATCTTCGCCGCCGGCGCCGACGCGATTACCCTCGGCAACCACGTGTGGAAGCACTCCGAGGTCTACGACTACCTCGACACCGAGGAGCGCATCGTCCGGCCGGCCAACTACCCGAAGGGCAACCCGGGCCGCGGGCACACCGTGGTCGAGAACGGCGAGCTGCGTCTCGGGGTGATCAACCTTTGCGGCCAGGTGTTCCTCGAGGCCGCGCGCTCGCCGTTCGCCGAGGTCGACGCGATCCTCGCCGAGCTCCGTGGCGCGGCCACGCACGTGCTCGTCGACTTCCACGCCGAGGCGACGAGCGAGAAGGTGGCGATGGGCTGGCACCTCGACGGACGCGTGACGGCGTGCGTCGGCACGCATACCCACGTCCCCACCGCCGACGCGCGCGTCCTGCCCGGCGGCACGGCGTACATCTCGGACGTGGGAATGACGGGTCCGCACGGCGGCGTGATCGGAGCGGAGCGCGAGCCGTCGGTGCGGCGCTTCGTCACCCAGATGCCGACCAAGCTCGGCACGGCCCACGAGGACCCGTGGTTGAACGCCGTCCTGGTCGACGCGGACGACGACGGGGGGGCGCGGTCGATCGAGCAGCTGCTGGTCCCGGCGGGGTGAGCGCGGTGCGCGCGCCGCGGCGCCGTGCGGCCTAGGCCTCCGGCGGCCCGGCGGCGAAGCTCCACATCTTGTTCCCGATGAAGTTGAGCGGCGTCGCCGCGGCCACCGACAGCGCCTGGGAGAAGAGCTTCTCCATCCCCACGACCGTAACGAGCACGTCGAGGATCGCCGCCTGCACCAGGAACGCCCCCACGCTGACCGCGAGGAAGCGAGGCGCCTGGAAGCTCGCTCGCCCGCCGCGCGCCCCGAACGTCCAGTGGCGGTTCCACCAGAAGTTGTTCGCGACCGCGATCACGAACGCGAGCGTCGCGGCCAGCAGGTGGTGGAGCCCGAACGCCCACACTGCGGCCGTGAACACGGCGAGGTTGACCACGTACCCCGATCCGCCAACGATGCAGAACTTGAGCAGCTGAACCCAGTTGTGTGGCCGGCGCATGCCCTGGCGCACTCGGAGGTGCACCGGCGGCACGGAAGGGGCGGGGACGACCGGCGGGGGCGGCGCGGCGAGGCGCTCCTCGGTCTTCACCCGCGCCAGGCTAGCCGACCCCGGCCCCTCGATCTTCGCGCAGGCCGAAGTGGTCGAGCACGAGCGGGGTGACGTCCTCGATCGACCACTGCGAGCCCTCGGCCGGTCCGCTCTCGCCCAGCGCCGCCTCGACGCCGCACGCGAGCATGACGCCCAGCGAGTCGTGGCGGTGGAGCGACCCGTGGCTGCCTCCGCCGATGTGGTCGGCGCCGCCCCAGTCGACGAACTCGTAACCGGGAGTCGCCGAGCACAGCACGTCGCCGGATTGGCGGCAGGCGAGCGCGGCCCACAGCCGCCGCAGGGCGTCGGGGTGAGTGCGGCTCTCGAGACGCGTATCGTCGATCGACAGCCCGAGCACACCGAGGTCGCCCTCGACGCTCCAGGCGCCGCCACGCGCGTCGGTCAGCTCTCCTCCCGGCGCGAACCGCAGCTCGCCGTGGGCGCTCGTGACCACCGCCTCGGAGCCGTTCGCTCGCGCGCCGCCATGTCCGCCCGCGCTCGCGCGCGCCTCGGCCCCGTCGCCCACGAGTCGCGCGCACACGTCGACGCCGTTCACGTCGCCCAGCACCTGCGCCACGCGCGGCGCGAGCTCCGCGCGGCGCTCTTCGTCGAGGACGTACACGCCGGCGAAGCGTCCCGTCGGGCATACGGCGACGTCGGCGTCGCCCGGCTCCGCGTCACCCGGTCCGAGCACGCTCAGGTCGCCGAACGCGGGGCTGAGGGCCACGCGGTCCTCGACCGCGGTCTGCGAGTGGTCGGACATCACGATCACCGCGTGGTCCTCGAGAAACGCGTCGACGCCGCCCGCCACGTGCATGATCCGCTCGAGCGCGCGGTCCGCGGAAGCGATCGAGGTGACCTGCGCGTAGGGCCCCCGCCGGTGCGAGTGGGTGTCGTTGTCGGGGAGCGAGAACAGCATGAAGTCGAACAGGTCGTGCTCGACGAGGTAGGCGCCGACGCAGCCGGTGTGCTGGTCGCGCTGTCCCGGCATCCCGAGCGCCGACGTGCAACCGGTCTCACGCGAGGCGAACAGGTCGGCGTAAAAGAGCTCGCGCGGCCCCCATGTGCCGTAGCTGAACTGCGCCGCGCGCGCGAGCCGCGGGTAGAGCCCCTCGACGGCCGCGGCGTGTCGCGTGCGGCCGCGGTAGATCAGGTACGTCGTGCCGGCGGTGCGCAGACCGGCGTCGTCGAGGTGCTCGAACAACGTCCGGCGCGCGCGTGTGAGGTGGGCGAGGTTGAGGTTGTAGACGGTGTCGATGAGCGCACGTCGCACGCCGTGGGCCTGCGAGGCGCCGAACGACGAGCCGTACTCGACATAGCGCCGCTCGCCGCGGTGGTACCAGTTGGTCGACGGGACCTCGTGCTCGGCGACCGAGAGGCCGGTCGCGATCGACGCGGCGCACACCGGCGTGAGCGAGGGGAAGGCGGCGACGCAGTCGCGCACGTACAGGCCGCGCTCGCGCAGCGCGGCGAGCGCGGGCGCGCGCCCCTCGGTGATCGCCCGGTCGAGCATCTCGGGCTTGAGCGCGTCGATCACGCCGAGCACCAGCTTCTTGGGCCGGCGGGCGGGGTCGCTCATGGGCGCGACCGCGGCGCGGCGGGGCGCGTCATCTCAGGATGCGCAGGCCCTCGTACTTGTCGCCGGCACCGGCGCGCCCGCGGACGGCGAGCACGACGAAGGCCACGAGCGCGACCAGTCCCACGGGCGGCACGAAGATCGAGACGGCGGCGAGGCCGAGCGCGGCGAGGTCGCCGTAGACGGTGAACAGGGCGGCCGCGGAAGGATCGGCGCGCCGGCGCGCGCGCACGAGCAGGCGCGCGACCCCCGCGAACCCGAGCGCCGCGCACGCCGCGCCCGCGATCAGCCCCGGCCACGCCTCGCGCCCGGCGGTCGCGAGCACGCCGGCGAACAGCAGCGCCCCGAGCCCGATCCCCAGGATCGAGAGCCCGACCTCCAGCGGGCGACCGACGCGCGCGCGCTCGGCCGCGTAGGCGACCACGGCGAGCACGAGCACAACCAGCAGGAAGGCGGGCGACTCGAGGAAGGCGAACGGGCCGCGATCGAAGTCGACGCCGATGTCGCCGCCGGCGAGCGCGCCGGCGAGCAGCGGCGGCAGGAACGGGCGGACGCCGCTCGCTCCGGCGAGGCCGGCACCCTGGCCGATGTCGAGGAAGAGCGAGATGGCGGAGCTTGCGCGGCGGTGCGGGCCTGTAGGCTCAGGAGGGCGCCATGACTGTAGACGACGCCCACGGCGGGAGCTCGGGCCGCGCGGGGCGCGGCGGCAGTTCCGGCGGCGCCTCCGGCGAACGGGGAGGGGTGCCGCCGACGCGGTCCACGTCGCGCGATCTCGAGCGCTACGCGGGGCTGTTCGCCTCGCGCACGCGCGAGATGCGCTCGTCGGCGATGCGCGACATGATGGCGGTGACCGAGCGCCCCGAGGTCATCTCGCTCGCCGGCGGCCTCCCCGACACGAGCACCTTCCCGCCCGAGACCTTCGCCGCGGTCGCGCAGCGGATCGCCACCGAGTCGTGCGCGCGAGCCCTCCAGTACGGGCCGACCGAGGGCGTCGGCGAGACCAAGGAGTGCATCGCCGAGGTCATGGCCGCCGAGGGGATGGCCGTCGACGGCGACGACCTGATCGTCACGACCGGCGGCCAGCAGGTGCTCGACCTCGTCACCAAGACGCTGATCGACCCGGGCGACGTGGTGGTGGCCGAGGGGCCGACCTACCCGGGTGCGGTACCGGTCTTCTCGTCGTACCAGGCCGACGTGGTCCAGATCGACGTCGACGAGCGCGGCATGCGCGTCGACCTGCTCGACGAGACGCTCGAGCGCCTCGAGCGCGAGGGGCGGCGGCCGAAGTTCGTCTACACCGTGCCTAGCTTCCAGAACCCGGCCGGGGTGACGATGTCTCTCGAGCGGCGACGGCAGCTCGTCGAGATCGCGCGTCGCCGCGAGCTGCTCGTGCTCGAGGACAACCCCTACGGCCTGCTCCGCTACGAGGGCAGCCCGGAGCCGACGCTGCGCTCGCTCGACGGCGGCCTGTACGTCATGTACCTCGGCACCTTCTCCAAGATCCTCTCCCCGGGAATCCGGCTCGGGTGGGTGGCCGCGCCGCCGCCCGTGCTCGAGAAGATCAACCTCGGCAAGCAGGCGGCCGACCTGTGCACGTCGACGCTGTCGCAATTGCTCGTGAGCGCGTACTTCGAGGAGGCGCGCTGGCGCGGGTACGTCGACTCGCTGACCGAGGTCTACCGCGACCGTCGCGACACGATGCTCGACGCGCTCGCCGAGTTCTTCCCGCCCGAGGCCGAGTGGACCCGTCCCGCCGGAGGGCTGTTCATCTGGGTCACGCTGCCCGACTTCATCGACACGACGGACCTGCTCGCCCGCGCGCTGCGCGAGAACGTGGCCTTCGTGCCTGGAGAGGGCGCCTACCTCGACGGGCGCGGGCGCTCCTCGATGCGACTCAACTTCTCGGGCTCCGACGAGGACGCGGTGCGCGAAGGCGTGCGGCGGATCGGAAAGGTCGTGTCCGAGCAGGTCGCCCTGTACGGGACGCTCACCGGACGCGGGCGGGCGCCGGCGCGCGCGCCGCGCCGCCGCGCCTCCGAGCCTGCCCCCCGCGAGGGCAGCGGCGAAGCCGATGCGGCACCCGAGGAGGATCTCGCTCGCGTCGTGCCGATGCGCCGCCGTGGTGGTCGGGCGTGAGCGGGATCGCCGTCCTCAAGGGCGGCCGCTCGCTCGAGCGGCAGGTGTCTCTGCGCTCGGGGGCGCGCGTCGAGGACGCGCTCGAGCGCCTCGGGCACGAGCCAGTGGGGATCGACGTCGGCGCCGACGTGATCGAGCGGCTGCGAAGCGCCGCCCCCGACGTCGCCTTCGTCGCCCTCCACGGCGAGGACGGCGAGGACGGGACGATCCAGGAGCTGCTCGAGGTGCTGGGCATCCCGCACACCGGCTCCGGCGTGCTCGCCTGCCTGCGCTCCTGGGACAAGGTCCTCACCAAGCACCTGCTCGAGGAGGCCGGCCTGCCGACGCCCGAGTTCTTCGCCTTCAGCGAGGCCGCCTTCGAGGAGCTCGGCGCGGGCACCGCGCTGCCGGCGATCGAGGAGCGCCTGTCGTTCCCGATCGTCGTCAAGCCGGCGACCGCCGGGTCCGCCCTCGGGGTCAAGTTCGCGCGCTCGGCGACGGACGTGCCGGCCGCGCTCGTCGCCGCCTTCTCGTACGCCGACCGCGTCGTGCTCGAGCGGTACGTGCGCGGCCGCGACCTCGCGGTGTCGATCCTCGACGGGCCGGACGGGGCGACCGCGCTCCCGATCGTCGAGGCCGTCCCGCGCGACGAGGACTTCTACGACTTCGAGGCGCGCTACGAGATCGGTCGAACCGACTTCGTGTGCCCGGCCGAGCTCCCGCCCGGGGTTACCGAGCGCGCGCAGGCGGTCGCGCTCGAGAGCCACTCGCTGCTCGGGCTGTCGGGGTTCGCCCGCGTCGACCTGATGCTCGAGGAGGCGAGCGGCGACCTCTTCCTGCTCGAGGCGAACGTGACACCCGGCCTGACCGAGACGAGCCTGGTGCCGCAGGCCGCGGAGGCCGAGGGCATCGGCCTCGACGAGCTGATCGGACGGATCGTCGAGGAGGCGCTGCGGAGCGGAGCGGTGGGCGCGGCGCGCTAGCCGCGTCCGCCCTCGCCGCTGCCGCCTGCGAAGTCCTCCGGGGTCACGTTGTCGAGGAAGTCCTTGAACTTCTCCACGACCTCCTCCTGCTCCTCGACCTCGTGCTCGAACTCGATCGCCGACTCCTCGATCACGTCCTCGGCGGCGAAGATCGGGGCGCTCGTGCGCACCGCGAGGGCGAGCGCGTCGGACGGGCGCGAGTCGATCTCCACCTCCTTGCCGTCGAGCGTAAGCGTGACCGACGCGTAGAAGGTGTTCTCGCGCAGCTCGTTGACCGCCACGCGCGAGCACGAGACGTTGAGCTCGGAGAGCATGTCGTTCATGAGGTCATGGGTCATGGGCCGCGGGGTGCTCGCGCCCTGGAGGCGCATGAGGATCGCGGCGGCCTCGGGGTGCCCGATCCAGATCGGCAGGAACTTGTTGCCCTCGCGCGTCTTGAGAAGAACGATCGGCTGCTTGCCGACCATGTCGAAGCTGACGCCGTAGATGACCATCTCCTGCATCGCGCGGGCTTCCCTTCGGGAGTGCCGACCGGGCTTTCGACAGTCTAGACGCGTGGCCCCCCGCCGCGGCGCCTCCCGCTCGACGGGACGCCTCTCGGCCGGCGACTGGGGCGACCGGACGGCTCATAGGGCTCTGCGGCCGGCGGGAGGCCGCATTCGGCCGGAAATCCGCGATGTTTTGGAGAAGAGAAGAGGGGAAGTGCCTTTCCCTATGGGGTGGAGAAGGCCTTCAAGGCGGGGAGAGGCGTGAACGTCCTCGGCGTCAACGCGGTCTTCCACGACCCCGCGGCGGCGATCGTCGTCGACGGGGTGACCGTGGCGGCCGCCGAGGAGGAGCGCTTCACCCGGCGCAAGCACGGGAAATCGCCCGTGCCGTTCTCGACCTGGGAGCTGCCCGAGCAGGCGATGCGCTTCTGCCTCGCCGAGGCGGGGCTCGAGCCCGCCGACCTCGACGCCGTGGCCTACTCGTACGACCCGAGCCTCGCGCCCGCGCCCACGGACGATCTGACGAGTGACCGGTGGGAGGGCCTGCGCACCCTGTACGCGCAGCGCTCACCGCTCTTCCTGCGCACCGCGCTCCCGGGGCTCGACTCCGAGCGGGTCCGCTTCGTCCCCCACCACGTGTCCCATGCGGCGTCCGCCCACCTCGCGGCGCCGTACACGGGGCCGGCGAGCGTGCTCGTGATCGACGGCCGCGGCGAGCGAGCCTCCCACCTGGCCGGCCGCGCGGACGAGCGTGGTGAGCTCGCCGTCCTCGCCGCCCAGGCCCTCCCCCACTCGCTGGGCCTCATGTACGAGGAGGCGACCGAGCACCTCGGCTTCCGGCGCTCCTCCGACGAGTACAAGGTGATGGCGATGGCCTCGTACGGCCAGCCGTCGTTCCTGCCGCGGTTGCGCGAGCTCGTTCGCGCCGACGGCGAGGGCGGCTTCGTGGTCGAGCCACTCGACTGGGAGAGCTTCGTGCCCCGGCTCACGCGTGGCGAGGACTGGCAGCCCGAGCACGCCGACCTGGCGGCGAGCGTGCAGCGGCGGCTCGAGGAGGTCATGCTCGAGCTCGCGACGTGGCTCCACGGGGAGACCGGCGACCGTCACCTGGTGATGGCCGGCGGCGTCGCCCTCAACTGCGTCGCCAACTCGCGCCTGCTCGAGGAGGGCCCGTTCGAGCGCATCTGGGTGCAGCCGGCGGCGGGTGACGCGGGGACGGCGCTCGGGGCCGCTCTCCATGTCGCCCGGGAGCTCGGCGACGGC
>Ga0126312_10002868_pt1 | contig 11603 bp, 10 predicted proteins | sample Plot104A_FD_92537 | JGI IMG/M metagenome (GOLD analysis project Ga0126312, IMG submission 92537) | Serpentine soil microbial communities from UC McLaughlin Reserve, CA, USA - Plot104A | ecosystem: Environmental > Terrestrial > Soil > Grasslands | place: USA: UC McLaughlin Reserve, Lake County... | reverse complement strand
CGGGCGCGGCGACGGGCGGCCGATCTGGGTCACGGACCTCAGGAACCCCGCGCGGCCGAGGGTGTTTGGCCAGCCGATCGACCTCTGGCGCAACGACGGCCTCACCGACTACTCGCACGACGTCCAGGTGGACGCCGACGGCATAGCGTGGGTCAGCGGGCGCGGCGGGATCCGCGGCTTCGCGACCAGCGGCCGCCATCGCGACCCGTTCATGAACATCGTCCGCGAGGCGGAGCCCTGGGATCCGATCCTCGTGGCCGGGGGGTTCGTCGGCGGCGTCAACCAGCCGCAGGCGGGGTTCATGCACAACTCGCTTCGCCCCCTCGACGGCTCGACCGGGGCCAGTGGCGTCCCCGACGGCAACGTGTTGATCGGTACCGAGGAGGACTTCACGACCCCGTGCGACCGGAGCGGACGCGTCGTCTTCTCGGACATCACGGATTCCCTCGGTGGTGAGCCCGCCGTGAACTCGACGCCCGAGAACCCGTACCGGTTGCAGGCGCTCGACACGTTCCATCCGGCGCAGGACGCCGGCGAGCCGATCGATCCGAGCCAGGGCTGCTCGGCCCACTATTTCGAGCTGAGCGGCTCGACGCTCGGCGTCGCATGGTACGGCCAGGGCCTGCGGCTGCTCGACGTGTCGAACGCGCGCGACGTGCGGCAGATCGGCTTCTACCGCGTAACGGGTACCGACCCCGCGACCAACCCGACCTCAAACTCGTGGGATCTGGCCTGGAACGGGCGCTACGTCTACCTGTTCGACATGAACCGCGGGATCGAGGTCCTCAAGGTCAAGGGAGGCACGGCGGCGCGCGCGGTGAGGCGGCTGCGGAGCGTTAGGGCGCCGAGGGTGCGGCGCGATCCCTTCGCCTCGGTGCCGACCGGGAGCGCAGCGGGCGGGGCTTTCATCTGTCCGGCCTTCACCTCGTCGAAGGCGGCCCGGCGGGTGCTCGCGGCACAGCGCGGATAGTCCCTGCTGCGACACTGGGCGACCGTGGGCGCGCTGCGCTTCGGTCCCTCCTACCTCCCCTCCCGGGAGTCGCCCGAGGAGGCCGTTGAGCTGCTGCTCGCGCGCGGCTATGACGCCTGCGAGATCGACTTCGAGGGCAAGTTCTGGATGGGCTGGGACTTCGCCCGGCGCCTGGGCGAGCTCGCACGCGAGGCGGGGATCGTCCTGTCGGTGCACGCGCCGCTGTTCGCGATCGTCGGGCGGCCGGAGAAGGACAAGAAGCACCGGATGGCCGTGGGGATGCTCGACCACACCGCCGGCGTGGCGGTGGCGGTGGGGGCGGAGGTCGTGGTGGTCCACCCGGGCTATCTGTTCGGGCGCGACCATGCGGCCGCCATCGACTCGGTCGTCGAGCAGCTCGCGGAGGTACGCGAACGACTCGAGCGCAAGGACCGGGCGGTGCCGTTCGGGGTCGAGGTCATGGGACGGGTCAACGAGCTCGGCACGCTGGACGACGTCCTTGCGATCGCTGCTCGCCTCGACTGGGTCCGGCCCGTTCTCGACTTCGCGCACCTCCACGCCGTAACCGATGGTGGCTTCACCGATGTCGAGCCGTTCGCGGAGGCCCTCGCCGGCGCCGATGCCGCCATCCCGCCGGGAGCGCCCTTCCACATCCACTTCTCCGACATCAGTTACGCCAACCGCAACGAGCGGTCGCACCTCCGCTACGGCGAGGGGACCCTCCGGGCCGACCCGCTCGCCGAGGCACTCGAGAGCTTCGAGCGCCCCGCCACGGTGATCGGCGAGTCCCCCGACGAGGAGTCGAATCAGGCCATCCGGGCCGCACTCGGGTAGCTTGGGCGGCCATGCCGACTGCATTCGTCACCGGCGGGTCCGGATTCATCGGCGGGGCGCTGATCGAGCGCCTTCGCAAGGAGGGCTGGGACGTGCGCGCTCTCGCGCGCTCGGAGAGCGCCGCGGCGCGCGTGCGTGAGCGCGGCGCGGAGCCCGTGAGCGGCGACCTCGACAATCACGACGCGCTGCGGATCGGGGCCGAGGGCAGCGACACCGCGTTCCACGCAGCCGCGGCACTCGGCGACTGGGGCGACCCCGCCGAGTTCGAGCGAATCAACGTGGGCGGCACCGCAAACGTGATCGCCGCCTGCCGGGCCGCCCGTGTCCGCCGGCTCGTGCACGTGGGCACCGAGGCCGCACTCATGGCGGGCGAGCCGCTCGTGAACGTCAACGAGGACGCGCCGCTGCGCCCCGACTCGCCGGCTCTCTACTCCGCCACCAAGGCAAAGGCCGAGCTGCGCGTGCGGGCCGCGAACCGCGACGGGCTGGAGACCGTGGTCGTCCGCCCGCGCTTCGTCTGGGGCCGGGGAGACACGACGCTCCTGCCGGCGCTCACGGCGATGGTGCGCTCGGGCCGCTTTCGCTGGATCGGCGGCGGCAACCACCTCACGGCCACCACGCACGTGGACAACACGGTGGAGGGTCTCTGGTTGGGCGCCACGAAGGCGCCCGGGGGCGGGGTATGGTTCGTGACCGACGGCGAGCCGGTGGTGTTCCGCGAGTTCGTGTCGCGCATGCTCGAGACCCAGGGCCTGACGCCGCCGCAGGGGTCGCTGCCGCCGGCGGTAGCGCGGGTCGCGGCGCCCGCGTCCGAGCGAGTTTGGCGGGTCCTCGGGCGAGGCGGACACCCACCCCTCACGCGGTTCGCGATGTGGATCGGCTCGCAGGAGTGCACGATCGATATCTCGCGCGCGGAGCGCGATCTCGGTTACCGGCCGGTCAAGAGCCGCGAGGAAGGCCTCGCCGAACTGGTCGCGGCGGGGGGCGCTTAGGCGAAGGCGGTCCGCCTCTCCTTCCGGCTCCGCTCGCCGCTGAGGCTCACGTAGAAGAGCCGGAAGCGGCCTATCCCGATCTCGTCGCCGTCCTCGAGCTCGGCCAGCTCCACGCGCTCGCCGTTCCTGAAGACGCCGTTCAGGCTGCGGTCGTCCAGGATGCGGGCGCTGCCCTCCTCGCGGTAGAGCAACGCGTGCCGACGTGAGACCGTCGGGTCGTCGAAGCGCACGTGGGCCGACAGGCTCCGGCCGATTCGGGTCCAGCCCTCCTGAAGCGGGACCACCCGCACGCGCTCGTCGTCCTCGAAAGCGAGATAGTCGCCTTCGCGCACAAGTGCTTCGCGCGCCTCCTCGAGCCAGGCCGGTGGGCCTTCGACCTCGTGGTGGTCGTGCTTCCTGAGCGCCTCGCCGAACAAGGTCGCGCGGCGGAACTGGCGGTGTCCGCATTCGGGGCAGGCGGGGACCGGATCTAGCTCATGGAGCGCAATGGCAAAGCCGCACGAGTCGCAACGGAAGGAGCCGGCCCCCGCCAGGGTTCCGGCACTGAAGGCTTCCATTGATATCTCTCCTCGGGGGTGGGGGTACGGGGATGGTAGCGTCGCCGGTCGAGAGTCCAAGTGAAAAATCCGCTATTTGCGGGCTTTCTGCCACCGAAGGCCAAAGGCTCGCAGTGCTTTTCGACATTTCGGAGTGGGGAGGAGACCCGCTCGCTGCCGCGAAGTTGCTGGCATGCCCGATCTCGCCGCCATGCTCATGCGCCGCAGCCTTGGAGCCCTTCCGCCGGGCGCACCACGCTGCGCCGACTGCCGCCGCATCCCACTCCCGGGCGAGCGGGTGCACGAGCTCGACTCCGGGCGCACCCTCTGCGACCTCTGCTTCGCGGCGCTGCCGGAGGAGCGGAGGCTATCTGTGCGCACCGAGCGCGTGCACGCGAGCGAGCGACGGCTCGAGGTCGTGCCGAAGGCCGCCTGACCGCGCGCGAACGGCGCACTCGGCGGGCGCCCATACAATCCGGGCGCCCATGCGCGAAGTCACCGTCTCGACGGTCATCTCCGCCCCCCGCGAGGAAGTGTTCGACTTCGTCTGCGACCTGGCGGGCCGGCCCGCCTACACGGACCACTACATGCACGACTACCGGCTCGCTCGCGTCAACCCGGTGGGCCTGGGCGCCGCGGCACGCTTCCGGCTCCGGGCGCCGCTCGCTAAGGAATACGCGGAACTCGAGATCAAGGAGGTCGACCGGCCGCGCCGGATCGTGGAAGAGCTCCGCGTGGGGCGCCGCGGCCGGAATCGCTCGCTCGCCGTCTACGAGTTCATGCCGGAGGCGGGTGGCGTCACGCGCGTCGAGCTCACCACCTACAGCGAGCCCGCCACCATCTTCGACCGCATGAAGGAGATCGGTGCCGCCGGCTGGTTACGGCGCCAGACGAAGAAGTCGCTCGAGCGGCTGCGGATGATCTTCGAGGAGCCGCCGAAGGATCCGCTCAAGCGGGCGACGATCGCGGGCTACGAGGCGGCCAAGGCGGCCCGATTCGGAGCCGCCACCGGCATGGATCCGGCACGTCCAGCGCGTGACTAGACTGCCCGGCCCGATGGACGTTCTCCTGCGCCGACTCGCCCTCGTGGCCTGCGTGCTCGGCCTCTCCGTCGGTGTGGCGGCCTGCGGAGACGACGAGCAGGGGGTGGAGGAGCCGGCCCGCGAGGGGCTCGCGCTCGATCTCGACGGCATCGACTACAACGTGTTCATCACCCGTCAGCTCAACCCGGCGATCCCCCCGGACGACACCTACTACACGGGGCCCGAGCTTCCCCCGGACGAGAACCTGTACGGCGTCTTCGTCCAGGCCTGCAACCACTCGGACGAGCGCCGAGGGACTGCGGAGAACTTCAAGGTCGTCGACAACCAGGGCAACGAGTTCGAGCCCGAGCAGGCCGACGCGGGCAGCATCATCGCGTACGAGCCCGGGGAGCTCGACCCCAAGGAATGTATTCCCGAGGCCGGCAGCCTCGCCCAGCTCGGTCCCGAAGCCGCGTCGATGCTGCTCTTCCGGCTGCCGCTCACGGCGACGGAGAACCGTCCGCTCGAGCTCGAGATCGAGGGCGAGGGCGACGAGAAGCTCACCTTCGAGCTCGACCTATAGACGTCTAGCGGCGCCTCTTCAGCCCCTCCTCGAGCACCACCCGCGCGGCGGGCGCCGCCGTCGCGCCGCCGGCTCCGGCCCGCACGAACATGACGCCGACCGCGATGCGCGGCCGGATCGCGGGGGCAAACGCCGCGAACCACGCGTCAGTGTTCGACGCCTCGCCGGTCGACTGGTCCGCGTTCGGCCCGCGGGTGTCCTCGAGCTCCGCGGTGCCGGTCTTGCCGGCCACCTTCACGTTCGCAATCGCCGCCGCCGTGCCGGTGCCGTAGGAGACGACGTCGACCATCAGCGACCTGACCGTGCGGGCGACCCTGGGCGAGGTGACGCGGATGCCCTCCACCCGTTCGTCCGCCGCAAGGGTCGGCTCGTAGCGCAGACCATGGGCTGCGATCACCTGGGCGGCCGAGGCCAGGCGGAGCGGGGTGGCCAGTACCTTCCCCTGCCCGATCGCGGTGGAGCCCACCTCCAGCGGCGTGCGGATCGCCGATGCCGGTGGCAGCGTGCTGGCCACCTCTCCGGGGATCGAGGGCTCGGCGTTCCACCCGTAGCGCTCGGCTACGTCCACCAGCCGCTCGGCGCCCACCTTCACCCCGAGCGGGGCGAACACGGAGTTGCAGGAGTGGGCGAAGCTGTCGCGGAAGCTGCCGCCGCAGGATTCGCCGTTCGCGTTCTCGAGCTCCACCCCGTCGATGGTGGCCGCCGTCGCCACCGGGAACTCGTCGGTGAGCTTCACGAGCCCCGCCTCGAGCGCGGCGGTGGTGGTCACGATCTTGAAGGTCGAGCCCGGCGGCTGCGGCGCGGAGAACGCGATCCCGGCGAGAGCGAGGATGTCGCCGCTAAGCGGATCGAGCGCCGCGATCCCGCCGAAGCGGCCCGCCAGTGCGATCACGGCCGCCTCCTGCACCTGTGGGTCGATGGTCGTCCGCATGGGTGGCGCCGCTCGCGGGCGCGCCCGCGCCAGCACCCGCCGATCGGCGAGGAGCTCGCCGCCCGGCCGCCCCGCCAGCTGATCGTCAAACGCCTCCTCGAGCCCGCTTTGCCCAACCGGCCAGGCGCGCGGGAAGCCGCGCGCGTAGAGCGCCTCTCGCTCTTCCCGGGTTTCCTCGGGCTCCATGCTCCCCGCGATCGAGTCGGAGATGCCCGCGAGCGGAGAGCTGCGAGCCTCGGCCGGCCCCTCGGCGAGCACCTTGCCATTCCGTGAGAGGAGCGTGGCGCGCCTGGGCGGCACGCTCTCGCGACGCAGCCGCTCGCCCTCACGGAGCTCGGGGAACACGAGGCGCGGCTCCCACTCCACACGCTCATCCTCGACGGGCACGAGCAGCTCCCCGCGGAGCCGGCCGAACACGCGCGTGCGGAGCGTCATCGGGACGACGATCGAGCTGCCCCGCGCGCCGTCGGGCTCGCTCGCGGAGACGGCCACAAGCGTCGCCGTCTCCGCCGCGCGCCGGTATGCACGGCGGAAGCGCGGGAAGGGATGGGCGGAGCGGGCGGAGTCGCTCAGAAGGGCATACATGGCGCGCTCGTCGCCACGCTCCCATGCCGCGGCGAAGTCGCGTGCGGCATGCTCGTCGGCGGAGGCCGCGAACGATCCGACCAGCGCTCCCGCGGCCAGCGCAAGCGCGGCGAGCCCGCCGACGGCGGGCAGCGCGCGGTGCGTCAGGCGCCTGCGGCGCTCGCTGCTGAGGTCGATCACGGGCGGGCCAGGATCGATGGTACCCCGGCGTACCGAGGCTGCCACTGGCGCATCGCTATTACGCTGCTTTGGGCGCGTGACCCCGCTCGATTGGTTCATCGTGGCGTTTACGGCGCTGATGGCTCTCTGGGGTTACGCCCAGGGTCTGATCGTTGGAGCGCTATCGCTCGCCGGCTTCACCGGCGGGGCGCTGCTCGGCTCGCGAGTGGGGCCGCTGCTGCTGGAGGAGGGCTCGAGCTCCCCGTACGCGCCGCTTGCGGCCCTGATCGGCGCAATCGCGTTTGGGGGAATTCTCGCCGCCGGGCTCGAGCTGCTGGGCTTCCGCCTCCGCCATCGGCTGGGGAGCCGCCTCGGGATCCTCGACGGGGTCGGGGGCGCGGCCCTCGTTGGCGCCCTCGGGCTGGGGCTCATCTGGATCGGCGGCGCGGTGGCGCTCCACACTCCTGGCGCGAGCGACCTGCGGGAGCCGATCCAGCGCTCCGCGATCCTCCAGGAGCTCAACGAGCGGCTCCCGCCGTCGGGGCCGATCCTCCAGGCCCTGGCGCGGTTCGACCCCTTCCCGCAGGTCGAGGGCCCCTCGCCCGACGTGCCGCCGCCCACCGCCGCGATCGCCCGCGATCCGGACGTGGAGCGAGCCGGGGAGAGCGTGGTCAAGGTGCTCGGCACTGCCTGCGGGCTGGGCGTGCAGGGCAGCGGATGGGTCGGGGGCGACGGGGTCATCGTCACGAACGCCCACGTCGTGGCCGGGCAGGACGACACGACCGTCCAGGTGCGAGGCGAGGGGCCGCGCCTCGACGCGCAGGCGATCTGGTTCGACCCGCGCAACGATCTGGCGATCCTGCGGGCTCCCGGCCTCTCGGGCGCCCCGGCGCTCCGGCTGGGCGTCGGAGCCGGCGAGGGCACGTCGGCGGCGATCCTCGGCTTCCCCGAGAACGGGCCCTACGACGTGCAGCCGGGACGGCTGGGCCAGACCTCGACCGTGATCAGCCAGGACGCCTACGGACGCGGCCCGGTACGGCGCCCGATCACATCGCTTCGCGGGCTCGTCCGCTCGGGCAACTCGGGCGGCCCGATGGTGGACGCCTCCGGCCGGGTGGTCACGACCATCTTCGCCGCCTCCGTCTCGGACGGAGGCCGGAGCGGCTTCGGAGTGCCGGACTCGATCGTGCGCGACGCGCTCGGGCGCACGAGCGGCCCGGTGGACACGGGCCCCTGCGCGCGGTAGCTAACGAAGCCGGCTCGGGGCGGACGTGCGGCGCGGGCTTTCCGCAAAAGCGATCGGCCACCCAGGCGGGGACGTCCGGGGCCGTCTCGGGGCCGGCGTGAAGGTGATCGACCCCGCGATAGGTGCGGTGGGCGACCGTCTCGCCCTTCCTGCAGAGCTCGTCACCCCGATCACCAGCCAACGACGAAGGCCGGGCTCGGGCATCTCAGAGCAGGGCGATGACGGCGTCGATGTCCGCGCTCCGCGCGGTAATCAGCTCCTCCGCGTGCGCGCGCAGCCTCCGGAGGTTCTCCTCGGTGGCGTCGTCCAGTTCGTCGCTCGCCCGCGTGAGTTCGACCTGGAGGCGCCAGTAGCGCCCCTCGCCGAGCGCGTGTCGGAGCTCGTAGTCCACGGCGTCCGAGATCCCGTCGAAGACGACGTCCAGCAGCGGTCGCGCCCACTCGAGCAGGCCCCAGTCCTTGATCTGGTCGAAGCTCCGGCGGCGCATTCGCTCGCCGGTGCCGAGGGAGAGCAGGACGAGCTCGGCTCCCGGCTGGAAGCGAAGCACCTCGGCGAAGGCCGACATCGCCGGGTTGACGGCGAACACCCCGCCGTCTACGAACGTGCGGCCGTCCACCGAGGACGGCTCGAAATAGGTGGGCGCGGCGGAGCTGGCGCGTGCGACCACCGCGAGGGGGAAGTCCTGGTCGGGGCTTTCACGTGCCTTCGTCGTCTTGAAGAAGTACGGGCCCGGCTCGGCAGTGTCGTAAGCGGGCACGATCAGGTCTGGGCTGGTTCGGCTGAGCAGCTTGTCGGAGAGAAAGCGGGCGAGCGTGCGGTCGAGCGCCGACGAGTCGTACTTCTCGTCGAGCAGCCCGTCCGCGCTCTTGATCCGCTGGAAGACCGAGCGGGAGAAGATCTCGGGCCCCTCCTCCTCGTACAGGGTCACCACTCGGGAGGCGCTGAACGGGTCGGGCGCGCACAGGGCACAGGCGAGGATTGCCCCGGTCGAGGTCCCGGCGATCAGGTCGAACAACTCGTGCACTCGGCGCCCCGCGCGGCGCTCCACCTCGGCCAGAACGAGCGCGGGGATGATGCCGCGGATACCGCCGCCGTCGATCGAGAGGACGCGCATGGCGTCGAATGTAGTCGCTACAACTACGGCGGTGCGTGCCATGCAGATAGCGCTGCTTGCCGCGATCGCGGGCGCGACGGCGGGCTTTCAGCAGCCACCGGCGGGCAGCGCCCCAGCGCGAGAGCAGCGCGATCCGAACCCCTGTATAGCCCCGGAGGCGGCGCAATTGCGCTGCCCCGACCTCGCGATGCGGCGCCCCTACGGCCTCTACACCGACCGCCTGACGAAGGCGGGGCACACGGTGCTCCGCGCGGGCAACGCGATCGACAGCATCGGTCCGGGCCCCGCCGAGCTGCACGGCGTGCGAATCGGCCCGCGGTTCATGCGCGCCTACCAGCGCATCTACGCCCGCAACGGCGGGCGGATCGACGTGAACACCGGGGCGCGGCTCGAGTTCAAGTTCGCGCACCAGCAACGCTATTGGTGGAAGTTCTACAACGCGGCTCGCTTCGAGCTCTGGCGCGTGGACCGCCAGGGCGGGCGGACTCGCAGGGTGCGCACCGGGCCGAAGGTGGCCTATTGCCTGCGCGACCTGACTCACACGAGGCCGCATGTTCAGCGATCGCCGCGCCGGCCGGTCTACCCGGCGTGCAACACGGACCCGGACCGCAAGCGGGTCAGCCTTGGGACCTCGCCGGGGTGGGCGGACGTCTACCCGCCCGCGTATCCGGAGCAGTGGATCGACGTGACCGGTCTGCGCGGATGCTTTGCCTATGTCCACATCGCGGACCCGCAGAACGGCGTCTACGAGGCGAACGAGGACAACAACGAGGCGCAGGTGATCGTGCGTCTGCCGTTTCGAGAGGGAGAGCGTCGCGGGGGCTGCCGGGGGCGCGATCTGGGCCGCGGCTTCGATCCACTCGGCTACGACTAACTCGGGGCAAATGCGCGGACTGCTTTTCGGCCGGTCGCGGGCGCTAGGGCGGCGGCGCGATGCGCGGCGGCGGCTGCTGCGGGCGGCTGGGGCCGCACGGGATGGGGATGCCAACGGCGTCGCGGCAGCCAGGCGGTTGTGACGGCGGCTGCTCGGTCGGCGGCTGCTCGGTCGGCGGTTGCTCCGGCGGTGGTTGCTGGGGCGGCGGCTGCTCGGGAGGCGGATCCGAGGTCGGGGGCGGCGTCGGCGTCGGGTCGTCCGCGGGGGACTCGGTTCCATCGTTGATGCGGCTGTCGCCGCGTCCGCTCCCGCCGCGGCGCCGGCCTGTGCCCCGGTCGGTGCTCTGGGGAGCCGCGTCCTCGCTTACCGGCGTGTTCGACCGTGTGGAGGGAGAGTCGCCCTCCTCCGCCGGCTTCTCGCTTTTGGCGGCGGGCTTGTCAGGCTCCGGGGCGGCGGCCGGGGACCCCCCGGCGTCGCTCTTCTTCTCCTGGTTCGGCCCCTTCGCCTCCTGCGGCTTCGGATTCGGCTTGTCCGGCTGGCCGGCCGGGGCGGCGGGCACCTCGTCGGCCACCGGTACAAGATCGTCCGCCGGTGGGTCGTCGCCGGTCGCCCCGGCGAAGACGACGACGACGAGCAGCAGCGCGAACAGCCCGATCAGGATCAGATCGCGCCGGCGATGGCGGAATACCGAGGCGCGCGCTCCCTGGGCGGCCGCCGCGCCCGCGCCCGCCGCGTCGTGCGCGAGGGGCCGGGCTCGGCCCGGACCGGAGCGATGGGAGTCGTGCGCGAGGGGCCGGGCTCGGCCCGGACCGGAGCGATGGGAGTCGTGCGCGAGGGGCCGGCGATGGAAGTCGTGCCCCGCGATCACCTCGCTCCAGTCCTCGCCCGCGGCCTCGGCGGCCCGCGCCATCGTCTCGCGGAACAGCAGCGGCGCGGCGGCGATCGGGAGCCAGGCGCGGTAGGACACGCCGGCTTCCTCCATCGCCTCGCGGCTCAGCCGACAGGTCTCACATTCGAGCAGGTGGTCGGCGAGCCAGTCCCCGTCGCCGGCCTTCTCAAGGTCTTGCCTCGCCGCAAGCATGCTGACGGCGCGATCGCAGTCGGGCGACGAGCTGGCGATCGAGGCGAGCGCGGTGCCGCGCAGGGCGTCGCGCAGGCTGATGCGCGCACGTGAGATCAGCTGAGCCACCGAGTTGCGGTTCATGTCCATGATCTCCGCGATCTCGTCGTACGAGAGCTCCTCGAGCTCTCGTAGGGCGAGAACCTCGCGCTGGCGCTCGGGGAGCGTGGCGTTCGCCGCCCGGATCTCCTCCTGGCCCGCGGCGAGCAGCAGCCTCCGCTCGGGGTCGTCCTCCGGGTCACCGGGGTCGAAGCCGAATCCGCCCCCGCCCACGCCCCCTCCGACCGGGATCGACGATTCGGGGATCTGATCGCTCGGCTCGGCCCGCCTGCGCCGCTCGATCAGGTCGTAGCAGGCGTTGCGGGCCGAGGTGAAGACGTACGAGCCGAAGGCGAGGTCGCGCCCCTGAAGCTTCGGCAGCCGCTTGAAGACTTTGACGAACGCCTCCTGCGTCGCGTCGGCGGCGTCATCCTGTGAGCCGAGGATGCGGTAGCAGAGGTTGTAGGCGCGCTGTTCGTAGCGGCCGTAGAGCTCCGCGAAGGCGTCGCCGTCGCCCCCCGCGGCCCGCTGTGCGAGCCGGGCCTCGTCGACGGCTGGCACGGCCGCGTCCGTCGAGCCGGTCACCGAACTCCTCTTG
>Ga0126312_10002867_pt1 | contig 11604 bp, 18 predicted proteins | sample Plot104A_FD_92537 | JGI IMG/M metagenome (GOLD analysis project Ga0126312, IMG submission 92537) | Serpentine soil microbial communities from UC McLaughlin Reserve, CA, USA - Plot104A | ecosystem: Environmental > Terrestrial > Soil > Grasslands | place: USA: UC McLaughlin Reserve, Lake County... | reverse complement strand
TCGCGCCGTAGAGGGCAAACGACACAATCCCGGTGGCCGGGGGGCCGTCTTTGGGCGGCCCCCCAGCTATTTGGGGACAGCGCGACGATCCTGTGCGCGGCGCGATCGTGTGGCCGCGGCGCAGTCCACCGCGCCGAGATGTTGCAGCTTCAGGGCTCGTGGGACGCGGCCCTGGCAGAAGCGCGGCACGCCGCCGAGCGCTTCACCGCAGGCGTGCTGAATCAGATCGCCTCCGGGACCCCCCGCTACCGGCAGGGCGAGGTCCATCGGCTGCGCGGCGAGCTCGACGCGGCCGAGATGGCCTATCGGGAGGCGAGCCGATGCGGGTGCGAGCCCCAGCCCGGCCTCGCCCTTCTGCGGCTCGCGCAGGGCAACCTGGAAGCGGCGGCGGCCGCCATCCGCCGAGCGGTGGGGGAAACGCTCCGGTCACTCAATCGCGCCGCCCTGCTCCCGGCCTACGTGGAGATCATGCTGGCGGCGGGCGACACCGTGACCGCGCGCACCGCCGCTCGGCAGCTCGACGAGATCGCCCACGGCCAGGGCACCGACGCGCTCACCGCGATGGCAGCCTCCGCGTCTGCCGCGGTCAGGCTGGCGACGGACGAGGCGAACGAGGGCCTCATCGATGCGCGGCGCGCCGCGCGGGGATGGCTCGAGCTGCGGGCGCCCTACGAGGCGGCGCGGAGCCGGGTGCTGGTGGGGCTCGCCTGTCGCGCGTTGGGCGACGAGGACAGCGCGACGCTCGAGCTGGAGGCGGCGCGGGCCGTCTTCGTGGAGCTCGGCGCGATCCCGGACCTCGATCGCGTCGACGCGCTGCTGCCGGGCTCGCCGGCGCCGGCCGCGCACGGGCTGACGGCACGCGAGCTACAGGTGCTGCGGTTGGTCGCGGCCGGACAGACCAACCGCGAGATCGCGACGGCGCTCGTCATCAGCGAGCGCACGGTCGCTCGGCACTTCCGGAACATCTTCGCGAAGCTGCCCGTCTCTTCGCGAACGGCGGCTGGCGCGTTCGCGTTCGAGCACGGCCTCGTCTAGAGGCCACCCGCCGCGCGACGCCTGCGCCGCGCGTACCGTCGCCTCCGTCACGCTGCAATCAAACGAAGGAGGCACGTATGTACGTGGCGGTGCTGCACGAGTTCCAGGATCCGCCGACGGCGTTCGCCCGCGGCGAGAAGCTGGTCATGAACGAGGACGCCCCGGCCGGTGTCCGGGGGCTGCAGTTCTATCCGAGCACCGACGGAGCGAGGGCGGCGTGCCTGTGGGAATCCGAGTCGGTCGACGCCGTCCGAGAGTACGTCGACTCAACACTCGGCGACTCGAGCGTCAACACGTGCTGGGAAGGTCGACGCCGATCAGGCGTTCGCCGAGCAGCCCCTCGGGCTGCGCACGCCGGCGGCGATCCGCGGCTAGCACTCATGGTCCCCCGGTGGCGCCCGAGCATCACCCGCGAGCCGGCCGAGCGTCGGGGCAGACGCCGGTGACGAGCTCATGCGGTCGCGGCAGGAAGCCCCGGCTCGTCGCGGCCGGACGGGTCATGCGGTCCGCGCGGAACAGCCTCGGGCCGTTGCGCTGCGGGTCCCACGCGATCACGTACCAGAGCGGGGCGCGGATGAGGAGCCCGTGCGGCTCGACGCGCCGGCGACTCCGGCGGCGGTGGGCGTCGACGTACGTGAACGACAGCAGCACGTTTGCGGTGAACGCCTCCTCGAATGTCGCAACGAGGCGGGGATCGAGTGTGTCACCGACGTCTGCCGGGTCACGGGCCGCGTCGCCGATCAACACGCGCTGCATGAAGCGCTGAAGCTCGCCCACGCGCGGCGCGGGGAGCGAGGCCTCGATCTTCGCCAGCGCGCCTTCGGCGCCGGCCGCGAACGGAACGCGAGTCGTCGCCCGCGCGACGGCGACCGACAGCAGGAGCGCGACGACCTCGTCGGCGCGAAGGCGCGAGGTGATCATCACCGACGTCGCCTCCAGGTGGACACCCCCACCCGGCCCGGGCATGCCGGTGATATCGAACCCCCGGTTGCGCAGATGCTCGATGTCGCGCAGGACGGTGCGCCGCGACGCGCGGAGCTCTCGCGCCAGGTCGTCGCTCGTCCAGTCCGCCCGGCGCCGCAGCAGCTGTACGAGCCGGTCGCGCCGATCGACCGTGTCCACCGACGGAGCGTACCCGCGATCGGTGACAGGTTGTGGCACCGATAGGCCCTACGGTCCACTGCATGGACGGCGAGAAGCAGATCGAGCGAAACGTCATCATCGATGCGACTCCCGACGCGGTATGGGCCGTGCTGGCCGATTCCAGGGTGCTGCCCCGGTGGGCGCCGATCGTCGACGAGGTGACCGCATGCGCAGCGGGCGGCGAGGCAATCGGCGCGGTCCGTCACTGCACCGCCCGGCTCGCCGGACGGGCCGGTCGGATGGTGGAGCGCTGCGTCGAGCTCGTTCCGGGGCGCCGTATCGCCTACGTCGTCGACCAAGAGTCCTTCGGGATGCGGCGCATGTTCGACCACTACGGCTTCGCGCTCGACCTCGAGCCGGGGCCCGAAGGCGGCACACGCGTGGCCCTCCAGACCCACTACTCGCCGCGAAATGCGCTCTACGCCGTCATCAACGCGGCGGTCATGCGGCGGCGATTCGCCGCCACGTGCGAGGAGCTCCTCGCGGCGCTCAAGTCGTTCACGGAGCGCTAGGGCGTTGACACCGGCGATGCTGCCGCCGGCTCCAGCAGCTCCGCCATCGACCGCTCGACGCCCGCGGTGAGGATGTCGATGTCGCTCGAGCTGTCGTAGTCGCCGGTCACGCCGAAGTAGAGGCCGCCGTCGTAGGAGAAGATCGCGATCGAGATCCGCGCCTTGCCGATCACGGGAACGAACGGGAACGACTCGAGCAGCCTTCGCCCGAGGGTGTGCAGCGGCTGCTGCGGGCCGGGAACGTTGGTGACGCCGGTCTGGACGCCCAGCGACGGTGATCGCGCGGCGAGGCGCCCTCCGAGCGCCAGCAGCATCGGCGGGGCGAAGCCCGACAGCGAGGTCAGGACGTCGCCGGCGACCGCCTGCTTGGACCGCTTGAGGCCGTCCATCTGCGCCCGCACGGCGTCCAGACGCGCCACCGGGTCGGCGATGCCGATCGGCAGCTCGGCGAACATCGCGGAGACGCGGTTGTTGTAGACCCCGCGCTCCCCCGGGCGGCGAACCGACACCGGCACGAGCGCCCGAACGGTGCGACCGTCGACGCGCTCGCCGCGCGACTCGAGCAGGTCGCGCAAGCCGGCGGAGACGATCGTCAGCACGACGTCGTTGACGGTCCCGCCCAGGGCCGACCGCACCGACTTGACGTCGGCCAGGCTGACCTTCGCCCAGCTCCAGATCCGATGCGGCCCGACCGGGCCGACCAGCGACGAGCTGCCGAGCGGGCGCATCATCCGTGCGGCCGTCGTCGTGGCGCCGAGCAGGTCGCGCGCCTGTCCGAGCGACGCGCGCGGCGTGCGGACCGCGGCGCGCACGCTGCGAAGCTGCTCCGAAGGATTGAGCGTGCGGTGCGTGAGCGTCCGCAGCGCGAGCTCGGCGCCGCTCGGCTCCGGCGCCGGGTCCCACGTGTCGTCGGATGCCGGCGCGGCGCTGTCCTCGAACATGACCGACATCAGGTCGGTCGCCGAGACCCCGTCGACCATGCAGTGGTGGACCTTGGAGAGCAGCGCCCAGCGGTTCTCGCTCAGGCCCTCCACCATCCAGATCTCCCACAGCGGCTTGTTGCGGTCCAGGTGCTGGGAGAAGACGCGGGCGGCGGTGCGACGCAGTTGGTCGTCGCTCCCGGGCGCCGGCAGGGCCGTGTGGCGTAGGTGGTAGGCCAGGTTGAAGTGCGGATCGTCGACCCACACCGGGCGGCCCAGGCCCAGCGGTACGAAGCGGACCTTCTGGCGATAGCGCGGGACGAGCTCGAGCTTGCGCGCCACCATCTCTTCGAGCCGCTCGAACGGCGGGGCCGGCCCCTCGAAGATGCTCACGCCGCCGATGTGCATGGGGTTGGTCGGTCCCTCGATGTGAAGGAACGACGCGTCCATGGGGCTCATCCACTCCATGCTGCGCCCAGCCTACTCGCGAGCTCAGAGCGCTTGCTCGAGTCCCGACGCGCCTGCAGACCTCGAGCCGCGCTGAGCGTGCAGGGGCAAGCTGAACCAGATTCGGGTCGCCGCGCCGACCGACATGCCCCAGCTCTCGGAGATCCGCTGGACGAGGTAGAGGCCGAAGCCGCCAGGCGCTTCGACGGCGTGACGCGGGCGAAAGCTGAAGCCTTCCCCGGAGTCGATCACCTCGGCGCGGATGTGCTCGCCCACAAGGACTTCGACGCGCACCCAGCTCGCCGTCCGTCCGTGCACCACGCTGTTCGTGACCAACTCACTGACCAGGAGCGCCAGATCGGCGATGGTCCGGTCGTCGGCACAAGACGAGGCCGCCTCAGAGGCGAACAACCTGGCCTCGGTCGGGGCGCTCGCATCCACCGAAAAGGTCCGGCCCACGACTGACTCCATTGTGGCGCCTCCAAGGCTGTGCCGCGAGAGGCGGAGAGGCGACTTCCGGGAGGAAGACGCCAGGCAGGGCCACTCTCCATTGGTCCCCGCAGCACAGACAACGTAGCGCGATCCCGTGTCGCCACCAAACCACGGTCAGAGCGGGTAGGGCACGGCGCTAACGGCTCCGAGCAGGTACCAGGTGCCGAAGGCGAGCGCCGCAAGGCCCAGCGCCGGCGTGAGCGCGAAGGCGTGGCGCATCGCCAGGCCCCGCGTGAGGGCGTAGCCGAAGCCGCACGAGAGCGCGGCCATCGACCCGGCCGCGGCGAGCGCGAAGAGCAGGAGCGCGGCGATCGCTTGGCCGTGGTCGGGGATGCCGGCGAGGAGCAGCACCCCGACACCGGCGGACCCGCCCATGCCGTGAACGAGGCCGATGCCGTAGGCCTGCCCGCAGCTGCGGCCGAGCCGCTGTGCGACGGGGCGGTCGTGCTCGTGCTCGTGTGCCTCGCCCTGGTGGTGTGGATGCAGGTGCCGGTGCTCGATCGCGCCGTGCCGGTGCATGTGGGCGTGGAAGCGGCCGCGCCGCCAGCGCACAAGCAGGCGGACCGCGAGCGCCACTATGAGGAGTCCGACCAGCGCCTCGGCGGCCTGCTGGACCCAGGCGGGCAGGTAGCTCCCGAACAGCACGATCGGCAGCCCGAACAGCAGCAGGGTGGTGGCGTGCCCGACTCCCCAGGCAAGGCCGAGCCTGCCGGCGCGCCGGATGCCATCGTCCGGCGCGCCGGCGATCAGCGTCGACACTGCGGCCAGGTGGTCGGGATCGGTGGCGTGCCGAAGACCCAGGAGCAGGGCGACGGCGAGGACGACGGCGCCGGTCTGTCCACCGGCGAGATGCACTAGGGCGTCGTCGATGCCGGACATCAGCGCATCCGGGCGGCGGCGATCGCCGCCTGTCCGTAGGAGATTCCCCCGTCGCCCGGCGGGAGGCGTTCGGGCACGAGCACGCGCAGCCCCCTGCGCTCGAGCAGCGCGCGCGTGCGCTCGAGCAGGCGGCGGTTCGCGAACACGCCGCCCGCCAGGACGACCGTGCCCTCGCCTGCGCGGGAGCACGCGTCCGCCGTCGCGGCGTTAGCAGCGGTATAGCAAGTTCAGGACCTCTCGAAAGGAGATCGGTTATCGACCGGACCAGCGCTGGTTTCGCGGACGGCAAAAGGGGAAGCGGGCAGGCATGGCCCCGACCGTCGACGAACAGCTCAACTCCGCGCTCACGCAGGCGCACGCGCTCGAGAAGCAGGCCATCCGGCTGCTCCAGAAGGCGCCCGACCTCGCGGGCGATCCCGACATCGGCGCCGTCTACCGGGCGCACCTCCTGCAGACCGAGGAGCACCAGCGCTACGTCGCCGAGCGGCTCGAGGCGCGCGGCAGCAGCCCGTCGACGGTGCAGGACGTCGCCATGCAGGGGGCCGCCCTCGCGCTCGGCACCGCGCTGCAGGCTCTGCCCGCCACGCCGGTGCGGCTCGCGACGGTCGCCTTTGCCTTCGAGAACCTCGAGGTCGCGACCTACCGGCTGATCCGGCGCCTGGCCGAGCGCGCCGGCGACGCGGCCACGGTCTCGGTGGCCGACCGCATCCTCGAGCAGGAGGAGTCCGCTGCCGAGCTGGTGGCCGGGACATTCGACCGCGCGCTCGAGGTCACCCTGGGCGAGAAGCCGTCGAGCCCGCTGACCCCGGTGACGCCGATCGGCAAGCCGTCCGAGCGCGGCGAGGGCACCGCGAGCAGCCACCCGGGCCCGCAGGAGGCGCACGAGATGGACCCGGACCGGCCGGTGAGGCAGCCGGCGGACATCGCCGAACCGACCGAAGGCGAGCACCTCCAGTCGCCCGAGCCGGGGCACCCCACGGGCGAGACCACGCCGCATCGCGAGTAGCCGCCGGGTGCCCGCCCGCCGGCGGGCACCCGCTCAGCGCCGGCTCAGCCGCCGCCGGTCATCGCGGCCTGGGCCTCGGCGAGCTTGGCCCGCACGGTGTCGATGCCTTCCTTGAACTCGAGCAGCGGCTGCACGTCCCACGTCACCAGCCCGAACAGCGGATACTCCGCCATCACGTCGAGCACCTCCCGGTGTGAGTCGGCGTTGAGGACGCTGAAGCCGCCGCCCTCCATGAACCCGAAGATGCAGTCGAACGTCCCGTCCTGGACCTTCGCGTCAAGCCACTCGATGGCCGCGTCGAACTGCTCCGGCGACGGCGGCATCGGGCCGGGCCTGGCGGCCACGTAGTACTTCATGCTGACCTCCCCTTGATGGTTTCGGAGACGCGTCAACCATTATCCGATCCGTTAGCACCGGATCAAGTTGAGGGTCTCGATCAACCCGAGCGACTCCAGGACCCGATAGACGGCTCCGGGCGCGCACATGACGGTCAAGCTCCGACCTTGGCGGGCCAGTCGCTGCTGGAGGTTGAGCAGGTGGTGGACGCCGGTGCTGTCCATGAATCGGACCTGGCGCAGATCGACGACCGCAGGCCGATCGTGATCGTTCGTCAGCCGGTACAGCGCGCGCGCCAGGCGCACGTTCGTCGCCACGTCGACTTCCCCCGCCGCGACAACGACATCGACGTCCTCGTCCCTCCTCACGTCGACGCGAAGGCGGGCGGCCGAGGGCGCCCACCACCGGTCATTTCGCTGGGCTGCCCGCGAGCTTCCCCCGTCAACCCCCAAACGCCGCCCGATCCCGCCCCGCTGCTCAGCGGAGGACGCCTACTGAACCCGGGTCATCATGCGCTGAAGGCGCCGCACGATCGAGACGCTCGGCCAGCGGGATGACAGCGCCTTCTCCAGCAGGACGTTGACGTATTCGCGCATCAGGTCCGGAGGGATGATCTGCTCCAGCCAGTCCATCTGGGTCGAGCTCGGGTAGTTCTCCTGGCGCACGCGCTCGAGGAGCACCCTCGCAAGAGCGGTCTGGATCTGCTCGGGACTCAGATCGTCAGCCATCGCGGGCGCTGGGCACGGAACACCATGGACGGTCCGTACCCCCGTCCTGCGTGTCGTACGCCGCATTGGTGGGTACGCCCCGCTCACGGCAATCGTCGAACGGGGTTCGTGGGTCGGGATGTCAATGGTGGATCTGGCGTTCGCGCCGGATGTAGAGGCACCGGCCGCGGCACGAGCCGAGCTTGCCAACCTGGGCCTCGACCGCGCCGAGGGGCAGGCCGTGATGTTGCTTGCCAGCGAGCTGGTGACGAACTGCATCCGCCACGCCGGGGTGGGGCGCCGCCAACGCATCAGGCTTCGAGCGCTGGTCACCGACACTCTCGTTCGCATCGAGGTCATCGACAGCGGCGCGGGCATGCGCGTGGTGATGCGGGTGGGCGACGACGACGGCGGCTGGGGCTTGCGCCTGGTCGACCGCATCGCCGACCGCTGGGGCGTCGTTCGCGACGCCGGGACGCACGTTTGGTTCGAGATCGATCGAGCGGACCGTTCGGCCACGGGAGCCGCGACCCAGTCCGCGGGCGCCCAGCCCCTCCCCATCCTCTAGCGGCGTCACCGGTGATGGGGCCGGTTTGGTCCGCGGTCAGGCGGTAGGCGCCGCGGCTTACGAGGCGCTCGGTGTCGTCGGGGCGACGTCGAAGAGCAGTGCGTCGAGCTCGCCGAAGTCTCCGGGGGCACGCCCGGCCCGGAGTTGCAGGCCCTCGACCTCTCACTGAGCTGCTCGGTCACCGATGCCGCTCACGCCGTCCTCGGCTGCCAGCGGAACCAGCGGAGGGCGACGGCAACGCCGAGGGCGCCCCACGCCACCACGACCGCCATCTCACGTGCCGTAAACCCCCCGCGGGAGGCGCCGGCGACGATCGGCTGCGCGGGCAACCAGCGCATGACCGTGCTGATCCAATCCGGCTCGCCCAGGTCAGTGCGCCGAGGACCAGCACGGCCACGAGCGCCCCGTCGACGTGCACGCTGTACAGCGCGACGCCCGCGAACACGGTGAACACGCCACCGCTCACCGCGACCGCCACGGTCGCGCCGATCCGCCCGGCGAACCAGCACCAGGAGGGCAGGGGCGTAGCCCGCCAGCGCTTGAGCACGCCGGCCTGCCGAGCGGTGACGAGGCTGCCCGCGTGGGTGATGAACGCCGTCGACAGCACGCCAAGCACGGCAAGCCCGGCGACGTCGCGCCCTTCGCCGCGCACCACGAGCAGCACGACGGGCAGAAGCACGCCTCCGGCGACGGCGCGCGGCGAGCGCACGAGCAGCCGCGCGTGGTAGGCGAGCTGTCCGCGCAGCTCGCGCGCGGGGACGAAGCGAAGCGCTTGCTCAACCATTGCCACTGGTGAGCGCGAGGTACGCGTCTTCAAGCGACGACGGTCCGACTTCCAGGCCGCTGAGGTCCGCTCCCTCCTACATCAGCATCGAGAAGACCTTCGATGGGCGCAAGCCGCGTACCTGGATCACCGCCACCAAAGCGGGGCGCAGGGCCCTCGCCAAGGAGATCGCCGCCCTGCGCGAGATCATCGGTTCCGTCGACCGCAAACCCGAGACCGTCCCGAGAAGCCGCCCCGCAACTGCGTAGCGGCCGTCGCGCGGCGCGCTGGCGAAGTTCCCGTAGACTTATCTGGTCTAGACCACCAGGAGAAGGAGCTCGTGCGGCTCGGGGTGCGCGAGGCGCTCGTAGACGGGGCGCTGGTCGAGGGGGACGTGACGATCGCGGACGGCGCGGTGGTCGCGGTGGGTGTGCGCCCGGCCGGGTCACACGGCACGGCCGTGCCGGGCTTCGTGGACGCGCACATCAACGGCATCTCCGGCGTCGACTTCTTCCATACGGACGGCGAGGGCTATCGCCGTGCGGCGCAGGCGCTCGCTGCGTGCGGGGTCGTCGCCTTCCAGCCGACCTTCGTCTCCTCTCCGCCCTCGGCCTATCGCGATCCGCTGGAGCTCGTGGGGTCGCTGTCCGAGAACGGGCTGCCCCGCGTGGCGGGCGTGCACCTGGAAGGCCCGTTCCTGGCTCCGGCGTGGGCGGGAGCCCACGATCCCGCTCACCTCCTGCCTCCCGATCCTCGCCTGGCGGAAACGCTCTGCGCGGCGGGGCCGGTCACGATGATGACCGTCGCGCCAGAGCTTCCAGGCGGCCTCGAGCTCGTGCGCCTGCTGACCGCCCGCGGCGTGGTGGTCTCCCTCGGACACTCCGACGCGGACGCCGCGGCAGCGCACGCCGCATTCGACGCCGGCGCCCGGGCGATCACGCACGTCCACAACGCCCACCGCCGATGGCGGCCGCGGGATCCGGGGCTGGCGGGCGTGGCACTCGTGCGCCCGAGCGCGACGGTCCAGGCGATCGTCGACGGTATCCACCTGGCGCCGGAGTCCGCCTACGGGGCGTTCCTGGCGGCCGACAGCCGGTTCTGCCTCGTGACCGATGCGGTGGAAGCGGCAGGCATGGCGCCCGGGACCTACCAGCTGGGGGGCCGGACGGTCCACGTGGCCGACGGGGCCGTGCGCCTGCCGGACGGCACGCTCGCCGGCAGCCTGCTCACCATGGACCAGGCCGTTCGCAACCTGGTCCGAGCCGGCGCGGAGCTGGCCGACGCTGTGCACGCCGCGGCCGGGGCGCCGGCGCGCCTGCTCGCCCGGCAGGACCTCGGCGTCCTGCGGCCGGGGGCGCCGGCGCACATCGCTGTGCTCGACGCCGAGCTGCGCGTGCTGCGCACGCTCGTCGGCGGCGCGGAGGCGTTCAGCGCGTCGGCGTGACCGGGCGGCCGGCCCCGCGAGGCATCACCGCTCGCGCACTTGCCTGAGGTCGATCTCGTAGCGGTCGCCGCGGAAGAGGGAGATCGCGTAGTAGACCGGCGTGCCGTCCGCGTCGCGGGTCAGGGTCTGGAAGCGCAGCCCGGCGCTTCCGGGCGGCACCTTCAGCACCTTGGCGTCTTCGGCCTCGATTGCGACCGCCACCACCCGCTGGTCGGCGTCGCGCAGCCGCACGTTCCATCCGTCGGCCAGCACCTCGAAGAGGGAAGCGTCGGAGAAGTCGACGTCCTCGATGCCCGGGTAGCGCGACGTCGGCACGTACGCCTCCTCCACGGCGAGCGGGCTGCCGTCGGCGGTGCGCACCCGATCCAGACGCAGGACCTCCGCCGCCGGGGCCAGCTCCAGGCGCAGCGCGAGCCCGTCGCTCGCCTCCACGAGCCCGCGCGCCAGCACGGTCGACCCCGGCCTCAGCCCCCGGGCGCGCATGTCCTCGGAGAAAGAGCTCAGCGCTAGTTCCTGGGCCACGCGCGGCTCCGCCACGAACGTTCCCCGGCCGTGGACACGGTAGGTGAGCCCTTCCGAGGTGAGCCGATCGATCTCGCCCCGAACGGTCATCCGCGCGACGCCGTAGCGATCGGCAAGCACGCGCTCCGAGGGAAGTGCGGTCCCGGGTGCGAGGTTGGCCACCAGCCCCTCGAGGATCTCGCGCAGCTCGCGGCCCTTGGGCCCGCCGGCGAGGCGTCGAGGCAGCAGCTCCTCGGCGAGGGGGCCGGGGTCGGTGCTAGGCCGGGGCACGCCCGACCTCCGAGCTTGCCGCGGCGGCGGCGAAGCGCCGCGTGAGCGCGACGGGATCGGTTATCGCCGTGCCGACGACGACGGCGTGCGCGCCGGCATCGAACGCTCGCCGCACGTCCTCGACCGAGGCGTACCGGCCCTCCGCGAGCACGGGACAGTCGAGCGCCGCGGCGAGGCGCTCGACCAGTGCGAGATCGGGCGCGTCCGGCGGCGGGCCCGACGTGTAGCCCGACAGCGTCGTGCCGACGGCGGCCGCTCCCGCCTCGCGCGCCGCGATGCCCGCGGCGTAGGAGTCGACGTCGGCCAGCAGCGGCAACCGCAACTCGTGCATGAGCTGCTCCATCAGCTCGCCGGGGCCGCGGCCGTCGGCGCGGGGGCGCCCGGTCGCGTCGAGCGCGAGCACATCGGCGCCCGCGGCCGCCACCTCGCGGGCGTCCGCGAGCGATGGGGTGATCACGACGGGGGTATCGGGCGACTCCCGCTTGCGCAGGCCGATCAAGGGGAGATCGATCGCGTCGCGGATGGCGGCGATGTCGCGCGCGCCCGCTGCCCGCACCGCC
>Ga0126312_10002866_pt1 | contig 11605 bp, 7 predicted proteins | sample Plot104A_FD_92537 | JGI IMG/M metagenome (GOLD analysis project Ga0126312, IMG submission 92537) | Serpentine soil microbial communities from UC McLaughlin Reserve, CA, USA - Plot104A | ecosystem: Environmental > Terrestrial > Soil > Grasslands | place: USA: UC McLaughlin Reserve, Lake County... | reverse complement strand
GAGACGACCGTGACCCTCGTCGAGCTCCCGTCAGACGACATGAAGGGGCGGATAATCGGGCGCGAGGGACGCAACATCCGGGCGCTCGAGCACCTCACCGGCGTCGACGTGATCATCGACGACACGCCGCAGGCCGTCGTCCTCTCGTCCTTCGACGGCATCCGACGCGAGGTCGCGAAGCTCACGCTCTCGAAGCTGATCGAGGACGGCCGCATCCACCCGGCCCGGATCGAGGAGATGTACTACCAGTCGAAGGCCGAGATCGAGGACACGATCCGGCAGGCCGGCGAGCAGGCCGTCTTCGAGGCGAACTGCGGGGAGGTACACGAGGAGCTGGTGAAGATCCTCGGGCGGCTCCGCTTCCGCACGAGCTATGGCCAGAACGTTCTCAAGCACACCCTCGAGGTCGTCCACCTGGCCGGGATCATGGCCGCCGAGCTCGACGCGAGCGTGAAGACCGCCCGCCGGGCCGCGCTCCTCCACGACCTCGGCAAGGCCCTGACGCACGAGGTCGAAGGCTCGCACGCGCTGCTCTCCGCGCAGTACGCGCGCCGCTACGGCGAGTCGCCGGCGGTCGTGCACGCGATCGAGGCGCACCACTACGAGATCGAGCCGCAGACGGTCGAGGCCGTGCTCCTGATCGCCGCCGACGCGATCTCCGCCTCGCGGCCGGGAGCGCGCGGCGAGAGCCTCGAGCATTACATCAAGCGGCTCGAGGCCCTCGAGGGGGTCGCGGCGCGGCACGACGGCGTCGAGAAGGTCTACGCGCTCCAGGCAGGTCGCGAGATCCGCGTGATCGTGAAGCCGAAGGAGATCGACGACGACGCGGCAGTGCTCCTCTCGCACGAGATCGCCCGCGAGATCGAGGACCAGCTCGAGTACCCCGGCCAGATCAAGGTGACGGTGATCCGGGAGTCGCGCGCCATCGAGTTCGCGAAGTGAGCGACGAGCCGCGGCTCTACTCGGAGCTCGCGGACTGGTTCCACCTCCTCACTTCCCCGGCGCGCTACGCGCAGGAGGCCGACTTCTACCGGCGCGTGCTGCTCGAGGTGTGCGACGAGCGGCCGCGGACGGTGCTCGAGCTCGGCAGCGGGGGCGGCAACAACGCCTCACACCTGAAGCAGCATTTCGAGCTGACGCTGGTCGACCGCTCGCCGCAGATGCTGGAACTGAGCAGCTCGCTCAACCCCGAGTGCCGGCACCTGGTCGGGGACATGCGCGAACTGAGGCTCGGTGAGGAGTTCGACGCGGTCTTCGTGCACGACGCGATCGCCTACATCACCACCGAGGGCGACCTCGCGGCGACGATCGCAGCGGCGGCCGAGCACGTGCGCCCCGGCGGCGCCGCCCTGTTCGTGCCGGACTTCGTGCGCGAGCGCTTCGAGCCGCACACGCAGCACGGCGGCCACGACGGCGAGGGACGAGCGCTGCGCTATCTGGAATGGGCCTGGGACCCCGATCCCTCGGACACGACCTACGTGAGCGAGTTCGCGTACCTGCTGCGCGAGGCAGGCGAGGTGCGCTGCGTGCAGGACCGCCACCTCTGCGGGCTCTTCCCTCGTGCAACGTGGTTGCAGCTGATCGGGCGAGCCGGGCTCGAGGCCCGCCATATCGTGGCGCCCCCCGACGAAGAGCCGGCCGGGGCCGAGCTCTTCGTCGGAAAGAAGGGTCGCGCTACCGCCTGATCTTCAGCACCGCGTACAGCGTCGGTGCCGGGCCGCCGAAGGGACGGATCAGGACGGTGTACAGCTGTCCCGCGCTTCCGGTGGACGGGGCCCCGAGGTTGTAGAGGTACTGCTGGTTTCCCTCCCGCATGACGCCGCCGGTGTCGGCGCTCGAGGCGGTGTCGGTGACGATGTAGCTCGGATCGCCCGGGTCGACCGTCGGATCGTAGTCGCCGGCGCGGATCGAGATCGCGGGGTGGAGCCCGCTCAGGAACCCGTTGCACCCGACCGTGATCTTAAGCGGAACAACCTGGCCCCGCTGCACGAGGTTGAGCGCGCCCGCGGTGAGCGGCGGCAGGACGTCGCCGTCGTACACCGGGACCGGGCCGGACGTGAACGGCGTCGAGACGCCGCCGTCCTTGTCGCGGGCCTTCGCGTCGACGGTGTAGGTCCCGCAGGACGAGAACGAGGCGACGAAGCCGTTCGCCCCGAAGGGACCGAAGCCGCTGCCGGTGTCGAACGCCCAGCTGAAGCCAGCGGCGGTATCCGCCGTCGAGGGGTCGGTCGCCGTCCCCGTCAGGGTGATGCCCTGGCCGACGAGCCCGTTCACGGGGCTCGCGCTCAGAGCGGTCACGGTGGGGGCGACGTTCTTCACCGTCACGGTCGCCAGTGCCGTCGATGTGAGGCCGACGTCGTCGGTCACACGGACCGTCACGACCGGGCTGGCCGGCCCGTCGTCGGACGAGAAGGAGACGCTCTGGCCCGGCGTCTCGAACGTGCCGTCGTCGTCGAGATCCCAGGCGTACGACACCGCGCCGCCTTCGGGGTCGCCTCCCGTGGCGCTGAGCGTGACGGCCGAGCCCTCGTCGACGCTGTACGGCCCTCCGGCCGAGGCCGACGGCCGGTCGTTCAGCAGCACACGCACGACCGACGGGTCGTGGTCGGAGGCCTGGTCGAAGAACTCCGCGTTCACGTGCACCGGGTCGAATACGAGCGACCGCGCGAACAGTGGGCCGCTGAAGAGCACGTGGTCGAGCACCTGCGCGTTGCCCTCGAACTCGTAGCTGTAGCGCTGGTTCGGCGGCAGCGTGCCCATCAGGTCGTGCAGGCCCGCGGCCTCGAGGATCTGCACGGTCTCGGAGAACTCGAAGTCGTTCAGGTCGCCGAGGACGACCACATCTGCGGCCGGGTCGGCGGCGGAGATGCTCGAGACGAAGTCCGCCACCTGGTCCGCCTGCTGGTGCCGCTGCGTCTCCGTCACGCGCACCGGCGGCTGGAAGCGCCCGCGCAGCGGGTCGTCGCCGCCTTTGGAGTTGAAGTGATTGGCGATCACGAACAGCTTGTGGCCGCGGTAGTCGAACTCGCCGGCCAGCGGCTTGCGGCTCGATGCCCACGCGCCGCTCGCGGGGTCGATGCGGCCGGGGCTGTACTGCAGGTGCGTCGCGGCGCCGGAGCCGACGACCGCGTTCGCGGTAGTGGAGTCGCCGCCGGGCCGGTCGACGAACGAGAGGCCGCGGTCGGTGCGGAAGAGGAACACCTGCCGGATGTTGCCGCCGGGCTCGCCGCCGTCCTCGTCGTCCACGGGGTCGATCTCGCGCCACGCGTACGTCGGGCCGCCGGCCGCCGCAATCGCGTCGACGAGCCGGCCCAGTGTCTGCGAGGCGTCCACGACGCCGTCGTTCGTGCTGCCGTTGTTGTCCTGCACCTCCTCGCCCGCGATCAGGTCGGGCGAGCGGAGGTTGTCGACGATGAGGCTGGCGAGCGAGTCGAACTTCGACTGCGGGTTCGTGGGCGCGAGGTTCTCGAAGTTGAAGGTCGAGATCGTGAGCTCGCCGGGCCCTGCGGAGTCGGTCCTCTCCCGCGTGACGCCGTCGTGGACCGCGGTCAGGCCCGGCGAGGTGACCTCGATGAACGGGTTGCCGAAGTTGTAGTCCACGATTCCGACGATCGGCCCGCTGTAGTGGTCGCCGACGTTCACGTCCGGCAGCGGTGTGAGCAGGTCGTCGAGCGTGACCCGCTCGGGGTTCCCGTCGTCCGGTCGCAGCAGCAGCCCTCCACGATAGGTGCGGACGGAGGCCTTGGCGCCGTCGTTGCCGATCACCGGCGTCTCGCCGAAGTCGGGGTCGGTCGGGCCGACGGCGACCGCGTCGTCGAGCTGGACGCGCATGCCCTCGAGGCTCTCGTAGAAGTCGAGCCCGTCCTGCGCCGGGTCGAAGACGCCGCTCGTCTCGACGCTGCCGCTCGCGTCGTCCTCGATCACCGAGTCCGGCGGAATCCGGCCGCCGCTGCCCATCACGACCGGTGCCGGCAGCGGGTTCCCGGTCGAGAGGACGGTGACGGTCGGCGACGAGAGCTCCGTCGTCGTCAGGTTGCCGTTCGTCGCGCCGCCGGGCCGGAACTCCTGTACCCGGCCGCTGACACTGACGGAGTCGCCCACGACGGCGGTCGGAGTCGAATTGGTGAAGACGAAGATCCCCTCCGAGGTCGCCGGGTCGGCGTCCGCGCTCGGATCCTGCAACCAGAAGCCGTTCGAGCTGCGCCCCGTCACGATGCCGAGCACCTTCACGACCTGGCCGCTGTACGGGGAGATGTGCGCGGCGCCCTGGACGGCGTGGATCGGGATCGGGGCGGTCTCCGTCGTGAAGCTGAAGACGTAGTCCGCGCCCATCGTGTCGGGCGGGTCGTTCGCGTCCTGGTCGGTCACGCCGTTCTGGGCCACGGTGACCGTGCAGGTCTCGCTCAGCGCGAAGTCCGTGTCCGGGTCGAGGGTGAACGTCGTCGGGCCGCGGGAGACGGTGGCGGTGTGCGAGCCGCTCGAGCCGCACGAGATCGAGTACCACGACCCGTGCACGTCGACCGGCTCGCTGAAGGTGAGCGAGACGTTCGCCCCGACCCCGACGTCGCTTGCGTTGCTCGCGGGCGTCGTGGCGGTGACGCTCGGCGCCGTGTCGGCGTTGCAGTCCTTGAACGGCGAGGCCGTGTTCCGAGGCGTCGGTGCTCCGGCGGTGAAGTCGGCCATGTTGTTGTCGGTGTCCGCGCAGCCGTCGGTGTTCCGGAGACCCGCGGTCGTGTTCGAGAGGGTCGGAACCGCGCTTCCCTCAGAGCAGTTCGCGGCCCCGTAACCGACGAGGTCGGCGATCGAGGTGCTCGTCGGGCAGGCGCCGTTGAGCGGGAGGATCGAGCTGACGAGCGCCACCTTGCCGGCGGTCGCCGACATGGGAGTCGTACCGGTCGCGTCCGGCGTCGGCAGGTCGACCGTGCCGCCGCCGGCCCCCTGCGCCTCCTGGACGAGGTAGTACTGACCCGGTTGCAGCGTCACGTCGGAGAGCGGCGTCTGCGTCCAGGCGCCGGTGCCGCCCGAGGAGGCGTACTGCACCGACCAGCCGCCGAGGCTCACCGCGACCGCCCCGCGGTTGAAGATCTCGATGAAGTCGTTCTTGAGCGTCGCGCCGCTGTTGCCGCCGCCGCCGTAGACCTGGCTGATCGCGAGGTGAGGCGTGGGCGGCGTGCAGAAGACGATCGGGGAGAGCAGCGTCCGCGGTGCCGGCGCTGCGGTGCTGAAGTCCGCCCCGTTGTCGTCGGTGTCCTGGCAGCCGGCGAGGGCGCGGAAGGCGGCGGTCGTGTTCGAAAGGGTCGGCGCGGGCGCGCCGCCCTCGAAGAAGGTGGCGCCGTCGTAGCCGACGAGATCGACGATTTGCCCCAGGGCCGCGGGCGGGCACGCCGTGGAGCCGCCATTGCAACCGAGCGGCGTCTGCGTGTTGACGAGCGCGACCTTGCCCCCCGCTGCGGCCATGGCGATGGGCGTCGTGTCCGTCGTCCGCGGCGACGGCAGCGGAGCTCCGGTCGCGCCGCCGGCTTCCTCGACGAGCTGGTACTGGTCCGGCTGGAGGGTTCCGGTCAGCGGCGTGATCATGGCCGAGTTGGCGCCGAAGTTGCCGGTCCCGGTCGCGCTGGCGTACTGCAGCGACCACGCGCTCAGGTCCACCGGCGCGCTGCCGCGGTTGAAGAGCTCGATGAAGTCGTTGGTGTACTGCGCCCCCGAGTTGCCACCGCCGCCGTAGATCTGGCTGATGACGACGTTCGGGCTCGCGGCAGCGGCCGGCGACGCGAGCGCCAGCGCTCCGATCGCGGCCGCGAGCGCGACGATGACACGGATCAACGACCCAGCCTGCATGCTGTTTCCCCTCCTGTCCGGTTCCCCCCGACGGCCGCGACAGAGTGACACGTCCCGCAGAGGTGTCCAGAGCCACGCCCCGGCTAGAGTTTCGGGCCGATGCGCCGCTACCACGTCACCACTTTCGGCTGCCAGATGAACGCCCACGACTCGGAGCGGATCAAGGGGATGCTCGAGGAGCTGGGCCTGGGTGAGGCCGCCGAGCAGGCGGAGGCGGACGTGCTCGTCTTCAACACCTGCACGATCCGTGAGAAGCCCGACCAGCGCTTCGCGGCGCACCTCGCGCAGGCGCGGGCGCTGAAGCAGCGCGACCCCGAGAAGGTCATCGCCGTCGGTGGCTGCTACGCCGAGGCGCAGCGGGAGCGGCTCTTCTCGCTCTACCCGTACGTCGACGTCGCTTTCGGCCCGGGTTCGATCCCGCACCTGGGCGAGTGGCTCGGCGCGGGTGGGGCGGGCATCGAGCGCGGAGCGTTCGGCACGGGCGCGGAACGCGCGTTCGCCGGCCGTCTGCCACTCCACCGGGAGCGGCGCTTCCAGGCCTGGGTGCAGATTTCGATGGGCTGCAACTCGGTCTGCTCGTACTGCATCGTCCCCTCGGTGCGCGGCAAGGAGGTGTCGCGGCGGCCGGGCGAGATCCTGGCCGAGGTCGAGGGGCTCGCCCGTGAGGGGGTCCGTGAGCTGACGCTGCTGGGCCAGAACGTCAACTCGTACGGCCGCGACCTCGGGAGCGACTTCGCGGAGCTGCTGCGCGCCTGCGACGCGGTCGAGGGCATCGACCGCATCCGCTTCACGAGCCCGCACCCGAAGGACTTCCGTGCCCCCGTGATCGCCGCGATGGCGGAGTGCGAGAGCGTCTGCGAGCACGCGCACCTGCCACTGCAGTCCGGTTCCACGCGCGTCCTGAAGGCGATGCGCCGCACCTACTCGCGCGAGCGCTACCTGCGCCTCGTGGACGAGCTGCGCGCGGCGATCCCGGACCTCGCGCTCACCACCGACCTGATCGTCGGGTTCCCCGGCGAGACCGAGGCGGAGTTCGAGGAGACCGTGAGCGCCGTCGAGCAGGTCGGCTACGACGGCGCCTTCACCTTCGTCTACTCGCCGCGCCAGGGGACCGAGGCGGCGTCGATGGCCGACCAGGTGCCCGAGGACGTCAAGCGCGAGCGGATCGAGCGGCTGATCGAGGTCGTCCAGCGCGTTGCGGGGGCGCGCAACCAGGAGCGGATCGGCCGGGTCGAGGAAGTCCTCGTCGAAGGGCCGAGCCGAACCGACGCCTCGCTCCTGCGCGGGCGCACGCGGCGCAACACCACCGTCAACTTCGCCGGCACCGCGTCGGCGGGAGCGCTCGTGCCGGTCGTGATCGAGGCCGCGACGTCGACGACCCTCAAGGGCACCCAGCTCGCAGCCGTTGCCGCCTGACGGACGCGATCTGGTCTGGGACGGCTGTCTCAACGTCCGCGACCTCGGCGGTCTGCCGACGGCGGACGGAGGCGAGACGCGCCGGGGCGCCGTCGTCCGCGCCGACAGCGTGCGGCAGCTCAACGACGACGGCTGGCGCGCGCTCGTCGACCACGGGGTCCGGCTCGTCGTCGACCTGCGCGGCGACCACGAGCGCGAGGAGGACCCGCCCGCCGAGCTGCCGGTCGAGGTCGTCCACGTCCCGTTCATGGAGGCGAGCGACGCGGAGTGGGAGGAGATCGCCGGCGAGCTCGACGCCGCCACCGCGGCCGCGCCCGACGACGCGACGTCGACCCGGGACGCCTACCTGATCTTTCTCGAGCGCTTCAAGGACAACGTGGCCGCCTCGCTGCGCGCGGTCGCGCATGCGCCCGAGGGCGGGGTCGTGATCCACTGCGTCGGCGGCAAGGACCGCACCGGGCTGCTCACCGCGTTCCTGCTCCGCCTGGCAGGCGTGGACGAGGAGACGATCGCCCAGGACTACGCGCTCAGCGAGGAGCGGCTGCGAGCGCGCCATGAGGCCTGGTTCGAGGCGGCCGAGTCGGAGGAAGAGCTGCAGCGGCTGCGGCGCATCGCGCAGACCCCGCCGGAGTCGATGCTCGGCGTCTTCGCGGAGCTGACGCGGCGCTACGGCGGCGTCGAGGCGTATCTCCGCGAGGCCGGAGCGAGCGACGAGGAGCTCGAGCTTGCGCGCGCCCGCCTTCGTGGCAAGCGCGACTAGAACAGCCCGGACCTGGGTAGGCGCCTCGATATCCCCGATCTCCTAGCCAGGGAGGAGGACCTATGAGGAAGCTGGCGTACGGCCTGTTGGCCTTGCCTGCATGGCTGTGCTGGCGGCGTCCGTAGCCATGGCGCTCGGGACGCGGTCGGCAAAGGGTGGCGGCGACCACCACGGGCCGCCGGTCTCGAAGGACGCCCGGCACATGCTCAGGGACATCAGCGCCAGAAACATCGAGCAGTCGATCACCACGCTGGCGTCGTTCGGGACGCGGCACACGCTCTCGTCCCAGACCGATCCCAACCGCGGCATCGGCGCCGCGACGAACTGGGTCTTCGACCAGTTCTCCCGCTACGCGGCCGACTCGAACGGCCGGCTGACCGTCGAGCGGCAGACCTTCATCCAGACGCCCGGGCCACGCAACCCGGAGCCTGTGGCAGTCACGAACGTGATTGCCACGCTGCACGGGAGCCAGCCCGAGTCCGCCGACCGGATCTACCTCGTCAGCGGGCATCTCGACTCGCGCTGCACCAACGTGCTCGACTTCACGTGCGACGCGCCCGGCGCCGACGACGACGCCTCCGGCGTCGCCGCCGTGCTCGAGCTGGCGCGGGTGATGTCGAAGCATTCGTTCGACGCCACCATCAAGTTCGTGGCGTTCTCGGGCGAGGAGCAGGGGCTCTTCGGCTCGACGTTCTTCGCGAACCAGGCCGCGGCGGCGCACATGAACATCGCGGGGATGTTCTCGAACGACATCGTCGGGAGCAGCCTCGGGATGAACGGCGTCCGCGACCGTCGGAACCTGCGGGTGTTCGCGCAGGGCCCGTGGGCGAACGAGACCCCGCAGGAGGCCGCGATCCGGCGGACGATGGGCGGAGAGAACGACAGCCCGCCGCGTCAGCTCGCCCGCTTCGTGCGTGAGGCGGCCCAGGCGGCCGTGCCGCACATGAACGTCTGGATCATCTCCGGCGCGACCGCTTCCTGCGCGGAACGGACGACGGACCGTTCCTCGACAACCGCTACCCGGGCCTCCGGATGACCGAGCCGAACGAGGACTATCGGCACGAGCACCAGAACGTGCGCGTCGAGAACGGCGTCCAGTTCGGCGACCTCGTGCAGTTCGTCGACTTCAAGTACACCGCGAATGTCGCGCGCGTGAACCTCGCGGCGCTCGCGGCGCTCGCGGCCCTCGCGAACGGGCCGGCGGCCCCGCAGGGCGTTCAGGTGGAGGCCGGCACGCTGACCGTCGACACCACGCTCATGTGGCAGCCGAACACGGAGCCCGATCTCGCGGGCTACGAGATCGTCTACCGCGACACGAACATGCCGTACTGGCAGCACACGATCCCGGTCGGCAACGTCACGAGTTTCACCGTCAGGGGGATCACGAAGGACAACTTCATCTTCGGCGTGCGTGCCGTCGACCGAGACGGCAACCGCAGCGTCGTGACCTTCCCCGTCCCGGCGACCTAGCAACAGCACGGGGCGCCCGGCCCGCCGGGCACCCCGGCGCTTCAACGAGAATCGGCCCGTGGCGCGGGTGATCGCGATCTTCGGGCCCACAGCCTCCGGGAAGTCGGCAGTCGCGGAGGAGCTCGCCCAGCTAGTCCCCGGGGAGCTCGTCTCCGCCGACGCGATGCAGGTCTACCGCGGGCTGCCCGTGCTGACGAACCAGTCGGACTTCCCGACGCGCCTCGTCGCGTACCTCGGCCTCGACCAGGAGAGCTCCGTCGCCGACTACCAGCGGCGTGCGCACGCCGCGGTCGACGAGATCCTGGCCGCCGGCCGCACGCCGGTCGTCGTCGGCGGCACCGGCCTCTACCTGCGCGCGGCCCTCGCAGACCTGGAGCTCCCGCCGCCTCCCGGGCCCGGCGCGCGGGAGCGGCTCGAGCGGCTCTACGACGAGGAGGGCGCGGACCAGGCTCATGCGCTGCTCGCGGAACGCGACCCGGAGGCCGCCGCCGCAGTCCATCCGAACGACCGCCGCCGCGTCGTGCGCGCGCTCGAGCTCGCCGAGGCGGGCTCGAGCCTGCGGCCCGGGAAGGACGCGCTCTGGAGCGGCGAGACGCGCCACCCGACGCGGATCTTCGGCCTCGAGGTCCCGCCGGACGAGCTCGGGCGGCGCATCGTGGCGAGAACACACGCGATGTTCGAGCGCGGGGTGGAGCAGGAGGCGGCCAGGGCGCTCTCAGGGCCGATCTCGGCAACCGCGAGGACGATCCACGGCCTCCAGGACATCGTCGAGCTGCCGCGCGAGGAGGCGATCCAGGCGCTCGTCGCGCGCACGCGTCGCTACGCGGCGTACCAGCGCAAGTGGATGCGGCGGATCCCCGGAATCGCCCTCGTCGCCGCCGACCGTCCCGCAGCCGAGGTGGCGGCGGAGATCGTCGGCGAGCTTGGTAGCGTGGCCCCGGCCCGATGAAGCTCTCCAAGTGGCACGGCCTGGGCAACGACTACCTGCTCGTCGAGCAGGCCGACCTGCCCGTCCCGCTGACGCCGGAGCGTGTGAAGCGCATCTGCGACTACCACTTCGGGGTCGGCTCCGACGGCATCCTGGAGGTGGTCTCGGCGGACGACGACACGGCCGAGGTGATCATCTGGAATCCGGACGGCTCGGTCGCCGAGCTCTCCGGGAACGGGACGCGGATCGCGGCCCGCTGGCTGGCGCGCCGTGCCGAGGCCCGCGAAGTGCGGATCCTGGTCGGGCCGCGGCTCGTCACGGCACGGCTGCGCGGCGAGCGCGACGTCGAGCAGGAGCTGGGGGCGGTCGACGTCGGGGAGCCGGAGACGATCGACGTTGGAGGCGAGGAGGTCGAGCTCACGACGGTGTCGGTCGGCAACCCACATGCCGTGATTCAGCGGTTGCCGGATCGCAGCGAGCTGCTCCGCTTGGGCCCGCTGGTCGAGAACCACACGCGGTTCCCGGAGCGCACGAACGTGCAGCTCGTGCGCGTGGACGGCGACCACGAACTGACGGTCGGCGTCTGGGAGCGCGGGGCGGGGGAGACGCTCTCCTCCGGGACGAGCGCCGTGGCGGCGAGCGCGGCGGCGGTTGCGAACGGCTGGTGCGAGAGCCCGGTCACGGTGCACCTCGCGGGCGGTGACCTGAGGGTCGAGCTCGAGGACGGCCACGCGCGGCTGACGGGGCCGGCCGAGGAGATCTGCACCGTGGAGCTTGCCGAGGAGTTCGCCTTGTGAGGCGCCGCTTGCGATGCCGACCTCAGGACGCGCGAGCTTCGCTCGTGCGTTCATCTGAGACGTGTCATGGGGGGGCGCGGTGAGATTCGCGAGGCGCCTAAACGCCGTCCCGCCGTACCTCTTCGCGGAGCTCGAGCGCAAGATCGCGGAGAAGCGCCGTGCGGGCGTCGACGTGATCAGCCTCGGCATCGGCGATCCCGACCTGCCGACGCCGCAGCCGGTGATCGATGCGCTCGACGCCGGCGCACGCGATCCGGAGACGCACCGGTATCCGACGAACCACGGCTCCCACGCATTTCGCGAGGCGGCGGCCTCGTTCTACCGTGACCGCTTCGGCGTCGAGCTCGATCCGGCTTCCGAAGTGGTTCCCGCGCTCGGCGGCAAGGAGGCGGTCGG
>Ga0126312_10002865_pt1 | contig 11605 bp, 8 predicted proteins | sample Plot104A_FD_92537 | JGI IMG/M metagenome (GOLD analysis project Ga0126312, IMG submission 92537) | Serpentine soil microbial communities from UC McLaughlin Reserve, CA, USA - Plot104A | ecosystem: Environmental > Terrestrial > Soil > Grasslands | place: USA: UC McLaughlin Reserve, Lake County... | reverse complement strand
TCGACGACGACCAGCGCGGCGCCGCGATCGCCGAGGCGCTACTGGCGGCCGACGCGATCGGCGCCGCCGGCATCCCCGTGTATCTGTACGGCGAGCTCGCGAACGGGCGCACGCGCGCCGAGCTGCGGGCGGGCGGGCCGGAGGGGCTGGCGGCCCGCGGCACGCCGCCCGACTACGGGCCTGCGCGGCTGCACGCGAGCGCCGGCGCGACGCTCGTCGCGGCGCGGCCGCCGCTGATCGCCTTCAATCTCGAGCTCGCCCCGCCGGCGACGCTCGACGACGCCCGCCGGATCGCCGCGCTGATACGGGCCGACGGATCCGAGGGGCTGCCCGGCGTGCGCGCGCTCGGCCTGCGGCTGGAGCGCCGCGGCGTCGTCCAGGTCTCGACCAACATCGAGGACCACCGCGCAGTCACGGCGCGCGACGTGCTCGTCGGCGTCGCGCGCCATCGCGAGGTCGCGCGCGCGGAGCTCGTCGCGCCCGCGCCGAAGGCGGCGCTCGAGGGCTGGCCGGACGACGTCGAATTGCGCATGCCGGCGGCGATCGAAGCGCTGCTCGGGCGCTAACGTCTGAGGCCCATGGCCCAGACCAAGCGCAAGCGCCGTACCAAGCACCGCGGCAACGCGGCCGGAACGATCGAGGCCCGCGGTCGCACCGGGCGCAAGCCGACGGCGGCCGACCGGCGCAAGGCCGCGACCGGGGACGCGCGCGAGGAGCGCAGGTTCGCCGAGCCGACGTGGGGCGGCGCCGCCATGCGCGCCGGATTCGCTTCGCTGATGCTGTTCGCGCTCTTCCAGCTCGGCGTCGCGGGCCAGGAGCAGACGCTCGCCTCGTCGCTCGTGCTCGCGCTCGGCGCGTTCCTCCTCTACGTGCCGTTCGGCTACAAGATCGACCGCATCTTCTGGGAGCGGCGCATGCGCAAGGCCGGGCGGCCGGTCCCGAAGAAGAGCAAAGGCTAGATGGACGTCCGCACCTTCACGGTCGGCCCGGTGCAGGAGAACTGCCACGTCGCCCGGCTCGAGGGGGCGCGCGAGGCAATCGTGATCGACCCCGGCGACGAGGCGCCGCGACTGCTCGAGGCGCTCGACGCGCTCGAGGTCGACGTGGCGGCGATCCTGCTCACGCACACGCACTTCGACCACGTCGGCGCCGTCGCGCCGCTCGCGCGCGCCACCGTCGCGGAGGTCTGGTGCCCGGAGCTCGAGGTGCCGGTGCTGGCCGACATCATGCGCTTCGTGCCGTGGCCGGGCTTCGGGCCGTTCGAGTCCTACGACGCCGACCACACGCTCGCGGGCGGCGAGCGGCTCGAGCTGGCCGGGCTCGACATCGACGTGCTCTTCACGCCCGGGCACTCGCCCGGCCACGTCAGCTACTCGATCCCGTCCGAGCACGCCCTGTTCTCCGGCGACGTGCTGTTCGCCGGCTCGGTCGGCCGCACCGACCTGCCGGGCGGCGACGGGCCGACGCTGATGCGCAGCATCGGCATGCTCGTCGAGGCGCTGCCCGGCGAGACGGTCGTGTACCCCGGCCACATGGCGAACACGACGATCGGCCGCGAGCGCGCGACGAACCCGTTCCTCGCGCAGCTCGCGTGAGCGGCCGGATCCAGGCACCGCGCGGCACGTACGACGTGCTGGGCGAGCAGGCGCTCGCGCGCGAGGCGCTCGAGCGCCACGCGCGCGCGATCCTCGAGCGCGCCGGCTACGCGCGGATCGAGACGCCCGCGTTCGAGGCGACCGAGCTGTTCGCCCGCGGCGTCGGCGAGTCGACCGACGTCGTCCAGAAGCAGATGTACACGTTCGAGGGCGGCGAGTCGGAGAGCATCACCCTGCGCCCCGAGGGCACGGCGCCGGTCTGCCGCGCCTACGTCGAGCACGGCATGCACAAGCTGCCGCAGCCGGTCAAGCTCTGGTACCTGGGAAGCTTCTTCCGCCGCGAGCGGCCGCAGAAGGGCCGCTTCCGCCAGTTCTGGCAGCTCGGGCTCGAGGCGATCGGATCCGACGATCCCGCGGTCGACGCCGAGTCGATCCTGCTGCTGGCGGAGATACTCGAGGCGATCGCGGTGCGCTCGCGGCTGCGGATCTCCAGCCTCGGCATGCCCGCGAACCGGCTGCGCTACCGCGAGCGGCTCCAGCAGTACCTGCGCGCGAACGCTGACCGGCTGTCCGAGGAGGTCGTCGCGCGGATCGACCTCAACCCGCTGCGCGCGTTCGACTCCGATCACCGGGGCACGCAGGAGATGATGGAGGGCGCGCCGCGGCTGCTCGACGAGCTCGATCCAGAGGACGCCGAGCACTTCGCGCAGGTGCGAGCGCTGCTCGACTCCGCGGGACTGCCCTACGAGGTCGACACGACGCTCGTGCGCGGGCTCGACTACTACACGCGCACGGTGTTCGAGTTCACCTCCGACGACCTCGGCGCGCAGTCGGGCGTCGGCGGCGGCGGCCGTTACGACGGGCTGATCGAGGAGCTCGGCGGCCCGCCCACGGCGGGGATCGGCTGGGCGGCCGGCGTGGAGCGGATGCTGCTCGCCGGAAGCGTCGCCCAGCAGGCGCCGCCACCGGTCGACCTGTTCGTCGCGTACGCCCAGCCTGGGCTGCGCGAGGCCGCATTCCGCCTCGCGGCCGACGCGCGCCGCGCCGGGCACGCGGCGAGACTCGAACTCGCCGGCCGCTCGCTCAAGGGCCAGCTCACGCAGGCGAACCGCGCCGGCGCCCGCTACGTTGCGATCCTCCGCGAAGACGGCACGTCGTTGAGGGACATGGAGACGGGAGAGCAGCAGGAAGTGGACGCCGACACGATCATCCACCACATCGCGCGGGTGCCGCTGTGAGGCCGCCGCGGGCGAACGAGTACCGCGACGCCTGGTGCGGGGAGCTCGACGCCTCCCGCGTGGGCGAGACCGTGCGCGTCGCCGGGTGGGTGCACCGCCGCCGCGACCACGGCGGGCTGATCTTCATCGACCTGCGCGACCGCACAGGGCTCCTGCAACTCGTGTTCCATCCCGAGACCGCGCCCGAGGCGCACGCGGCGGCCGAGCAGCTGCGGCCCGAGCACGTCGTGTCGGCTGAGGGGCGGGTGGTCCGGCGCGAGGAGGGCAAGGTCAACCCGAACCTCGCGACCGGCGAGATCGAGCTCGACGTCGGCACGCTCGACGCGCTCGCGGAGTCCGCCACGCCGGCGTTCCCGGTCGACGAGGACGGACCGGTCGACGAGGTGCTGCGGCTGCGCCACCGCATGCTCGACCTGCGCCGCGAGGGCATGCGCGAGGCGATGCTGATGCGCCACACGGTCGTACGGGCGATGCGCGACTACCTCAACGCGCACGACTTCCTCGACCTCGAGACGCCGATCCTGACGCGCTCGACGCCGGAGGGCGCGCGCGACTTCCTCGTGCCCAGCCGGCTGAGCCCGGGCGAGTTCTACGCCCTGCCGCAGTCGCCCCAGCTGTTCAAGCAGCTGCTGATGATGGCCGGCTACGAGCGCTACTACCAGATCGCCCGCTGCTTCCGCGACGAGGACCTGCGCGCCGACCGCCAGCCGGAGTTCACGCAGCTCGACCTCGAGATGTCGTTCGTCGACGAGGACGACGTGATCGGCGTGATCGAGGGCCTGCTCGCGCGCGTGTTCGAGGACGCCGGCTTCCCGACCTCGGCGCCGCCTCCGTGGCCGCGGCTGACCTACGACGAGGCGATGTTGCGCTACGGCTCGGACAAGCCGGACGTGCGCTTCGGGCTCGAGCTGCACGACCTCGGCGAGGAGCTCGCGGGGACGGAGTTCAAGGTCTTCGCCGGCGTGCTCGAGTCCGGCGGCGTCATCCGGGGGCTGAACGCGGGCGCGCGCGAGCTGCCGCGCTCGGAGCTCGACGCGCTGACCGAGCACGTCAAGCGCTATGGCGCCGGCGGGCTCGTGTGGGCGTTCGTGCAGCAGGACGGAAGCTGGCGCTCGCCGACGGCGAAGTTCCTCAGCGACGAGCAGCGCGACGCGGTCACGCGCAGGCTGTCCGGGCGGCCCGGCGACCTGCTGCTGCTCGTGGCCGACAAGCCGCTCGTCGCCGCGACCGCGCTGGGCGAGCTGCGACTCGAGCTCGCGCGGCGCTTCGACCTCGTCCCGGAGGGCCGCCACGACGCCGTCTGGGTCGTCGACTTCCCGATGTTCGAGTGGAGCGAGACGGAACGCCGCTGGACGGCGATGCACCATCCGTTCACCGCGCCGGTCGGCGACTTCTCGGACCCGGGCGCGCTGCGCTCGCGCGGCTACGACGTCGCGCTCGACGGAGTCGAGATCGGCGGCGGCTCGATCCGCATCAACCGCCCCGAGGTCCAGCAGCAGGTGTTCGACGTGCTCGGGATCTCCCCGGAGGAGGCCGAGGCGCGCTTCGGGTTCCTGCTCGAAGCGCTGCGCTACGGCGCGCCGCCGCACGGCGGGATCGCGTTCGGGATCGATCGGATCGTGGCCATCGTCGCCGGGCGCGACTCGATCCGCGACGTCATCGCGTTCCCCAAGACGGCCAGCGGCGCGGACCCGCTGACCGGCGCGCCGGCGCCCGTCGACGGCGCCCAGCTCGCCGAGCTCGGCGTCAAGGTGACCGCGCCGCCGCGGACCTAGCCTGCATCCAACCGATTCTCATCCACGGATGATGTCGTCGATTTCGGGCGCGCCGGCCACCAGAAGCCGCGCTCGGGCCGTCACGGCAGCGCCCGCCGGGCGATTCCGCGCGATCACGATCGATGCAGATCGCCCATGCCCCAGCGGCGCCGGCGGCGCTGACCCCGGCGCATCCGGGCGACACCGTCGATCTGCGATAACGACCGCAGTTGCGGCCACCACCCACTCAGTCGGGTCTGCACCCCAGCCGTGCGCTTCCGGCTAAGGCCGGACGGTCCGCCTGCCGACAAGGGGAGAGGAATGTCCCAGATCTCTCCGCCCATCAGGATTCTCCTCGTCTGCGCGGTGGCCTTGCTGGCCGCCTGGATGCTGTTCCTGCGACCCAAGGACGACGCCGGCACGCCGGCCGCCGCCGCGCCCTCCGCTCCCGCGACCCGCCCCGTCGACGCCGGCGGCGCGCCGGCCCAGAGCACGATGGGCAAGGCCGTCGAGAAGGCCAACGACGCGGCCGCTGCGCAGGACGCGCGCACCGAGGGCCTGGTCGCCGGCACCGGCGACGACGCGCCGACCGCGACCGCGACCACGCCCGCCACGACGCCGGGGGACGAGCCCGCCGCGAGTGCGAAGGCCGGCACGCTGACCGCGAAGGCCGCCGCCGCCGGCGGGCTGCCACTGCGCGTCCTGCGCGCGATGGGCGAGCGCAAGGTCGTCGTGCTCCTCTTCTGGTCGCCGAAGTCGGCGGACGACAAGGCGGTGCGCAAGGCGCTGGGCCGGATCGACCGCCACAAGGGCAAGGTCCTGGCGCACGCGACGAACGTGAAGAAGATCGCCGCCTACGCGCCGATCACGCGCGGCGCCGACGTGAAGCAGTCGCCGACGGTGGTGGTCATGGATCGCAACCGCAAGGTCGAGACGCTGGTCGGCTACGTCGATCGCGTCACGATCGACCAGGCCGTGACCGACGCGCTGAAGAAGAAGTAGCGGGGCCTACACTCGGCGCGTGGACGCCGAGGCCTTCGCAGAGCATCTCGAGTTTCCCCGGGGGCGTGGCCCCACGCCCCCGGAGTCGTTCTCCGGCAGCGCCGGCGGCGCCGCCTGCGGCGACCTCGTCCGGGTCGCGCTGAGGGTCGCCGGCGACCGCGTCGCGGACGCGGGCTTCGAGGCGTCCGGCTGCGGAGCCGCGATCGCGTCCGGCTCGGCGGCGGTCGAGCTCGTGTACGGGGCTTCGCTGCTCGACGCCGCGCGGGTCGGCGCGACCGAGGTCGCGGCCGAGCTGGGAGGCCTCTCGCCGGCCAAGCACCACGCCGCCGAGCTGGCCGCCGACGCGCTCCACGTCGCGCTCGGGGCCGCGGTCGCCGCGGGAGCGGGCCTCGCGCCGCCGCGCGACGGTCTCGTGGCCGGGCGCGACGGTCTCGCGGCCGGGCGCGACGGTCTCGCGGCCGGGCGCGACGGTCTCGCGGCCGGGCGCGACGATCTCGCGGCCGGGCGCGACGGTCTCGCGGCCGGGCGCGACGATCTCGGCGGCGGCTCCCCCCACGGGCTCGTCGCCGGACGCACGCTGGTCGCGATGAGCGGCGGCGTCGACTCGGCCGTCGCGGCGCTGCTCGTCGCGCGCGCCGGACGCGAGGCCGTCGCCGTCACGCTCGAGCTGTGGCGCGACCCGGCCAACGACGCCGAGGCCTCCTGCTGCTCGGCGCACGCCGTGAGACTCGCGCGCTCGGTCGCGCACCGCATGGGGCTGCCGCACCTCACGCTCGACCTGCGCGACGCGTTCGCGGCTGGCGTCGTCGCGCCGTTCCTCGCCGACCACGCCGCCGGCCTGACGCCGAACCCGTGCGTGCGCTGCAACGGCAACGTCCGCCTGGACGCGATGCTCGCCTTCGCGCGGCGGCTCGGGGCGACCGAGCTCGCCACCGGGCACTACGCCCGCGTCACGCCGGACGGCCTGTTGCGCGCCGCCGCCGACCCCGCGAAGGACCAGAGCTACATGCTCGCCGCGCTCGCGCCCGCGTCGCTCGCGCGGCTGCGCTTCCCGCTCGGCGAGCTGACCAAGCCGCAGGTGCGCGAGCTCGCGCGCGCAGCCGCGCTGCCGGTGGCCGACAGGCGCGAGTCGCAGGATCTCTGCTTCCTCGCCGGCACCGCCAAGAGCGCGTTCCTGGCCCGCCACGGCGGCGTCCGCGAGCTGCCCGGCGCGATCGTCGACCGCCGCGGCCGCACGGTCGGCCGCCACCGCGGCCAGCAGCTCTTCACGGTCGGCCAGCGCAAGGGCCTCGGCGTCGCGGCGGAGGAGCCGCTCTACGTGCTCGCCAAGGACCGTGCGGCCAACACCGTCACGGTCGGCACGCGCGCGGAGCTGGCGACGACCGCGGTCGCGGTGCGCGACGCCGTCCTGCACCGTCCCGCTGAAGCGGTCGACCGCGTCAAGCTGCGCTACCGCTCCAGGCCGCTCGCGTGCCGGGTTCGAACCCTTGAGGGCGGCCGCATGGCGCTCGAGCTCGCGGAGCCGGTCGACGGCGCCGCCCCGGGACAGCTCGCCTGCCTTATGCGCGGCGACGTGATCGTCGGGCACGGCGTCATAGACTCGGCGCCATGACGTCGGACGAGATCCGCGAGCGCTTCCTCTCCTACTTCGCGGAGCGCGGGCACCGGCGGCTCGCCTCCGCGCCGCTCGTGCCGCGCAACGATCCGTCGACGCTGCTGATCAGCGCCGGCATGCACCCGCTGAAGCCGTACTTCCTGGGCGTCGAGAGGTCGCCGGCCAACCGCTTGACCACGTGCCAGAAGTGCTTCCGCACGGTCGACATCGACAACGTCGGCCGCACTTACCGCCACCTCACGTTCTTCGAGATGCTGGGGAACTTCTCGATCGGCGACTACTTCAAGCAGGGGGCCGTCGAGTTCGCGTGGGAGTTCTCGCGCGGGGGCTTCGGCTTCGACCCGGAGACGATCTGGGTCACGGTGTTCGAGGGCGACGAGACGCTCGGCCTCGGCCCGGACGAGGAGGCGATCGAGGCCTGGCTCTCGGTCGGCGTCCCGCGCGAGCGGATCGTGCCGCTCAGCCGCAAGGACAACTTCTGGCAGGCGGGGCCGACCGGTCCCTGCGGGCCGTGCTCGGAGCTCTACCTCGACCGCGGGCTCGAGTTCGGCTCCGCGGACGAGCTGCCGGGGTCGGACGGGGAGCGCTTCCTCGAGTACTGGAACCTCGTCTTCATGCAGTACGACCAGGAGCCCGAGGGCGTCCTGACGCCGCTGCCTGCGAAGAACATCGACACGGGCCTCGGACTGGAGCGGCTGGCGTCGATCAAGCAGGGCACGCGCTCGGTGTTCGAGACCGACGGGTTTCGCCCGCTCGTTCAGCTCGGCGAGGAGCTGTCGGGCCGCAGCTACGGGACCGACGAGGAGACCGACCGCGCGCTGCGCATCCTCGCCGACCACTCGCGCGGGATGTCGTTCCTCGTCGCCGACGGGGTCGTCCCGTCCAACGAGGAGCGCGGCTACGTGCTGCGGCGGCTGATGCGCCGCGCGGTGGTGCAGGGGCGGCGGATCGGCATCGAGCACGGCTTCCTGCCGCGCTTCGCCGGCGTCGTGCGCGACCTGATGGGCTCCGCCTACCCGGAGCTGCACGAGCAGCGCGAGACGATCGAGATGTGGCTGCGCACGGAGGAGGAGGCGTTCAACCGCACGCTCGAGCAGGGCATGCGGCTGCTCGACGACGTGATCGCCCGTGCGCGCGGGTCCGGCGCCGAGGGCATCGGCGCCGACCAGGCGTTCCTGCTGCACGACACGTACGGCTTCCCGTTCGACCTCACGCTGGAGCTCGCGGCGGAGCAGGGGCTCGGCGTCGACGACCAGGGCTTCGAGGAGCTGATGGACGAGCAGCGCCGGCGCGCGCGCAGCGCGGGCCGCGGCGGCCGCGACGACGCCCGCGAGCGGATCCGGGCGTTCGCCGACGCCGCCGGCTTCGACACGACCTTCACGGGCTACGAGCGGATCGAGCAGGCGACCGCGGTCGGGGCCGTCGCGAGCGAGAACGGCCGCGTTCTGCTGAAGCTCGTCGAGTCCCCGTTCTACGCGACCGGCGGCGGCCAGGTCGCCGACGCGGGCATGGTCGAGTGCGAGGACGGCGACTGTCGCGCGCGCGTCGTCGACGTCGTGCGGCTCGGCGACGACCAGGCCTTGGTGCTCGAGCCTGAGCTGGGCGAGCTGCGCGAGGGCGAGCGCGTCGTCGCCCGCGTCGACCCCGCCCACCGGCGCCCGACCGCGTGCAACCACACGGCGACGCACCTGCTCCACGCCGCGCTGCGGACGCGCATCGGCTCGCACGTGCGCCAGGCCGGCTCCTACGTCGGCCCCGACAAGCTGCGCTTCGACTTCACGCACGGCAGTCCGCTGACCGCCGAGGAGCTGCGCGACGTCGAGCAGCAGGTCAACGACTGGATCCTCGCCAACCATCCCGTCCGCGCGCTCACGACGACGCTGGCCGAGGCCAAGGCGCTCGGCGCGACCGCCCTGTTCGGGGAGAAGTACGGCGACGTCGTCCGCATGGTCGAGGTCGGCGACGGGACCTGGTCGCGCGAGCTGTGCGGCGGCACGCACGTCCGCTCGACCGCCGAGATCGGCGTCTTCAAGGTGACGGCGGAGACCTCTAGCGCCGCGAACGTCCGCCGCATCGAGGCGGTGACCGGCCCCGTCGCCGTCGAGCTGCTGCGCCGTCACGACCGCGTGCTCTCCGAGGCCGCGGCGCTGCTGCGCACGACCCCCGACAACGTGGCCGCCACGATCGCCGACCGCGAGGCGAAGCGGCGCGAGCTCGAGAAGCAGCGCAAGTCCGGTCCGGTGACGGTCTCCGCCGCCGGCGCTGTCGACATCGACGGCGTCAAGGTGCTGGTGGAGACGGCCGAGTTCGACGATCCGAAGGCGATGCCGGATGCCGCCGACAAGCTGCGCGGTCAGCTGGGCGACCCCTCGGTGATCGTGCTGGGCAGCCCCGGCGACGGCCGGGTCTCGCTGCTCGTCGCGGCGACTCCCGGCGCCGTCGAGCGCGGAGTCAAGGCCGGCGCCATCGTCCGAGCGGCGGCTCAGGTCGTCGGCGGCGGCGGCGGAGGGCGCGACACGATCGCCCAGGCGGGCGGCCGGGACCCGGACAAGCTGCCGCAAGCGCTCGAGACCGCGCGCGCGGAGATCGAGGCGGCGCTCACCGGGTGAACCTCGAACGTCCATCCTCTGGGGCTATAGGGGGGCAAGATGGACGTTCGCCGCCGGGCGGGCGGGTCGTGGCGCTGGATTACGGGTCGGCGCGCTGCGGCGTCGCGGTGTCGGATCCCAGCGGCACGCTCGCGACGCCGCTCGAGCCCGTGCTGCGGCCGAACACGCGCAAGGGCACAAAGCGGCTCCTCGCCGCGATCCGGGCGCACGAGCCGGCGCGCGTCGTGGTCGGCCTGCCGCTCTCGCTCTCCGGCCGCGACTCGGCCCAGACCACGGAGGCGCGGGCGTTCGCCGAGCGCCTCGGCGCGCTGCTCGAGCTGCCCGTCGAGCTCTACGACGAGCGCTTCACGACGGCGCTCGCGCAGCGGCGCCCGGGGGCCGCGGCGGAGGACTCGCGCGCCGCCGCGGTGCTGCTGGAGGACTGGCTTTCGAGCCGCCGCTGAAGGCGGATTGCGCTGCCGCAGTCAAGGTTCGCGCCGGTTTGGGCGATCTAATGGGGAACCGTTCCCCTTCTTGCCCGTTCCGGCATGGACCTGTCTACTCCCACTCCGCCTCCCGGCACCTACACCACGCCGGCTCCCGCCATGGGGCCTCAGGCTGCCGCGACGCCGCCCCCGGCGGGCCCCGAGCCCGACCAGGTCGTCGCCAACGACCCGCTCGACGCGCTGCTCAAGCAGATCATCGGCGGCTGGTTCATCCTCACCGACGGTCAGGGCGCCGTCTCGAAGTGGGCAGAGCCCGCCGAGCTGCTGTTCGGCAAGGAGGCGCCGGAGGCGCTCGGGCACTCGTTCTTCGACGGCCTGCTCGCCGGCCCGCTGAGCGAGCAGGCGGAGCAGTGGCGCCGCTTCCTCGCCGCGGGCGACCCGCCGCACGTGCGCGCGCTCGTGGAGGTCAACGGGCGCCACGCGCCGACCGACTCGACCTTCCCGCTCGAGGCGGTCTTCATCCCGGTCAAGCTGGACGAGGGCTTCGACTTCTCGCTCTTCCTCGAGGACCTGTCGTTCGAGCTGCCGATGAACCTGATGCTGCTGCGCATGCGCCAGCAGCATCCCGTCGTCGTGCGCGCGCTCCGCGCGGCCCTCGACGCGCAGCCCCAGGCATGGGACGGCTGGCGCACGGCCGGCACGATGGTCGCGTTCCGCCCGCTCGCCCCGACTCCCTGGGTCGAGCAGGAGCTCGCCCGCCGTGAAGAGGAGCGCGCGCGTCAGGATGCCGAGCGCGAGGAGGCGCTGACGAACCCCGACCCGGGCGTCCATGGCGACTCGATCGGCGACCTCGACGACGCCGCCGCGGTCGTCGGGCGGCTGCTCTCGGCGCTCGAGCGGATCGACGAGCTGGAGCGCATCGCGGGACGGCTGCCCGCCGCCGTCGAGGACGCGAAGCGCGAGGCGCAGGCCGGGCGCGCCCGCGCCGAGGCCGCCGAGCGCGAGGCCAAGCAGGCGCGCGCCGAGCTCGAGCGCCTCGGCGGCGCCGGCTCTCCGGCCGCCGAGGCGGATCGGGCGGAGCTGCTGGCGCGGCTGGAGCGCCTCGAAGGCGCCCAGCGCGACGACCCTGCGCGCGCCGAGCTGACCGCGCGCCTCGATCGCATCGAGTCCGAACGGCTCGAGTCGACCGCGGGCGCCGAGGCGAAGCTGACCGCCGCGCTCGCCGAGTCCGCCGCGGCCCGCGCGGACCTCGAGCGCCGGCTCGGGCAGCTCGAAGCCGCCGGCGGCGACGCCGCCGCGACGTCCCGTGCGCTGCTCGAGAGCGAGCTGGAGCGCGTCCGCGCCGAGCGCGCCCGCGACGCCGAAGC
>Ga0126312_10002864_pt1 | contig 11606 bp, 9 predicted proteins | sample Plot104A_FD_92537 | JGI IMG/M metagenome (GOLD analysis project Ga0126312, IMG submission 92537) | Serpentine soil microbial communities from UC McLaughlin Reserve, CA, USA - Plot104A | ecosystem: Environmental > Terrestrial > Soil > Grasslands | place: USA: UC McLaughlin Reserve, Lake County... | reverse complement strand
GGGGTAGAACTTCGAGACCTCCCCGAGGTGGGCGTACGTGTAGCGGTTCCCGTAGACGTCCTGCAGCACGATGTGGCGGCCGAGCTTCTTGCTGGTCCCGATCCGCTTGATCACGCCGTCGTTCACGGCGACGACCGGCGCGCCCTTCTTGGCGAAGATGTCGATGCTCCGGCGAGCGTCGTCCGACTCGACGAGCTGGGCGGCGTTCTCACCGCGCTTGACGCGCTTCAGCAGCTGCTGCTCGGCGATGTCGTCCGCATAACGCGCGTGCGCGAAGACGGGGAAGCGTCCCTCGGTGAGGCCGGTGAGCGAGCCGATCACGTCGGCCGGCACGCCGGCGATCAGGCGCGCGCGGAGGAGGACGGAGTCGACGTACCAGTCGGCGTGGTTGTAGGCGAAGATCGCGCGGCGGACGTCCTGCTCGTAGCCGGCGGCCTTGAGGTAGCGCGCGGCGGCAAAGATGGCGTCGACCGGGTTGTACGGATCCTTGCGCCCGTCCTTGTTCGCGTCCGTCCCGTACATCTTCCACGTGGAGGGCATGAACTGCATCCACCCTAGCGCGCCCGCGGAGGACACGTTCAGGTTGCGGCCGTAGTCCGTCTCGATCTCGTTGATCGCAGCGAGGACCTCCCAGCGGACTCCGTACTCGATGCCGGCCGCCTGGTAGATCGACAGCAGGAACGGCGGCACGCGGAACTTGCGGATGATGAAGTTCGGGACCCCGGTGGCGGTGGAGGGACCGGGGAGCACGTCGGTGAAGCCCGGGTTCGACGGCGTCGGAGTGCCGTCGGGGTTGCGGAGCGGCGCGCGGCGGCCGCGGCGCTTCGAAATCTCATCCCTGGCTCGAGCCTTGGTGCGGTCCGAGAGGTCGCGGCTCGTGCCTGTCTGATCCTGGACGCGCCGGCCGGAGCTCGTCTGCTCCTGGGCCGAGCCGCCGTCGGAGGTCGGGCTCTGGGTGCCGGTGGGTGAGGTTGTCGTCGGCGAGGTGGTCGTCGGCGCGGTCGGGGCGGTCGGGGAGGTGACAGTGGGGGTTGTGGTGGTGTCGGTCGGAGCAGGGACGGGGGTGCCCGGGAGGGCGATGTCGCCCACGTCCGTGCCGTCGGGGACGTCCACGGTGACCGGCACGACCTCGCCGGTGGCGAGCTGCACATACACGGTCTGCGTCTGCGCGGAGGCAGGGAAGGTCAGAGCGGTGAACGCGGCCGCGGCAATCAGGCCTGCTGCAAGCAGGAGCGTGACAACGCGCTTCCTCATCCGTGCTCTCTCAGCCCCTCCCTCGGGACGCCGCGAACCGCGCGCCGTCGCGCGCGTGACTTCACCACCTGGTGCGGGCTGAACGCTACTTGAGGGCTTTGAGCTCTGCAACGGGGAACCGTGAAGTCGGGACGAGCGCTGTACTCGCACGTTGTATCGACCGCCCCTGCCCATAACTTCAACATCGCCCTCCCGCGATCTGGACACCCGCGACGGCACCTCCTGCACCGTCCAGGTGACCGAATTGTTCCTTGGCAGTGCTGAATCAAACGTGGATAAGGGTCAAGTTGAGCTTTAGGGTGCGAATTCAGGCGTTCGAGCATGGGGATTGATGTACCCTGCCGCGCCATGGCGACGCCCGAGCAGGACCAGAGCTTCGTAGAGCGGCTCTCACGCCAGGGCGAGGAGGCACTCGGGAAGATCGCCGAGGAGCTGATCTCCAATCCCGTGGTGAACGCGGCCGTCGCGCGCGCCTTCGAGGCGCGCGAGAAGGCGGTGCTGGCCCAGGAGGCCGCCATGGGCGCGCTGAACCTGCCCTCGGCCGCCGACATCGAGCGGGTCACGCGCCGGCTGCGGTCGCTCTCGCAGCGGCTCGAGGGGATCGAGGATGGGATCGACCGGCTCGAGGGTCGCACGGTCAACGTCTCGGGTGACGAGCGCCTGGCGCGGCTCGAGTCCCGGCTCGACGAGATCGCCCGTGACATTGCCGCCCTCGCCGAGCTGCTCGCCCCCGGGGGCGAGCCGATGCCGCGGGCGCAGGAACGGCTCACGGTCACCGACTCCTGACGGCCGCGTAGCCGGCCTCGCCGATCCGCACGCCGAGCTCGGCCAGCTCGTCGTGGCTCATGCGGCGCGCGCCGTTGGAGCTGGGAACGTCCGAGACGCCGAGCACGCACGCCGCCGCCACCCCTCGCCGCACGGCGACCTGGAGGATCGTCGCGGCCTCCATCTCGACGGCCGCCGCTCCGCGCTCCGCCCACACGGCGGCGGCCTGCTCGCGCGGGTCGTAGAAGAGGTCGCTGGTGGCGACCGTCACGGGCCGGGCGCCCGCCGCCACCAGCGCGGCGAGCAGGCCGGGGTCGGGGGCGAGCGGCGCGTCGGCGCCCAGCGCGGCGCTCGTGCCGTCCGCCGGAAGCACGCACTCCGCGGCGAGGATGGTCCCGAGCGGGATGGCGGGGTCGAGCGCGCCGCACGTGCCGATGCGGACGAGCCGCCGTGCGCCGAGCCCGATCAGCTCCTCGCAGACGATCGCCGCGCTCGGGCCGCCCATCCCGGTGGACTGGATGGTTAGGAGCTCGCCGTCGGGAGCCGTGCCCGTGTAGCCCCATAGTCCACGCGCATGGTTGAACATCTGCGGCGCGGGCTCGAGCAGCGCCTGCGCCACGGCGAGCGCACGCCCCGGGTCGCCCGGAAGCAGCACCCGCTCCGCCAGCTCGGCGGCGGGCCGGAGGTGGTTGGGGCGGACTTCGTGCTCGAGCGGCAAGGGGGAGCGGAGGGTAGTGGGCGATGGTTACAGCGCCCGGACGGCGCCGCTGCCATCAGGGCGCGGGCAGGATGCCCGCGCTGGGTAACCTGCAGCTCTCATGGCGAAGCCCGCCGACAACCTTCGCGACGCCGTCGAGCGGACGGTCGACGCGACGATCGGCTCGGCCGAGCGGGGCCGTTCCGCGGCCCAGGGAGCGCTCGACGACCTGGTGGACTCCGTCGAGGAGCTCCGCAAGGGCGCCGAGGAGCGGCTCGCGCGCGGGCGCCGCTCGATGGCCGATGCCGTCGAGGGCCGCCGGCCCGCGACCTACGAAGACATCAAGGAGCTGCGCGCGGAGCTGCGGGCGATCGACCGCCGGCTCGACAGGATCGAGGAGCGGCTGCCGAAGAAGCGCGCCGGCGGCAGCTCCTCGAAGCGCGGCGGCGGCGCCGCCAAGCGCAGCAGCAAGTCCTAGTGGCCGGGCGCCGGGTCCTGATCACCGGCGTCGGCAGCCACGTCGGCAGCCTCCTCGCCCAGCGGCTGGAGCGCGACCCCGAGGTGGAGCACGTCGCGGGCCTCGACACACGCCGCCCGAAGGTGGCGCTCGAGCGAACTGAGCTAATCGAGGCGGACACCCGCGACCCCGAGATCGCGCGGCTGATCCCCCCGACCGGCGCCGACACGCTCGTCCACGAGCAGATCGTGAGGCAGCCCGGGCCGGGCATGTCGTCGCGGGCGATGCACGACGTCAACGTGATCGGAACGCTCCAGCTGCTCGCCGCGTGCGAGCGGACGCCGACGCTGCGCACGATCGTGGTCCGCGGCTCGGCCGGCGTCTACGGCGCCGAGCCGCACGCGCCGCAGTTCTTCAAGGAGGAGATGGCGCGCCTGTTCCCGCTGCGCACGCGCTTCCAGCGCGACGTGGCCGAGATCGAGAACTACTTCGACACCTACGCCCGGCGGCACAGCGCGGTGAGCTGCACGATGCTTCGCTACCAGCCGGCGATCGGCCGCGGCCTGCGCACCCAGATGACGCGCTACCTCTCCCAACCGGTCTGCCCCGCCTTCATGGGATTCGACCCGCGCATCCAGCTCGTGGACATCGACGATGCGCTCGAGGCGCTCGTGGCGGCGGTGTGGAACCCCGTCCGCGGCGCGGTGAACGTCGCTTGCCCGGGAACGATCGGGCTCGCCCGGATGATCCGCCTGGCCGGCAAGCGGGCGCTGCCGATCGCGGCGCCGCTGTTCGGGGCGGTCACCTCCACGGGCCGCCGGCTCGGCCTCGACACGCAGTCGGACGACTTCGAGCGGCTGCTGCACTACGGCCGTGGCGTCGACACCCGCCGCCTCACCGAGGAGGTCGGCTACACGCCGCGGCGCACGACCTCCGAGGCGGTGGAGAGCTGGGCCGAGGAGGCGAAGGCGGCGGCGTGAACACGGCGACGGCCATCGACTTCATGCGCCGCCTGCGCGCCGGGCTCGACTCGGGCCTCGAGTTGCCCGAGGCGCTCACCCGCGGGGCCACCGCGCTCCCGCGCGACGCGCGCGAGACGCTCAACCGGATCGTCGACCGCCTGGAGGGCGACTACTCCGAGGACGAGTGGGGCTTCGACGAGGACTTCGCGGAGCTGGTGGAGCCGTTCTTCGCGTTCCTGTACGAGTCCTGGTGGCGGGTGCAGGTGGTGGGCGCGGAGCGCGTGCCGGGGCACGGCCGGGGGCTCCTCACCTCCAACCACGCCGGCATCCTGCCCTGGGACGCGACGATGATCTCGATGGCGCTGCTGCGCGAGCATCCACTCCCGCGCTACCCGCGCTTCCTCGTCCTCAACTGGGCGTTCGACCTGCCCTGGATCTCGTCGGCGATGCGCAAGGTCGGGGGCGTGGTCGCGTCGCCCTTCAACGCGATGCGCCTCCTCGAGCAGGACCACCTCGTCGCCGTCTTCCCCGAGGGCGTCAAGGGCACCGGCAAGCCCTACTCCGAGCGCTACCGGCTACAGCGCTTCGGCCGCGGCGGCTTCGTCGAGATCGCGCTTCGCACCGGCTCGCCGATCGTGCCGGTCGCCGTCGTCGGCAGCGAGGAGATCTACCCGAAGCTCGCGGACCTGCCCGCCGTGGCGCGCCTGATCGGATCGCCGTACTTCCCGGTCACGCCCACCTTCCCGCTGCTCGGCCCGCTCGGGATCGTGCCACTTCCGTCGAAGTGGCGGATCGAGTTCCTGGAGCCGATCGAAACGGCGTCCTACGGCCCCGAGGGCGCGGACGACCGCGCGCTCGTTTTGGAGCTTTCCGAGCGGGTTCGCGACCAGATCCAGCAGGCGCTCTACGCGAACCTCGTAGCCAGGGGGCCTGCCTTCATCTAACCGGTCGCAGCGGCCGATATCAGAAGGTGATGCGTTATCTCGCCGGCCTGCTGGCGGCCTTGGCGCTGTCACTGCTACCAGGAACGGCATTCGCCGGTCCCGGCGACCCCTGGGTCGCCTACGTGGCAAATTCGGTCGTGGTCAAGCAGTCGGCGCCCGCGCCTGTCATCTTGAGGGCGGACCCGGCCAGCGGCGGCCTCGTGGAGATTTCGCGGAACGGCCCGCAGGGCGACCTCTTCCGCCACCCCTACGACATCGTGGTCGCTCCGGACGGCAGCCTGCTGGTGGCGGACATGGGCGCGTACGCCACGAGCACCGACCACACCGCGGACGGCCGCATCGTCCGCGTGGACCCGGTGACGGGGCAGCAGTCGCTCCTGACCTCGGGCAACCTGCTCGTGGATCCGGCCGGGCTCGCGTTCGGCCCCGACGGGCTCATCTACGTGGTCGAGAACGTGGGCACGCTGGGGACGCCGAGCGTGATCAGCGTGAACCCCACGACAGGCGCGCAGGAGCTGGTGACCCAAGGCGGCCAGCTCTGCTACCCGTTCGGCATCGCGGTGGCGTCGGACGGCGGGCTCCTCGTGACGAACTACGGCGACTTCAGCGACGGCACGACGGTCATCAACTGCGTCTACGACTTCGGCGCGCTGATCCGGATCGACCCGCACACGAAGACGCAGACGATCCTGTCGCGGAACGCCCCGGAGTGGGGCAACCTGTTCCGCAACCCGCTCGGCATCACCGTCGAGCCGAGCGGCCGCATCCTGCTCGTGAACCAGAACGGCGGCACCGCGCTGGTGGCGGTGGACCCGGCAACCGGCGTCCAGGACGCGGAAACGCCCAACACGGGCACCGACAGGATCGTCGTCCCGCAGCGGCCGGCGCTGACTCCGGACGGCGATGTCGTCGTGAGCGACTTCACGCTCGACGACCTCGAGGGCGGGCTCGTCTCGGTCGACCTTCCCGACGGGTCGCAGACGATCCTTCGCCAGGACCGCCAGCTCTTCAACAACCCGCTCGGGGTGGCCGTGGTCGCGAACCGGGCGCCCGCGCCCGCGCTCTCAGCGAGGCCGGGCGCCGTGCGCGGCGGCGGGCAGGTGAGCTTCGACGCCTCAGCGTCGACGGACCCCGAGGGCCTCCAGCTTCGCTACGAGTGGGACCTCGACGGCAACGGGAGCTTCGAGACCGCGGGCGGCACCACCCCGACGATCTCGCGCTCCTTCCCCGGCACGACCACGCTGACCGCTCGCGTGCGGGTGAGCGACCCGCACGGCGCGTCGGCTGTGGCGGGCGCCCCGGTCCGGGTCGACTCCATCCGCCCGGTGCTGAGCGCGCTCACGATCCGCGGCACGACGATCACCTACCGCCTGTCCGAGGCGGCGCGGGTGACGATCCGGCTCCAGCGCCTCGTCCGCAAGCGCTGGCGCGCCGTCCGCACGCTCCGCCAGAAGGGCGTGGCGGGCAGGAACCGCCTCAGGGCACGGCCGCGCGCCGGCGCCGCGAAGCGTGCCATGCGCGTCCGCTACCGCGCCGAGGCCCGGGCGGTCGACGCCGTGGGGAACCGCTCCGCGCGGGTGCGGCTGCGCGTATCCGCCGCCGCGGCGCAGCGCCTGCGCCGCCGCTAGAAGTGCACGCCGCGCAGTAGGTACGCCATCGCGACGGCCTCGGTCGACATCTCGCTGTCGTCCTTCTTCTGGTCGGCGGGCAGAGCCTTCTTCTCGCCGTCCTTGCCGTCGCCGTCCTTCCTCTTCTTGGCGGCCTTCGAGTCCGGGAAGAGGTTGTAGGCCGTGTTGAGGACGATGTCGACGGTCTTCGGCGATATGGAGTAGAGCACCTCGCCGAACGTGCCCAGCCGAGAGGCCATGCGCTTCGGCTTGTCGACCATCGCGTCGCAGAGCATCTGCGCAGCCTCGTCCGGCGTCAGTGTCGGGAAGGCCTTGTAGATGTCGGTCGGCGCGATCATCGGAGTCCGCACGAGCGGCATGTAGACGGTCGTGAACTTCACGTTGTCCTGCACGACCTCGGGCGCGGTGCAGCGCGAGAACGCGTCGAGCGCGGACTTCGACGCGACGTACGCCGAGAAGCGCGGCGTGTTCGTCTGCACGCCGATAGAGCTCACGTTCACGATGTGGCCTGACTTGCGCTCGCGCATGCCCGGGAGGAACGCGAGGATGAGCTTCAACGCGCCGAAGTAGTTCAGCTGCATGGTTCTCTCGAAGTCGTGGAAGCGGTCGTACGACGCCGCGACCGAGCGCCGGATCGAGCGGCCGGCGTTGTTCACGAGGACGTCGATGCCGCCGTGCTGCTCCAGCACCTCGTTCGCGAGCCGCTCGACGTCGTCCAGGTCGGACAGGTCGGCCGGGTGCACGTGGGCGGTGCCGCCCAGCTCCTCGATCTCCGACGCGAGCGCCTCGAGCTTCTCGCGCGTGCGCGAGACGAGCAGCACCTCGCCGCCGGCCTCGCCGACCTTCTTCGCGGTCTCGAGCCCGATGCCGCTCGAGGCGCCGGTGATCAGCACCTTCTTGCCCTTGATCACGCTGGCGAGCGAGCGGTCGCGGAACAGGTCCGGGTCGAGGTTGCGCTCCCAGTAGTCCCACAGGCGTGGCGCGTAGGTGGACAGCGGGGGCACGGCGATCCCGGTGCCGCTGAGGGCGCGCTGGGCGTCGCGCGCGTCGAACTTCGCGCGGAAGTCGCGGTTCTCCATCGCGTCCGGCGGGATCCCGAGGTCGTGGAAGAGCTGGTGGCGGATGCGCTTGACGGTGGGTAGCGCGTTGAGGCCCGCGCGCACCTGCTTCGGCACCACGTTCGTCATGTTCTGGTCGATGCGCATGACGAACTGCGGCGCGTTCGCGGCTTTGGCGAACTCGTTCAGCGCGCCGCCGACGCTCATCGGCTCGGGGTTCACGAGGTGGAAGGTGTCGCTCGGCAGGTCGCCGTCCGGGATATGGCCGATGTGGTCCATCGCGCGCGCGACGAAGTCCACCGGCACGATGTTGGTCTGGCCGCCCTCGGGGCCGGCGAGCGGGAACCACTCCGGCAGCGCGTGGCGCAGCTTCTGGAGCAGCTTGAAGAAGTAGTAGGGACCGTCGATCTTGTCCATCTCGCCGGTCTCGGAGTGCCCGACGACGATGCCCGGGCGGTAGATCAGCGTCTTCGTCTCCACGCCCTCGCGCACGAGCCGCTCGGACTCGTACTTCGTCCGGTGGTAGTGGTGGGGCAGCTTCTGCCCCTCGTCGAACATGTCCTCCTGGAAGACGCCCTCGTAGTTGCCGGCGACCGCGATCGAGCTGACGTGGTGGAAGCGACCGACCTCGTGCGAGTTCGCGAACTCGATGACGTGCTTCGTGCCCTCGACGTTGGCGCGCTCCGAGACCTCCTCGTCGGCTTCGACGTCGTACACGGCGGCCAGGTGGAAGAGGTGGTCGATCTTCTCGTCGAAGCCCTCGACTCCGAGCGCTGGCTTCGAGAGGTCGCCCGTCACAGGAACGATCCGCCCCTCCTCTGCGCCGAGGCGCTGGATGAGCGCGTCCAGCTTGCCGCGCGAGCCCTCCCTCACGAGCGCGTGAATGGTGCCCTCGCGCTTCAGCAGCTCGGCCACCAGATGCCTGCCGATGAAGCCCGTCGCGCCGGTGACGAAGTAGTTCAAGAGTCCTCCCAAGACGTAGTGGGCAGGAGTTTATGTTGACGCGCGCCGCCGGGCGCGCAACACTTCGGGCAAGGTCTGTAGAGACCGGCTGGCGTCTCGGCGTCACCGGCCTACGAGGCGGGCCGTGTGCCCGCACGCAGCGGCGGAGTGAACCCTTCCACTCCGCCGTTGCTCTCAAAAGCTCGCCACAATCCCGGGTCGTGGCGGAGACTCTCTCCCTGAAGCAGGCTGCCGAGCGCGTGGGCGTGTCGCCGGCGACGCTGCGCCGCTGGGCGCGCGAGGGCGTGATCCCCGAGGTGGACGGAACCGGCGACTGGACCTCGGCCGCCGTCTCCCACGCCCGGATCGTGGCGCGTCTGCGCGAGCGGGGCCACAAGCTCGAGCAGATCAAGCGGGCGGGGAAGGAGGGCCGGCTCGCGTACGGCTACATCGAGGAGATGTTCGGCTCGGACGAGCGGCGCCGGTCGCTGGACGACGCGGCGAAGCTGACCGATCTCGAGCCGGCGCTGATCGAGCGCTTCTGGACGAGCCTCGGGCTGCCGGCGAGCGGGCTCGACGAGCTCACGGACGAGGACATCGAGGCGCTGAACTACGTGTCGGCAGTGCTGGGCGCGGGCTTCCCGCTCGTGGCCTTCCTCCAGCTCTGCCGCGTGTACGGGCAGGCGCTGTCGCAGATCGCGGACGCCGAGGTGCGGCTCTTCCACCTGTACGTGCACGAGCCGCTGATCCGCGAGGGCGTGCCGGGCCTCCAGATGGCCGAGGAGATGGAGGACCTCGCTCGCGACCTGCTGCCGCTCGCCTCGCCGATGATGGACTACGTCCACCAGCGCTTCCTCCAGCACTTCGTGGAGCAGGACGTGGTCGGCCACATGGAGTCGGAGCTCGACGACGAGGACGTCGACCTCGGACGCGTCCGGGTGGCGATCGCGTTCGCCGACCTCGCCGGCTACACGCGCTTCACCGAGGAGGAGGGCGAGGAGGAAGCGCTGTCGTCGGTCGAGCGCTTCGTGGAGGGGGTGACGAACACGCTGCCCGACGACGCGCGCGTGGTTAAGACGATCGGCGACGCGGTCATGGTGGTCGGCCAGGACGCGGCCGCCCTCGTGGACTGGGCGGTGGGCTTCACGCTCCTGTTCGACGAGCGGCCGGAGCCGCGCATCGGCGTGCACGTCGGAACGACTCTCTACCGCGACGGCGACTACTTCGGGCGCGACGTGAACCTCGCCTCGCGCGTGGTGGCCCGCGCCCGCGGCGGCGAGGTGCTGGTGAGCGACAGCGTGGTCGACGCGATCGGCGGCTCGACCCACCTGACCTTCGAGCCGATCGGGCAGGTGAAGCTGAAGGGCTTCGACGAGCCGCGGCAGCTGTGCCGCGCGGTGCGGCAGGAGGAATGAGCGAGGCGCCCCTCGACGCCGCCCGCGAGAGCGGCCTCGCGCTGCCGGGCGAGCCGCTCCTCGTGATGGTGTCGGGAGGGGGCGACTCCGTCGCGCTCCTCGACATCGCCCAGCGTCTCGGAGCCGACGTCTCCGCCCTGCACGTCAACTACGGGCTGCGCGAGGGCGCCCCGCGCGACCACGAGCTCGTGCAACGGCTCTGCGACGAGCGCGCTATCCCCCTGATCGTCGAGCACGTGACGCTCGGCACCGAGGGCAACCTTCAGGAGCGCGCCCGCGATGCGCGGTATGCCCTGGCCGAGCAGCTCGCCGCCGGCGACTACGCCGCCGCCCACACCGCCTCGGATCAAGCGGAGACGGTCATCTACCGCCTGGCCGTATCGCCGGGGTCACGGGCGCTTCACGGAATGGCGCCTCGCCGGGGGCGGCTGGTGCGGCCGCTCCTGGCGGTCACGCGCCAGGAGGTGCGCGACTACCTGCGCGCGCGCGGCCTCGAATGGCGTGAGGACCCCTCGAACGCGGACCGCCGCTTCGCGCGCGCGCGCGTGCGTCACGACGTGCTCGAAGCGCTGAGTGAGCTGTCGCCGGCAGTCGAGCGGACGATCGCCGAGACCGCCCGCCAGCTGCGCGAGGAGGCGGAGGTGCTGGACGCTGCGGTGAGCGAGGCATTGACGGACCTCGGCGGCGGCCCGGCCATCTCGCTCGACGCATTGAGGCAGCACGCGCCGGCGCTCCAGCGGCTGATCCTCCGCAGCCTCGCCGAGGCGGCGGGCGGCGCGGCCGGGCCCGGCTCGCTCTCCCGGCGCGAGGTGGACGAGATCCTCGCGCTCGGCGGCCGAGGCACAAAGTCACTCGACCTGGGCTACGGGCTGCGGGCGGTGGCCGAGTACGGAACGCTTCGCTTCACGCGCGCGCGCGAGGCCGAGCCACCCGCGCCCGTGGAGCTCCCCGTCCCCGGCCGCGCCCGCTTCGGCGACTGGGAGCTCGAGGCCCGCCGCGATCGCCCTGGCGACGTTGCCGTCACGGACCTGGGCTCCGCCGTCACAGTCCGCGCCTGGCGCGACGGCGACCGCATGCGCCCAGCCGGCCTCGGCGGCTCGAAATCGCTCCAGGATCTCTTCACCGACAGGAAGGTCCCGCGCGCGCTGCGCCGCACTCTGCCCGTGGTGGAGGCCGGCGGCGCGATCGTGTGGGTGGCCGGCGTAGCGGTGGACGAGCGCTTTGTGGCCCGCGAAGGCGAGCCGGGGACGGTGGCGCTGAGTGCGCGGTCTGCTGGCGGGGGCGCTTAGCGCGCGGTCTGCCGCCGGCGGCCGCCTAGCGCGCGGTCTGCCGCCGGCGGGGCTGGGCGCCGGCGCTTACTGCGGCGGTGAAGGGGGTGGAGCCTGGGCGGGCCAGGGGGCTATCGGAGTTATTGGTCGTATAGCCATCTAGTGCGTATCCGGTTCCGTCAGGTAGCGGCTCTACGGTCGGCCGATGCCTCGTCC
>Ga0126312_10002863_pt1 | contig 11606 bp, 13 predicted proteins | sample Plot104A_FD_92537 | JGI IMG/M metagenome (GOLD analysis project Ga0126312, IMG submission 92537) | Serpentine soil microbial communities from UC McLaughlin Reserve, CA, USA - Plot104A | ecosystem: Environmental > Terrestrial > Soil > Grasslands | place: USA: UC McLaughlin Reserve, Lake County... | reverse complement strand
TCACGGCACTCGCGGCGCTCGCGGCGCTCGCGTCGAGCGTGTGGTAGCTCACCGCGCCCGAGGCCAGCTCGACCTCGGCGACGACCAGCCCGCGGGCCGCCACCACGTACAGGCGGCCGCCGTCCGGGTCGGCGGTCAGCCCGGGGTTCAAGTCGAGCCCGTGCGGCTCGCGGTCGGCGCCGCCCGCCCTGATCCCGTCGAGCTGGATCGTGCGCACGCCGCCGGCCGGTTCGACGATGAGGATCCGCACCGGGCCGATGCCGTGGCGCGGCTCGAGCATCAGGACAAACGCGCCCGGGACCGCCAGGCTGTTCATCACGAAGCCGGAGAACGTCCGGCGCGCCACCACCTTCCTCCGGCTCGAATCGACGACCAGCAGCCGCCGGGGACCCGGTCCCCAGGTCGAGAACGCAAGCAAGCGGTCGTCACTCAGCCAGCCCGCGCCCAGGATCCCTTGGCGCCCGAGCCGCGCGACGCCGAGCGACCGCCAGCGCACCGTGTCGACGAACTGGATGCGCGAGAGCCCGCGCGAGGCATCCGTGTAGGCGATCGTGCGCCCGTCCGGCGAGAAGACCAGCCAGCCGCCGCTGCGGAAGGTGCGGATCGGACGGCCGACCGGCCGGAGCGTCCGCGGGTGGAGGCGGAGCAGGACGTCGCCGGTACGACGGTCCTTGATCTGAACGAGCGGGGCGGTAATGCCGCTGTCCTGCGCCGCCGCCGGGGCAGTGGCGCCGGTAGGGGCGGTGGCGCCGGTAGCGACAGCGACTGCCGTCCCGAGGAGGACGCCGGCGGCCGCGCACACGATCGAACCGAGTGCTTTCAGACTCACGTGACTTATACGGCTGGGTGTGCCATCCAGGTTCCTACCTCGACACAGCTTCCCACGGTCTCAGGTGGACGTTTCGATGCGTGCATGCAATACTTGCTTGTGTGCAAGCATCTTCTCTTGACAGGATCTCCGCGGTGGCCGGGCTCGACTCCGTCGCTCGCGACCTCGGCCTCATCGTGCGGCACCTCCTCTGGTCCACGAACCGCGAGTTCTTCGGCTCCCTCCAGGAGGCCGGCATCTCGTTCTCTCAGCTCAAGTGCCTAGGGCTGCTCAGCGAGGCCGACGCGCCGCTCTCCCTGGGCGGCCTCTCGGAGGAGACCGGCCTCTCCCTTCCTGCCATCAGCCGCGGAATCGACGGCCTCGTCCAACGCGGCGAGGTCAAGCGCGCTGAGGATCCGAGCGATCGCCGGTCCAAGCTGCTGACCGTCACAGCCCGCGGGCGGGGCACCTACGAGCGGCTCGCTTCGGTGCGCGCGGCGGGCGTCCAGCGCTTCGTCGAGGGCCTGGAGCCCGACGAGCGCGACGCCCTCGGCGCGGCCCTCCACCCCATCGTCGAAAGGCTCGCCCTATGACCGAGCGCATTCGTCTGAACGAGGGCAACCGCCGCTGGTGGACGCTGGCGGCCATGTGCTTCGCCCTCTTCATGATCATGCTCGACAACACGGTCGTGAACGTCGCGCTGCCCTCCATCCAGAAGGACCTGCGCGCCTCGCTGTCGTCCCTCGAGTGGACCGTCAACGCCTACACGCTCACCTTCGCCGTCCTGCTCGTCACTGGCGGGCGGCTCGGCGACATCCTCGGCCGCCGCCGGATGTTCCTGTTCGGCGTCGTCGTCTTCGCGCTCTCGAGCGCCGCCATCGGGCTAGCGCCCGACCAGGGCTGGCTCGTAGCCGGCCGCGCCGTTCAGGGCGTCGGCGCGGCGTTCATGATGCCCGCGACGCTCTCGATCATCACCGTCACGTTCCCGCCGGAGGAGCGCGGCAAGGCGATCGGCACCTGGGCAGGCGTGTCGGCGCTGGCGCTCGCGATCGGCCCGGTGGTGGGCGGCGCGCTCACCGAGTACGTCTCGTGGCGCGCGATCTTCTTCCTCAACCTCCCGGTGGCAGTCGGCGCCGTCATCGTGACGCTCTTCGCCGCCCAGGAGTCGCGCGACGAGACCAGCCGGCACACGCTCGACTGGCCCGGCATCGCCGCGATCTCGACCGGCCTCACCGCCCTCGTGCTCGCCCTGATCGAGGGCAACTCCTGGGGCTGGGGCTCGCCGGAGATCGTCGCGCTCCTGATCACCGCGGCCGTCGGCCTCACCGCCTTCGGCATCGTGGAGCGGCGCGTGCGCGAGCCGATGGTGGACTTCCTGCTGTTCCGCTCGCGGACCTTCCTGGGCTCGAACGCGATCGCCTTCATCGTCACGTTCTCCATGCTCGCGATGTTCTTCTTCACCGCGCTCTACATGCAGAACATCCTCGGCTACTCCGCGATCGAGGCCGGCGTTCGGTTCCTGCCCTCGACGCTGATGATCGTGCTGATCGCGCCGCTGGCCGGCCGGCTGGCGGACCGCATCGGGCCGCGCCCCCCGATGGTGGTCGGCCTAACCCTCACGGCGACGGCCCTCTTCCTCCAGACGCGCATCGACCTCCACACCGGCTACGGGCTCCTCCTCCCCGCCTTCATCCTGATGGGCATCGGCATGGCGCTGGTGATGTCGCCGATGTCGACGGCCGCGATGAATGCGGTGGCGCCCCAGAAGGCCGGCGTGGGCTCGGGCATCCTGTCGATGAGCCGGATGGTCGGCGGCACCTTCGGAGTCGCCGCGCTCGGCGCGCTCTTCCAGCACCTGGCGCGCACCGAGCTGGCCCACTCGCTCGCCGGCACCGGCATCGGCGCGGCTCAGCAGGAGCGGCTCGTGGCCAGCCTCGGCACGGCGTCGGACGGGGCAAACCTGCCCCCCGTCGCGGCCGAAGCGGCTCACAACGCCTTCATCCACGCGCTCGCCAGCGGCATGTGGCTGTCGGCGGGCGTGGCGGCGCTCGGCGCGGTGATCGCGTTCTGGACGATCGGCGGGAAGCCGGTGCAGCAGCCGGCCGTGGCCGAGGCAGCGGGCGTGCCCGCTGCGGAGGGTTCCGATCTAGCCACGCAGCCCGAAGCCGCGGCGGCTGTGGCCGAGGCTGCGGCGGAGGCTGCGTAGGCCGCACGGTAATCTGCCGCTCCTCATGGCGGTGGACGTGAACAAGGTGTCGGAGCTCGAAGTCGAGCCCGGCGAGCTGCCGGCGACGATGGCGGCCTGGGTGATCCGCGAGGAGCGCCTGGGCGAGCCGAAGGACGCCTTCCAGCTCGAGGAGATCGAGGTGCCGGAGCCCGGCGCGTTCGAGGTGATCGTGCGCGTCATGGCGGCCGGGGTGAACTACAACAACGTCTGGGCGGCGCTCGGCAAGCCGGTCTCGGTCATGCGCTACGGCGACCACCCCGACTACGGGCACCACATCGGCGGGTCCGACGCGTCCGGGGTCGTCTGGAAGGTCGGCGAGGGCGTGACGCGCTGGAAGCCCGGCGACGAGGTCGTCATCCACTGCAACGTCGCCTCCTATGAGGATCCCGAGGTGCACGGCCTCGACCCGCTCGCGGCCCCCAGCCAGATGATCTGGGGCTACGAGACCACCTGGGGCTCGTTCGCCCAGTTCACGAAGGTGCAGGCGCAGCAGCTCCTGCCGAAGCCGAAGGCGCTCACCTGGGACGAGGCCGCCTCGTACGGGCTCGTCTACTTCACCGCCTACCGGATGCTGATCTCGCAGTGCGAGCTCCAGGCCGGCGAGCGCGTGCTGATCTGGGGCGCGGCGGGCGGGCTCGGCGTATTCGCCACCCAGCTCTGCGCGATCTCGGGCGCCCACGCCGTGGGCGTGGTCTCGAGCCCCGAAAAGGGCGAGCTCGTGAAGCAGCTCGGCGCGGTCGACTACATCGACCGGGGCAAGTTCAGCGGCATGATGCGGAAGGGCGGCGAGACGGACGAGGAGGAGAAGGAGCGCTTCAAGGTCTCGCGCGAATTCTCGAAGCGCGTGAAGGAGCTGCTCGGCGACGCGCCCGACATCGTCTTCGAGCACGTCGGCCAGGCGACCTTCCCGACCTCCGTGTTCACGGTCAAGCCGTTCGGCAAGGTCGTGATCTGCGCGGGCACCACGGGCTACAACCTCGACTTCGACGTGCGCTACCTGTGGATGCGCCAGAAGCGGATCATCGGCTCGCACTTCGCCAACGCCTACGAGTGCAACAAGGCGAACGAGCTGATCGAGTCGGGCCAGATCCGGCCGGTGCTGTGGCGGACGCTCGGCTTCGAGGGCGTCCCCGAGGCGCACCAGCTGATGCTCGAGAACAAGCATCTCGGGAAGATCTCGATCCTCGTGGGCGCGGAGGAGGATGGACAGGGCAAGACGGCCGAGGGGCCCGGCGCGATCCGGGCGGAGGTGGGCGCATGATCCAGGTCGAGATTCGCTGGCCGATCAACCCGTTCCGCGGCGACAGGTTCGCCGAGGGCTGGCTGCCGGCGGCAGAGCTCGTGCTCGATTACGGAGCGACCGAGTGGTCGTTCACCCGCAACACGGACGGCCGGCTCGACTTCGTCCAGCGAGCGCTGTTCCCGTCGAAGGCCCACTGGGAGCGCTACTGGTACTCGGAGCGCATGGCCGAGTACCGGATCGAGCTGGCCGGCTGCTACCAGGTGCCGATCCTCCCCACCTACTGGGAGGTCCTGGGCGCGGGTGTGACCGAGGTCAGCCCTGCTCAAGCGGCGCCATCGTGAGGCCCGCCTCCTTCAAGAGCTCCCAGTAGTGCTCCGCGGGCTCGCGTGCGCCCGTCCACACGATCGCCTGGCCCGTGTTGTGGATCGTGTTCGCCATCGCCATGCCGTCGTCGTAGCTGACGGCCGGGAGCGTCGAGGAGAGCGCGAAGGCCACGCCCTCGAAGGTGTTGTGGTTGTCGTTCAGGACGATCACGCGCCAGTTGTCGTCGAGGCCGCTCCCCGGCCCGCCCACGCGCGGCAGCTCGACCGTCTGGCCGCTCATTCGGCCTTCTTGCGCCAATAGCGCTCGAGGCCCATGTAGAGCTGGTTCGGCGGCGCGGCCTGCTCGAAGCACTCGACCGTGGCGAGGTCCGATGCGTCGAGCAGCTCCTCCTCCAGGCGCGCGATGAACGTCTCCTCGTCCTTCATGCGGGCGCGCTCGGCGGACTCGACGAGCGCGGTGCGCATGCGGTGCAGGTGCTCGGTCACCTCGGTCACCCGGCCGAAGTGGGTCAGGCCGAGCGTCTGCGGGGCCCAGCACGCGACGGTGTGGAGTGAGTCGAGCCAGGCCTCGACGTCGATGTCCGGTGGCGGCGTGGGCGCGATCGTGTGGTCGTAGGGCGGGATGCGCACGCCGGCCACGTCGCCCACGTAGGCGTCGCCCGACTCCTCGTGGAGGTAGGAGACGTGGTGGGTCGCGTGCCCGGGCGTGTAGGCCACTCGGAAGCCCTCGACGCTCTCGCCGCCGGCGAGCGCCGTGATCCGCTCCTCCGGCACCGGGGCGACCTCGCCCCAGAGCTCCCACATGTGCTCGCCGTAGAGGCGGCCCGCGCTCTTCAAGAGCTTCGACGGGTCCACGAGGTGCGGCGCCCCGACCTCGTGCACGTACACCTTGAGCTTCGGATAGCGCCTGCACAGTACGCCGGTCGCCCCCGCGTGATCCAGGTGGATGTGGGTTAGGAGCAGCGCGCGCGGCTCGGTCGGGCCGAGGCGGTCGATCAGGGTGTCGACCGAGGAGGCCGGGCCCGGATCGACGATCACGCCGTCGACCGCGTAGGCACAGATCACTCGGTCGCGCCCGAGATGGAGCACGTCAATCGGGCGGCTCACAGGGGGCCGGACCATACAATCAGTTCCGTGGAAGAGCACAGGTTGCCCGAGCGCGACGCCCCCTGGGTGATGCGCACCTACGCCGGTCACAGCAACGCCAAGGAGTCGAACGAGCTCTACCGGAAGAACCTGGCGAAGGGCCAGACGGGGCTCTCCGTGGCGTTCGACCTGCCGACGCAGACCGGCTACGACCCGGACGACGAGCTGTCCCGCGGCGAGGTCGGCAAGGTCGGCGTTCAGATCGCCCACAAGGGCGACATGCACACGCTGCTCGACGGCATCCCGCTCGACGAGATGAACACGTCGATGACGATCAACGCCACGGCTGCCTGGCTGCTCGCGCTCTACATGGCGGTGGCGGAGGAGAACGGAGTCGACCGCCACTCGCTCCAGGGCACGACGCAGAACGACATCATCAAGGAGTTCCTGTCGCGCGGGACCTACGCGTTCCCGCCCGAGCCGTCCATGCGGCTGATCGCGGACATGATCGCGTTCACGGTCGATGAGGTGCCGCGCTGGAACCCGATCAACATCTGCTCGTACCACCTCCAGGAGGCCGGCGCGACGCCGGTGCAGGAGATCGCGTACTCGCTCTCCACGGCGCAGGCGGTGCTCGACCGCGTGCGCCCGCGCGTGCCGGACGAGACCTTCCCGCGCGTGTTCGGGCGCATGTCGTTCTTCGTGAACGCCGGTATCCGCTTCGTGGAGGAGCACGCGAAGCTGCGGGCGATGAGCCGGCTCTGGGAGGAGCTCGGGCGCACCCGCTACGGGGTGGAGGACGAGCGTCTGCTGCGCTTCCGCTACGGCGTGCAGGTGAACTCGCTGGGGCTCACCGAGGCGCAGCCCGAGAACAACATCATCCGCATCGTCCTGGAGGCCCTCGCGGTCACGATGGGCCGCGAGGCGCGCGCCCGCGCGCTCCAGCTGCCGGCGTGGAACGAGGCGCTGGGCCTGCCGCGGCCCTGGGACCAGCAGTGGTCGCTGCGGATCCAGCAGATCCTCGCCTACGAGACCGACGTGCTCGAGTACCCGGACATCTTCGAGGGCTCGAAGGTCATGGACGGCCTCGTCGACGAGCTGGTGGCCGGCGCTCGCGAGGAGATGGCCGTGGTGGCGGAGCAGGGCGGCGCGGTGGCCGCGGTGCCGTACATGAAGACCCAGCTGGTCGAGTCGCACCGGGCGCGCGTGCAGCGGATCGAATCCGGCGACCTGCGGGTGGTGGGCCAGAACTGCTTCACGGAGGCGGAGTCGTCGCCGCTCCAATCCTCGACCGAGTCCGCCATTCTCCGCGTCGATCCGGCCGTCGAGGCCTCGGCGATCGAGGCTCTGGGCGCGTGGCGAACGGCCCGCGACGAAGCGGCGGTGACCTCGGCCCTCGATGCTCTCCGCGAGGCGGCCGGCAATCCGGAGGTGAACATCATGCCCCCCACGCTCGAGGCCGCGCGGGCGGGTGTCACCACCGGCGAGTGGGCGGCCGCCCTCAGGGACGTCTTCGGGGAGTACCGCGCGCCCACGGGGGTCGGCGACGCCGCCGCCGCGCCGTCCGACGATGCGCTCCGGGCCTTGAGGGATCGGGTCGAGGAGGTCTCGTCTGCTTTGGGGCGCCGGATCAAGATCCTCGTCGGCAAGCCTGGGCTCGACGGACACTCGAACGGCGCCGAGCAGATCGCCGTGCGGGCCCGCGACACGGGGATGGACGTCGTCTACGAGGGCATCCGGCTGACGCCGGCGCGGATCGCCCGGACAGCGGTCGACGAGGGCGTGCACGTGGTCGGCCTCTCGATCCTCTCGGGCTCGCACGCCGAGCTGATCCCGTCCGTGCTGGCGGAGCTCCGCGACGCCGGGGCCGACGTCCCCGTCGTGGTCGGCGGGATCATCCCCCCGGCCGACGAGGCAGCCCTCCTGGACGCCGGCGTCGCCCGCGTCTACACGCCGAAGGACTTCGAGGTGACCCGGATCATGGGCGACATCGTCTCCCTGGTCGCCGAGCGCAACGGCGTCGTAGCAGTCCCGTAGCCCTCGGATCGGACAGTCGGCCTCCGCGACCCGGAGGTGAACGGGACCAGCTCCTCCGGCTGGCCGGGTTCGAGCCGGTGCGCTTCACCGGCCGCCAGGTGGCGCGGGAGCCGGGCTGAGTCGCGGCTGCGCTCGGCGCGCTGATCGCGCGGCGGCAGCCGCTAGCGTGCGCCGCCGATGGCGACCGATCCGGCAGAGCTCGGATGCAGGCTGCGTGACGGGGACCGCTCGGCGGCGCCCGCCGCCCTGAACGTCATCGAGAACCGGTCCGACAGGGACGCGACCACCAGCCTGCTCCACGAGGTCTCGCCCGCCGTGCTCGGAGGCGAGCCCGAGGCCCACGTCGTCGGGATAACCGGCCCGCCGGGAGCCGGCAAGTCCTCACTGCTGTCAGTGCTTGTCTCGGAGTGGCGCGAGCGCAACAAGACCGTCGCGGTCCTCGCTGTCGATCCGAGCAGCAAGCGCTCCGGCGGCTCCCTCCTCGGCGACCGCGCCCGCATCGAGCACGACCCGCGCGATGACGGCGTGCTGATCCGCTCGACCGCGGCCGGCGGGCGGCTCGGAGGGCTCGCCGCGGCCACGCGTGAGGCGGCGGAGGCGCTGGCGCCGGCGTTCGACGTGGTGGTGGTCGAGACCGTCGGCGTCGGCCAGTCCGAGACCGACGTGGAGGACGTCTGCGACACGGTGGCGGTGGTCGTGCAGCCGGCGTCGGGCGACGTGCTCCAGTTCCTCAAGGCCGGGATCATGGAGGTGCCCGACCTGCTCGTGGTGACGAAGGCGGACCTGGGTGACATCGCGTCGAGGTCGCGGCGCGACCTGAATCAGGCGTTGAAGGCGGTTGGGTCGCCTGACGTCCCCGTGCTGGCCGTCTCCTCGGTGCCCCCGCCCGCCGGCATCGACGAGCTCGCCGACGCCCTCGAGGCCCTGAGGGACCGGGCGGACCTGGGCGAGCGCCGCGTCCGCGCGCGACGCGGAGCGGCCCTCAGGGAGTTCGCGGCCGAGCACGGTGAGCGCGCGCTGCGCGAGCTCGGCGGCCGTCGCGCGGCCGAGCGGCTGCTCGAGGAGCAGGACCGGGGCGCCAGCGTCACCGACCTGCTGGCCGTGCTGGAGGCCGCGACGTGAGGCGCGCCGCCCGCGACATCGCGATCCTTGCGGTGGCGTTCGGCGGGGCCGTGGGCATCGCCGAGCTCGCCGGGGCCGCGAACCTGGGCGTGGCCCTCGGCATCGGTCAGATCGTGTTCGCCGCGGCCCTCGTACTACTGATCACTCGAGAGTGATCTCGCCGCGCTGGAGCGCGAGCACCACCGCGTGGAGTCGCGTGCGCGCGTGCAGCTTGGTCACGGAGTTGCGCACGTGCGCGCGAACCGTCTCCGCCGAGACCTGCAGCTGGCGCGCGACCTCCTCGCCCGTGTAGCCGCGTGCCAGGAGCGTGAGCACCTCGCGTTCGCGTGCAGTGAGCCCTCGGCGCCGTCCCGTCGCATCCATGCCAGACCGAGCATCGGGCGTTAGATGCCGGATCCGCCATCGCCCGGTCGTACCTTCGGGCGACTACATCGCTTTCCTACGATCGGAGGACACCCGTTCGGCTGGGGCGGCAACTACCACGAACGGGGGATCGAGCGGCGCCCGCCGAATCCCGATCCGTCTTTCAGCATGGCGGAGGCGCTTTGGCAGGAGTACAAGGAGTCGGGCGACGTCGTTCTTCGGAACCGGCTGGTGCTGACGTACGTCCCGCTCGTCAAGCACATCGTCTACAAGAAGATTCGCGAGCTGCCCGTCTCGTGCGAGGTCGACGACCTGATCTCGTGCGGCATCGAGACTTTGATCGGCGCGCTCGACCGCTATGACCCGGAGAAGGGCGCGAGCCTGGAGCCATACCTCTGGACGCGCATTCACGGAGCGGTCCTCGACGAGCTGCGGCGCCGCGACTGGGCGCCGCGCTCGTTGCGCCGCCTCGAGCGCGATCTCCTGAAGGCGCAGGAGGCTTTCACGGGCGCCCACGGCCGCGCGCCGACGCGCCTGGAGCTCGCGGACATGATGAAGATGACCACAGCCGAGCTGCGCGAGAAGGAATACGAGATCCGGCGCTCGGACCTCACGTCGCTCTCCTCGCTCACCGTCACGGACGGCGAGTCCGAGATCGAGCTCATCGACACGATCGCGGCGGACGACCCGCATTGCGACCCGGAGCACCGGGCCACACGCGAGGAGGCGAGGGCGAAGTTCCGCCGCGCCTTCGAGCGCCTCTCGCCACGCGAGCGCGAGGTGGCGGTGCTGCTCTACGTCCGCAACCTCACGCTCCGCGAGATCGGCGAGGTGCTCGAGGTCTCGGAGAGCCGCGTCTCGCAGATCCACTCCCAGCTGAAGCGGCGCATCCGCGAGCGCCTCGCTCGCGACACCGCGCTGTTCGGCGAGGTCGCGTAGCCGCGCCGGCTAGCTCAACGCCTCGATCAGCCAGCGCCCGCCCTGGCGGCGCAGCTCGAGGGTGTCCGTCACGCGCTCCTGGCCCTCAGCCTCGGTGGCCACCTTCACGCTCGCGCGGTCGCCCTTCAGCTCGATCCCCCGGATCTGGATGATCGGCCGCCGCACCTCCTCCCCCGCGGAGGCGAGCTGTCCGGCGCATTCGGGGCCGCCGGAGCGGGCGCGGGCGCCCGTTGTGAAGAGCTTGTCGCAGATCGTGGCGTAGTCCCGGTCGGCGATCGCGCGCCCGAGCGCGTCGACCGTGGCGGCTATCTCCTTCGGCACTCCGGCCACCGGCTTGGGCTCCTCGTCGCCCCCCAGCGAGCAGCCCATGGGGGCGAGGATCGCGACGACGGCCATAATGGAGACATGGAGGGATCGGCGCAGGAGTCGCTGGGCACCCAGTCGAGCTGGCTGCGGTGCTACCGCTGCTGGTCGCAGAACCTGGAGGTCCAGCTTCACTACGAGGGCATATTGAAGGTCGACGCCGACACAGGCGAGGCGGTCGACCCCGTGGAGGAGGTGCAGGAGGCCGTCGTCCAGTGCCTGGACTGCCTGCACGACCAGCCGCACCTGTCGCTGACCTTCTACGACGAGGACGGCCGCCGCATCTCGCGGATCGAGCCGGTGGAGGATCGCTGGGAGCGGATGGTCACCGGCACCCCGTGGGTCGCGTCGTGCACGGTCACGGTCGACGCCGACCAGGTCGAGTCCTGCTCGGGGCCGGAGGCGGCCGAGTCGTTGGCCTTCGCGGCCTTCGGCGACCACGGCACGCGCGAGTTCTTCACCCACGTGCGCTTCCACAAGCACGAGGACGACCGCATCGTGATCCACATGCTCGTGGAGCTCTACGCGCGCTCGTCCGACGAGGCCACCGACGTGATGACCGACGCCGCCCGCGGCGAGCTCACGATCACCTCACTGGCCGAGGAGTCGCGCCCGCCGGCGTCGAGCCCCGGCGAGGCGCACTAAGCGCCCTCGGTCGGCGCCGGGTCCGCGCCGAGGCCGATAACGCCCCGGGCGGCCAGCTCCGCGATCTCGTCCGGCGAGCGGCCGAGCTCGGCGAGCACCTCCGCTGTGTGCTCGCCCAGGAGCGGAGGCGGCGTCGGGTCGGGGCGGCTCGCGCCCCAGATCGGCGAGGCCACGATGTCGAGCGAGCCCGCAGTCGGGTGCTCGACCGTGACGGTGGCGGGCCGGCCGGCGTCCGCGGCCGCCGCCAGCGCGTCGGGCACGGAGCGCACCTTCCCGGCGGGCACGCCGGCGGCGTCGAGCGCCGCCAGCCAGTCCTCCGCCGAGCGCTCGCGAAACCGCTCCTGAAGCAGCGGGACGAGCTCGCCTCGGTGCTCGACACGGGCGGCGTTGGTGGCGAAGCGCTCGTCCGAGGCGAGCGGTTCGAGCTCCATGACGGAGCAGAGCGCACGG
>Ga0126312_10002861_pt1 | contig 11607 bp, 8 predicted proteins | sample Plot104A_FD_92537 | JGI IMG/M metagenome (GOLD analysis project Ga0126312, IMG submission 92537) | Serpentine soil microbial communities from UC McLaughlin Reserve, CA, USA - Plot104A | ecosystem: Environmental > Terrestrial > Soil > Grasslands | place: USA: UC McLaughlin Reserve, Lake County... | reverse complement strand
GGCGTCAGCCGGGCGGCTCTGGCGCTCGGGACGCCGCAGCCGCCGGCCCTGGGGGGCGCGCAGCAGGTACAGGCCGATCGAGGTCAGCACCAGCCCGAGGAGCACCCCGACGACGGGCACGATGGTGCCGAGCAGCCGCAGCCGGCTGGCCCCCGAGGAGGCGTCCTCGGCGTTGGCCTTGACGGTGGCGTCGTCGTAGGTGAGGACCGCGTCCAGCAGGGTCAGGACCGGCTCGCCGGCCGGGGTCTCCAGGACCTGGGTGACGTCCTGCTGGGCCTTGACGATGATCCCGGTGGCCGGCTCCACCCACAGCGTCTTGTGGTTGGAGTAGACGACGTCGGTGGTGACGCTGTCGGCGTCCGGGTCGCCGGCCAGCGAGCCCGGGACCTCCTGGGTGCGCAGGGTCCGCGGTTCGATCCGCTGCTCGAACCGGTAGACCTTGACGCCCTCGACGACCTCCTCGCCGGTGTACTGGGCCGGCGAGGCGGCGTTGGCCGGGCCGTCCCAGAACTGGTAGCTCTGCTTCTTGGTATCGAAGGGGAACTTGAGGGTGAGGCCCTGGTGGGCCGGGTTCTCGCCGCAGCACCTGACCGACTGGCCGGTCACCCGGTCCAGCGCGATGCGCTCCTGGGTGGCGGTGATGACGCCGTTGTCGGCCACGGCGATGGTGCTGTTGAAGGAGTCCCAGACGGCCACCTCGTCGCTGCCCGCCTTGACGTCGCCCCTGACCGTTCGGATGTTGCGGAGCTCGGCCCCGCTGACCTCGGTCAGCTTGGCGGGGCTGCGGTTGAAGTAGGTCCCGGTGCCGGTGGCCACCGGCTGGGAGTACTGGTCGAGCGGGGCCTTCTTCAGGCGCGGGTAGGCGTACACGCGCTCCACGGCCCCGAAGAAGATCAGGAACAGGCCCAGGAACACCAGCGCGTACCCGACCCGACGACCCACCGTGGCCTCCCGTCAGCCGGCAAATCGGACCTTACCGGCTTCGAACACTACACAAAGCAAATGCGAAAACCTAGACTTCCGAGCCTGTAACTTACCGCGCGGTAGCCACAGCGAAGTGGGGAGATGGACCTCGAGGCGTTCCAGGCGGGCCTGGCCGGGCTGTTCGGCGGCGACCTGCGCGCCGACCACCCGGTCGACCGGCGGTTCGCCGCCGTCCTGGCCGACGTCCCCGGCATGGCCACCGAGAACAAGCTGGCCCTGCTCAACCTGGCCGCCGCCCACCTGGAGCCGGGGGAGGCGTACCTGGAGGTCGGCTCCTTCAAGGGCCTGTCGCTGATCGGGGCCATGCTGGGCAACGCCGGCCGACGGTTCTATGCGATCGAGAATTTCCTGGAGTTCAACCCGGACCGCCGGGCCAGGGCCGAGCTGGAGGGCAACCTGGCCCGCTGGGTCCTGCCGGACCGGGCCCGGCTGCTGGAGGGCGACTGCTTCGACCTGCTGCGGCGCGGGGCGGCGCTGGGGGAGCCGGTCGGAGTCTACTTCTATGACGGCGCCCACGGCCGGCTCCCCCACTACCTGGCCCTCGGGGTGGCCGAGCCCTGGCTGGCCGACCGGGCCCTGGTGGTGATCGACGACGCCTCCTGGCCGATCGTGGCCCGGGCCACCGACCGCTACGTGGCCGCCCATCCCGGCTACCGGCTGCTGTTCGACCTGGCGGCCGAGCACGAGGAGGACCCGCGGTGGTGGAACGGGGTCCGCGTGTACGCCTTCGAGCGGCCCCAGGCCGAGGCGCGGGCCGGGGGCCGGCGGGGGGTCGGCGGCCGCCGGGGGCTGGACACCGCCTGGCGGCTGCTCGCCTACGACCTGGTGTACCGGCCGGCGATGCGGGCCGCCTGGAGGACGCTTCCGCGCCATCCCGGGCTGTGCGCGGCCGTCCTGAAGGTCGTGCCCCTGGCCTCAAGACGGGTCTCGGTGGGCGATGGCGGCCGGTGACCCCGAGTTCCTGCTCCAGGGTGCGTCGGTCCCTCGGCGGGCCTCGCTGCCGCGGGCCTTCCTGGTCGTCGCCCCGGCCATGGCCGCCGCCAACGCCCTGAACTACGCCTTCAACCTGGTCATGTCCCGGCTGCTGGGCCCGGCCGACTACGGCGCCCTGGGGGCGCTGCTGGCCCTGGTGCTGGTCGGCACCGTGCCCGGGGTCGCCCTCCAGGCGGTCGTGGCCAGGCATACCACCCTGGCCGGCGAGGCGGTGGGCCGGCTCTGGTCGAGGGTGCTGGCGGCCGTGGTCGCCGTCGGGGCCGTCCTTGGGCTGCTGACCATGTTGGCGAGCCCGGCCGTGGCGGCGTTCCTGCACCTCCCGTCCCTGGGTCCCTGCCTGTGGCTGGCCGCCGCCCTTCTGCCCCTGCCGCTGCTCTCGGCCGTGCAGGGGATGCTCCAGGGCCGCGAGTGGTTCGGGGCCCTGGCCGCGGTGCTGCTGGTCGCGGCGGCCGGGCGGCTGGCCGTGGGGGTCGGCCTGGTCGAAGGTGGGCTCGGGGTCTCCGGCGCCCTCGCGGCCACGGCCATCGGGTCGGCCGTGGCCGTCCTGGTGGCCGTGCCCCGGCTGCGGGCCCAGGGCGGCTGGGAGCGACCCCGCGCCGTCGGCTGGAGGTGGCTCGGCACGGGGGCGTTGGCGGCGGCGTTCGGCGGCGAGGTCGCGGCCGCGGCCGCCGGGGTGCTGGGGCTGCTGCTGCTGGCCAACGTCGACGTGCTGCTGGCCCGCCATTTCCTGTCCGCCGAGGCCTCGGGGCTGTACGCGGCCGGGGCGGTGCTGACCAAGATCGCCTTCTGGGCGCCCCAGTTCGTGGTCACCCTGGTGTTCCCGCGCCTGGTGACGGCGGCGGACCGGCGTCGGCTGCTGGGGCGTTCGGCCGCGGTGGTGGCCGCCGTCGGGGCGCCCCTGGTCGTCGCGGCGGCCCTCGCCCCCGGGCTGGCTGCCCGGCTATCGTTCGGCGAGGCCTACCTGGACGTCGGCCCGACCCTGCCCCTGTTCGCCGCCCTCGGCACCGGCCTGGCCCTGGTCCAGCTGGTGCTGTTCACCGGGATGGCCACCGCCGACCGGGGCATGTACCGGCTGCCGCTGGCCGCGGTCGCCGCCGAGGCCGCGCTGGTCGCGCTGTTCCTGCACGGCTCGGTGGCCGAGATCGTCGGCGCCTCCCTGGCCGTGGTGGCCGTCCTGCTGACCACCGGGTTCGCCCTCGCCCTCCGCTCCCCGACCGGGAGCCCGGCCCGGTGAGCCGGAGGGAGCCCAAGAGCCACGGGCAGGTGCGGCGGTGAGCCGGGACCTGTCCCCGGTCCGGCCGGCGGCGCCGGCGCCGGTGGCCGCCCGACCGGTCTGGCGGCGGCGCGACCTGGCCGAGCCGGCCGCCTACGGGGTGCTGGGGCTGTGCGTGCTGGCCGTGCTGGTGCTGACCGACCGGGGGTGGTTCGCCCCCGACACCCGGCCGGAGCTGTACCTGGCCCCGTGGCGGGCGCTGACCCGGTCGCTGGCCGCCTGGCGGCCCGACCCGTATCTGGGGCAGCCGAACTTCGACGCCGGGACCGCCCCGGCGGCCGCGGTGCTGGCCGTGATCCGGGGCCTGGGGGTTGACGCCTGGCTGGCCGTGCGGCTGTGGCGGGCGCTGCTGCTCGGGGTGGCCGGCTGGGGGGCGGCCAGGCTGCTGCGGACGGTCGCGCCCGATGCGGGCGCCGCCGGGCGGGTCGCGGCCGCGACCGTGTACGTGGCCAACCCCTATGTGGTCGTGGCCGGCGCCACCAGTCCCGTCCTCCAGCCCTACGCCCTGCTGCCGTGGCTGGTGGTCGCCCTGGCCTGGAGCGTGCGCGACCGGCGGTCCTGGCGCGGCCCGGCCGCGTTCGCGCTCGCCTTCTTCGGCTGCGGCGGCACCAACGCCGGCGTGGTGCCCGTCTTCATGCTGCTGGCCGTGCCCTGCTACCTGCTCTATGCCCGGCTGGCCGGCGGGGTCCCGTGGCGGGCGATGGTCGCGCCGGTGCTGCGCTGCCTCGGCCTGGCCCTGGCGGTGTCGCTGTACTGGCTGGTCCCGGCCGTCCTGGCCAGCGGCAGCGGGCAGGCCATCGCCGAGAGCACCGAGAAGCCGGGCGACGTCGCCGCCGCCTCCTCCTACGCCGAGACCCTGCGCCTGCTCGGCCTGTGGACGCTGTACGGCCGCGAGGGCGAGCGGCTGTTCCTGCCCGGGCTGGCCGGCTACCTGACCGACCCGCTGGTCCTGCTGGCCTCCTTCACCCTGCCGGTGGCGGCGGCCGCCGGCGCCCTGGTCTCGCGGGCCCGGGCCAGGGCGCTCGGGGTGCTGCTGCTGGCGGTGGCCGTGCCGGTGATGGTCGGGCTGTTCCCCACCACCGCCCCGACCCCGTTCGCCCGCCTGCTGGAGGCCGCCTTCGGGCGCCTGCCGGGCGCGATCGCCTTCCGCACCACCAACAAGGCCGGCGCCCTGGCCGCCCTGGGGATCACCGTGCTGGTGGCCGCCGGGGTGGCCGAGCTGTGGCGGCGCCGCAACGGCCCGGCGCGGCCGGCCAGTCTGGCGGCGGCCCTGGCCGTGCTGGCCGTGGCCGTCCTGCCCGCCTGGACCGGCGGCCTGCACCTGGAGCGCTACCGGGTGCCCGGCTACTGGGAGCAGGCGGCCGCCGACCTCAACCGCGGGGCCGGCCCGGCGGCCGGCCGGGTCCTGTTCCTTCCCGGCCAGGTTCAGGCCGACTACCGCTGGGGCTGGCAGGGGCCCGACGACCTCAACGCCTCGCTGCTGGCGCGGCCCTCGGTGGTCCGGGCCACCGTCCCCAACGGCTCCCCGGAGCAGGCCAACTTCCTGGCCGCGCTCGACGTGCCCCTGGCCGGCGACCAGCCGGACGCCCGGACGCTGCCGACGATGGCCCGCTACCTGGGCGTCGACGAGGTGCTGGCCCGCAACGACGTGGTCGGCGAGACCACCGGCGGGGGCCCGCCGGCCGCGCTGGCGGCCGCCCTCGCCGCCCAGCCGGGCCTGCGGCTGGCCGGCTCCTACGGCCGGCCGGGCGAGCAGGTGGCCGCCCGGCCCGGCGACCCGGCCCTGCCGCCCCTCCAGCGATACGCCCTGGCCGACCCGCGGCCGGTGGTCCGGGCCGAGCCGGCCGCCGGCGCCCTGCTGGTGGACGGGGACAGCTTCGCCCTGCCGGCCCTGGCCCGCCTGGGCCTGCTGGCCGGGCAGCCCGCGTTCCGGCTGCTGGGGTCGCTGACCCCGGGCGACACCGCCCTGGCCCTGGACGACGGAGCCCGGGTGGTGCTGACCGACAGCAACCGGCGGCGCACCTGGGCGACCCGCCGGACCGGGGCCAGCTACTCGCCGACCCTGCCCGCCGACCGCCCGATCGACCCGTCCAGTCCTGCCCTCAGCCTGTTCGGCGGCCCGTCCGCCCAGACCGTGGCCGCCCTGTCCGGCGCCGCCTCGGTCGAGGCCACCAGCTCGGGCAGCGTCTTCGGGCCGGTCCCCTACGGCAAGCCGACCTTCGCCTTCGACGGCGACCCGCGGACGGCCTGGGTCACCGGCGACTTCGGCGCCTGGGTCGGCCAGTCGGTCACGCTGCGCCTGGCCCGGCCGCTGACCGTGTCCAAGCTGGTGCTGCGCCCCCTGCTGGGCGGCCCGGTCCAGGTGGCGGCGGTCCGCATCCACCTGGACGGACGGACCGTCCCGGCGGCCGTGCCGGCCCGGCCCAGGGTCGAGGTCGCCCTGCCGCCCACCACCACCGGGTCGGTGACGGTGGAGATCACGGGCGTCCGGGGCGGCCCCGGCCTCAACCCGGTCGGGTTCTGGGAGATCGAGGTGCCCGGGGTCCGGGTCGCCGAGACCGCCGTGCTCCCCCGGAGGTTCCGCCAGCTGGGCGAGGGGCTGGACGCGGCCGGGCGGGAGCGGCTGGCCGCGGCCCCGCTCGACGTCGTGCTGGCCAGGGCGGCCGGCCCGACCCGGGGGCTGGACGACGACGAGGAGCGGGTGCTCGACCGGCGCTTCTGGCTGCCCGGGGCCCGGGCCTTCGACCTGTCCGGGCTGGCCGCCCCCGGCCCCGACCTGGCCGAGCCGGAGCTGGACCGGCTGCTGGGGGCGTCCCCGGAGGTCACCGCCCGGTCGTCGTCGCGGGCCTTCGACGGGGTCGGGGTGCGCGCCTCCCAGGCCTTCGACGGCAACCGGGACACCGCCTGGATCCCGGCCGGGCGCGGCCCCGGCGAGTGGCTCGAGGCGTCGTTCCCGGCCCGCCGGCTCGACCATGTGGTCGTCCGCCAGGACGTGCCCAGGGGCCTCAAGGGCGTGGACGCGGCCACCGCGGCCGAGCTGTCGCTGGACGGCGGCCCGCCGGTCCGGGCCCGGCTGCGCCAGGGCGCGACCCGGATCGGGTTCCCGGCGCGCACGGTGCGCCGGCTGCGGCTCACCATCACCGACGTCGTCGGCCTCGGCGGTCAGGTCAGGATCAGCGAGCTCCAGGCCGGCCGGGCCCGGGTCGACGCCGGCAACCGGCCCGGCACCCGGCTGCACGGCTGCGTGACCATGGCCGAGGTGGACGGCGTCCCGGTGCGGGCCCGGCTGCAGGGCACCCTCGACCAGCTGGCCAAGGGCGAGCCGCTGCGGTTCGAGGGCTGCGGCGGCGCACGTCGGCTGGGCCCGGGCGACCACCACCTGCGCGGCGCGCCCGGCTGGCTGGTCGACCTGCTTCGCCTGGCCTCCCCGGGGCGACGGGGACCGGGGGACCGCGGCGGTGATCCACCGGACGGCCGGGAGCCGGCGGCGACCGAGCCGTCAGGGGCGACCGATGTGCCGGCCGCGCCGCGGGTCACGGTGACCTCCTCGGGCGCGGCCCGGACCGAGCTGGCCGCCGAGCCGGCGGCCGCCCCCTACTACCTGGTCGCCGGCCAGGGCTACGACCGCCGCTGGCGGGCCACCATGGACGGGCAGCCGCTGGGCCCGCCCGAGCTGCTCGACGGCTGGTCGATCGGCTGGCGCATCTCCGACCTCGGGCCGCACCGGTTCGCGGTCGAGTTCGGCCCCCAGCGTCAGGCCACCGCGTCCCTCCTGGCCACCCTGGCCGCCCTGGCCGTGGTCGCGGCCCTGCTGGCCCGGGGCCGGTGGTGGCGATGAGCGGGCCCTGGCCGGGCCGGCTGGCGCTGGTGGCGCTGCTGTGGCTGCTCGGCGGGCGGGCCGGGCTGCTGGCCGGGCTGGCCCTGGTCGTCTACGACGCCGTCCGCTCGCCGTCCCCGCGCGAGCTCCTCGTCGGGTCGGTGGTACTGCTGGCCGCGGTCCCGCTGGCCGTGCTGGTCCGGGGCCTGCCAACCAGGGCGACCCTGGGGCCGGACGTGGCCGCCGGCAACCTGGTCGCCCACGTGCTCGCCGGGCTGGGTCTGGCCCTGCTGGTGCTGGGGGTGCTCCGCGACGTCCGCGTCGGCCGCCCGGCCGCCCCCGACCCCGCCGGGGAGCGGGCCCTGGTCCTGCGCCGCCCCGACCCGCCCAACGGGGACCGGACCCCGTGACCCCGGGGACGGGCGCCGTGACCGGGGGGCGGCCCCTGGTGTCGGTGGTGGTGCCGACCCGGGACGCGGCCCGCACCGTGGCCCGCTGCCTGGCCTCGGTCCGGGCCCAGACCTGGCCGGCGCTGGAGCTGCTGGTGGTGGACAACTGGAGCCGCGACGGCACCTGGGAGGTGGCCGCGCGCCTGGCCGACGTCGCCCTCCGCGCCGGCCCGGAGCGAAGCGCCCAGCGCAACCTCGGGATCGAGCGGGCGGCGGGCGAGTGGGTCCTGTGGGTCGACGCCGACATGGTGCTGGCCAGCGACGCGGTGGAGCGGTCCCTGGCCGCCGCCCGGGCGGCCGGCGCCGAGGCTGTCTTCCTGCCCGAGGCCAGCACGGGCAGCGGCTTCTGGGCCCGCTGCCGGGCCCTGGAGCGGCGCTGCTACGCCGGCGAGCCCCGGATCGAGGCCCCGCGCCTGGTCCGGGCCGACGTCCTCGGCCGGGTGGGACGGTTCGAGGCGGCCAACACCGGGACCGAGGACGCGGCCCTGCGCAACCGGCTGCTGGCCGGCGGGGCCCGGCTGGCCTGGGCGGACACCGTGGTCATGCACGACGAGGGCCACCTTCGCCTGGGGACGGTCCTGCGCAAGCGCTTCTACTACGGCCGCAGCCTGCCCGCCTACCGCCGGGCCCATCCCGGGGCGGCCGCCGCCCAGGCCCGGGCCACCCTTGCCGCCTGGTGGCGCCACCGCCGCCTGCTCGCCGCCGACCCGGCACACGCGGCCGGCCTGCTGGTCCTGCGGGCCTGTGAGGCGGCCGCCTGGGCGGGCGGAGCCGTGGCCGGCCCCCGCCGCTGAGGACCGGCGGCTACTCGCCGGCCGCCTCCCGGAACGCCGCGGCCATGCCGGCGCTCTGGCGGTGGAGCTCGTGGTGCTCCAGGACGGTGCGGCGGTTCTCCTCCCCGACCCGGGCCCGGCGGGGCGGGTCGCCCAGGACCCCGACCAGGGCCTCGGCCAGCGCCTCGGCGTCGTCGGCCACGCGCAGGTTCGGCGGGCGCACGGCCTCGTGGTTGGACCCGCATGCGGTGGTGACGACCGGCAGCCCGCTGGCCATGGCCTCCAGGTAGGCCAGGCCGAACTGCTCGTTCCAGACCCGGGTGGGCCGGGGGGCGGTCACGAACACGGCCGCCTCCCTGAGCACCTCGGCCACCCGCCCGCGGTCGCCGGCCCCCAGGTAGGCGACGCCGCCCTCCCTGGCCGCCTCCCGGCGGACCAGTCCCTCCAGCGGCCCCCGGCCCAGGACCAGGAGCCTGGCCTCGGGCAGGTCGCGGCGGACCAGCCGGAAGGCGTCCAGCACCCGGTCGACGCCCTTGTTGGCGGCCAGCGGCGACACGAAGGCGGCCACCGGCTCGGCCACCGGGACCGCCGGCGGTGAGAACAGCCGGGTGTCGACCCCGGGGTGGACGACCCGGCAGCGCTCGGCGGGCAGGCCGAGGGCCAGGCAGTGGTCGCGGGCCGCCTCCACGAGGCACAGGTACAGCTCGGCCGAGCGGGCCCGGCGCAGCGCCTGGCGGTACGGCGGCAGCCGGTACAGCGGCGTCCGCGGGTCGTTGGCCCAGACCAGCACCGCCTGGCGCTGCCGGCGCCGCCGAGCAAGGGCGCTGGCCTGCCCGGTGACCAGCGAGCACAGCTCCAGCGAGGCGACCCACCCGTCCCCGTCGGGCACGCTGTCCAGGCCCCGGAGCCAGGCCAGCGCCCCCGCCTCCACGAACCGGTCGGTCGGCCGGCGGTAGGCACGGCGGACGAACTCGACCGCCTCCGGCGGCCGCGGGTCGCCCACCGCCGTCACCCGCGCCTCCGGCATCAGCGACAGCCAGTGCAGCTCCCGCCAGGGCCGCTGCCCGGGCAGCATCAGCCACTGGATGTCGAGGGCTCCCATGCCGCCGCTCCCTTTCTCGGCCGTGCGGGTGCTCCGTACCTTACGATGCAACCGGCGACCGACTCCGGCACGGAGACGAGCACATGAACGGCCACGTCCAGGACGAGCTGACCGCGCTGCTGGGCGGCGACCTCTCGCCCTCGGCGGCGGCGGTCGTGCGCGCCCACCTGGCCGTCTGCGACCGCTGCCGCCTGGACCTGGCCATGGTCGCGGCCGCCACCGGCGAGCTGCGCGCCATCGCCCGGCTGCCGTTCGCCGACCCGGCCGAGCTGCCGCCGCTGGTCCTGGAGCCGCCGGCCGTCGCCGACGAGGAGCGGGCGCCCGAGGTCGCCGGCCCCCCGTTGGAGCTGCCGGCCGGGGCCGGCCACCGGGTCGGGCCGGCCGCGGTCGTGCTCGCCACCACCGACGACGGGCTCGACCCCGCCTACCAGGCCACCCGCCAGGCCGCGTTCGCCGTCGCCGCCCGGGAGGGCGCCCGGCTGGTGCTGTTCGACCGCTCCCCCGAGCTGTACCTGGTCGACCCGTACGAGCCGGCCCTCGGGAACGGCGGCCGGCCCAGGAGCTCGCTGCTCAACCAGCGGACGGCCAGCCGCCAGGGCCGGCCGTACCTGGCCGAGCAGCTCGGGGAGGCCGGCCGGCTCGGCCTGGACGGCGCCGCCTGGGTGGCCCGCGGCCACGGCCCCGACGCCCTGGCCGCCGCCTGCCGGGTCCTGGAGGCCGAACGGGTCGTGCTCCCGGCCGCCCTGGCCACCCCGCCCCTGATCGACCGGGTCCGCGGCCACACCCTGGCCGCCTTCCGCCGCCGGGTCCCGGCCCGCATCACCCTGGCCGACCTCGACGGCACCGTGGCCGAGGTCGACTGAGGGCGTGGAGCTCCGCGAGGTCGTCCGGCGCCGGCGCATGGTCCGCCGCTTCGACCCACGCCCCCTCCCGGCCGGGGTGCTGGACCGGATCCTGCACAGCGCCACCAGGGCCCCGTCGGCCGGGTTCAGCCAGGGCCTCGACCTGCTGGTCCTGGAGGGCCCGGAGGCGGTCCGCGGGTTCTGGGCGGCGACCACCGACCCGCGCTTCGGCACGCCCTACAGCACCGCCGAGCCGCCGGCGATCGTGCTCGTCCTCTCCGACAAGCAGGCCTACCTGGACCGCTACGCCGCCCCGGACAAGGCCGGGCTGGGCATGGACGTCGAGGCGGGCTGGCCGGCCCCCTACTGGGACATGGACGCGGCCATGGCGGTCATGCTCATGCTGCTCACCGCCGTCGACGAGGGCGTCGGGGCCTGGTGGTTCGGGGTGTTCCACGGCGCCGAGGCGCTGCTGCGGGACCTCGGCGTCCCCGAGGGCCGGCGGCTGGTCGGGGCCGTCGCCCTCGGCCACCCGGCGGCCGACGACCGCCCGAGCGGCTCGGCCCGCACGCGCGCCCGCCGACCGCCGGACCAGGTCGTCCACCGCGGCCGCTGGTAGCCGGCCCCGAAGGGCGGATACTTGTCGCATGCCGCCCTCCGATGACCCCGTCGACCACCCGGCCCCGTCCCCGCGGCCACTGCCGGTGCAGCGGGAGTTGTTCGACATCCCCGACGACGTCGCCTACTTCAACTGCGCCAGCCTGGCCCCGCTGCTGAAGGCGGCCACCGAGGCCGGCGGGGCCGCGACGGCCTCGCGGGCCCGGCCGTGGCTGCTCGGCGGCGACGACTGGTTCACCGAGGCCGAGGAACGCCGGGCGTTGTTCGCCCGGCTGGCCGGCCTCGACCCCGAGGGCGTGGCCCTGGTCCCGGCGACCAGTTATGGCCTGGCCGTGGCGGCCGCCAACCTCACCGCCAGCCCCGGCCAGCGGGTGCTGGTCCTGGCCGAGGACTACCCGTCCAACTGGTACACCTGGCAGCGGTTCGCCCGCCGCACCGGGGCCGACGTGGTGGCCGTGGCGCGCCGGGACGGCCAGCCCTGGGCCGAGGCCGTGGTCGAGGCCCTGGACGAGCGGACCGTGGTGGTGGCCGTGCTGGCCACCCACTGGACCGACGGCGGCGCGGTCGACCTGGCCGCGGTCGGGGCCCGGGCCCGCGAGGCCGGGGCCGCCCTGGTGGTCGACGCCAGCCAGGCCCTTGGGGCGCTGCCCCTGGACCTGGCCACGGCCCGGCCCGACTACCTGGTCAGCGTGGGCTACAAGTGGCTGCTCGGCCCCTTCGCCCTCGGCTACCTGTACGTGGCCGAGCCCCACCGCG
>Ga0126312_10002860_pt1 | contig 11611 bp, 9 predicted proteins | sample Plot104A_FD_92537 | JGI IMG/M metagenome (GOLD analysis project Ga0126312, IMG submission 92537) | Serpentine soil microbial communities from UC McLaughlin Reserve, CA, USA - Plot104A | ecosystem: Environmental > Terrestrial > Soil > Grasslands | place: USA: UC McLaughlin Reserve, Lake County... | reverse complement strand
GTGTATGCAGGCGACCGAAGTTGCGCAGGCCTGGGAGATCATCGGTCCCGTCACACCCGGCGCCCCGATCCTGGCCGCCACCGACGGTGCGCCGTAGAAGATGTCCCGCTGCGGCACGGTCCATCCGAGCACGAGCCCGGTGAGCTCTTCGGCCGAAAAAGCCCTCTGCTCGAAGGCTGCCCGCGTCACGTCTACCGCCAGGTCCAGGCTGTTGACCTCCGAGAGGGCGCCCTGCCACCGCGCGAAGGGCGACGACCAGGCGAACCCAGCCGGGATGTACGCTTTCTCGAACCTCATCGTCCTCTTAACCTCCTCTCGTCGTCCGTCAGCACGCGGTCGAGGAGCTTGCCAGGCTGGATCTACTCGTCATCTAACGACTAGCTTTGTTTTCATGCTGCCTTTCGGGGCTAGGGTCCCCGGCTCGACGAGCTCCACGTTCGACGCGAAGATCAGTTCGTGACGTATCCTGCTGTCTATTTCTTTCTTGAGCTCGCCAAGGTCTCGTTTTTCGTCGTACTCGACCTTTATGCGCACTGGAGGCTCCACACTCGGTCCAGGACCGTCCGCCTGGATCTGGAGGTGCCCGGTGACCCGGGGCCTGAAGGAGCTGATCACGTCGGCCACCGCAGACGGGTATACGTTGACGCCGCGCACGATGAGCATGTCGTCGGCCCTGCCGAGGCAGCGGATGCGGTAGCTCGTCCGGCCGCATGAGCATGGGGCGTCGTCCACCACCTCTATAATGTCGTTCATACGGTACCGGATCAGGGGCGTGCACTCGCGGTAGATGGCCGTGTAGACGAGCTCGCTCGTAGCGCCTTTGGCGGGCTTGATGGGATCTCCGGTCGCGGGGTCTACCATCTCCGGGATGACGAAGCCGCCGCCCATGAAATGCATCCCGTCCTGCGCCTCGCATTCGCTCCAGACCACAGTGCAGATGTCCGCCGTGCCCATGCAGTCGTGGACCTTACAGCCCCAAGCGTCTTCGATTTGCCGCCGAGTGTGCGGGTTGCCTGCTCCCGGCTCCCCGCCGAGGCCCATGTTCTTCGGGCCGATCTCGTGGGGGTCGATATCGTTCTCTCGGGCGAGACCGGCAAGGTACTGTACGAAGCTGGGAGTCGAGATCACGAAGTCCAGCCCCGTCTCCTGTATCACCGAGAAGCTGCGCGTCGGCTCGGTATTGCCCCCGGGGAGCACCGCCGCTCCCAGGTGTTGCAGCCCTTCGAGGAACTGGAGTCCGGCGATCCACCACCCCAGCGAGAGCGCGACCCACGCTCGGCTATTCGGCCGGGCGCCCTGCGCCCACATGCAGCGGGCCACGAGCTCATTCCACATCTGGCGGTCGCGCACCGTCGCCCCGACGAGCGTAGGTTTACCCGTCGTCCCGCTCGAAGCGTGGATGCGCGAGACCTCCTCCCAGCCGACGCAGGCGTGCTCCCCAAGAGGCGGCGCCTCCTCTTGAGTGCGGCGGACCTCGGCTTTCACCGTGAAGGGTATGCGTTCGAGGTCGTCTGGCCCGACGCTCGAGGGGTCCAACCCGGCCTCATCGAACTTCCGGCGGTAGAAAGGAGAGTTCTCGTAGGAATAAACGAGCTGAGCCCTGAGACGCTCCTCGATTCTGGGGGCCAAGGACTCGGGGTCCGAGGTCTCCCAGTCCTCATCGAAATATTTGCGGTACTTCTCTGACATCAGCAGTCCTATCTACTATGCGGGGCCAGGTCGCCCGCCGCCCGTTCCGAATCGCAGTGTATACGGTACTTCTCTGGCACAAGGATCACCGAGCGGCGCTTCGCAGGGCGGACACGGTCTTGCGCAGGTCTCTGGCGGCCACGGCACTCGCGAGATCGGCATCGTTGGTCAGGAGGACACACCGTCCGGTGGAGGCGAGCTCCTTCGCGGCCTGTCCTGGCTGGCCGGGGGGCAAGGCGAGACCATAGTTACCAGAGGCCCGGAAATGGGCCGCGAGCCCTGGCGATGCCTCGGGATCGAAGCACACAAGGTACGGACCGCCCGAGGAGGCCACCGGCTCCCAGCCGTCGGCGGCTCCGGAGACGTGCAGGGCACCCATCCCCTGGTAGAAGGCTATGCTCTGCCACGCGGGCACCATCGCGTCGGCCAGAGCCTCCGGGTCCTCGGGGGGCTCCGGGTCTTCCACGACCCAGATGAGCCTGGCCCCGGCCTCGCATAGAAGCCGGACGGCGGAGAGCACCAGATCGGCGGCCTCCACCGCGCTCAGTTTCCCGCCGGAGAGCCGCGAGAGCCGGACCGGTCCCGTAACCCCGGCGCTGACGACCACCTGCTCCCCCAGGAGACTCACCAACCGGCGGACGGCCTCGAGCACGACGGGACCGCGCCCCGAGCCCGCGAGGTCTCCCAACGGAGGGATGGGGAGCTCGCCCTTGGGTTCCGGCGGGAAGCCCCCCGACCAGTCGAGGGGTAGGCCCATCGCCTCGGCGTCCCAGAGGGTGCCGAACTCGGCGACGGCCAAGTCCACGCTCAGCGAGCGGGAGAGGTCGCGGATCGCGTTGCTCAACTTCGTCGTGTCGCGCAAGAACTCCTCTGCCCCCAGCCCCTGCAGCTCGCCGGCCACGGCGGAGACTAGCGGAGCGAGGAGGGGACGCTGTACCGTCCCCCCCATCGCCGCCGTCTGGAGGACCCGCGCGGGTGATCCCGGCTGCACGGGCTCCCCTACATCCTTATGACCGGGGCAACCGGCTGGCCCTCCGGCCACGACCCAAAGAGCGTGAGAATCTCGTCGGCGGGCTTCTTCTCCGACCAATCGGCGTGGAAGTCGTCCCAGCTCCTGCCGCGCTCCAGACGCGCCTGGCGCTCGGCATCTCGAAGGCGCTTGGTCTCCTCGAGGTCGACCTTGCGCCCTTCGAGGTCATAGGCGACCTTGTAGACGTTGGTCGCAGTCCACTCGGAGATGAGGCCGTTCAAGAGGTCCTCAAGGATCCCTTCGGGGTCGGCTTCGAGCGGGTCGCCGTAGCCCGCGCCGCCTGCGGAGAAGCCGAAGGTCATGATGTCGCCCGCCTCATAGGGGCGGATGGAGCGGCCCATGAACTCGATCTCCCACTGTCCACCGATAGATCCCTCCTCGATGATCTTCGAGAAGTCGAGGTCTATCGAGCCAGGATCGTTACGGAGTTTCTCCATAAGACCCGGAGCGCGGACGCCGATACCGGGGCAGGTCGCCGGAGCGTAGCCGCCGAAGAGGGGCTGCGGAGTCTGGAGCTTGGAGTTGTCCGCGATGCACATCAGCAAGACCATCGGGACCTGATGGGCGACCCACATCTGAACCGTGCCAGCTCCTCCCCGGCACTTGCCGGCCCCAGCGCTGTCCTTCCAGTGCTGGCTGAGAGGGACCAGCAGCGGGAACTCGTTCTCCATCAGCTCCACGTTGGGGGCGCGCCCGAAGGGGCACCACGGGAAGCCGAAGGCGTTGATGCCCTTCATCGTCGGACGCCCACCCATTCCCTCGCTGTTGATCTGGTAAGCGATCATGTCCGCGAACGGCAGGCCCCATTGGGATTGCCCGGCGATGACGTGCGCGTTCCCGGCGTTCGACGCCGAGGCCGCGACGCGGTCCCACTCGGTGCTCGCGAACATCATCTTCGCGAACGTGTTGGCGCACGCGCTCATCACCCCCGTGCAAATCATCACCGCGCACGAGGTTGCCGCCCGGTCGTCGGGGTTGAGGACCGTGCCCTTGGGGATCTCGAACGTGAACGGCTGGAACGTCGCGCTGCTTATGGGCAGATCATAGAAGACGTAGGAGTAGACGTAGTTGGCGACGTGTCCGACCACAGCCTGGACGTGAGCATGGTAGGAGGAGTGGTTCTCCGGCGAGGTGCCGGAGAAGTCGAAGGTGATCTCATCCCCCCGCTTGATGAGCGCCAGGTTCGCGTTCCTGATGAGCCCGTAAGACTCGCCCGCCGCGTCCGAGAAGGTCGTGCAGCGGTACGTCCCGTCGAGCCAGGAGGAGATGCGCTTCCTCGCCCCCTCCTCGGCGACCTGGAGCATCCGGCGCATCAGGCCTGTCACGAACTGCTTGCCCTCCCGCTCGCACAGCTCGATGACGCGGGTGCGGACGCGGTCGGCGGCGGTGGCGCGGGCTTTGGCGTCCGTGACGATCATCTGCGGGGCGCGGATGCCGAACGCAGTCAAGATCTCTTGCCAGTCGTTGCGGATCTCGTGATTCTCCCCGATCTTGGAGGGCGGGAGGTTCATCCCCTCCTCGAAGCGCGAGGTCGCCGAGACCGGCATCCCTCCCGGCTCAGTGGCCCCAGTCTCCGTCGTGTGGTTGGCCGCTCCGGCCCAGGCGACCAGCTCTCCCTCGTAGAAGATCGGGACGACGATCACCTGGTCGGGGTTGTGGATGCCGCCGTAGAGGGCGTCGTTGGCGGCCCAGATATCGCCGTCCTTGATGCCCGGGTTCTCCGAGTAGTACTTCAGTATGTACTTGATGATGATCGGTTGGATGATCGCGTGCAGGTAAGTCCCCGCCGCCGCGTTCACCAGGTCGCCCTTCGCTGAGAAGATGGCGCACATAACGTCGCCGGCAATGCCCATGCTGGACCTCGACGACCGCTGGAAGACCTCCAGGGCCTCGTCCAGTATGTCGTTGGTGCGCTGGAAGCCTATCTCGTAGTCGCCCGGCTGGAGCGACTCGAGGGCCTTCAGTTCGTCATCGGTAGCTTCGGCCAGCTTTATCGCGGCCAGCTTCTCTTCCGCCGATGGTATCGGCATGCCCTACCTCCCTTACTCCTTCGCCTCGAGGATACTGATGGCGTACTCGTTCATCCGGAGTTGTTTTGTGGGCGGCACCACCACCGTGGTGTACTCGGACTCCAAGAGGGCCGGTCCCGTCACCACGTTGCCCGGCTCGAGCTCGTCGAGGTCGTAGACGTCCGTCTCGACCATGCCGTCCTGCGACTCCGGCCAATACGCCTCGCGGTTACCCTTGCGGGCCGCGCTCGGGTCCTCACCCCGCAACTCGTATTTCTCAAGCCGCAACTCCTGCCCCGGCACCGCTACCCGCAGCACGAACGTGTCTATGTAGACGCCTCCGGGGACGTTGACAGCCAGCGGGGAAAACGCCTCGCTGAACTCCTGCTCGAACTGCTTGTAGAAGCGCCAGACATCCTCTTCGCTGTTTATGAACAGGTCCGGGGCGGAGGCCCTCTTCGAGTGGATCTGGCCGCCGTAGAGCATGTCGAGCTCCAAGCTATAGACGGCCTTCTCCAGTGGCAAACCCTCGGCCTCCAACTCCTGCTTGGCCCCCTCCATCATCTCCTTGACGACGTTGTTGAACAACTCGTAGTCCGTCGTCGCTTGCTGGGTTACCGGCTCGATGAAGGTCATGCGCTGGGAGCGCTCGTAAAGGTGCATGACGTCCATCACCGACGAGCCGTAGGCGGAGAACACGGGCGAGAACGGGAAGATCGCCGCCCGTGGGATCTCGTCCATGTAGCCGGCAACGTGGGTCGGTCCGCCGCCGCCGAACGCGAACAAGAGGAAGTCTGAAGGCCGGTAGCCGCGAAGGACGACCTCCTTGCGGATGGCGGAGGCCATCTTCTCGTCCACGATGCGCCGGATCAGGGCCGCGGCCTCCACCGTGCTCACCCCGAGCGGTTCAGCGATCTTGGCCCGTATCGCCCTCTCGGCGGCGTCCTTGTTCAGCTTCATCTTGCCGCCGAAGTAGTTGTCCGGGTTGATGTAGCCGAGCACGAGGTCGGCATCGGTGGTGGTCGGTTCGGTGCCGCCCATGTTGTAGGAGACCGGCCCCGGGTAGGAGCCCGCGCTCTGCGGCCCGACCTCGAGCCTGCCTCCGAGGCTACGGTTGATCCAGGCGATGGAGCCCCCGCCCGCTCCTATGGAGACGGACTGGAGCATGGTGGTGGCGACCATCCAGGTGTCCACGATCGGGTTGAACTCGTAGTTGCGGACCGAGTCGTGCATGACCAGCCCGAGGTCGAAGCTTGTGCCGCCCACGTCGGAACAGACCACGTTCCCGACCCCTATGTGGTGGGCTATGTCCCGCGCCCCGATCAGGCCCGCGACCGGCCCACCGTTGTAGGTGCGGCTGGCGGTGGTCTTGAACACGTCGGCGCAACCGCCAGTATTGTGGACCATGAAGAACGGCCCCGCGTAGCCCCGGTCACGCAGCGCGTCCCAGGTGCTCGAGAGTTCTATCTGCATCAGGCGCTGGAGGTATGCGTCGAGGATCGCCGTCATCGCACGCTCGTACTCCCCGAGCTTGCTCACGACCTGGTGCGACAAGATGACCGGGAGGTAGCCTACGTGGTACTCGCGGTACTCTTCGCGGATGATCTCCTTTACCCTGCGCTCGTGCTCGGGGTTGATGTACGACCAGAGGAGCGAGACGACGAACGCCCGCGCCCCGTTGTCCACGAGCTGGCGCACCTTCCGGCGCACGTCCTCCTCGTCGAGCGGGCGCAGAACCGTTCCTGTCCCGTCTATGCGCTCCTTGACGCCGACGATCATCTCGCGGGGGACGAGCGGCTCAGGCTTGGACATATGGGGCAGGGCACGGCGCTCGTCGAGGCGGGTGCCGTCGATCCATTGGGCTCCCTTGCCGATCAGGACGGCGTCCTCGTGGCCCTCAGTTGTGATCAGACCGATGCGCGGGCCCTTGCGCTCGATCAGGCGGTTCATCGCCACCGTCGTCGAGTAGCGGACCATCTCCATCCGCGGCATCAGGTCCTCGACGGTGGTATCGAAGGCCTGAGCGCCCGCCTCGATTACCTGCATGAAGCAGACGGAGAGGTCGTAAGGGGTGGTCGGAACCTTCCGGTATATCGTCTCCCCATCCAAAACCATCACCATGTCAGTGAAGGTCCCACCCACGTCGATGTCTATGGTGTTGCGGACGGCCTCTGGGGCCTCCAGGATCTCGTCGTGGTGGCTATCTGTTGTAGACAAGGCGGTTCTCCTTGATGCTCAACTCGCCGTCGGCGATTCGCTGCTGAAGGCGGTCTATGTCAATCTCGATGTCGTGCGTGATCGGGTGTCCCGGCGGCAGGTATTCCGTCTCGATCTGGGTACCGCATCCGGGGCAGTAGAACTCGACAATACGCACCCACTCGGGATCCGGGGCGAAGGTGTACTCGCCCTCGATTATGGGCCGGTGGATCTCGCGCGGGTCGCGCTCGTGGATGAGGCAACCTTCCTTGTAGTTGCCGCGAGCCGAGCCGAAACCATTCCCACACACATGGCAGTACCAGCTCTCGTCTTCGAGGTCGAGATCGAGGTACTCCGTTACGCGAAGCCGTTCCATCAAGTGAAACTCCTTTCCCTTTGCTCGTCCCATTTGGCGAGCGCGCAACCGTCGGCGGGCGCGAGCATCTGGCCCGTCATGCACGTCGAGGCCGCAGAGGCGAGGAAGACTCCGCGCCGCGGATCTCCTTTGCCTCCGCCATCCGCTTCATGGGCGCGAACTCGGTGGCTGCCGAGCCTGCGCACACACTCTGGCACCTCATCGCACGCGCCCTCTCTGACGTCGGAGCACACCACGTCGGCGCCCGTCTCGGTCATCGCCCCGGAGAGCTCGATGCCGAGCTCGCTAGCGGCCTCCGTCACGGCGGCCACCGTGCCGTCAAGATTGAGGGGTTGGGGTAACGGCATCTACTCCTCTTTTCGCAGCAGGGCGTTGCCGAACCCGTCCATCTCGAGCTCCCAGCCTGCGGGGACAGTGCAGGTATTGGTCTCGGACTCGAGCACTGCCGGGCCGGAGATCACTGCTCCCGCCGAGAGGTCGTCCCAGTCATAGATCCCGGCGGGTTGGCCGAGGACCTTACGCTTCTCACGTGACTGTACGTGATGCCTCTCTCCGGGCGAGGCCTCTATCTCCACCCTGGGCACTGGAGACACGCCCCGTACTGCCACCTGCTCTATCACGCTACCGCCCTCAGAACGAGCATAGGCGAGCGTTGCCCGGACTCGACTGGGATCCAGCTCGACCGTCCAGTTGCGCGTGTGCCCGTTGGCGACGGTAAAATCCGCGCTCAGGGTCGCTTCGGTCCTGGTCAGGCCCTCGCCTTCGAGATCTCGCAGCACCCGCTCGCGCCCCGCCTCAACCAGCTCCCAGACCTGCCAGTGGGCGTCCTCCGAGAGGTTGACGAACGGCCACTCCTCGTGGACGTGTGCGATGTCCGAGACGGAAGACCCGAAGGCGCTCAACACAGGCCCCATCTCGAAGACGTAGGCATTCTCCAGGCCCAGCTGCTCCGCCGTAGCCGCCGCGAAATTGGCGCCGTTGCCGCCGAAGGAGAAGAGGCTGAACCCTTCGCTGTCGTAGCCGGCCTCTTGCAGGGTACGGCGTATGATGTCCTCGACCATGACGACCGCGGCGTCTATCATCTTCTTGGCTGCCGCCTCAACCCCGAGGCTGAGCCGCGAGGCAACGTGTTCCTCCAGCGCTTCTTCGGCTCTCTCGATGCTGAGGTGTCGCCTGCCGCCGAGAAACCGTTCAGGGTCGAGCATCCCGGCGACGAGGAAGGCGTCGGTAAGGGTGGCGTTGTCGCCGCCAAGGTCGTAGCACGCGGGCCCAGGGTAGGCGCCCATGCTATCGGGTCCGAGCGTCACCTTGCCGTCGCTCACTCGAGCGACGCTGCCGCCTCCGAGGGCCGCGGAGCGCAACAAGATCCAGGGCGTCTTAAGAGGAATTCCGAAGAAGTCGGTCTCCTCCGACATCACCGTCTCGCCGTCCACCACGACACCGACCTTAGTGGTAGTCCCGCCGACGTCCAGCGAGATCACCTTCTCCAGTCCGTACTGCTTGGCGAAGTACGCGCTCGCCACGAGCCCGAAGACCGGCCCGGACTCAGTGGTATCCACGCCCTTGGTCTTCGAGACGCGGGCGACGCCCCCGTTGACGTGGCCTATGTAGAGGGGACGGCGGTAGTTGTACTGGGAGAGCAGCTCGTCCTCCGCCTTGAACAGTGCCATCGCGAGTGGTGTGTGGACGTACGAGTTGATGAGGCCCATATGGGTGCGCGTCATGTCGTCGGGGTGACGGCAGATCTCGCTGCCCAAGACCGCCGGCACCGCTCCCAAGTAGTGGTCGGGGAACTGTTGCTCGACGAGCTTCTTAATAGCTTTCTCGCCTTCGTCGTCCTCGAATGAACCTTCGAGGCTAACGCACATCCGCCTTACGCCCCTGTCCAGCAGCGTCCGAATGGCGGTGAGAACCTCCTCTGCGTTCTTCGGGTCCTTCACCGTAGCGATGTTCTCCGGCGCAACTAGATGCCCAACCGCCGGGCTCTCGCCGTCACCGTAGAGATCCCGCTCGTGACCTGGGCTGAGCAGCAACCCTAGGCGCGGCCCCTTCTCCTCGGCCAGCACGTTGGTCGCGATGGTGCTCGACCATCGTATGACGGCGACCTGCTCCAAGAAATCGGCCAGGTCCGCGTGTCCGGTGAGCTCCGAGCCCTCTCGCAGGGCGTCGAAGAAGCAGATGGTGAAGTCGTGCGGCGTGGTGTCCACCTTCGCCATCCACGTCCGCTCCCCGTCGCTGAACAGGCCATCGGTCAGGGTTCCTCCGATGTCTATGTCTACCGTGTACTTTCGGCTCAACACCTTCTCCTTTCCCGCACTTTTGCGCTTGTCTGATGCACGCCCTGAGCTCATCCGTACATGCGCTGACACGTCCTGGTGCCGATAGCCTCCACTACCCTCCTCCACTGAGCAAGGGTTCGTCGTAGAGCTTCCGTATAAGTTGCGCCTTCATCTCGAAACGGGGTAGCGTGCCCGGCGGCATCAGGTCTACGACGCAGTCCACAACCAGCCGTTCCCTGAGTAGTCCCTCCAACACGCCGAATTTGGCAGCCAACTCCGGCTCCGCCGGTAGCTTCTCACCCGGTTTGAGCCGTCTGGTCTGGAGCTTTTCCCGCACCTGACGCATGACCAGCTCGAAGTTTCGCTTCGAGCGCAAGGGCTTTAAGCCCTACTCCTTCCCCAAAAGACGGTCCCCATTATCCGTCTCGCAACTTGTTGTCTGACAACAGACTAGAAGGTCCTAAAATTTGCGTCAAGGGGATCCTGCGACGTGAAGTCGATGTCTCCCACCCCCAAAGCTTCGCCACTGCGCGAGATAACGGCGGTTATCAGGCACAAGGTCGGCCTCGGGCGCCCGCCGAACGGTCGCCTTGCAGCCTCGGCCGTTTCCCACCACCGCTCAAATTTCCCCGATGGTCGTGGAGATCATATCCAAATCGTAGTCAGGGTTGCACTCTTCCGAGGTGGTGCAGGGCATCGTCGCTACTAACCTTCAAACCGCACGGACTTTCATCGGAACACCATATGTGAGAAGTCTCTCCTCAACGAACGTGGCCTTCTCTATAGTCGGATTTTCCACTTACCTATACGGAATACGGGAGGGTGACCGACGGGGATCGAACCCGCGTCCTTCGGAGCCACAATCCGCTGACACCTGTTTCTATGCGTTGCCGGATGTTGCAAAATCGGCTTAGATAAGCCGGTTTCTTTACTGGTGGTTGCCCAACGTTTCTGCGTGGAGCGCTCTGAGTGGTGTCAGAAGTGGTGTCAAATGGCATCAGACGCTTCCCATATCCCAATGAGGCTTAGCGCACCTGGACTTCGCCGGAGCCACGCTGAGGCCCGCTTGGTTCCACCCGTATCCTAGTTACGCCGTGTGGCTACAGCGTGGATGCTAAGAGCGCTCGTTAGGCATAGCAGAAGCCTCGATCTCTTTGCTCAATTGCTCAAACACGGGGAGATGTCCCGGGAAGAATTGCCCGAACAATTCAGGTAATAGCAATGAGTGGCTTTTTAACTTCCAAGCCTAACTCCCCAATCGCTCCAAGGGCTAAGAGGCCGCGCCAATAGGCGGGCAACTTATCGCACATGACAACTCTTTGAGGGATTGCACAGCTTTCTAATTGCCCCTTGACACATACGCTACTCGCCTATTGGCGCAAGCTCTAAGGGGCCCGCCTCTGTTATCGATAAGGAAGGCATCCGTGGCAACGATCAGACAAACGGCGAGGACGGATATGGCAATTGCCATGAAGACCAAGATCGAAGGCGACGAAACTCCTCTGCTCATCTGGCTTCGGATATCCAATAACGCCGTGACCCAAAGGAAGCACAACGCGAGGATCATGGCGCTCTTCAAGAGGTAAGATAAAGTAGCTCCGATAGTTATCATGGTTGCTCTAGCCTATCACTCGCACTTTCTCCGGACGGTCGAAGCCCGGCGTTGGGGTAGCGCGCTCGCGGTGACCGTCCGCGATGGGCTCTCGCTCCGAAGTTAAGGATGGGGACTTTGGGAATTTACACCATCTACTAGGATAGCCGGGATCTAGTCCAACCAGCGTACGACCAGGCACGTAAGATCAATATCAGCGGACAAGTCTCAATCCCATCTCCGGTATTTGACTCATTCCGACCTGCAGGGCACATAGAGAGACATCGAGGTCCTCAAGATGTATCACGACGGGGCGTGCGCCCCTCCCATTAGTTTCCGGTAGGCGTCTGGGTCGGTGGCGCCCTCGGTGTTGAACAGCAACACGCGGCTCTCCCGGTTCACACCCAGCGCCCTGCGCACCTCCTCCCGCTGCTCTTCTTG
>Ga0126312_10002859_pt1 | contig 11613 bp, 13 predicted proteins | sample Plot104A_FD_92537 | JGI IMG/M metagenome (GOLD analysis project Ga0126312, IMG submission 92537) | Serpentine soil microbial communities from UC McLaughlin Reserve, CA, USA - Plot104A | ecosystem: Environmental > Terrestrial > Soil > Grasslands | place: USA: UC McLaughlin Reserve, Lake County... | reverse complement strand
GCACACGGCCCCGGCCAGCATGACCCGGCCCTGTCTAGACAAGGACAGCCTCGCTTCCCAGCGCGATCGTCCTGTCCGAAACTGTCGTTGCAAAGGCGCGGTCGTGCGTCACGACGAGCGTCGCGCGGGCCGGCGCCTCCGCGCGCAGCAGCTCCGCGAGCTCGCGCTTGCGCTCCGGGTCGACGCCACGCGTCGGCTCGTCCAGCACGAGCAGGTCGGGCTCGACCGCGAGGACCGCGGCGATCGCGACTCGCTCGCGCTCGCCGCTCGAGAGGTCGCGCGGATGCCGGTGCGCGAACGCCGAGAGGTCGAGCCGGTCGAGCGTTCTCCGCGCCGCGGCCTCGCCGGCAGCGAACGCGACCTCCGCGAGCACCGTCTCCGCGACGAGATAGCGCCCGGGATCCTGCGGCAGGTACGCAGCACGGCCGAAGCGGACGACGCGGCCGGCTCCGGGCGACAGCAGTCCCGCGCCGAGCTTCGCGAGCGTCGTTTTCCCGACGCCGTTCGGCCCGACCAGCGCGACGACTTCGCCGCGACGCAGCGAAAGCGACTCGTCCACCACGACGGGCGGCCCGTCGTGGTACGCGAAGGAGGCGCGCTCGACACGCACGACCTCCTCGCCCTGCGCGCCGCGCTCCGGCGGCGGTTGGGCTTCCTCCGTCCAAGCGCGAGGCACTTCGTCGACGATCCGTCCCGCCTCCAGGAACACGACGCGATCGGCATGCGCGAGCGGCAGCTCCGGCCGCTGCTCGGCCACGACGACCGCGCACCCGTGTGCGCGCGCGTACGCGAAGAGAGCCTCGGCGGCATCCCGGTCGAGCTGTGAAGACGGCTCGTCGAGGAGCAGCAGCCGCGGCCCGAGAGCGAGCGCCGCGGCGACGCAAACCCGCTGAAGCTCTCCGCCGGAGAGCTCCGCAACAGCACGGTCGGCGAGATGCTCGGCATCGATGGCTGCAAGCGCTGCCAGCGCGCGCGGAGCGATCTCGGCCGGAGACGTCCCGAGGTTCTCGAGGCCGAACGCGACCTCGGCGAGGACGCGCGTGAGCACGACCTGGTCCTCGGGCTCCTGGAAGACGCTCGCGACGGTTCCCGCGAGCGCCGCGGGGCGAGTCGAGCGCGTGTCGCGGCCATCAACGACGACGCGACCCGCGAAGCGGCCGCCGTGGAAGTGCGGCACGAGTGCCGCAAACGCCCGCAGAAGCGTCGACTTTCCCGATCCCGAAGCTCCGAGCAACGCGACGAACTCGCCCGGCTCGACATCGAGCGAGACGTCGGCGAGCGCGGGCGAAGCCGCGCCGGGATAGGCGAACGTCACGCCCTCGACGCGGGCTAGAGCCACAGCGCCGCCCCCACGAGCAGCGGCGCCGAGGCAACCGCGAGCTTGTCCAGACGCGACCAGGGCGCGACCGGCATGCGCGTCCGGCCGGGACGCCCGAAGCCGCGCGCCTCCATCGACTCCGCCAGATTCAGCGATCGCTCGAGCGACCCGGCGAGCAGCGGCGACAGTAGCTTCGCGCGCGCCCGCGCTCCCTCGACGGCAAGCCCGCGCCCGCGCAGCGCCTCGACGAGGCCGGCCGCATCGCGCTCGAGCGTCGGGACGAGCCGGGTCGCAAGCGCCACCGCCAGCGCCGATCGCCGCGCCCACGACGCCGCCCCGAGCAGCCGATCGTGGTCGAGCACGAGCGCGTACGCCGCCGAGGCAAGCCCGACTGCCGCGAATCGGAGCGCGTAGACGGCCCCCAGCTCGAGCTCTTCACGCGTCACCGTCAACTCGCCGAGCACGGGAACGATCGGCCCCGGGAACAGCGGGTGCGAGCCGGTGCTCTGAAGCCAGGGCCAGAGAAGCAGAACCATCCCGGACGAGACGGCGACACCGATCAGATAGAGGCGCCGACGCCGGCGTGGCGCGCGGAGACACGGCACGAGCAGGACGAGCGCGATCGCCGCGACGACCCAGACGTCGTCGGCGACCAGCGCCGCGAACGCGAGGGCCGCGAGCAGCACGGCTGCGGGCACGGCGCTCACGGCACCGCGTACCGGAAGCGGTAGACGTCGTCGTCGGTGATGAGCCGCACAGCGTGACGCGGGTCGATGACGAATCGCTTCGGCGTCAGCGCCCGGAAACCGGCACCGTGACGGAGCTCGAGCACGTTCGCGTCAGGCGGCGGCTTGGCGGCGACGCGACCCCGAACGAGCTTGGCCAGCGCATGGGCGAGGCTGCCGCGGCCGACGACGACAGCCGGCGGCACGTCCCCGCCCACGCCGTGGAGGAACGGCTCGGGAAACGCCCCGACGACAGCCGGCACCTCGTTCGGGCTCCGCCACACGGTGTAGTCCCACCACTCGACATCGCCCTCGCGCAGGCGGTACTCGGCCGCGCTGCGCCCGAGGGGGATCCCGTTGACGTAGTAGAACCAGTCGTGCTGCGCGCGGCTTTCCACGCCGTTGATCGCGTCGACAAAACGGCCGCCGTAGCTCGTCTCCACCTCCGCCTTCCGCTCGAGCGCCTGCATCGCCGTCAGGCCGGCGGGCACCGTCGCCGTGAGCACGACCGTCGTGCCCTGGTCGCGCGTGATCCAGAGCGTCGCTGTGCCGTCCTCGCCGCCGCACCCGGCGACGGCGAGGACGGCCGCGATCGCCGCGAAGGCCTTCCTCACGGCAGTGCGTTCGAGCGTACGGCGCCGCCGAGCGTCGCACGAACGAGCAGGCCGTTGTGCTTGCCGACGCAGCCGACGGCCGCCTGGCCCGCGCGTCGCGTGCGAACCGCGCGGCGGCCGCCGACTCGAAGCGTCGCGCCGACAGCGGCCGTTCGGGCGCCGTTATCGCCCTCGGAGTAGACGCGGTAGCAGTTGCGCTGCGGCGCACGCTCGAGCGCAAGCGTCCGCGGGCCTCCGGCAATCCCGAACTGCGCCCAGTACCACAGCACGGCGTCGCCGTCCTGAAGCCGCACCTGGTCGGCGCCGACCGGAGGCGACTTGCCGTTCACCTTGAAGACCCAGCCCGTCTGGCCCTCGGCCGCGTACCGGCCGACCTGGTCGACGTACGGCCCGAAGGGCAGCTGCTGGAGGTGGTAGAAGAACTCGGCGGCGACCGACGCGCGGTCGAGTGCCTCGAGCGCGTTCGCCGCTTCGAGCGTCGGTGCGCTTGCGCCGAAGATCGTCTGAGTCTTGCCTTCGACCCGCACGTGCACGCGGGCGGCGGTCGCGCACGGGACGAGAACGAGTGCCGCCAGAACGACGGCGAGCAGCCTGCTGGCCACGAATCCTCCCTTCCTCGAGGGGTTCGGTTGGCGGCGACCGGCAGGTCTTCTGACTCGGGGCGCCCTCCCGTGCCGCCTTCCCAGCCGAGGCCAGTGGCGTCACGGCGCGGGAGCATCTCCCCTCACAGCGGCGGGACCGTCCCGGATTCGCACCGGCTTCCCCAACCGCTCGCCGTATGTTGGGCACGAATCTAGCATCGAAGGCGTGCCGACGTCCCGCGCGCTCACGCTGTGGCTGCCGATCGTGCTGTGGGCGGCGATGATCTTCGCGTTCTCGTCGATCCCGTCGCTCTCGAGCGGGCTCGGGACGTGGGATCTGATCCTGCGGAAGCTCGCGCACGCGAGCGAGTACGCCGTGCTCGGGCTCCTGCTCGTGCGGGCGCTGCTTCGCGAGGCGCCGGCGCTCGGTCTCGGCGTTGCGTACGCGATCTCGGACGAGGTACACCAGTCGTTCGTCCGTGGCCGTCACGCCTCGCCTGTCGACGTCGCGATCGACACCGCCGGCGTGATCGTCGGCCTGCTCGTCTGGCGGCACATCGTCGCGGCTCGCGCAGCGGCCGAGCGGATGCCGTGACCGCCTCGCAGACTTCCTTCGTGACTCAGAGCAACGAACTCCGCGGCGGCTGCGACTCGCGCGGCTGGGATGTGTAGATGCGGCGGACGACCTCCTCGATGTCCGGCTCCTCGAGGGCGAGGTCGACGAGCTTCGCCCGCTGTGCGACGGCCGCGGTGACGGCGGCGGCGCTCGTCTCGTCGCGCCGGAAGCGCAGCCACTGGCGCGGGCCGTCGACCCGTTCGACGCGCGCGCCCGGAACCTCCAGGGGCGCGACCGGCTCCTCGAGGTCGACGACGAGCGTGCGCTCGCCGCCGTAGCGTGCGAGGAGGTCGTCGACGTCGCCGTCGTAGATCAGGCGGCCTCGGTCGATCATCAGGATGCGGTTGCAGAGGCGTTCGATGTCCGCGAGGTCGTGCGTCGTCAGGAGGACCGTCACGCCCCGTTCGCGGTTGACCTCGGTGAGGAACTCGCGTACGCGCTCCTTCGCGTCGACGTCGAGGCGGATCGTCGGCTCGTCGAGAAACAGCACCTCGGGGTCGTGGAGCATCACCGCGGTCAGCTCCCCTCGCACGCGCTGGCCGAGCGAGAGCTGACGCACGGGCGTCTGCAGGAACGGGTCGAGCTCGAGCAGCTCGCGGAACGTCGCCAGGTTCTCGCGGAAACGCGCGGCCGGTACTCGGTAGATGTGCCGCAGCAGCTCGAACGAGTCGATCAGCGGCAGGTCCCACCAGAGCTGGACGCGCTGGCCGAACATCGTCCCGATCCGCCGCGCCAGCTTGATCCGCTGCCGCGACGGCTCGAGCCCGCCCACGGCTACCCGTCCCGCCGAAGGGACGAGGATGCCGGTCAGCATCTTGACGGTCGTCGACTTGCCGGCGCCGTTCGGGCCGATGTAGCCGCAGACCGTTCCGCCCGCGACCGAGAACGTCAGGTCGTCGACGGCCGGCACCTCGCGCCGCTCGCGGCGGAGAACGCCACGTTTCTGCCACGCGACGAACCGCTTCTCGAGGTGCTCGACCTCGATCATCCGCCGGTGCTCCGGTAGTGCCGGACGGCGAAGCGCCACATCGCGCCCGCGACGATCGCGGCGCCGACGGCGACGATCGGCGCCGAGAAGCGGAGGAACGACGGCAGACCGAGCGGATCCTCCTTGTCGAGCATGTACAGGCTCGGGAAGTACGAGACGAACGCCATCGGCACGAGGTACGCGAGGAAGCGGCGCAGCCACTGCGAGTAGATCTCGATCGGAAACTGCGTCAGGAACTGCCCCCCGTACGTGAACGCGCTCGACGCCTCACGCCCCTCGATCGCCCAGAAGACGACGCAAATCACGAAGACCCATACGGCAGAGAAGATGGCGGCTCCGAAAAGGACGGTGACGACGACCATCGCGATCCGCGCCGCGTTCCAGGGAACATCGAGAGCACCGACCGCATAGACGAACACGGCGGCTCCCTGCAGGAGCTGTCCGAGCCTCCGCACCCGAAAGTCGGCGGCGAGCACCTGAAAGAGCGTTCCGCGCGGACGTGCGAGCATCACGTCGAACGAGCCGGTGCGCACCATCTCGCTCAGCGCGTCGAGATGGCCGACGGCGAACTCGGCGAGCGCGAACGACATCGCCGACAGCGCGTACACGAACGCGACCTCCGCGACGGTGAACGACCCCAGCTGCGGGACGTTGTGGAAGATCACGAGCACCGCGACGAAGTCGAGGAACGTGACGAGGAACATCCCGATCACGTCCAGCGCGAACGACACGCGGTACTCGAGCTGCGCGCGGATCGCGGCCGAGATCAGCCAGAGGTAGACGCGGACCGAGTCAGCCACCCTGGATCACCAGCCGCCGCGTCCCCGCGGCGAAGACGGCCCGGCTTGCGAGCAGGAGCCCGACGAGCCACGCGAGCTGCACCGCGAGCGTGTACAGGACCTCGATGCCGTCGGCCTTCCCGACGAAGACGTCGATCGGCATCTGCACCATCGCCGGAAAGGGCGTCGCGTACGCGATCGTCTTCAGCCAGTCGGGGAAGAAGGCGACGGGGATGATGAACCCGCTGAAGAGGTTCGCGACGAGCATCGCGATCACCGCCGGGCCTCGGTAGTGCAGCACCCAGAACGCCACGCTGTTGTAGAGGAAGCGCCACGCGTACGAGACGCCGGTCGCGAAGACCACGCTCAGCGCGAAGGCGACGGCCACGAGCGGGTTCGACGGCCCGGTCAGGTCGAAGACGAGCGCGCCGACGAGGAACGGCGGCACGCCGCGGAAGAGCGCGTGGTAGAGCGCCCGTCCGTAGTCGAACGACAGCCCGGCGCGCAGCGGATCGACGGGGCGGGCGAGGTCGGTTGCGACGTCTCCGGAGTGGATCCGGACCGCGAGGTCCTGCCAGCCCCAGATGTAGACGATCGCGATCAGCCCCTGCGTGAGCCAGGTGTAGGTGAGCGTGTCGCTCGCGTCGTAGCCGCCGATCACATCGCGGTGCTCGTACAGCGCGAGCAGGACGTACCCGCGCAGGAACCCGAACACCGTGTTCGTGAAGACGCCCGCCACCGTCGCAGCGGGATATGCGGCGTAGCGGCGGTAGCCGCTCCGCGCGAGCTCCCAGTCCATCCTCATCTACGTGGCCACCCCACCAATACACTTTCAGCGTGGAGCACAAGGAGGTCGGCGACCGCCAGCTCGACGCGCTGCTCGAGCGGCTCGATGCGCTCATCGACGAGATGCGGCATATGAACGCGCGCCTCGATGCCAACGAGGGCACGATCCGGATCGCGCGCGAGCTCTCGACGCTGAACGAGTCGCTCCAGGCGCTCGCCTACGCCGCGCTGGGGCAGCAGGGCCCGAACGTGCGCCGGCGGCGAACCGGCTAGCGCCGCGCCCGCCTCAGCCGGTGAGCTTGTAGACCGTCCCGCTGAGGGACGTCGCGTAGAGCTCGCCGGCGGAGTCGCGCCCGAATGAGGAGAGCCCCTCGAGCGAGATCGACTCGCGGCGGACGTCCTCGGCCTTGGCGCCGGCGACGCGGAGCGTCCAGATCGTCCCCGAGCAGTAGTCGCCGTAGATGTAGCGGCCTCGCAGCGAGGCGAGGGCGCGACCGCGATAGACGTAGCCGCCGGTGACCGAGCACCCCTGCGAGTGCGGGTACTCCGCGATTGGCATCACGAGCCTGCCCGAGCCGCTCGCCTGCTTGTTTTCGAACTGATGCGTCCCCTCGTAGACGTCCCAGCCGTAGTTCTCGACGCCCTTGGAGTTGCGCGGGACGTAGTTGACCTCTTCCCACGCGTTCTGGCCGACGTCCGCGAGGTAGAGGTCGCCGTTCGAGTCGAACGAGAACCGCCACGGGTTACGAACGCCGTAGCCGTCGATCTGCACGACCGGTCGCCTCGAGTTGACGTTGATTCGAAGGAGCTTGCCGAGCCGCGACCCGAGGTTCTGAGCCCGGTTCTCGGGATCGCCGCCCGAGCCGCCGTCGCCCATCCCCACGTACAGCCAGCCGTCGGGGCCGAACTGGAGCTGGCCGCCGTTGTGGTTCGAGTACGGCTGGTTCACGAACAGCAACTGGCGGAGCGCTTTCGTCCCGCGGTACTCGACCACCCGTGTGTCGCCGTTGCGGTCGGTGTAGTCGACGTAGTAGCGCTTGTTCGTCCGGTATCTCGGGTGGAAGGCCATCGAGAGCAGTCCCTGCTCGCCCCCTGCAAGGACGCGGCCGCGGATGTCGAGAAACGGCTTCGAACGCAGCCTGCCACGGACTGCGACGCGGATGCGCCCGACCTGCTCGACGACGTAGAGCGAGTTGGGCTGCCCCGGTGCCGCCGCGACGAAGACCGGCGACGAGAGGCCGCGGAAGACCGGGCGCAGCGCGAGCTCCGTACGCTCGGAGCCGCCCGGAGCCGCGCTCGCGCAGGCCGCGACCATCGTCGACGCCGCCAGAACCGCGGCAATCCCCCCGAAGCGGCTCATGCCTTCAGCAGCACCCGCCGGAGCTCGTCTTCCTTGCCGGGCTGGAGAATGGCGAGCACCTGGTCGCCGGCCCGCAGCTCGGTGGAGCCGACGGCGATCTCGGACTCGGAGCCGCGCATGACCGAGATCAGGCGCGCTCCGTCGGGCAGCCGAAGCGTCTCGACGCGGTGCCCCGCGACGGGGGAGTCGGCGGCGATGTGCACCTCGACGATCTCCAGGTTCTCGCCGCGAAGCTCGAGCAGGTGGATCAGATCGTGCTCCGGAACCTCGTGCTCGATCAGCGCCAGGATGTTCGACGTCGCGCACACGGTCGGCGCGATCCCGAGCAGGTCGAAATGCGCCTGGTTGCGCGGGTCGTTGACGCGCGCGATCACCTTCGGCACGTCGTACTTCTCCTTCGCCAGCTGGCAGATGACCACGTTGTCCTCGTCGTCCCCCGTTACCGCGAGTACGAGGTCCGGTGGGCGCTGGATTCCTGCGCGCTCGAGCACGTGCAGCTCGGTCGCGTCCCCGTTGTGGACGGCGTGCTCGAACTCCTCCTCGAGTTGCATGAACCGGTCGCTCCGCTGCTCGATCAGCGTCACCTCGTGCTTGGCACGGAGCAGCAGCCTGCCGAGATTCGCTCCGACCTTCCCACCGCCCGCGACGAGGACGTACATCAGTGCGCGACCTCCTCGGACGCGCCGACCATGCACGAGCGAACGACGTCGGTCAGCACCTCGATCGCCGTCGACGTGGGCGAGACGGTCCTGAGGCCGCGCTCCTCGTAGAACTTCGCCCGCGCGGGGTCGAGCACGCGGACGACGACGCAGCCCACATCGAACCGCTTCTGCACCACCTGACCGACGACGAGGTTCGTGTTGTCGCCGTCGGTCGCGACCACGACGGCGTCCGCGTGCTCGACTCCGGCCTCGCGCAGTACGTCGACGTCCATTCCGTGGCCGACCACGAAGGTCCCGGGCCAGTGCTCGCCGAGCCGCGAGAGCGCCTCTTCGCGTTCGTCGATCGCGGTCACGTCCCAGCCCTCGCGCAAGAGCTGCTTCGCAATCGAGGAGCCGACCCGGCCGCAGCCGATCACGATTGCCTTCACGCGGTCAGCCTAGCCATGGACGGCCAGTTCGTGAGCCCACTCGCCGTTCTCCTGCACCACCTCCCCGTCGAGTTCGATGCGGCCTTCCTCGCGGACGTCCTTGACGATGTCCCAGTGGATCGCGCTGACGTTGGTGCCGCCGAGCTCGGGGAAACCCCGGCCGACGGCGAGGTGGACGGTGCCGTTGATCTTCTCGTCGAACAGGGTGTTCTTCATGTAGCGCGTGATCCCGGGATTGCAGCCGATTCCGAGCTCGCCGAGGCGGCGGGCGCCTTCGTCGGTGTCGAGGGTCTCGAGCAGGAAGTCCTCGTTCGAGCCTGCCGTCGCCTCCACGATCCGCCCGCCCTCGAACCGGAAGCGGATGTTCGTGATTTCTCGGCCGGCGTAAAGCGGCGGGAACTCCGAGAACTCGATCACGCCTTCGGCGGAGTCCTCGACCGGGCTGTAGAACACCTCGCCCCCGGGGATGTTCGCGCCCGCGGCGTCGATCTTGCCCTCGCGGCCCTCGAGCCCGATCCGCACGTCGGTTCCGCGGCCGACGATCCGGACCTCGGAGGCGCCGTCGAACAGCTCCTTGATCTTCTTCATCCGTTTGCGCTCGGCGTCCCAGTCGAGCAGGACGGCGCCGTAGAGAAAGTCGGCGAACTGCTCCAGCGTCATGCCCGCGTCTTGAGCGAGCGCGGACGTCGGGTACTGACAGCCGACCCACGGCACCTCGCCGCTGATCATCCGCTCCTGGATCCTTTCGGCGCCCTTCGCGAGCAACTGCATCCGCCGGCCTTCGATGTCCGCCGACTGGCGCGTGTTCTCGGGCGCGACGATCGCCATGATCGCGTCGACGTTCAGCAACGTGTGCTCCTCGAGCGGGGGAGGCGCCGAAAGCAGCTCGTCCGACGCCGTCTTGATCCAGATGTTCGGACCGCCCAGGAAGCCCTCGAACCCGACTCGCGGGATCACGTACGCCCCGCGCTCGGCGATGGCGCGGCAGACCTCCTCGAAGAGAGGGCGCCCTAGCACCCCCGACGAAACCAGCACCTGCCAGCCGGGCCGCACGTCGATGCACGTCTCGACCAGCAGCTTCGCGTACTGCTCGTCGCGTGGATCCCTCACGAAATCGCCTCCTCCAGAACTCCTTGTGGATACGCCACGACCATTACCTCACACGGCGCCTTGCGCAGCACGTACTCGACGCTCGGGCTGAAGAACCGCGACTGCCGACGCCAGCGCGGCGCCGACCCGAGCACGATCAGGTCGGCGCGGAAGAGCGCCGCCTGGTTCACGATCGCCTCTCCGATCGAGCGCGCGCGGACGATGCGCGTCTCCAGCACCACCCCCTGCTCCGCGACAAGGGCGCGAACCTCCGCGAGCGCGGCGCGCGCGAGTCCCTCCGCGTCGGGAAGCGGCGCGTCGAAGGCGCGGTCGAGCGGCACGAGGAGCACGTGCAGGACGAGCAGCCGCGCCGAGCGCTCCTCAGCGAGCCGCAGCGCGGTCGCGAGGACCTCGTCGCCGATCGGGCCTGCCTTCAGCGGCACGAGAACCCGCTCGTAGCCGCCGGCCGACGCGGGCCGGTGCGTCAGCTCGGGCACCGGCGCGCGCGCGTGCTCGAGCGCGCGCCGGCCGCGGACGACGAAGAACACCACGAGGCCGAGCACGAGCCATACGGGCCCGGCGATGCGCGCGGCTCCGTGCGTCGCGAGCGAGATGACGAGGATGCACGCGGTCGCTGCGGCGCCCGCCACTCCGAGGTACGGCATTGCGGGCGCGCGGAACGGTCGCGGCAGGTCGGGCTCCGTCCGCCGGAGCCGCACGACCGCGAGCTGCGCCATGGTGAACGCGATCAGGATCCCGAAGCTGTAGAGGCTGGCGAGGAAGCGCACCTCGCGTCCCGCGGCCCAGGCGACGGCGAGGATCGCCGACGAGGTCAGCGCGCCGCCGATGATCGCGACCGGCGGCAGCAGCGACCGGCTGCTCAGCACCGCGAACGCGTGCGGAAGCATCCCGTAGCGCCCGAGGGAGAGCGCGAGCCGCCCGGCCCCGGAGATCGAGGTGGTGATCGCCGCGAGGAGCACGATGGTGCCGCTGACGCCGACCGCGACGGTCGCGATGTCGGCCAGCCAGTCCGGCAGCGCCGCCGCGATCCCGACGAGCGGCGACCGCAGCCACACCGTCCCGAGGTCGGTGCTCGTCCCGTCGACCGGGTAGGCCGACAGGCCGACCGCCGCAACACACACGTAAGCGACGATCACGGCGGCGATTCCCGCGAAGATCCCGCGCGGGAGCGACCTGCCCGGCTCGCGCGTCTCGGCGGCGAAGTTCGCCACGGTCTCGAGCCCGGTGAACGCGAGCATCGCAAGCGGCAGTGCGAAGAGGAGCCCGTGCCACGTCGGCGCGGTTCCGGGATCGGTGCCGGCCGTGAGCCCGTCGAACGAGAAGAGGTACACGCCGCCCGCGACGACGAGCAGGACGTGCGTGGCGAAGGCGATCGCGGCGACGACGATCGCGGCCGAGTACAGCGCGACGCGTCGCGCCAGCCTGACCGCGGCGACGCCGAAGATCACGCCGATCGCAACGAGCATGTCCGCGGGACGCCTCGTCAGTGCATCCCAGTCGAGCGCGGCCGCGAGATAGTGCGGCACGAACAGCGCCGCGAGCGCGATCACGATGAGGTAGTCGAGGAAGATCACCCAGCCGATGGCGAAGCCGGCCGGATCGTTGAACGCGCGCCGCACGAATGTCGCGGCGCCGCCGGGCTCGGG
>Ga0126312_10002857_pt1 | contig 11618 bp, 8 predicted proteins | sample Plot104A_FD_92537 | JGI IMG/M metagenome (GOLD analysis project Ga0126312, IMG submission 92537) | Serpentine soil microbial communities from UC McLaughlin Reserve, CA, USA - Plot104A | ecosystem: Environmental > Terrestrial > Soil > Grasslands | place: USA: UC McLaughlin Reserve, Lake County... | reverse complement strand
CTCCCCTCGCCGGCTCCGGTCATGCCCGCACGGGGGCCTTGAACACGTCGCCGGCGTAGACCACTGTGCGCTCGAGCTCCTCGGCGATCTTGATCAAGCGGTTGTACTTGGCGGTCCGCTCGCCGCGGACCGGTGCGCCGGTCTTGATCTGGCCGGCGCCGAGCGCTACGCAGAGGTCGGCGATCATCGGGTCCTCTGTCTCGCCGGAGCGCTCGGACACTACGACCGAGTATCCGGCTCGCAGCGCCAGCTCGGCCGCGTCCAGCGCCTCGGACAGGGTGCCGATCTGGTTCACCTTCCACAGCAGCGAGTTGGCCGCCGCGCGATCGATTCCCTCGCGGAGACGCTCGGGATTCGTCGTGAACAGGTCGTCGCCGACGATCTGGATCCCGCTCTCCTCGGTCAGGCGCGCGAAGCCGTCGAAGTCGTCCTCGTCCAGCGGATCCTCGATCGTGACCACATCGAAGTCGCGGATCAGCGCCTGGTAGAGCTCGATCATCCCCTCCGCATCTCGCCGCTCCCCGGCGAGCTCGTATTCGCCGGAATCGCGGTCGTAGTAGTGGGTCGCCGCACAGTCGAGCCCGTACCGGAAGCGGCCGACATGGCCGGCGCGATCGACCGCCTCGTGCAGGAGCGCGAGCGCCTCCAGCGGGTCGCCGATCGGCGGGGCGAAGCCGCCCTCGTCGCCGGTGTTGACCGCCACCTTCCCGTAACGGTCGAGGAGGATCTCCGCGAGCGCCAGGTTCACCTCGGTCGAGATCTGTAGCGCCTCCAGAATCGAGTCCGCGCCGACCGGGATCACGATGAACTCCTGGAAATCGAGATCGTTCGACGCGTGGCGCCCGCCGTTGATCAGGTTCACGAGCGGCACCGGGAGGACATGGGCGTTCGCGTTCAGATGGGCGTACAACGGTGCGCCGACGGCCCTCGCGGCGGCCCGCGCGCCCGCAAGCGACACGCCGAGGATCGAGTTCGCGCCCAGCCTCGACTTGTCGGCCGTGCCGTCCAGCTCCACCAGGGTCGCGTCGAGCTCGCGCTGGGACGGGAGGGGGCGGCCAACGAGCGCGTCGGCGAGCTCGCCATTGACATGTCCGACTGCCTCCAAAACTCCATAACCCCCGAACCGCTCACCCCCGTCGCGAAGCTCGACGGCCTCGTGGCTCCCCGTGGAGCGCCCGGACGGGACGTCGGCTGTGCCCACGATCGAGCCCTCGATCTCGAGGTCGACCTGCACCGTGGGAAGGCCGCGGCAATCGAGCACCTCCCGACCCGCCACGCGAGTCACAAGCGGACCGCTCAAAGGACCACCTCTTCCCGCCTTTCGCCCTCGGCCGTGTCGCGTAGCCTCTGCGCGGCCTCGCTGAGGTGAGCGCGGAACAGCCGCGCGGCACGCCGCTGATCTGCGGCAATGATCACCTCGAGCAGCTCCTCGTGCTCGGCAGCGACCTGGGAGGGCCGGTCATAGAGGGGGCGCTGGTGGACCATGCACATTGTGATCTCCGCCTGCACACCCGCGTAGGTGCGGGCGATGCGCTCGCTCCCGGTCGCGTCGATGATCGCGCGGTGAAAACGCATGTCGGGCTCGACGACCTCGCGCCACGGGGCCCCGCGCTTCAGGCTCGACAGCTCTTCGACCGCACGCCGGGCCTCCTCCGGCACCAGCTTCTCGGCGATAACGATCCGGACCGCCTCGAGCTCGAGCGCCGCTCGGAGCCGGAAGGTGTCGACAATGTCGTCGGCGGTCATCACCGGCACTTGGACGCCCCTGTGGGGCTCGCGGCGCAGCATGCCCTCTCCGATCAGGATCTGGGTTGCGGCGCGGAAGGAATGGCGGGCGATCCCGAGCCGCTGCGCGAACTCCGCCTCTCGCAGTCGCGTGCCCGGCTCCAGCTGGCCGTCGAGGATCAGCTCGCGAAGCGCGTTCGCGGCGGCCTCCACGGTCGAGACGGTGTTGAGCTGAAGTGCTCCCGGAGCCTGCTCGGCGGCGGCCACGTGTCACATCTTTCCACAATTCGACAAGATGTCAAAGTACGAACTGTTCACGTGCGGCCGCGGCCGCAGAGGAGAGGAGGCTCAATGGCCGAGCAACCGACCATCCCCCGGAGCAGGATCGAGTCGCTGCTGGAGCGCGAGCGGGAGCGATTCGGGCGCGAACACCCTCGGTCGCGCGAGATTCAGGAGGGCGGTCGCGACGTGCTCCTCTCGGGCGTTCCGATGAACTGGATGACGCGGTGGCCGGGGCCGTTTCCGGTCTTCTTCGCGGAGGCCGAGGGCGCCCGCGTCGTCGACGTGGACGGAAACGAGTACGCGGACCTGTGCCTCGGTGACACCGGGGCGATGACAGGGCACTCGCCGCCGCCGACCGTAACCGCCGCTTCCAACCGACTTCGGCACGGGATCACGACGATGCTGCCGAGCCCCGATGCGCCGGCGGTCGGGGCGGAGCTGGAGCGACGGTTCGGACTCCGCCACTGGCAGCTCAGCCTGTCGGCGACGGACGCCAACCGGTTCGTGGTCCGGCTGGCGCGCCAGATCACGGGCAGGACGAAGATCCTGGTCTTCAACCACTGCTACCACGGGAGCGTCGACGAGACCGTGGTCGCCCTCCGAGAGGGGAAGGTCGTCGCGCGCCACGGCAGCATCGGCCCGCCGGTCGACCCGGCGCAGACGACGCGGGTGGTGGAGTTCAACGACGTCGAGGCGCTGGAGCACGAGCTGGGGGAGGGAGATGTCGCCTGCGTCCTCGCCGAGCCGGCGCTGACGAACATCGGGATCGTGCTCCCCGAGGCCGGCTACCACACGCGCCTCCGCGAGGCCACGCGGGCAACGGGGACGCTGCTCGTGATCGACGAGACGCACACGTTCTGCTGCGGCCCCGGCGGCTATACCGCGGCCGAGGGCCTGGAGCCGGACATCCTGACAATCGGGAAGCCGATCGCGGGCGGGATCCCGACCGGCGCCTACGGGATGACCGACGAGGTCGCCGCCGGAGTGCTCGAGAACACGGCCTGGGATGCCGCCGACGTGGGCGGCGTCGGGGGGACCCTGGCGGGCAACGCGCTCTCGATCGCGGCGGTCCAGGCAACGCTGTCGGAGGTGCTCACCGCGGAGGCGTTCGAGCGGATGATCGGGCTCGGAGAGCGGTTCGAGACGGCGGTCGCCGATGCGATCGCCGAGCACGGGCTGCCGTGGCAGGTGACGCGGCTCGGGTGCCGCGCGGAGTACATGTTCGCGCCCGACCGCCCCCGGACCGGCGGCGAGGCGGCGTCCGAGTTCGACCCCGAGCTCGACGCCTTGCTGCACCTGTACATGCTCAACCGCCGGGTGCTGATGACGCCGTTCCACATGATGGCGCTCATGTCGCCTGCCACCACCGAGGACGACGTCGATCGCCACACCGAGGCATTCGCCGCCGCGGCGGAAGAGCTGACCGGCACCGCGCGGATGTAGATTGTTCCACAGTTGACAAGTTGATCAGTGCTCGCTAGGCTCCGCCGGCCGTGGCCAGGATCAGGCTCCCAGGCGACTCGAGCCCAGAGCGCGACGAGGAGCGCGCCGTTAGCGAGCAGGCGGCGCTGTCCAGACGCGCCGTGCTTCGCCGCGGCGCGACCCTGATCGCGGGCATGAGCGTCGGGGCTCAGGTGATGGCGGCGACCGGAGCCGACACGTCGGTCGCGCGAGCCACGCGGCGGGCCGCGACCGGCGCAGTCGACAAGCCCGGCTACGGCGCTCTGATCAACAGGACGGGCGAGATGACGCTGCCCAGGGACTTCGAGGTATTCAGCTTCGGCGAGGCGGGAGCGAGGATGACCGACGGGTTCCCGACGCCCGAGAAGCACGACGGGATGGCATGCATCGCCGACGGCCCCGGGCGGGTGAAGCTGCTCCGCAACCACGAGCGTGCCGGCCTCGGTCGCGCGATTGGCCACGGGCAGAACGCCTACGACCGGGTCGCGAAGGGGGGCGTCACGTCCTCGGTCGTCGACACCCGCTCCGGAAGGCTCGTCAGCAGCGGCGTCGTGCTGAGCGGCACCGACAACAACTGCAACGGCGGTCTCACCCCGTGGGGGAGCTGGCTCAGCTGCGAGGAGAACACGGCCGACTCCGATCGGGGATTCGAGCGCAAGCACGGCTACGTCTTCGAGGTCCCCTTCAATGCCACCGGGCCGGTCGAACCGGTGCCGATCAAGGCGATGGGCCGTTTCTGCCACGAGGCTTGTGCCGTCGATCCAAGCACGGGGATCGTGTACATGACCGAGGACAACGGGGAGCCCGGCGATGGCTTCTATCGCTACCTGCCGGACCATCCCGGCCAGCTGCATCGGGGCGGCAAGCTCCAGATGCTCGCGGTCCAGGGCCGTTCGACCTACAACACCGCGCGCCACCAGCGAGTGGGGCGCAAGCTGCGCTGCGAGTGGGTGACGATCAAGGATCCCGACCCGGGGGACGCCTTCGAGCGTCCGCACGCCGTGTACGCGCAGGGACGCCACAAGGGCGCCGCGAGGTTCCGGGGCCTGGAGGGTTGCTCGTTCTCGAACGGCAGCGTGTACATGGTCGCCAGCGGAGGCGGAGACCAGAACCGCGGGCAGATCTGGCGCTACACACCGACGGGGCACGAGCACGGCGTCCTGCGCCTCCTCTACGAGTCGACGAACAAGGGCAACCTCGACCAGCCCGACAGCCTCACCGTCTCCCCGCGGGGCGGCGTGGTCGTGTGCGAGGACGGCGACGGCGAGGGTCGCGGCGGCGGCACGAACAGGATCCGCGTGTTCACCCCGGAGGGAAAGATCGAGGAGTTCGCCCGCAACGACACGCCGCTGAAGCTCGGGGGCGGGGAGTTCGGGCGCAGCGAGTGGGCCGGCTCGACCTACAGCCCCGACGGCAAATGGCTGTTCGTCTCCATCCAGATCCCGGGCAAGACCTTCGCGATCACCGGGCCCTGGGATCGCGGCTGGCTGTGAGATCGGCCCGGACGAGCTCCCGCAGGACGTCGATCAGCAGGTCGACGTCGCTCTCCGTCGTCTGCCAGTTGACGATCGCGGGCCGGAACGCGACCTTGCCGTCGTAGGTCGTCGTTCCCGCGAACACGCGCCCGTCGCGCAGAAGCGCCTCGCCGAGCCGGCTGTTGAGCTCGTCGAGATCCTGCTCGGCGGCTCCGGGCGGGTGCACCCGGAAGCACACGATGTTGAGCGGGACCTCGGCCAGGCGCTCGAGCTCCGGCGCCTCGTCCACCCGTGCCGCGAGGCGCTGCGCCAGGCCCAGATGCCGCTCCACCATCGCCCGATAGCCGGATCGCCCGTAGGCGCGCAGCGTCGCCCAGACGGCGAACGCTCTCGCCCGGCGGGAGTTCTCCGGGCCGAGGAACCCGGGGCTCGGCCGCGGGTCGTCGGGAGAGGGCAGGTACGGCGCGCCGACCGTGAAGGCCTTCGCGAGGCGCTCGGGCTCGCGGACGAACGCGAACCCGCAGTCGTAGGGGACGTTGAGCCACTTGTGGCCGTCCGAGATCACGGAGTCGGCCCGCTCGATGCCGTCGGTGAGCGCGCGGGTCTCGGGAGCGAGTCGCCCGAACAACCCGAAGGCGCCGTCGACGTGGAGCCACGCTTCATGCCGCGCCGCGAGGTCGGCGATCGCCGCGATCGGATCGAAGTCCCCGGCGTTCACCTCGCCCGCGTTGGCGATCACGATCGCCGGCTTGCCCTCGAGCTCGTCGAGTGCGGACTCGAGTCCGTCGAGGTCGATCCTCCCGACGCCGTCGCGCTCCAGGCGCCGCACGTTCGACCGCCCCAGCCCCAGCATCCCGAGCGCCTGCACCGCGCTTGGATGGATGTATCCGCTCGTCAGGATCGGCGCCGCGGGGAGCCCGGCGAGGCCCCGCTCCTCGACGTCGACTCCGTGGTGCTCCGCCCACCAGCCGCGGGCCGCCGCGAGGGCGGTGTAGTTCGCCATCGTGGCACCGGTGGTCAGGACCCCCGCGAACCCGTCCGGGAGCTCGAACAGCTCGCGCAGCCACTCGATCGACAGCACCTCGAGCGACGAGGCGAGCGGCGAGGAGGCCCAGCTGTACGCGACCTGGTCGAGCGCGGAGGTGACCCAGTCGGCGCCCAGCGACGCGGGCGTGGTGCCCCCCATGACGAAGTGGAAGTAACGCGGCCCGCTCGACCGCGTCGCGCCGGAGCGCGCGAGCTCGAGCAGCTCCGCGAGCGCGACCAGCGCTCCGTCTCCGTCCTCCGGGAGGTCGCCGTCGAGCGAACGAGCGACGTCCTCCGCTCCCTGGGCGAGCACCGGATCGTCGTGAAGCGCGGTGACGTACTCGGTCGCCCCCGCGGCGGCACGGACCAGCGCGTCGGTGAGCTCGTCGCGAAGCTCGAGCGGATCGGTCACGTCTAGAGGACGGCCCCGAGCGACTCGCCGGCGTTCGCGGCCCAGTCGACCAGAGGGTCGGGGTAAATCCCGAACGCGACCGTGGCCGCCGCGGCGAGGAGCGTGGGCACGAGGATCAGCATGCATCGTGTCCCGAGCGGACGCGCCGCGTCGGCCCCTGGCGCGCCGCCGGCCATCGCGGGCAGCTCGTCGCCGGGCCCGGGCTCGGCGACGGGTCGCATCCACATGGCAGCGACCACCCGCAGGTAGTACGCCAGCGAGATCATGGTCCCGATCACGATCGCCACGCCGAGCCACGTGTAGTCGCCCTCCACCGCGGCCTCGATCAGGAACAGCTTGCCGATGAACCCCGTGGTCCCCGGGAGCCCGGCCAGGGCAAGCATCGAGATCGTCAGCGGCCACGCGAGCGCCGGGCGCATGCCGCCCAAGCCCTCGACCGCGCGGATGTCGTCGCCGAACGGCGTCTCGCGCTCGCGGACGACGACGACCGCGAATGCCGCCAGGTTCATCAGCGTGTAGGCGGCGAGGTAGAAGACGAGCGCCTCGACGCCGGTCTCGGAGGCGACCACGATGCCGGTGAGGATGTAGCCCGCCTGGGCGATCCCCGAGTAGCCGAGCAGCCGCTTGAGCGAGTCCTGCCCCAGGGCCCCGATGTTGCCGACCACGATCGACACTGCCGCGAGCGCCGCGAGCGCAGGCTGCCAGTCGTCCGCGGAGGGGCCGAGCGCGACCTCGAACAGCCGCACGAAGACGCAGAACGCCGCCGCCTTGGTGGCGACCGCCATGAACGCCGTCACCGGGGTGGGGGCGCCCTGGTAGACGTCGGGCGTCCACTGGTGAAACGGCGCCAGCGAGACCTTGAACGCCAGCCCGGTCGCCGCCAGCCCGATCCCGATCAGGATCAGCGGGTCGTCGGCGACGCCGTTGGAGGCGATGCCCTCGGCTATCGCCGGGAAGTCGGTCGAGCCCGAGCCCCCGTAGATGAACGCCAGCCCGTACAGCAGCGTCGCCGATCCGACCGAGCCGACGATCAGGTACTTGAGCCCCGCCTCGAGCGAGCGGGGGTGGCGCAGCGACGAGCCGCAGAGCACGTACAGCGGCACCGACAGCAGCTCGAGCGAGACGAACAGGGCGACCAGGTTCTGGGCCTGGGCCAGCAGGACCATTCCCAGCGTCGAGCAGATCAGCAGCGACTGGATCTCGCCGTGGCGATCCTCGGCGGCGGGCTCCCGCAGCGTCAGCGGGACGACGAACGCCGCGGCCGTCACCGCGATCAGCGACATCGAGATCGCGAGGTCGTCGAGCCGCAGCGCTCCCTCGACGAGGTCCTTGGCCTCGCCCCACTGCCAGATCAACAGGCCGGCGGTCGTCGCGAGGGTGACGATCGACAGCCCGCTGACGATCCAGCGCTGCCGCTCGCCGCCGAACAGCCCGGCCAGCAGCACCACGCACAGCCCTGCGGTCAGGGCGATCACCGGCGACAGCCCCGCGTAGTCGATGTGCGGCGTCTCGAAGGTCACCTGGTCGCGACCTCCTCCGGGGGCTGAAGCGCCTGCTCGACGGACGCCTCACCCCGCTCGAGGATCAGGCCGGGGTACAGCGCCAGCGCGACGACGCAGGCGACGAGCGGCGCGATCGCGAATCCGTCGGGGAGCGAGATCTCCCGGGACTCGACCCCGTCGGGAAGGCGGTTGTGCATCGTGCGCTGGTACAGCCGGATCGCATAGAACGCCGCGAACGCGACGCCGACCGAGGCGACGATCGCGTACACCACCTTCGCCTGGAAGGTGCCGATGAGGATGTAGAACTCGCCGATGAAGTTGGCCGAGCCGGGCATCGCCAGGGTCGCCAGCGTGACGATCAGGAACAGCGCGGCGAGGATCGGGGCCCGGAACGCCAGACCGCCCATCTCGCGCAGGTCCTCGCTCCCCGCCCGCTCCGCGAGCACGCCGATGATCAGGAACGTCGGCGCGACCACGAGCCCGTGGTTGACCATCTGGAGCACGGCGCCGTCGGCCCCGTCGGGGCGCAGGGCGAAGATCCCCAGCGTGATGAAGCCGAGCTGGGCGAGCGAGGAGAACCCCGCGACCAGGCGGACGTTCGTCTGCGTGAATGCCATCGCGCTCCCGTAGATGATCCCGGCGACGGCGATCGCCAGCACGACCTCCTGGAACTGGACCGTTGCGTCGGGGTACAGGGGCAGCACGACGCGCAGGAAGCCGTACGCGCCGACCTTCGACAGCACGCCCGACAGCACCGCGACGACCGGGATCGGCGCCGCGCGGTAGGCGTCGGGCATCCACCCGTGGACGAGGAACGCGGGCATCTTGACCAGGAACGCGGCGGCGAAGAACCAGAAGATCCAGTCCTGGCTTCCCTCCGACAGCACGTTCGCGCTCAGGTCCGAGAGCGAGAAGCTGATCTCACCGGTCGCGTCCGAGACCAGGATCGCGGTCGCGATCGCGCCGACCAGCATCAGCAGCGAGCCGACCAGGGTGTAGACCATCATCTTCAGCGTCGCCGCGATGCGGTTCTCTCCGCCCCACGCGCCGATCAAGAAGTAGAACGGGACCAGCATCAGGTCGAAGAAGAGGACGAACAGCAGCAGGTCCTGGGCACAAAAGGCGCCGAGTACCCCGGTCTCGGCGAGCCCGAGCATGAAGAAGTAGGTGCGGGGCCGCTCGGGCGGGTGGAAGGCGGAGTACAGCGTCGCCGCGCTCCACAGCACCGTCGTCAGCAGGATCATGAAGACGCTGATCCCGTCGACTCCGAGCAGGTACCGCACCCCGAGGTCGGGGATCCAGCTCTCGTCGACCGTGTACTGGAGCTCCGCGGTCCCGAGGTCGAATCCGGCCACCATGATCACCGCGAGCACGAGCGCGGCGAGCGCGCCGATCACCGGCAGGATCCGGATCCCCTTGCCGGGGACGATGAACGTGAGCAGCCCGATCACGGCGGGGGCCCACAACAGGGAGTTGATCATCGGCTGGCCTCCACTACGAGCTCGCGATCAGGAAGTAGAGGCCGAGCGCGGCGAAGCCGCCGACGAGCAGCAGCGCGTAGGAGCGCACGAACCCGGATTGCGCCCCGCGGACCACGAAGCTGAAGCCACGGACCACCCCGACCGTCGCCGTGACGAGGCCCTGCACGACGACGCGCTCGAAGACGGCGTTGGTGAAGCGGCCGAATCCCGTTACCGGCCGGTACACGAGCTCGTCCTGCGCCTCGTCGAAGTACCACTTGTGGAGCAGGAAGGCGTGGACGCGGCGGGCGCGCGCGATCATCCGCGCGGTCGTCCCCGGGTTGGCGACGTACAGGTAATGCGCGACCGCGATCCCCAGGATCGAGATCACCCCGCCGACGCCGAGCCCCACCCACGCCGACGAGGTCGGCTCGTGGATCGCCTCGAACGGCGAGTTCTCGAACGTCGGCACGAGGAAGTTCGTGATCACCTCGTCGACGCCGGGGATCTGGATGTAGCCCCCGACCGTCGCGAGGAGCGCGAGCACCGCCATCGCCGCCGCCATCGGCCAAGTGCGCTCGGCGATGAAATGCTCGCCGGGGAAGCCGACGTCGGTGTCCTCCCGCTCGCCGGTCGCCGGGTTGGCGGGCTCGGCGTGGAACTGCTTGCCCTGCTCGAGCGAGCGTGCCTCCTCGCACGGCTCCCCGTAGAAGACACGGAAGATGATCCGGAACGCGTAGATCCCGGTCAGCAGCGCGCCGAGGTAACCCCCCACGACGATGATCCAGAACGAGCCGCCTCGCTCGATCGCGAATCCGAGGATCTCGTCCTTGGAGAAGAAGCCCGACGTGCCCGGGAAGGCCGCCAGCGCGAGCGCGCCGACCGTCGTCAGAGCGAACGTGAGCGGGAGCGCGCGGCGAAAGCCCCGCATCCGGTCCATGTCCTGGACCCCGCCCATGGCCGAGATCACCGAGCCGGCCCCCATGAACAGCAGCGCCTTGAAGAAGGCGTGGCTCATCAGGTGGAACATCCCGGCCGCGTAGGCGCCGATCGAGACCGCCACGATCATGTACCCGATCTGGCTGATCGTCGAGTACGCGATCACCCGCTTGAGGTCGGTGACGGCGATCGCGACGGTGGCGGCGAACAGCAGCGTGGCGAGCCCGATGTACGCGGAGATGTCGGCCGCGGTCGGCGCGAGCACGAAGAACGGGTGGGCGCGCGCGATCAGGTACACGCCGGCCGTCACCATCGTCGCGGCGTGGATCAGCGCCGACACCGGGGTCGGGCCCTCCATCGCGTCCGGCAGCCACGTGTGGAGCGGGAGCTGGGCGGACTTCGCGAACGCCCCGACGAGGATCAGGAGGCAGATCAGCACCAGGGTCGGGTCGTTGCTGGAGAACGAGTCCGGGGCGGTGTCGAAGGCGGCCAGGTAGTCGAAGGTGCCCAGCTCGCGGAAGATGAAGAAGGCGGCGAGGACCAGTCCGACGTCGCCGACGACGTTGATCACGAACGCCTTCATCCCGGCCGTCGTCGCGGTGTTGCGCCGGTACCAGAAGCTGATCAGGGCGTAGGACGCGAACCCGACGAACGCCCAGCCGACGATCAGCAGCGCGAAGTTGCCGGCGAGGACCAGCAGCAGCATCGAGAAGACGAAGAAGTTGAGGTAGCTGAAGTAGCGCGAGTAGCCGCGGTCCGTCCATAGATAGGCGACGGAGTACAGGTGGATCAGCGCAGAGACCCCCGTGACGACGAGGATCATGAACACCGACAGCGGGTCGACGAGGATCCCGAGGTCGATGTCGAGGCCGGCCGCGGACGCGTACCGGTAAAGCGACGAGGTCACCTCGCGGGCGTGCTCGGGCCGGTCCTGGAGCGTGACGAGCGCCCCGATCGCGCACACGAAAGAGGCGAAGATCGCCGCGGTGCCGATCCACCCGGCGAGCTTTCCCGGCCAGGCGCGGAACCCGAGCGCGATCACGATGCTCCCGGCCAGCGGCAGCGCCAGCACCAGCCAGGCGTACGTGGTGGGGCTCATCCCCGCAATTGGCGCATGTCGTCGACGTTGAGCGCCAGCCGGCGGCGGTACATCGCGACGATCAGTCCCAGCCCGACGACGACCTCACAGGCCGCGACGACCATCACCACGAGCGCGAACACCTGCCCGTCCTGGTTCCCGGTGCTGCGGCTGAACGCGAGCAGCGCGAGGTTGCCGGCGTTCAGCATCAGCTCGAGGCACAGCAGGATGACCAGGGGGCTGCGGCGGATCAGCACG
>Ga0126312_10002856_pt1 | contig 11619 bp, 13 predicted proteins | sample Plot104A_FD_92537 | JGI IMG/M metagenome (GOLD analysis project Ga0126312, IMG submission 92537) | Serpentine soil microbial communities from UC McLaughlin Reserve, CA, USA - Plot104A | ecosystem: Environmental > Terrestrial > Soil > Grasslands | place: USA: UC McLaughlin Reserve, Lake County... | reverse complement strand
TCTTGAAGAGCGACTCGCTCGTGGCCTGCCACACCGCGATCGCGAGCGTGTCGCCGCCGAGCGGCCGCAGCAGCAGCGTGGCCGGCAGCTCCTTCATCACCTCGGTGAAGACGAGCAGCGCGCTGGTGGCGAGGCCGGCGCGCATCAGCGGCACGTGGACGCGCGCGAGCACGTCGAGGCGGTCGGCGCCGAGCCCCCGGGCGGCCTCGTCAAGCTCGTCGGGGATGCGGAGCAGGCTCGTGTCCACGGCCTGGAACGCCAGCGCCAGGAAGCGGACCACGTAGGCCGTGAACAACCCGATCACCGTGCCGGTCAGGAGGAGGCTGGGGTCGGCGCCGAGCAGTGAGCTCGAGGCGTCGTCGATGCGATGGTCGAGCCAGCCGAGCGGCACGATGACCGCGACCGCGACCACCGAGCCGGGAACGCCGTAGCCGATGGTGGCCACTCTCGCGGCGCCCCCGGCCAGCCGGGAGTGGGAGCCGCGCACCCCGTAGGCGAGGAGCAGGGCGATGCCGCCGACGATCACTGCGCTCATCAGCGCCAGCAGGAGGCTGTTGCGCGCCGCCACGGCGAACTCGGGCGCGAGCAGGCCGTCCCGGATCGACCGGAACGCCCACACCGAGAGCTGCGCCAGCGGAGCGCCCACTACGAGGCCGACCAGGGCCAGCGGTCCCAGCGCTGCCGCCAGCGCCGGCAACCCGCGCAGGCGCACGGCCGTCACGGCATCGGAGCGCGCAGCCAGCTGGTGGTAGCGGGCGCGGCCGCGGGCCAGGCGCTCCAGCACGAGCAGCGTGAGCGTCACGGAAACCATCAGGGCGGCGAGCTGCATCGCAGCCTGACGGTCGAAGGCGATGAACCAGACCCGGTAGATCGCGTCGGTGAACGTGTGGACGCCGAGCAGGTTGACCGTGCCGAAGTCGGCGAGCGCCTCCATCAACGCGAGCGCGGTCCCGCCGAGGAGCGCCGGCCGCGCAAGCGGCACGGCCACCTTGAAGATCGCCTGCATGCTCGAGAGGCCCAGGCCCCTCGCCGCCTCGAGCAGTGCCTGGGACTGGCCCAGGAAGGCGGCCCGTCCGAGGAGGTACACGTAGGGGTAGAGGACGAGCGTGAAGATCGCGATCGCCCCGAGCGGTGAGCGGATGGACTCGCCGCCCGCGGGCAGGGTTCCGAGAGCGAACAGGGTGAACACGTAGCCCGGCACGGCGAGCGGCAGTACGAGAGCCCACTCGATCCAGCCGCGCCCGGGGAAGTCGCAGAACGAGACGAGCAGCGCCAGACCGGTGCCGACCACCAGAGTGCCGGTGCCAACCCCAAGCACCAGGAAGATCGTGTTGCGAGCGGCGTCGGGGAGGAAGCCGGAGAACTGGCTCAAGCCGTCGCCACTGCCGACCAAGAAGCTGAGCGGCAGACCGATCAGAGGTCCCGCGACGAGAACCGCGGCCACGAGGGTGGCGAGCGTCCAGCCGTCGAGACGGCCTGCGAGGAGGGCAGCCGGGGCGTTGGCCCGGCGAGCACCGGAGGACGAATTCACTCCCAGCCGACCTCGTTCATCAGCCTCACCGCCTCCTCCAGGTGCGCGCCCGCGCGACGCACGTCGATCGGGTCGCGCTTGAAGGGGCCGAACTTCTCGATCTCGGGCGCCGGGCGCACCCCCGGGACGACCGGGAACTCCTTGTTGTTGCGCACGAACACCTCCTGCTGGTGCCTCGCCTCGAGGAACTCCATCAGCGAGATCGCCGCCCCACGCTGCTCCGCGCCGCGGACCACGCCGATGCCGGAGAGGTTGACGTGCGTGCCGCGCCCGTCCTGGTCGGCCCACTCAAGGGCCACCGGGAAGTCGGGATTCTCGGCCAACTCGCGGCCCAGGTAGTAGGAGTTGGTGAGGCCGACGTCGCAGCGGCCGTCGGCGATCGCATCGAGGACGTCGGTGTCGGAGCCGAGGAACTTGGGGTCGTTCGCCATCCAACGGCGCAGCAGCCCCTCGGTGGCGTCGCGGCCGTCCTTGGCGATGTGGTCGGCGACGAAGTCGGTGTTGTACTCGCTGGTGCCGGAGCGAAGGCAGAGCTTCCCCTTCCAGCGCGGGTCGCCGAGCTGGGCGTAGGTCGTGATCTCGCCGGGCCCGACCCTCTCCGTCGAGCGCATGATCGTCCGCGCGCGCTGGGTGAGTGCATACCAGTCGCCGTCCGGATCGCGGAGGTCGCGCGGCACCTGCCTGTCGAGCTCGGCGGAGTGCACCGGCTGAAGCAGCCCCGCCTTCTTCGCACGCCACAGGTTCGCGGCGTCAACGGTTATGAGGACGTCCGCCTTGGTCTCGTCTCCCTCGCTCTTCAGCCGCTCGTACAGCTCCGACGCCGACCCGCCGAACAGCCGCAGGTCGTGCCCGCTGCTCGAGGCGTAGTCCTTGAACGGCTGCTCTTCCCCGTAGTGGGAGCGGGCGGTGTAGATGACGAGCTCGTCGCTCGACCCGGAAGTCGCCACTACGACCGCGACGAAGGCGGCAACCAGCGCGACGGTCCCAACTGAGACGATGGCTACCAGGCGACGACGGGACATGACTCAGGGCTCGGTGGTGGTGGACTCGGTGCCCGTGGTGCCCGTGGTGTCGGTGGCGCCGGTTTCGGTGGTGGCCGTGCCGCCCGTATCGCCCTCGAACTCGACGCTTCCGCGCTCGTCGCCACAGCCGCCCACGCCGGCCGCGGCACCGGCCCCCAGCAGCGCTGCGACCATGAGAACGCCCGCCCTCTCCAGGACCATTGTTAGGGAACCCTAACTGATGGTGAGGGGCGCTTCATCCGACGTCTCTCATCGCTAGGATTGAAATCCGACTCCGCAAAGCGGAATTGATCCCGACCGAGATTCACATGGCAGCCACAGACAAGACGCGAATCGCCAAGCCCAGCCCGATCAAGGAGAACGAGCAAGGTCAGCTCGTCGCGAAGAAGGGCATCTCACGCGACGTCATCGAGGAGCTCTCCAAGGTCAAGGGCGAGCCGGACTGGATGCGCGAGAAGCGCGTCAAGTCGCTCGAGATCTTCGAGCGCAAGCCGATCCCGACCTGGGGCGTCGACCTGTCCGATCTCGACCTGTCGGAGCTGGTGCTCTACTCGCCGCCCGAGGCCGGCCGCTATGACTCCTGGGACGACGTCCCCGAGGAGCAGAAGGAGACCTTCGAGAAGCTCGGCATCCCCCAGGCCGAGCGCGAGCACCTCGCCGGCGTCGTCGGCGTCTGGCGCCAGGAGCCCTTCTACGAGGGCCTCAAGCAGGAGTACGCCGACAAGGGGATCATCTTCTGCGCGATGGACACGGCGGTCCAGGAGCACGAGGACCTGGTCCGCGAGTACTTCATGAAGAAGTGCGTGCCGCCGCAGGACAACAAGTTCTCGGCGCTGCACGGCGCGGTCTGGTCCGGCGGCTCCTTCCTCTATGTCCCCAAGGACGTGAAGGTCGATCTGCCGCTACAGGCCTACTTCCGCATGGAGGGCTCGGGCGAGGGCACCTTCGAGCACACGCTGATCGTCGCCGACGAGGGCTCCGACGTGAACTACATCGAGGGCTGCACCGCGCAGACCTACTCGGTCAACTCGATGCACTCGGCGGTCGTCGAGATCTTCGTCAAGGAGGGCGCCAAGGCCCGCTACACCACGGTCCAGAACTGGTCCAAGGACGTCTTCAACCTCAACACCAAGCGGGCGATCGTCGACGCGCACGGCACGGTCGAGTGGGTCGGCGGCTCCATGGGCGCCAAGAAGGTCATGCTCTACCCCGGGTCGTTCCTCATGGGCGAGGGCGCCCGGGCGGACCACCTCAACGTCGGCGTCGCCTCCGGTGACGTCTGGAAGGACACCGGCGCCAAGGTCGTCCACCTCGCACCCAACACCACCTCGAACATCCTTGCCAAGTCGATCTCCAAGGACGGCGGGATCATGGGCTACCGCGGCCTCGTGAGGATGGGCCACAACTCGCAGGGCTCCAAGGCCCACGTGCAGTGCGACGGTCTGATGATGGACCCGTACTCCCGTTCGGACACCTGGCCCGACATCCAGATCCAGAACCCGCACGTCACCGTCGCCCACGAGGCAGTGGTCGGCAAGATCTCCGACGAGCAGCTCTTCTACCTCCAGTCCCGCGGCCTCACCGAGGAGGAGGCCGCCGGGATGATCGTGAACGGCTTCATCGAGCCGGTCACCAAGGAGCTGCCGATGGAATATGCCGTCGAGCTGAACCGCCTGATCCAGCTCGAAATGGTCGGCAGCATCGGCTAGCCGCCTGCGGAGCATCGTCAGGCTGCGTCATCGGTCGCGTAGTCGCAGGTGACGGTGGCGGAAGCAGAGTTTCGCGCTCTACACCTGCCACCTGCCACCCGCCACCTGCGACCTGGGCTGCGCCGCGGCCCCTTACCCAGCTTTCGCCGACCTACCCTCCCCGCGAGCTCCGGTCGGCTTTACCTGACTCGGCGCTAGGGGGTACCGTCCCGGGCCGTGACGCGACCGCGTATCGTCGCACTGGCCCTCCTGGCGGTGACAGCCGTCACCACGTCCGCGACCGCTGCGGCCGCTCCGAGCATCAAGGTTTCCCCGAATCGCGCCTATCGGGGCGAGGTGGTGCGGGTGTTCGGGAGCGTCGCCGGCGGCTGCGCCGCCGGCGATCAGGTGACGCTCGTCTCGAGGGCGTTCGCGCCCAGGCACGAGTTCGCGGGGGTGTCCGCGATCTTCGCGCGGGCGCGCTCGAACGGGTCGTTCTCCAAACGGACGCGGCTCCCCCGGCGGCGCAAGCCGGGCCGCTACTCGATCAGCGGGCGCTGCGGCGGAGGCAACCTGGGCGTCGTGGCGCGGCTGCGAATCCTCGTGGCTCGGCGCTGCGGGCGGTTCGACTATGACGGCCCCGGCCCCGCCGACGAGCGCAGCTTCATCGCGATCAGGACGCGGCGCGTCACATGCCGCGCGGCGAAGCGGCTGATGCTGCAGGTCTCCTTGGCCGGCGATCCCTGCCCAGTCCACTGGCGCTGCGTGTATCCGATCAGCGGCCGGGCAACGTGGAGGCGCGGCCTGAAGCGGATCACCTTCGCGCCGGCAGGCTGACTGCCGGACGACCGCGCTAGAAAGTCCTTCTGTGGGGCTCCTGGCCCCATGAAGCGACAATCTAGGCCGATCGGGGCGAGTCTGGCGTCCTTCCTATACCCCGGCCCCTGGGCCATGCGGAGCCTCCTTTTGGTTGGGTTCGACCATGAGACGGGAGCGGGAGCCGAAACTAATCGCCGCCCGGGGCGTCGTGAAGGTCCTCGCCTCCCTGCCCGCCCCGGTTCAGCTGCTGCTCGCGGGCGGACGGCCGACGCGGGTCGACGGGCAGATCCTCGAACCCGAGGTCCAGCTGCTGCTGCGCGCGCTCGACCTCCTCGACGAGGATCCCCCCGGGTCACAGGCCGTGGAGGCGGCGCGGCGATCCACGCGCGAGCGTGCGGCGCTCGTGGCGCCGGCGACGCCGCTGCCGATGAGCGGGGTCGAGAACATCCACATCGGCCCCCACACGAGGGGGCGGCTCTACGTCGCTCCCGGCGTCCGCGAGCCCTCGCCGCTGCTCCTCTACTTCCATGGCGGCGGCTTCGTGTGCGGCGACCTCGATACGCACGACTCCGTCTGCCGCTTCCTCGCTCGCGAAGCGGCGGTCAGAGTGCTGTCGATCGACTACCGGCTGGCGCCGGAGCACCCGTTCCCCGCTCCGATCGAGGACGGCCTCGAGGCGTTCCGCTTCGCCGTGGCGGAGGCCGAAGACCTGGGCGTCGACGCGGCCAGGATCGCCGTCGGGGGCGACAGCGCGGGCGGGACCCTGGCCGCCGCGGTAGCTCAGCTCACGCGCGACGCGGAGCCTCCGCCGGCGTTCCAGCTGTTGGTCTATCCGGTGACGGACTGGTCGCGGAAGAGCGGGTCGTACCGCCTCTTCCGCCACGGTTTCTCGCTCACCGAATTGGAGATGGACTGGTATCGCGAGCGCTTTCTGCAGGGTGATGGCGAGGCCGCCCGCGACCCGCGGGCCTCACCGCTGCTGGCCGACGACCTGCGCGGCGTAGCGCCCGCGTGCGTGGTCGTTGCCGGCTTCGATCTGCTGCGCGACGAGGCGACGGCGTACGCGCGGCGGCTCGGCGAGGCGGGTGTTCCGACCACACTGCGTGTTTACTGGGGGCTGGTGCACGGATTCGCGAACGCAACCGCGGTGGGGCGGAGCCCCGTCGCCGCCATGCGCGAGGTCGCCGCGATCCTGCGGAGGGGGCTTGCCGATGCCTGAACGAAACATGGGTCTCCATGAGGAGGCGCGCCGGCCGGGGCGCTCGGACCGGCTGGGCAGCGGAACGCTCGCCTGCGAGCGCTGCGACGCACCGGTCTCGCTCGCCGGACCGCTGTCCCCTGCCGACCACCTCGACTGTCCCTACTGCGACCACCGCGCGCCGCTGCGCGACTTCCTCTCGCTGGCGAGCCCGCCCTGGCCCACCCGCGTCGAAGTGCGGCTGGTGCGCCCCGCTAATCGATGAAGGCCTTTAGGGCGACGATCGCCAGCCCGAAGCCGCCGTTGAGCGCGACGGAGGCGATCGTCGCGCGCGGCGGCAGCCGGGAGCGACGGGCGATCACGTAGCCCATGGCCGCGAGCGTGGTGACACCGAGCGCGATCGCGGCGTCAGCGGCGGCTTGCTTGGACAGAACGCCGATCCAGCCGAGAGCGAGCACGAGCATTGCCGGGAGGGTCGGGTAGAGCTCGGGCAGCTCGTCCGCCACCAGGGCCTTGAGGTCCGCCAGGCCCAGATCGCGGTCGAGCCCCAGTCGCCGGGCCACGCCCTCGGCGTACAAATGCGCGATCCAGAACACGAGCATCGTCACGACGACCCAGAAGAGGAGCTGACCCGCCGAGATGGTCTCGTCCTCGGACAGGGTGGCGACGAGGGCGGTGACCACAATCTGGCCGTACACTGCGGCGGCGACGTTCCGCCTCACGATGCGGACCCGCGCCGAGCGAAGTCGATGAACGCCCGGGCCGCCGGCGCCTGATGCCGTCCGCGCCGCCAGACGAGCGACACCGGCAGGCGGACCGGGGGCCGCAGCGGCCGCACCTCCACCGGAGGGCCATCGCGCTCGATCATCGAGCGCGGCAGCGCCGATGCCCCGAAGCCGGTCGAGACGAGGCAGCGAAGCAGGAACGGGTCGCCGCTCTCGAGCGACACATGGAGCGGCTCGCCGGCGCGGGCGAAGCAGTCGGCGACCGCCTGCGCTATCGCCGAGTCGGAGCGCGGCGTCACCATGGGCAGCGCGGCGAGCTCGCGCGGCCCGACGAGCTTGCGCTCCGGCGCCGACCCCGGCGGGAAGGCCGCGATCAGCTCCTCCTCCCCCATTCGCTCGGCCTCGAGCTCGTCCGGAAGCTCTGGCTGAAGCGTGAAGGCGGCATCGATGTCGTCCTCCTCGAGGTAGCGCAGCATGTCGCCGGCGGTTCCCTCGCGCAGCCGGACCTCGATGCCGGGGAAGGCCTCCGCGAAGCGGGCCAGGAGCCGGGGTACGTCCAGCGGCCCGGCCGGAAGCAGGGCGCCGACCGAGACGCGGCCGCGCACCAGGCCGCGCAGCTCGTCGACCTCGCCGCGGATGCCGTCGACCTCCGCGAGGATCCGCCGCGCCCGCGTGGCGACGGCCTCGCCCGCCTCGGTCGGGGCCACGCTGCGGCTCGTTCGCTCGAACAGCTCGGTGCCGAGCTCGGCCTCGAGCCGGCGAACCTGCTGGGAGAGCGCCGACTGCGCCACGTGCAGCTCGCCCGCGGCTCGCGTGAAGTGCCTATGCCTGGCGACCGCCTCGGTGTATCGGAGCTGACGCAACTCCACGGATTGATCGTAATTCGCGATTGATCTGTTGGCAACTACATGTTGCACAGATCAGCGCGGAGGCGGAGACTGAAGCCATGCGAATACGACGTGAGCTCCGGCCGGGTGACGTGGGCGAGATGATCGCGCTTCACGGCCGCATCTACTCGGAGGAGTGGGGCCACGACGCGAGCTTCGAGGGCATGGTGGCCCAGAGCTTCGCCGACGTCGCCGCGCGCGGCTGGCCGCGCGCGGGCGAGGGCATCTGGATCGTCGAGGAGGGCGACCGTGTCGTGGGCTGTCTCGGACTCACCGACGAGGGCGAGGGCGAGGCGCGACTGCGCTGGTTCGTCCTCGAGGCTCACCTCCGCGGCCGAGGCCTTGGGCGTCTGGTCCTCGACGAGCTGTTCGAGGAGGCCGAGCGGGCCGGCTACGAGCGCATCACGCTCGAGACCTTCAGCGACCTCGCCGCCGCGGCACACCTCTATCGTGACTACGGCTTCGAGCTCGTGTGGGAGGACACCCGGCCGCGCTGGAGCCGCCCCGCCGTGACCTACCAGCGCTACGAGCGCGTGCTCAGGTCCGCGGTGGCCTCAACTCCCGCCGCCTGAGTGCCGATGCGCTCCGGGTGAGCGTCAACGACCTCGTCCTGGTCCAGGGGATGGCGGACACCCGGCGCGCGCTGGCGCGCTGGAACCGGGAGCCCGCGCGGGTGCTCGCGCCCTGGGTCGGGCTCAGCGTGGCGATTGCGGTCGCGCTGCTCGGGGCGGTCTACCTGGTCGCCAAGCTGTCCACTCCCGACTTGTCGCCGTTGCTCATCCCGGGCTACCACTCGGCGGCGACCTTCGGCGACTACCTCGCCGTCCTCTACCGCAACTCGCTGGTGCTCGCGCTGCACGCCATGGCCTGCGTGGCGGGGTTCATCGCCGGCAGCGCCCTGCCGCTTTCCGCCTCGAAGCGGCACGGCCTCTCCCGGCTCGTGCACGAGAAGGCCGGCCCGCTCGCCATCGGGTTCGTGGTCTGCGCGACCGGGTTTTCGCTATGCACGCAGGCGTACATGATCGGGTCGGCCGCGTCCACGGTCTCGGCGGAGCTCGGGACCACGCCCGGCCCGCTGCTCCTGGCCCTCGCGCCGCACGCGCTGCCGGAGCTCACGGCGCTGTTCCTGCCGCTCGCCGCCTGGATCATCGCGAGCCGCCACGAGCGCTGGGACGAGCTGCTGGCAGCGACGTTCGTCACGGTCGCGATCGCCGTGCCGGTGCTGCTGGCGAGCGCGGCGATCGAGCTCTGGGTCTCGCCTCGCCTGCTCTGAAGGGAAGGTGTCCGCCAGCGGGGCGGCGGCTTCCAGTCCCTGCCCTCTCTCAACCGCGACCGAACGCGCGGTCGACACCGTCGAGCAACGCCCAGTTGCCGCGCAGCGCGCCCTCGGCTACGGCGAGCAGGCGCTCCTCGTCCGCGTCGGCGAGCCGCTCGTCTATCAGCTCGCGCGAGTCGGCGGCATGGCGCTCGTCGAGGGTGGCGTGGAGGCTGAAGTACTCGGTCGCCGGCCCCTCTTCGAAGCCGTAGTGCCCGAGGAGGCCCTCCAGCTTGGTCCGCGAGACCGCCGGCTGGCCCGACTCGATCGCGCAGGTGGCTACCAGCGCCTCGAGGGAGTCGTGGCCGGCGGTCCAGGCCGCGGCGCACGCGCGGCTCTCGGGCCGGGGCTCGGCGTCCGAGGCGGCGCCCGCGGCGTTCGCGAACCGGTCCCACAGCTCCACGTGCTCCGCCTCCTCCGCGGCGTGCTCGGCGGACCCGGTGGCGGCCACGGCCTCCGCCAGAGCGGCGACCGCGTGGCGGTACTCGCCGGCGTAGAAGGCGAGCTCGTCGGCGCTGAGATCGCCATTCGACCAGCGTACGTAGAACGGGTGCTCGAGCACGTTCCAGCGGCTGCGGACGGCTTCCAGGCGGTCGAAGAAGTCCATCGGTGGGTCCCCTTTGTCGGCGGCGAAGGTGCGCCATGCTAACCGGCCATGCGGCCACCCGCCGACGCCGAGATCCCCGCCCCGGAGTTCCCGCCAAGGACCCGCTGGCTGAACGTGGCCCTGTTGCGCATGGACCGGCTGCTCGGGCGCCACGCCGTTCTCGTGGAGTTCTGGGACTTCGCGCGCGTCAACTCGCTGCGAACGCTGCCCTACCTCCTCGCCTGGCATGACCGCTACGCCGAGGCCGGCCTGCGGATCGTGGGAGTCCACTCGCCCGGCTACAGCTTCGGCCGCGACGCCGGCACGGTGGCCGCTGCGGTCGAGCGGCTCGGGATCACCCATCCCGTGGCCTTGGATCCGGACCTCGAGATCTGGCGCCTCTACGGCAACCGCGGCTGGCCGGGGCGCTACCTGTTCGACCGTCGCGGCCTGCTCCGCTATATGCATTACGGCGAGGGCAACTACCGCGAGTCCGAGCTCGCGATCCAGGAGTGCCTGCGCGAGCTCGATCCCGACCGCTCGCTCCCCGACCCGCTCGATCCCCTGCGACCGGAGGACGAACCCGGCATGCTGCTCGAGCCGCAGACCGCCGACATCGCGCTGCCCAGGGACCGGCCGCGCCTAGAGCTCGTGCGCGACTGGGTGGACGGGGACGACTGGATCGAGGCGTCCGACGCCGGTGCGGCGGCCGGCTTCGACTACCGGGCCGGCGGCGCCTTCGCCGTCCTGTCGGGGGCGGACCGGGAACCGGGCGTCTACGAGACCGACGGGACCGTGGTGGCGGAGTCGCCCGGCCTACGGCTCCACGGCGTGCAGTTCACGCCTTTGCCGCCAGCTCCTTCCGGATCTCCTTCGGGAGCATGAAGCGCACGTCCTCCTGGACGACCTCGAACTCGGCCACGTCCTCGGTGCCGCGCCCGCGGAAGAAGTCGACGAGGCGCTGAACGAGCTCCTCCGGCGCGCTGGCGCCCGAGCTGATGCCCACCACCCGCTTGTCCTCGAGCCATTCCTCCCGCACCTGTGCCTCGTTGTCGATGAGGTGCGACTCGGCGCCGTGGTCGCGCGCGACCTCCACCAGGCGATTGGAGTTCGATGAGTTGCGCGACCCGATCACCAGGACGAGGTCGCACTCGCGCGCCATCTGGCGGACGGCCAGCTGGCGGTTGGTGGTGGCGTAGCAGATGTCGTCGGTGCGGGGTCCGGTGATGTTCGGGAAGCGCTCGCGCAGCCGGCGGATGATGCGATCGGTCTCGTCGACCGAGAGCGTCGTCTGCGTGAGGTAGGCGACGCGGTCGGGATCCTCGACGTCGAGCTCGTCGACGTCGGCCTCGGTCTCGATCAGGACGATGTCGTCCGGCACCTCGCCCATCGTGCCCTCCACCTCCTCGTGGCCCTCGTGGCCGATGAGAACGATGGTGTAGCCCTGGGCGGCGAACTTCTTGGCCTCCACGTGCACCTTGGTCACGAGCGGGCAGGTGGCGTCGATCTTCTCGAGGCCGCGGGCCTCGGCGTTGGCGTGGACGCTGGGAGCGACGCCGTGCGCCGAGAAGACCACGGTCTCCCCCTCGGGGACCTCGGTCTCCTGGTCGACGAAGATCGCGCCGCGCTCGCGGAGCTGCTCGACCACGTGCTTGTTGTGGACGATCTCCTTGCGGACATAGACCGGCGGCCCGTACAGCTCGAGCGCACGCTCGACCGCCTGCACCGCCCGGTCGACGCCCGCGCAGTAGCCGCGCGGGGCGGCCAGCAGCAGCTTCTCGGGTGCCTCCGCCATGAGCTCTAGAGGCTAGCTAGGAGCTCGACCAGCGTTTCGCCCACGGCGTCGAG
>Ga0126312_10002854_pt1 | contig 11627 bp, 9 predicted proteins | sample Plot104A_FD_92537 | JGI IMG/M metagenome (GOLD analysis project Ga0126312, IMG submission 92537) | Serpentine soil microbial communities from UC McLaughlin Reserve, CA, USA - Plot104A | ecosystem: Environmental > Terrestrial > Soil > Grasslands | place: USA: UC McLaughlin Reserve, Lake County... | reverse complement strand
GTTCAGCTTCACCAACCCGATCGTGCTCGCCGGCGCGGCCGCGGCCGCCGTGGTCGCGGGGCTCGGCGCGCACGCCACGCGGGCCCTGGCCGCGGCAGCGCGCTACGGGCTGCTGCTCGGCGTGGCGTTCGTGATCGTCAACGTGATCGTCGCCCAGCGCGGGGCGACGATCCTCGTCCGCGGCTTCGACCTGCCGGTGCTGGGGCAGGTGGACGTCAGCGCCGAGGCGGCGGCCGAGGGGGCGGTGCTGGCGGCGCGGATCGTCGTGGTGATGCTGGCCTTCGCCGTGCTCTCGGCGACCGTCGATCCCGACCGCCTGCTGCGGCTGTTCCGGCCGGTGGCGCGCCGCTCGGCCCTCACCGCCACCCTCGTGGCGCGCCTGGTGCCGCTGGCCGCCCGCGACCACTCGCGAGTCCGCGAGGCCGCTGCTCTCCGCGGGCCGGGTGCGGCCCCCGTGGGCCGGGCGGCGATGCTCCGCCGGCTGGTCTCCGGCTCGTTGGACCGCGCGATGGACGTCGCGGCCACGCTCGAGCTGCGCGGGTACGCGCGGGGTGCGCCGCGGCACGCCGGCTCGCCGCCGACGGGGCGGTGCTCGTGGCGATTCGCAGTCGCCGGGGTCGCGATGATCGCTCTCGCCGTCGCGGCGACGGCCGCCGGGGCGGGGGAGTTCGATCCCTATCCGGTCGTGACCCTCGACGCGGACGCCGCCACGTTCGCCCTCGCGATTGCGCTGCCGGCCATCGCGGCGCTTCCGTTCGCTCCGCCGCTGCCGGCTCGGCGACGGCGGGCAGCGACGCAGGAGGCCGTCGGTGCCTGAGCCCCTGGTCACCTCGCGCGGGCTGACCTACCGGTATCCGGATGGCGAGGCGGACAGCCTGCGCGCGGTCGACCTCGAGATCCGCCCCGGGGAGTTCGTCGTGCTCGCCGGGCGCTCGGGGTCGGGGAAGTCGACGCTGCTGCACGCGCTGTGCGGGCTGGTGCCGCACTACCACGGCGGCGACGTCGCGGGCTCGCTGCGGGTGGCGGGGCGCGATGTGTCGCAGCACGGCCCGGCCGACCTCGGCGGCGACGTGGGCCTGGTGGCCCAGGACCCCGAGGCCCAGGTCGTCGGCGCCACGGTGCGGGGCGAGCTCGAGCTGCCGCTCGAGATCAGGGGCCAGCCGGCCACGGCGCGGGCGCGGGCGGTGGAGGAGGTCGCCCTCGCCCTCGCGATCCCGCACCTGCTCGAGCGGCCGACCGATGCCCTGTCGGGTGGCGAGCTTCAGCGGGTTGCACTGGCTGCGGCGCTGGTGGGACGGCCGGGCCTGGCGCTGCTCGACGAGCCGACCTCCCAGCTCGACCCGGTCGCCGGCGACGAGCTGGTCGGGCTGCTGAGGCGGCTCAACGAGGAGTGGGGGACGGCGGTCGTTCTGGCCGAGCACCGGCTGGAGCGATGCCTCGCCGCCGCTGACCGGGTGCTGGCGATGGATTCCGGCGAGATCGCCTTCGACGGCCCGCCGCGGGGGTTCCTCGACTGGGCGGTCGCAACAGACCCCAAGCTGGCGACCCCGGGGGCGACCCTCTTCGAGCTCGCGGGCCTGCGGCCGCTGCCCGCGAGCGTCAAGCAGGCGCGGGCGACGCTCCACGAGCGCGTGCCGGCCGCGGACGACGCGGAGGGCGAGGGCGAGCCCGCCAAGGACCCTGCCGGCGCCTCGCTGCCTTCTCGCCTGCGCCGCGGCGTCTGGCGGCGCTCCCCGAAGGCCGCGCTCACGGCCTCGGGGCTGTGGGTGGAGCTCGACGACGGCGAGGCGCGCCGCGACGTACTGCGCGGCGTGAGCCTGGATGTCGAACCCTCCGAGCGGGTCGCGCTGATGGGCCGCAACGGGGCGGGCAAGAGCACGCTGCTGCGCGCGGCGGCCGGGCTGGTCGAGCCCGTGCGCGGTCGGGTCGGCGCCCCCGGGGGCATCGCACTGCTGCCGCAGAGCCCCACCGACTTCATCGCCCACGAGCGCGTCGGCGACGAGCTCGTAGGCGCCGATGGCGCGGCCGCCCTCGCTGCGGTCGACTTGGAGTGGGCGCTCGACCGCGACCCCCGCGACCTCTCCGGCGGCGAGCGCCAGCGGCTCGCCCTCGCGATCGTGATGGCCGGCAGGGCGGGCGCCGACGTGCCGGGCCTCGTGTGCCTGGACGAGCCGACCCGGGGCATGGACCGGGCGCGCAAGGAGGAGCTGGGCGCGAGGGTCGTGGCGCTCTCCGCCGAGGGTGCGGGCGTGGTGGTCGCGACGCACGACGTCGAGTTCGCGGCCGCGTTCGCCCCCCGCGTCGTGCTCCTCGGCGAGGGGCGCGTGATCGCCGACGGCCCTGCGGAGGAGGTGCTGGCCGGAGGCTGGTACTTCGCGACGGAGGTGGCGCGCATCCTGGGCGCCGGCGCGCCCATCTCGGCCACCGAGGGCGCCGAGCTGCTGCGCCGCCGCCTGGAGACGGAGGCGGCGAGATGAGCTGGCAGGCGTGGGCCTTCGCGATGCTGGCGCTGGTGATCGCCGGCGGGGTCGCGTGGTATGAGCGGTCGCGCCCCTCGTCGCGGATGGTCGCCCTGGTCGCGGCGCTGGCTGCGATGGCCGTCGCCGGCCGCCTGATCCTGGCGCCGATCCCGAACGTCGTCGCGACCACGGACGTCGCTCTCATCACCGGCTACGCGCTGGGCGGCGCGCCGGGGTTCGCGGTCGGCGCACTCGCGGCCCCCGTCTCGAACCTCTGGCTGGGCCAGGGGCCATGGACCCCGTGGCAGATGGCCGGGTGGGGGATGTGCGGACTTCTGGGCGCCGCGCTCGCCCGGCTCACCGGCCGGCGGGCGGGCCGCCTGGGGCTCGCGTGCGCATGTGCGTTCGCCGGCTTCGCCTACGGGGCGCTCCTGGACCTCTCGGTGATGGTCAGCTACGGCGGCGAGCAGTCGCTCGACCGCTACCTGGCCCTCTCCGCCCGGGGGCTGCCGTTCAACGTCGCCCACGCGGCGGGCAACTTCGCGATCGCGCTCGCCGCCGGGCCCGCGCTGGTGCGGATGATCGGCCGGTTCCGCGAGCGGATGGAGTTCCGCTGGCGCGTCGCGCCCGCCATCCCGGTGCTGCTGGCGGCGCTCGTCGCGACAGCACTGGCGGCGCCCTGCCCGGCCGCGGCCGCCAGCGAGGCGAGCGCGCGCACCTACCTCGAGCGCCAGCAGAACGCCGACGGCGGCTACGGGGCTACGCCGACCGCGTCCTCGAACGTCGACATGACCGCCTGGGCGATGCTGGGCCTCGAGGCGGCGGGCCGCAACCCGCTCGACATGCGGCGCGACGGGCACAGCCCGGTGGACTTCCTGCGCTCGCGCGCGCCGGACATCGACAGCGTCGCGGACCTGGAGAAGGCGATCCTCGCATTGGCGGGGGCGGGGGTCAGCCCGCACGGCTTCGGAGGGCAGGACCTCGTGGCCGAGCTGCGGTCCAAGCGCGATCGCAACGGCTCTTATTCGGGATACGTGGACCTCACCGCCTTCGGGGTGTTCGCTCTGAAGGCGGCCGGGGCCAGCGGCTCCGACCTCCAGCGCTCCGGCCGGTGGCTTCGCGACGCCCAGGGCTCCGACGGCGGCTGGGGCATCAAGCCCGGCCAGCCGAGCACGCCGGACAGCACCGGCTCGGCCCTCCAGGCGGTGGCGCTCGCGGGCGGCGGCAGCGCGATGTCGAAGGGGGTGGGCTTCCTGCGACGCGCGCAGAGCTCGGACGGGGGGTGGGCGCTTTACAGCGGAGGGACGAATTCGCAGTCGACCGCGTGGGCGGTGCAGGGCCTCGTCGCCGCCGGCACCGACCCGGAGTCGGTCACCAGCGGGGGCCGCTCGCCGTTCTCCTATCTCGCCGCGCGACAGGCCGGCGACGGCCACTACCGCTACTCGGCGAGCTCGGACCAGACGCCGATCTGGGTGACCAGCCAGGCGCTGGTGGCGATCGACCGCGACGCCTTCCCGATCGCCACGGTGGCCCGCACCAGCGAGCCGGGCGGACTGCCGCCGCCTGCGACGCCCGGCGGCGGGTCCGGTGGCGGCACCGGGAAGGCCGGGGGCTCGGGCGATGGCAACGGCAAGCACGGCCACGGCAATGCCGGGGGCGACAAGAAGGCCGGAAAGTCCGAGGCGAAGGACAGGCCGGGTGCCGACGTGCCGGGCAAGGAGAACGCCGAGCTCGCGGCCGCCGTCGCCGACCCGGCCGGGGCCGAGGCCGAGGGCCGCGACGACCCGACGGCCTATGTGCTGGGTGGCCTGGGCGCCCTCGCGCTCGCACTCGCCGGCGGTTTCCTGTGGTACCGGCGCCGCCTGCCCTAGCCCGGCCCGCCGCTACGTTTCCCGAATGGACGTCGACGAGGCGATTCGCGGCCGCCGCACGCACAAGGCGTACCGGCCCGAGCCCGTGCCGCGCGAGACGCTCGACGAGCTGTTCGAGCTCGCGCGGTGGGCGCCGAACCACAACCTCACCAACCCGTGGCGCTTTCGCGTGCTCGGCGCGGCGGCGCTCGACCGGCTGAAGCAGGCGGCCGGCCCCGAGGCGGCCGCGAAGCTTGACAGGGCGCCGACCCTGATCGTCTGCTCCTGCGCGCTCGGCGGCGATCCCGTGCAGGACGAGGAGGACTTGCACGCGACCGCGGTGGCGGCCTTCATCGTCCTGCTCGCCGCCCACGCGCGCGGCCTCGCGGGCTACTGGCGCACCCCGGCCGTGCTGCGCGAGCCCGAGGGCCGGGAGGCCGTGGACCTCGCCCCGGAGGAGCGCTTTGTCGGCCTCCTGCACCTCGGCGCACCGATCCAGGAGCGGCGCCCGCCCGAGCGCGAGCCCGCCGCATCCGTTGTGGAGTACCTCGAGTGAGTCGCCCGTGCTGACCCGGGAGCGGGCGCTGGAGGCCGTCCAGGGCGAGCGCTTCGACGTCGTCGTCATAGGCGGCGGGGTCACGGGCGCGGGCGCCGCGCTCGACGCGGCCTCGCGCGGGTACTCGGTGGCGATCGTCGAGCGCACCGACTGGGCGATCGGCACCTCCAGCCGCTCGTCGAAGATGGTGCACGGCGGCCTTCGCTATCTGCAGAACTTCGATCTCGGGTTGGTGCGCGAGGCCGTTCTCGAGCGGCAGCTCCTGGTTCAGCTGGCCCCGCACCTCGTCTACCCGACGCCCTTCCTGGTGCCGACGGTGGGAGAGGGAAAGCCGTCGCGGATGCTCGGGCTCGGGCTCAACATGTACGACGTGATGGCGACCACACGGGTCGGCCAGGCCCGGCGCGACCGCGAGGAGCGCGAGCGAGCGGGCGACTACTGGGCGCCCGACCGCCATCGCACGATCCCCGGCGATGAGGCGCTCGAGCTGATCCCGGCGCTCGAGCCGCTGGACCCCAGCGAGGCGTACCTCTTCTACGACTGCCAGACCGACGACGCGCGGCTGGTGCTGACGATCCTGGGCGAGGCCGAGCGCTTCGGGGCGGTGTGCCTCAACCGCGCGGAGGTCACCGGCCTGCGCGATGAGAGCGGGGTCGCCGCCGGCGTGCGCTGCTGCGACACCGAGTCTGGGGACGAGTTCGAGATCGAGGCCGACAACGTCATCAACGCCACCGGCGTGTGGGCCGACCGGATCCGGCCCGAGGAGATCCACGACGAGGCCGAGGTGCCGCGGATCGCCCCCAGCCGGGGCACGCACGTGACGCTCTCGCCGGACCGGCTCGCACTGACGCGCGCCGCATGCATCGTCCCGGCCGGGAGCGACCGCACGATCTTCGCCCTGCCCTGGTACGGGCAGCCGCTGATCGGCACCACCGACAACGACTACGACGGCGACATCGATCACCCGGCGCCCCCCGGGGACGACATCGAGTATCTGCTGGGCGCCCTGAACGACTACTTCGGCACCAGCCTCGGCGCCGCCGACGTCACCGGCGCCTACGCGGGGGTGAGGCCCCTGATCTCGACTGGCGACCCTCGCAAGTCAGTGGACATCTCCCGAAAGGCCGAGCTGTACGAGACCTCGTCCGGTCTCTTGACGATCACCGGCGGCAAGCTCACCACCTTCCGGCGAATGGCCAAGCAGGTGGTGGATCGCATGGTCGAGCGCGCCGGCCGGGTAGCGCCGTGCCGCACCGACGACATCCCGCTGGGCATGCCGGCGGGGGAGGGGGAGCTCGATCCGCCCGACGGCCTCGGCGAGGACGACCTCCCGACCGGCTACCGCGACCTGCTCGCCCTCCGCTACGGCCACGCCGGGCGGAGGGTGCTCCAGATCGCCGCCGAGCGCCCCGAGCTGGCGCGGCCACTCGTCGAGGGCCAGCCCGACCTGCTGGCGGAGGCCGTGGTGGCCGCCCGGCTCGAGCAGGCGCGCTCGGTCGCCGACGTCCTGCTGCGCCGCACCCGGCTCGGCCTGCTCGCTGCGCCGCAGCTGCGGACCGCCGAGTCGGTCCTGCCGGTCGCCGAGACGCTCGGCGGCGAGCTGGGGTGGGAGCGAAAGCGCGTAGAGGAGGAGGCCGATCGCTGGGTCGCCGACGCGGCCGCCGAGGGCATCGACCCCGCCATCTCGACTGCGACCGGGGGCTGATCTAAGCTGGGCGCATGAGGCTCTTCATCGACACCGGGTCGGTCGCCGAGGTCGAGGAGATCGCGGGCTGGGGCATCCTCGCCGGCGCGACCACGAATCCCTCGCTGCTTGCGAAGGAGGACGGCGACCCCGGCGACATCATCAAGCGCATCTGCGAGCTCGTCAACGGCCCCGTCTCCGCCGAGGTCGTCTCTGAGGACCCGGCCGGGATGGTCGCCGAGGGGCGGGCGCTGCGCGAGCTGCACGAGCACGTCACCGTGAAGGTGCCCTTCTGCAAGGAGGGCCTCGCCGCCACGCACGAGCTGACCGCCGACGGCATCCCGGTGAACATGACGCTCGTCTTCTCGGCCAACCAGGCGCTGCTGGCGGCGGGCGCCGGCGCCACCTACGTCTCGTGCTTCATGGGCCGCCTCGACGACATCTCCGTCGACTCCGGCCAGGTCCTCTCCGAGATCGTTGAGTGCTTCCGTGCCGGCGGCGTCACGTCGCAGATCATCTCCGCCTCCATCCGCCACCCGGAGCACGTGATCACCTCCGCGCAGCTCGGCTGCGAGATCGCCACGGTTCCGGCCAAGGTCCTGCGGCAGATGCTCGACCACCCGCTGACGACGGCGGGCGCGGCCAAGTTCAAGGCCGACTGGGAGTCGCGCCCCGAGTTCGCCGAGTGGCTCGGCGGCCTCGTCCAGGCACGCGCTACGCGCCCTGCCGGCCGCTAGCCGCTGACGACGTCCTCGCAGTTGACGAGGAGGTCGTTGTTGTCGACGACGGCCTTGTCGTGGCCGCCGCCGCAGTTGATCTCGTCACTGCCCCCGCCTTTCACCCTGATCAGGTCGGCTCCCTTGCCGCCGGTCATGCCGTCCGGGCCCGAATGCCCGCGCAGCACGTCCGCGCCTCGGTTCCCGTCGATGGTCGCCGTGACGAAGGCGGGGATCGGGTCGGGCGCCTGGGAGGCGAAGTTGGGTTTGCGCCCGTCGAGCCGGGCCTCCTCGTCGTGGTTTCCCAGCTCGATGTGGATGCTGGCGAAGGGGTCAGGATCGTCGCAGACCGAGGCACCGAAGGTCGAAAACCCGTTCGTCTCGCCTTTGTATGAGCCCGCAGCCAGGTCCTTTCCCATGAAGTCCTCGTTGTATGAGGCCGAGACGCGGCCCTCAAAGCCGGAGTCGGCGTAGGTGAAGGTCGCCGTGTTTGCCGCGTGGTCGCAAGAGCTGCCGATTCGCCCGCTGGCCGGCTGAACCGACAGGAGGACCGCCAGCGCCGCCGCCGCCAGGAACGCGAGCACCCTGAAGGAGTATGGGATGGCCCGTCGCCCCGCCACGGCACCATCGTACGCCCACCGGGTGGGGAGGTCAACCGCGGCCCGCGGCTATCCTGCGCCGCCGATGGCTAAGCCGCATCTGGCCGACCTGCACGCACAGGCCGCCGAGCTCGGGATCGAGGGATACCGCAAGCTCGGCCGCGACGAGCTGACCCGTGAGATCGAGGATCGGGGCGAAACCGTCGCGGTCGCCGAGCCCGAGCCTGAGCGCGACGAGGTCGTCGTCGAGGGCACCGTCGTCGAGGACGACTTCGACACGGCAGTGGACGTCGACGCCGAGGGCCCGCGAGACGCCGACGAGCCGACCGAGGAGATCACCGGCGTGCTCGAGGTGCTTCCGCAGCGCTACGGGTTCATCCGCACCCATGGGCTCGAGGCACACCCGGACGACGTCTACATCTCGGCATCGCAGATCCGGCGCTGCGAGCTCCGGTCCGGCGACGAGGTCGAGGGGCCCTCGCGCGCGCCCCGGCGGGGCGAGCGCCATCGCGCGCTAGTCCACGTCGACCAGGTCAACGGCGCCGAGCCGCAGGAGTCCGAGCGGCCGGGCTTCGACTCGCTGCCGCCGGTGCTGCCGGAGAAGCGGATCCCGCTTGACGGCGATCCCGCCGACGTGCTGGCCCGGGCGGTGGACCTCCTGGCGCCCATGGCCCTGGGCCAGCGGGTGTTGATTCGGTCGGCGCCTCGATCCGGGCGCACCACGCTGCTGCGCTCGGTGGCGCGGGCTGCGGTCGCCGCCGAAACGCGCGTGATCGTGCTGCTGATCGACGAGCGCCCCGAGGAGGCGACCGCCTGGCGCGAGTCGCTCCCCGGCGCCGACTTCGCGATCGCCACCGCCGAGATCTCACCGAGGGACCAGGTCCGAGTCGCCGACCTCGCCCTGGGGCGCGCCCAGCGGGTGGCCGAGACTGGGGGCGACGCCGTCCTCGTGGTCGACTCGCTTTCTCGCCTCGCCTACGCCGACGGCGACGTCGGCACCGTCAAGAAGCTGTTCGGGTCGGGCCGCAACCTCGCCGGAGGCGGCTCGCTGACCGTGGTCGCGACCACGCTCGCCGACGCCGACGACGAGGGGGAGGCCGAGCGAGCGGTGACCACCACCGAGAGCTCGCTGGTCGCGCTCGACCCCGAGCTGGCGGGCGCCGGGGTCCGGCCGGCGATCATGCCGGGCGAGTGCCGCGTCTCCAACGAGGAGGACCTGCGCACGCCCGACGAGCTCGATGCCGTGCGCCGGCTGCGCTCGCTGCTGGGCGACCTGGGGGCCCGCGAGGCCGCCGACCTGCTGCGCGAGCGGATCGAGGGCTCGCCCTCGAACGCCGACCTGCTGGCCAGCCTCTAGCCCGGCGAGTCCTCGCCGGCGTCGAAGCCGCCGACCCGTCCGTGGCGGCGCTCATGGCGGATGCCCTCGTCGGGGCCGAACGGATGGCCACCGAAGCCGTGGCGCATCTGCGCGATCGCGCGAGGCCCCAAATGCTCGTCGTCGCGCGAGGCGATCAGCTGCATCACGGCCTGGGCGATCACCGGCGTGGGGACCTCCATCTGCATCGCGTCGTCGACCAGCCAGTTGACCTCGCCCGTGTCCTCGACGTAGGAGGGGGTGTCGGCGAGCCCGCCGCGCTCGCGGTACTGCGCCTCCATCAGGTCGACCAGCCAGGAGCGGATCACCGAGCCGTGGCGCCAGCAGCGCAGGACGTCGGCCACCGGCAGCTCGTCGCGATAGTGCTCGAGCAGGTCGACCCCCTCGCCGATCGCCTGGAGCATCCCGAACTCGATGCCGTTGTGGACGAGCTTGGTGAAGTGCCCGGCGCCCGGTGGCCCCGCGTGCACGTACCCGTCCTCGACCGCGAGCTCGATCAGCATCGCCTCGATCCGCTTCACGGCGTCGCGCTCGCCCCCGACCATGAAGCACGCGCCGTGACGCGCGCCGGAGACGCCGCCGCTGGTACCCAGGTCGCAGAAGCGCAGGCCGCGCTCGGCGAGGCGGCGGTGGCGGCGGATCGAGTCGCCCCAGTAGGAGTTGCCGGCGTCGACGATCAGATCGCCCGGCTCCAGCGCCGCCGCCAGGGAGTCGATCAGCTCGTCGACGGCCGGGCCGGCCGGGATGTAGAGGAACACGGCGCGGGGCGCCTCGAGCGCCGCGCGGAAGCCGTCGAGGTCGTCGACGGCGGCCAGCCCGGCTCCGGTGAGCTCGGCGGAGGGTTTAACGCGGTCGGTACCGGCCACGGCGATCCCCTTGTCGAGCGCCTGAAGCGCGAGGTTCGCGCCCATCTTTCCCAGGCCCACGATGCCTATCTCCCGCTTGGCGTCCGTCATGTCTCGCTCCCTTCGTCTCTTGCTCGCAGCATCGCCCGCGCAGGCGCTCCGTCGGCGCCGGCAAGGCGCAGCGGCAGGCAGACCAGCTCGTAGTCACCGGCGCTGACGCCGCTGAGGTCCAGCCCCTCGATGATCCAGACGCCGGCGCCCAGCAGGGCCAGGTGCGTTTGGGCCCCCGACTCCATCCCGCCGACGGAGATGTAGTCGACGCCCACGGTGCGGACCCCGCCGTCGGCGATCAGCTCCGCCGCCTGCGGCTCGATGTGCACGAAGCCGGCATCGAAGTCCTCCTCCCACCACCTCCGCTCGGAGTTTCGCGTGCGAAGCAGCAGCCGCTCGACCCCGTCGAGGCCGTGGCGCTCGAGCTCGGCGGCGGTGACTACCGCCGGGTCCTCGATCTCGATCAGCCGGGCCGGGCCGACCGTCGCGTCGAAGGGCATCGAGTCGATTCCAGCGCCGTCGTCGATGAAGTGGCGTGGGGCGTCCATGTGCGTGCCGGTGTGGGCGCTCATCGAGAGCTTGGTGAGGTTCGCGGTGTCGCCGCCGGCGATGCTCTGTCGCAGCCCGATCTCCACCGACGGGTCGCCGGGCCAGTGCACCATTCCGTCGCGGACGGGGACGCTGAGGTCGATCCAGCCCGCGCCCCCCGCGCTCACACGAACCTCGGGTAGAGCGTCATGCCGCCGTCGATGAAGATCGTCGATCCGACGACGTAGGAGGCCTCGTCGGAGGCCACCCAGCTGACCGCCTTGGCGACGTCGGAGACCTCGCCCCAGCGCCCGAGCGGAACCTCGCTCTCGACCAGCGCCTTCTTCTCGGGGTCGGCGAGGACGTCGGCGTTGATCGGGGTCGCGATCGCGCCGGGGGCCACGCTGACGACGCGGATCCCCTTCGGCGCCAGCTCGCGGGCGATCGACTGCGCAAACAGCTTCTCGCCGCCCTTGGAGGCGGAGTAATGCGAGAAGTGGCGCCACGGGATCTGCTCGTGCACGCTCGTGATGTTCACGATCGTTCCCTCGCAGCCCTCGGCGACCATCATCCGCGCCGCCTCGCGCGCGCAGAGGAACGCGCCGGTGAGGTTGACGTCGATCACCTTCTGCCACTCCTCCAGCGGCATCTCGACCAGCTCGAAGGGCTTTTCGATGCCGGCGTTGTTGACCAGCAGGTCGATGCCACCGAACTCCTCCTTCGCGGACGCGAACGCGTCCGCCACGTCGTCCTCCTTGGAGACGTCGGCGTAGACGGGCTTCGCCCGGCCGCCGCCCGCCGCGATGGCCTCGGCCATCGCGGCGGCGACGCTAGAGTCGGCGACGTGGTTGATCGCGACCGCCGCCCCGTGAGCCGCCAGCTCGAAGGCGATGGCCTGGCCGATCCCCGAGTCGGCGCCGGTCACCAGGGCCCGGCGGCCCTCCAGGCGGCGGGCGTCGGTTGG
>Ga0126312_10002852_pt1 | contig 11633 bp, 8 predicted proteins | sample Plot104A_FD_92537 | JGI IMG/M metagenome (GOLD analysis project Ga0126312, IMG submission 92537) | Serpentine soil microbial communities from UC McLaughlin Reserve, CA, USA - Plot104A | ecosystem: Environmental > Terrestrial > Soil > Grasslands | place: USA: UC McLaughlin Reserve, Lake County... | reverse complement strand
TAGTCCTCCCCCCGCAACTGCGGTAAACTCGCGCCACCAATCATGCTCGGGGCCGTAGCTCAGTTGGGAGAGCGCCGCCTTTGCACGGCGGAGGTCAGGGGTTCGAATCCCCTCGGCTCCACTAAAAAATGTGGCAATTTGCAGGATAAACCTGAGCCGAGAACAAGACTTCCGATTGCTGACCACGTCCAAGTGCAGCAACACGGAGAGGAACATACGAGGCTAGTATGCGCGCCGAACCTTCGGCACGTCCGCCCGTCGATCTATCGTCTTGTTGTGCATATCTGCGAGCACGTGGCTGTAGGTGTCGAGGGTTGTGTAGATGCTGGCGTGGCCCATTATCTCTTGCACGACTTCAGCGCCCTCTCCGTCCCTAAGCATCAGTATCGCGAAGGTGTGGCGCAAATCTTGGAGACGGAAAGTGAGGGGGAGACCGGCGCGTTCAAGTAGTGGCTTGAAGGATCGCCTGTGAATATTGTGGCGGTTCAAGGGTGTACCTTTGCTGGTACAGAACACCAGCCCATGATCCTGCCAATGTTCTCCCCCCTTTCTACGTGCTTCTAGCTGATGCTTGCGATGCCTCTTCAGGGTCTCAATCGCTTGAGCGGTCAGCGGCACGTTACGGCTGTTGCCGCTCTGTGGCATCGCAAACTCTGGTTTGCCCTTAGCTGTGGAGAGTGTCCTGCGAACGGAGAGCTTCCCGGACTGCAAGTCCACGTCGTTCCACCGTAAGCCCAAGAGCTCGCCCGGCTTCAGGCCAGTATGGATGGCTAGGAATCTGTTAGACTGGGCGACTTCACGGAAGTGAGCTCAAGGCTATTGAGCGTATGATGTAGAGAAGGGGAACTGGATGAAGAGGGCAATTTTTCTGGCTACGGCTGCTCTTCTAGCGATGTTGGTCCTGACGCAGATGGCGTTGGCACAGGACAGCACAATGATAGACGGCACGACCATGTTCGGCACGACCGTTCAATTCGGCGGGGGCGTCGGGGGCCCTCTTGTACCGGCTAGTGGTGGTCCTTCCATCCTTCTGACGGCGGTGGCGCTGCTGCTCGGGTCGGGCATCCTGACCTACGCGCTCCTTAGGCGCAGGTGACCCTCACGAACTTCTCAGAACTCCGTAAAGGCGAAGTTCGCAGAATTCACCTTCCCCGAAGGTGGGTGAATAAGGGCATAAAGAAGGGCCGGGGCCGCTAAGGACCCCAGCGTCTCTTATGGTCTGACCCTATGGCGGCTCCTGCGCCTGCTGCTGCAACACTACGGCCCGTTCTCGGCCACGCTGCAAGCGACTGTGGTGTTTGTGGTGTCTGTGGCCTCGGGGCGGCATGTCTTTAGCGCTTGCAAACGCGAGGCCAGACCGGCCGGTGGCACAGACTTGTTGAAACGCTCGTAGGGGTCCGCTCCCAGGTAGTACATCTCCCTCACGGAGGAACCTACGTACTCTATGTACTTCCTCTGCGTGTCAACGCCCAGCGTTCGGATGGCACGGTAGGGGGGTACTCTGACATATCGCGGACCTTCGATCAGGATGGCGTTCCTCCAGGTGCTCTGACTACCATCTAGTAAGGGCTTCAAAGAGCGCCCGTCGACGTAGGGAGGCATCTGTGTGCCTGCAAACTCTGTAAAGGTGGGCAGGTAGTCGGTGTTGAGGGCGAGCTTGTTGGTTGTGGAGCCTGCCGCTATGCCGGGACCGCGCACCAACAGCGGCACGCGGATGTCCTCCTCGTAGGGACGGTACTTCTCCGTGGTTATGCGATGCTCACCGCGGAAAAAGCCATTGTCTGAGGTAAAGAAAATGTAGGTGTTGCGCAGCAGCCCCTCGTTCTTGAGCTTGCCTACCACCCCCGCCACCAGGTCGTCGACCGCCTGCAAGGACTCTGCCCTCTTCTCGCTCCGGTTGTCCATCTCGCGGATTCGGTCGGCGGTGAGCCTGGGTAGCGACCTTATCCAGGGGGGCTTGTCGGAGACGTCTACTTCGTTGAAGGAGGGGAGGCGCGGCCCCTTCAGGCCGTCGTAGGTGTGAAGATCTCGCGGCGCGGGTGTTGCGGGTTTGTGTGGGGCCTTGGGGGCCACGTAGGCGAAGAAGGGCACGCCCGCACTCGCAGAGGTACCGATGAAGGTTTTGGCGTGGTTCGCTATCACGTCCGTTTCGTAGTCGGCGGAGGTCGAACCGTAATGCCTGGTGGGGCCGTCGTCGTTGATCTGGTAGTCGTAATAATCGATACCGTTGACATGCGCGAACCAGCGGTCCCAACCCAGCGGTGTTCCTGTGGTGGCGCTGTACTCGTTTAGGTACTTCCCGAAGAGGCCTGTCCTGTAGCCTGCCGCTTTGAGGCGCGTGGCCACGTTGTCTTGCTCACCGCCGTGGTCCTTGTAGGCCTGCAATCCTCCGTTCGAACCACCGTTAGACCACACACCTGTGTTATGGGCGTACTGCCCGCGCATGATGGTCGCCCGAGAGGGGCAGCATATCGGGTTGGAGACGAAGGCGTTCTCGAAGTACTTGCCTCTCTCCCTCAAGAGGTTTCTGGTCTTCGGCATGTACTTGAGGTCGTCCTTGCGCATATCATCTGTGAGGATGAAGACGATGTTTGGCTTGGCTGGTGCCGTCAGGGACTCCGTCGTAGGTACATCAAGGCGGATCAGCAAACTTGATTCTTGTGCATAGGACTCTGTCGAGAGAACCACAGCCAGGCAAACCATCACAGCTAGAACCACCGAACTCACCAGTAAGAAGGTCCTACTCATTCCCCATCACCCTTCTGTGTTAGTGAGGGCGGAGGAAGAAGGACAGCCGATGACATGAAGCGTCTGAGAAAGCGCTTACGGTCCATAGAAGCTTTGGCCGCACCCAACCGCGCTTGGTTCGCCGCAACCAACAGCGATGCTTCAACGGCTGCGGCCGCTACGATCACTATCCTGAGTATGTTCGTATTGGCCATGACCACCTGCTTCGCTATTCGCCTGCCCGGCGAGGCTGTCGGGCATGTAGCGACAACCGTAGAAGCGCGGCGTTATCTGGGCGTTAATTTGTGAGCCTCAAGACATGGTCACAATTGAGTATTTCACTAGGCGGCGGTCCAGCTAACTTTGGTCCTCCAGAGTGGAGAGCCTGTCTTGCCGGCATCGTCGGGAAGGAACGACAATGCCCGCCAGTAGATGAGCTGAGGCGCGGTTGCTCATAGGTGTTGGACGGGGCTCGACCAAGCTTTCTAGATATCTACCGAGGCGAAGATCAGAACAGCCCTGGTCCTATGAGATCGAAGTGGGGCAAGTCCCCCTCCCTGTCCTATGCTACGGTCCCACTACAGGCACCACTTGTTCGGTTGTGCCGGGGACCAAGGTCGCCGTAGGCGCTGTCTCCGAAGTTCTGCGTCTGGGGAGTTGCTGGAGGACGGCATCCGCATATCAGTGGCCGAGGCTGGGCTGTCCAGGGACGGAGATACCGACGAGAGCGAGGGGCTAGGGGCTCCTCGTCCAGCAGGTCGAGGAGAGGGGCTACAACCCGCCCAAGCGCGAGCGCGTCCTAGAGTGGCACGAACCGCATCCCCGTACACATTAGAAGGTGACTTAGGAGGACATACGGAGAGAATTTTCGAGGGGGTTGGCGTTCTACTTAGCGAGGAGATAGCCGGCCTTTCGAGCCCTGGCGCCGGACGGAGGAAGGCGAGCGCTGCTTCAGGGGCGTACCCGTGAGGATGGGTCTTTAGCGTCTGGGAAAACGCCGGGTAGGGAAAGGACTCGCGAGAGACGCGGCATCCACCCCTGCGACATTACAGTCACCTTCAAAGAGTTCCCGGCCCAATCTTCCGATCCTGGAGCTCCGGTGAGGCAGACTGCAGTCTGTCGGACTGAGCCTAGGGACAGAGCAGGGGGGATCTGCTGATACCGTATCGGCCTCCCCAATCATCGTTGATGCATTGGCGTATGCTCCGATCTTGTAGGACAATGAGCAAGGGCGTAAGGAAACGGTGCCCCACAAGGGGATGGGAATGAGCTCTTCTGACTCCAATCTTGCGAGGCGTTCCGAGGCATTCCGTGCATGGTTGCTAGGTGGATTTCGGGTTAGCGTAGGTTCTAGGGCGATTGCCCAAGACGCCTGGCACCTGAAGAAGGCGGCGGTTCTGGTGAAGCTGCTCGCCCTGGCTCCTGGCCATCGCCTCCACCGAGAGCAGGCGATGGATATCTTGTGGCCCAACGCGGGCAGAAAAGCTGCCTCCAACAGCCTGCGCAGCACCCTCCACGCCGCACGCAAGGTTCTCGACCCGGCCATGGGATCACTCTACCTGGCAAGCGAGGACGAGTCGCTGGTGCTGTGTCCGGCTGGCGGCCTGTGGGTAGACGTCGATGCTTTCGAGCAAGCGGTGGCGACCGCTCGTCGTTCCCAAGATCCTGCGGCCTACAGGGCGGCTCTCGAATTGTATCCGGGAGAACTCTTGCCCGATGACCGCTACGAGGATTGGGCGGAGAGCAGGCGACGAGAGCTTCGCAGGGTGTTCCTCTCAGTGCTGATCGAATTGGCTGGCCTATACGAGGCCCGCGGGGATTACGGGCGAGGCCTCGAGGCGCTACAGAGATCTTTATTCGTGGAACCTACAAATGAGGAGGCTCACGCACGCTTGATGCGCCTTCATGCGCTCTCAGGCAGGCAGCATGAGGCGCTCTCTCAATACGAACAGCTCTCAAGTGCCCTCTCCAAACAGTTCGGCACGGAGCCTGACGTCACGACACGCCATCTGCGAGACGAGATAGCGCAGGGTGCGTTTAGGGCGCCTCCTCCATTGCTTACTGATCTCCCGCAAGAGGGGGCGTCCGATCTCAGCAGTCATAACCTGAGCGAACCGAGAACCAGCTTCGTGGGACGCGAACGAGAGATACTCGAGGTCAAGAGGACGCTCTCAGCAACGCGACTCCTGACACTGACGGGCACGGGAGGATCGGGCAAGACACGATTGGCCCTTGAGGTCGCCGGGGATCTCGTGGGTTCCTACGCGGACGGGGTGTGGCTGATCGAGCTTGCGCCACTCTCCGAGCCGGAGCTGGTCATCCAGGAGGTAGCCGGGACTTTGGGGGTGCAAGAGCGCCCAGGCCTTCACCTCCTAGAGAGCCTTCTCGATACCTTGGGCGACAAAGAGATGCTGCTTCTCCTAGACAACTGCGAGCAACTCATCGACGCCGCAGCGCACCTAACGAGTTCTCTCCTCGACTCTTGTCCGCGGATGCGGGTTCTTGCCACCAGCAGGGAGCACCTCGGCGTGATGGGCGAGTCGATCTGGCTCGTGCCTTCCCTCTCGATGCCCGGCGCCCAGCAGACCCCTACAGTGGAGGAGCTCGAGGGCTACGAGTCGGCGCGGCTGTTCGCCGATCGTGCCTCGATGAGGCATCCGGACTTCGAACTTAGGCCCGAGAACGCTCGGGCGGTAGCTCAGATATGCGCGAGACTGGAAGGCATACCGCTGGCCATAGAGCTTGCGGCGGCCAGGGTCGGGCTACTCTCGGCTGAGCAGATCGCCGACAGACTCGGGCACTCCCCGAAACTTCTTACGGGCGGCGAGCGGACCGCAGACCTCCGTCACCATACCCTGAGGGCGACGCTGGACTGGAGCTTCGAGTTGCTTAGGGGGACCGAGCAAGCCTTGTTCCGGCGTCTCTCCGCGTTCGCCGGCGGCTTCACCCCGGAAGCGGCAGAGAGCGTCGGGACGGGGGGAAGCATCGATGAAGAGGATATCCTGGAATTGCTATCTATGCTGGTGGGCAAGTCGCTTGTGGTGGTTGAAGAGAGCTGGGAAAGGGGGGCACGCTTCAGGCTGCTCGAGCCCGTTAGGCAATACGCGTGGGAAAAGTTAAGGAGTAGCGGGGAAGGCGAGGCAGCCTGGCGTCGGCACGCCGAGTTCTTTCTAGCCTTGGCCGAAGAGGCCGAGCCGGAGCTCAAGGGGCCGCGGCAGGTGGAGTGGCTGGATCGTTTGCAGACCGAGCACGACAACCTCAGGGCCGCGCTCTCGTGGTCGCTCGAACGGGGTATCGATCTGGGACCTCGAATCGCGAGCGCCCTGAGCCTTTTCTGGTACACGCGAGGTTATTTGAGCGAGGGAAGAACGTACCTGGAGGCTGTTGCAAGGAGGGGCGTGGCACCGGCGACCGTGCACGCCAAGGCTCTCTACGGGTTGGGATGGATAGCGGAGCCCCAAGGCGATTACGAGCGAGCGCGCACAGCATACGAAGAGAGTCTGAAATTGTACCGAAGGTCCGGTGACAAATCGGGGGTTGCGAACGCCCTCGGCGACTTGGGTGCCTTGGCGCTGGCTCGGGGGGACTACGGGCAGGCGACCTCGCTGCTGGAAGAAAGCTTGATGTTACACCGAGAGTTGGGAAGTAGAGAAGACGTTATTGGCATACTCGATAGCCTCGGGGTCTTAGCATCAGCAAAAGGAGATCAGGAGCAGTCAATAGCTTTCCTCAGTGAAGCCGTGGCGATGAGCCGGGGGACCGGAAACGTGAGGAGGACCGCTACCTCCCTGGGTAACCTGGGATTTACTACATTGGTTCATGGTGAGCCAGAAAAGGCAACGGCGTTGCTCGATGAAAGCTTGGCGTTGTTTCGAGAGATCGGTGACAGCTCCAATATTGCCATAAGCCTCATGATTTCGGCCCTTGCGGCGTTGACCCAGGGCGACCATGGACGGGTTCAAACGCTGGGGGGAGAGACCTTGAAACTGCTCCAGAAAGCCCAGGACAAGCAGCACATCGCCGACTGCCTCGGGATAATGGCAAGCGCAGCCGGGGCGCGGGGCAGCGCGAAAAGAGCGGCGCGATTGTGGGGGGCGGCCGAGGCGCTGCGTGAAGAGATCGGGGTGACCTTGCAGGCCGAGGTTCGCATGGTGCTGGATCCTTATCTTGCCACCGCGCGTTCCAGCCTGGGTGAGATTGCATGGCGAACGACCTTGGTGGAGGGTCGAGCCATGACGCCCGAGCAGGCTATCGAGCACTCGCTCGACATAGCGGGATCTCTCTTGCCTCCACCGGCCACCCACCACACGGGTGAGAACACTACTGCCCTTACCCCGCGCGAGGAGGAGGTAGCGGTACTGGTTTCCCGTGGGCTCACCAACCGCCAGATCGCCTCGGAGCTCTCCATCTCCGAGCACACGGTCGCCACCCACATTACCAAGATCCTCAAGAGGCTCGGCCTGAACTCCCGCTCCCGGCTCTCCGCCTGGGTGGCCGAACGAGGGTAGCCTCAACCGTTCAAGAGCAGCTAGTAAGCCTGTCAGCCTTTGACCGTCAGGAGACAAAGAGCTGACAAGCTCAAGTGCTAACAGGCTGATAGCTCGTCTTGCGTGGGGCGTACGCCCCACACAAGACGCCGTCAGTGCGTTCTGTGACGTATCAATCTTGTCGAAACCTTGTCCTTGTAACAGCCGCAATCGTCTATAAGCTCTTGGTCGGCATCCGCCAGTGTGTCCGCCTCGGCGGGATTACCCATGGTTCGGAGCGTATGTCCGTAATCGAGGAAGATGGGATCCAGAGGGAGCGATTCCTGTGCTCTGGTTACACTGTTCGGCATACTGCCGGCTCCAGCGGCGACGAACAGTAGAACGAGGGCCAACGCGCACACGCAACGCCTCGTCATGGTCACCATTCCACCCCTCATTCCTGCAGCGCCGATTCGCCGTCGGGCTTGCCCGAGGACGGAGGTCGGTTTGTTCATGGCCTCTCCTTTCCTTCGCTGCTCTAGTGGGGAAGAGATCCTCCGCCAGAGCGTGCTTCGATTGCGAAGTCAAGGCTAGAGTTGGGGTTGTCCCGTCGTCATGAGCATCCGTCACGAACTCCTCGGGAAGATGGTTCCCTCCAACCGGGGTATCGTGCCGGTGACGGCGGGACCTGTTCCCTCCCGGGTCTGCGGCCGAACCGCACCTGGGACGGGACGCTTGAGTAGCGAACCTCTTTCAGGCATCTATCCCGAGCCGCTCGGGAAGATAATCCCGTCCAACTCGGGACCTGTGCCCATGACAGCGGGACACCTTCCCGTCTAGGCTTGCGGCAGAGACCGCACTCGATACGGTCTTCGATACGGTCTTCGAGAGAGGAACAACAAGACGTTTAGCGAACAGAGGCACGGGAAGGATCGCGAGGTCTGGAGGGGTCACTGCTGGTTGCCGGACCGGCTGATTCTCGGCCGCTCCAGATGCACCAAGCCGCGTCCGGTGCCATCATTCCAGGTTGAGAAAGGCTTGAACAGAAGGGCGATCCATAGGAGAGGTCACGGCCCCAAGCGACGAGCCCCGGCGAGAGTAGGAAAGCGTGGCAATGCAACGCGGTGCGTTAGCGCTGGCTGCTCGCCGTACGGGCGTCTTAGGTGGTGACTGGTATGAGTAGGTTGGACGCTGGGTGGAAGACGCTGCGGTCGGGGTTTGCTCGCCTCGGACGACACCTGCGCCGCGGAGCAGCGGCGTACGGGGTACTATTGATAGCACTCTTCCTCACCATCTTGGCCTTCTACTACGTTCGCCAGAACGTCGAGGCGCAAAACCGCGCCCGGTTCGAGGTGGCTACTCAGACAAAGGAGTCGGCCATCGTTCGTCGTGTGTCCCGCCATCTCGACGCGATGTACGGCGCTGCCGGATTGTTGATCTTCAACGATTCGCTCGGGCGCAATCAGTGGGATAACTACGTCAAGATCGTCACCAGTACAGAACCGAAGCGGTCTTGGTGGAACCCGGGGTTCCAGTCTCTAGGATTTGCGCCTTACTTGAGACCTGGGGAGAGCGAGGCCTACTCCCGAGAGGCTCGGGAAGAGGGCGTGCGGGACCTGTGGCCCAAGCCGAAGAAGGGCGGCGAACGCTCGGCTTACTTCCCCCTCAAGTTCGTGGCCCCCGCCAGCGAGGCCAACAGGAGGATGCTCGGCTATGACGCCTACTCGGATCCCGCCCACCGCTCCGCCATGGACCGGGCGCGAGACACCGGCACGCTGGAGGCGACGAGGATGGAATACGTGTTGACCGATGCTCCCCCTAATTCTGAGAAGGACCTGGACAGGGAGAGAGGCTTCGTCGTGTACCTACCGGTATACCAGAAGAGCGAGCCAAGGGGTACCGTTGCCGAACGGCGGCGCGCTCTGGGAGGGTTCATCGTCGGCACCTTCAAGGCGGACGAGTTCTTCGGCAGGACTCGTGGGAAACTCTTTCACCCTGCAATAGACCTCAAGATCTATGACGGCGAAGACGTGGCATCGAGTTCGCTAGTCTACGACTACAACGGCGCGGAGAACAATGGGGAGAAGGGGGATGCCCCTCTCTTCACCAAGAGGATTCCGTTCGATATGACCGGACTGACCGGACGCGAATGGACCCTGTACTTCGCCACGCTGTCGGCGTTCGAGGAAGGTGCCAGGAGCGTCTTGCCCACCTTCGTGCTCGCGAGCGGTGTCACCTTGAGCTTCTTGCTCTTCGGCATCACCTGGATGCTGGTGCGCAGCCGTACTCAGGCCCTGCGCGCGAGCGCTGACCTCAAGGAAGCCAACCGGGAGATGGAACGGGCGAATACGGAGCTGCAAAGGTCGAGGGAAGGTCTGGTAAGCGCCCGCGAGGAGGAGAGGCGACGCCTGAGACGTAACCTGCACGATGGGGTTGGTCCTCAGTTGGCCGCGCTCATGCTCGAGCTCGAAACCGCGAGCGATCTCGTCTCGGACAACCCCGAAGCATCCACCCTGGTGGCGAAGCTCTCCGAGCGCGCCAGGGAGATAGTCTCGGACGTCCGGGACTCGGTTCACGCCCTGAGGCCGCCCGCCCTCGACGAGCTTGGTCTCATGGGGGCCCTGAGGGAAGCAGCTATCCAGTACGGCCCGGCGGGTCAGCACGTTTCGGTGGAAAACACCGGGGAATTGTCGTACTTGCCCGCGGCGGTAGAAGTAGCGTGCTACAGGGTAGTCCAGGAAGCCTTGGCCAATGTAGTGCGCCACGCTAGAGCGAGCCGCTGTTCGGTTCGCATAAGGCTGGACGAGGAGGCAGGAGTCCTGAGCGTCGAGGTCGAAGACAACGGGAGGGGAATTCGGGAAGATGATAGGGCCGGAGTCGGCATGATCTCGATGCGCGAAAGAACAGAGGAGCTTGGAGGCTGGTGCGTCGTAAAGCCCTTGGCAGGGGGCGGCACCTTGCTTAGGGCGGTTCTACCATTCCAGACCGTGGCAGACGTTCCCCGTGGAGAGGAGTAAATGAGCATGAACGATACTATTCGCGTACTGATAGCCGATGACCACCCGCTCTTTCGAGAGGGCATGCGCGGCCGTCTGGACCGGGTGGCCGACGTCGCGGTTGTAGGAGAGGCCGCGAGCGGCGAGGAGGCGGTGGAGCTGGCTCACGAGCTCAAACCCGACGTCGTCCTAATGGACATAAAGATGCCAGGCCTGAACGGTATAGAAGCAACCCGCGAGATCTTGCGTGCGAACCCGCGTGTGGGAGTGTTGATGCTCACCATGTTCGAAGACGACGACTCAGTTTTCGCCGCGATGCGTGCCGGGGCCAAAGGTTACCTACTTAAGGACTCCGGCGGCGAGGGGGTAGTGTACGCGATCCGAGCGCTGACGAGCGGAGAAGCCGTCTTCGGGCCCGGGGTGGCCGAGCGCATCATAGGATACTTTTCCGCCCCCCGCTCGGCCGCACCTCAACGCGCCTTCCCGGAGCTCACCGAGCGTGAAGAGGAGATCCTCTCCCTGGTTGCGCAGGGCAAGAGCAACCAGGAGATAGCCCGGCAGTTGTTCGTGAGCCTGAAGACAGTCAGAAACCACGTCTCTAACATCCTGGTCAAGCTACAGGTGGCCGACAGGGCGCAGGCCGTCATCCGCGCCCGCGACGCCGGGATAGGTCATGGTAGAGTGTGAGAAGGGTGTGGATATCGGCTGCGCGCCGCCCGGGTAGCCGAAGCACAGCGCCCACTTCATTGGATCCGCACCAGAAAGCTATCTCTGCCTCGACGTTGCCTGGCGCAAGCTAATCGTGTCCTGATGCGGGCCACAAATACTAAATTCTGACTAGGCCGTGAGAACGTCCAGATAACGTCTAGATAACAGCCGCCGCCTAGTCTGCCTGTATGGGGCACCCTCAGTACATACATTCCATGGGGCCGAGGTGCTACCTGTGAGAATGTTGTACGTGCTAGGTAGGGCCTCTTCCATGCGTGGAGGAAACCACTGAACCAGCTTAGCTCGCTGCCAAAGCGCGGTATCGGAGAGGGAGAGAAGATGATCGAGAGCGTGCAAATCGAGTCGGTTTCGGTACCGGTCAGTGATCAGGACCAAGGCAAGGAGTTCTACGTGGAGACCCTGGGCTTCGAACTGCTGGTGGACCATACGTGGAGAGAGGGCATGCGCTGGTCCGAAGTGGCCCCCCACAACTCCGCGACCTCGCTGATGCTGGTGACCTGGTCGGCCTGCATGCTGCCCGGCATGTACAGGGTCATCGTCGTGGCCACAGACGACATCCAAGCGATCCATGATGAACTTGTTGCCAAGGGCATCGACTTCGAGCTACCGCCTACGGAGACGCCCCGCGGGACGCAAGCGATGTTCCGCGACCCCGATGGCAATGCCCTCATGCTCTGGGAGCACGTAGTAGCGCATGCCCGGGATGTCAAGCCTA
>Ga0126312_10002851_pt1 | contig 11635 bp, 15 predicted proteins | sample Plot104A_FD_92537 | JGI IMG/M metagenome (GOLD analysis project Ga0126312, IMG submission 92537) | Serpentine soil microbial communities from UC McLaughlin Reserve, CA, USA - Plot104A | ecosystem: Environmental > Terrestrial > Soil > Grasslands | place: USA: UC McLaughlin Reserve, Lake County... | reverse complement strand
TCATGCATACACTCCTTTTCGAAGTCCTTTTTCACTCAAGAGAGCCAGTTTACCCTCGATGGGCAGCTCCTCACCTTATAAGAGGATGAGTATAGCCAGCACATTCGCACAGGGCCCCGGCATTGTGCCGGGGCCGATTTACAGGTTCCTCCGCGTAAATGATACCGAGTTGTCTCTTACTGAAGTGTTGAGGTTCCTCAAGGGATATGGAGCTATCGACCATAGCCGATACATATCCAACAATGGTAATCAGGGGCTACACAGATGGAGGCGAGCAAGTGAACGAGAAACAGGTGACGACGTACACGGCGCTGCCGCAAGCTTCGTCCTGCCGGCTGGTGGATTTCAGACCTTGCCGGTAGTTTGTTGAGGTGAGACCTTCGGACTAGAATCTCTCAACAGAGAGGGAAGCTCGAACGGTCTTCGAGAAGCCTCTCTCAGGTGTTGGTCTTCAGCTGCGCCTACGAGAGGATCGCCGATGAGAAGACGTTCGTTACACCGACTGACGCGCCGGCACTGACACTGGCCGTGACCGCCGTTAAATAGGCAGGCGGCAGCAGAGAGAACGCCACACCGTGCGCAACAGTAGTGCCAACCCTCACGCTGACAACGGTGAGTTGGGGCGCGCGTAGACCGGGGGACGGTTGGCTAAAATAAGCGGCGTGAAGACCTGAACAGAGAGGAGGCGCGGCGCAGGTCAGACCTTATCAAGATTTGTATGTCTTGCGTGAGTTCCTGGTGGTCTTGCCCTCACCGTGATAGTAGTGCCAGAGGCTCTTACAGCCGCTGCTACAAAACCTCTTGTCTTTGCGCGTCTTCTTGTAACCCGCGCTGCGGTCATTCTTTTTTCCGCGCAGTTGGGGATGAGCACCCTTCTCGGGCTGTTCGTAAGCGATAATCTTGTTACATCCCGGGCCCTGACAACGGCGGGCTTCGCCGGTCGCGGTCATGAGCCACATCATCTGCAGATACATTGCCCCAAGTAGAGACTTGAAGCCCCATGCTGTAGAGAAAGTGTCTTTGAGGCGGTAGAGCTCAGGATAACAGTGGCCCGCGACCACGCTACCTACTATCTTCCACACGCCTCTTAGGCCCCACTCCTTTAGCGTAGCGGGCGTCTCTTCCCCCTCGAACTCGGTCCACCCTTCCATACGGCCTCGTCCCGCGAAGTACTTGCTGAGGACCGCCGTATCAGGTCCGCCCGGGACCGTAGCCGCTTCATAAATCCGCAGCACCGCGTTGGCTTGCCGCGCTGCGTCCTTGAAAGCGGACAAGGCCTCCTTTGGCCCGCCGCGGGGATTAGCCCACCACCGGTCCTCCGTCTGTCCATTGCCCTCGAATCCTAGAACCCCCCACCGATGTATCCAGTCGAGCCACACCTCTTCTGTAATCTCGCCCTCTTCGGTCAGAGAGGCGAACTCCAGGAACAAGGCCGGCGTGTGCAGGGGTTGGAAGCCTTTTTGTCCTTTGTAGAGGTAATCGAACTGGAACACCTCGCGGTCGTACAGCTCCGAAGCGGGCGCCCGGTAGCTGCCCAGAGCGTGCACATATACCCCGTGTGGTCCGTCGGCAACCTCGTAATGATCGAAGATGCGCCACTCTCCGATCCTGAGTTCCTGTTTGACTGCTTCATCAGAAGCGAGCCTCGCATCTCGGGGAGTTTTCCGCATTAGAATCACGTTCCTTTTTGACGCTTTTGGACTGCTTTCATTGTACAAGCTATCAGTTAGGTTTGAAAATGGGTACATGGTTAAAGAGCAGCGCACACTTACGGTCAGTGAGGCCGCGGCCGAACTCAACGTCTCAGTTTCCTGGCTGCGTTTCGGCGAGCGCCTCGGCTCTATGCCGCGAGCGCGCCGGACCGCGGGCGGGCATCGCTACTACACACTTGAAGACATAGAGCGTCTGCGCCGGCTCGGGGTTGGAGAACGCAAACAGCGTCTTGAAAAGGCGAGCTCGTGAGTGCCCGCACGAGGAGCAAGGCCCCTATCGTCTCGCGGGAATACCGCTCTGATTGGGATGCGTGCGCTTGCGCTCTCGAGCTGCTTCTGAAGCAGCCTGCAAAAACAGAGGCGGCCCCGGCAAGCCGCCCCGATAGCGCTAAAGGAGGATCTAGTGACTCTAGCGCCACACAGAAGTATACAGGATGACTCCAACCTCCTCGCCGCGATACGTGAGCTCTACAGCCGCCTTCCCGAGATGCGCTGCTGTGAGCCGTGGGAACTCCAGACGATCCTTTTCTCATTGGGCTACACCGACGACCTCGCTCCGGAGGCCGAGATCGCTGCTGCAGTAGAAGTGGCGCGCACCGACTTCGACCCCGACGAGGGAGCGGCGTGAGCGACGACGCGCAAAAGGCCGCGGCCAGCTACATGCGCCGGGGTGCCGCCGTGATACCGGTCCCCGCCGGGAGCAAGAACCCGGGGCGCGATGGTTGGGAGAGCCTTCGGCTTACCCCGGAGGACATCCCCAACTATTGGACGAACGGCCAGGGCATCGGCCTCCTTACCGGGGAGCCTTCCGGGTGGCTCGTGGACGTGGACCTCGACGTGGAAGAGGCGGCCAAGATCGCCGGCAGGTTTCTACCCCAGACGCTCACGAGTGGCCGCGAGAGCCGCCCACATTCCCATTGGTGGTTCCGGGCTCCCGGCTCGACGAATCACGACTTTAGAGATACCGACGGCAGGAAGCGGCTCGTGGAACTCAGGTCCACCGGCCGGCAAACCCTGGTGGCCCCTTCCGCACACCCGAGTGGTGAGAAATACAGGTGGCATAGCGGGAGTGGCCTGGGCGTGGCAGAGATCCCCGACAATCAACTCGAGGCACGGGTGCGGGAGCTGGCCACCGCCACCCTGATAGCCCGTCACCTGCCGCCGATCAGGGACGAGAGGAGCGGTGAAGGTGGCGGCCGTCACGACTACGCGATGGCACTCTCCGGCTTTCTGCTCCGCCCCGGACGTCTGGACGAGGGTACGACGCTCAAAATTCTCAAAGCCGCCTGGGATGCGAAGGGCTGGCCCGGCGAGCGGGAGAAGCGTGAGGCCCACCGGGACCTGGAGGGGCAAGTCCGGGACACCGCGGAGGACCTTGAGAAAGGCGAGCCGGTGGTCGGCGGCCCTACGCTGGAGGAGATGGAGCCGGGAATGGTCCGGGCGCTCCGCAAGTACTGGCGCTGGCAGCGGGAAGAGGAAAAGGAAGAGCCACACGCAGAAAAAGAGGACCGGCGCAACCAGGGTGACAGGCTCATAGGCTACGCCCTAAAGGACGTAGAGGCGCTCTTCCTAGACCAGCACGGCGCTCCCCACGCCCTGGTAGACGGCGAGCCCTTACCGCTCACCTCGCGCTGCTACTCGTGGCTACGGCGCCTCATGTGGGAGCACGAGGGGCGGGCGGTGAACGGCGAGTACCTCAAGACCGCAGCCGGCACCCTCGCAGCCCACGCGGAGTTCTCTGGCGACGTTAGGGAGCTTCACACCCGCGCCGCGTGGCATGAAGACGCTCTCTACTACGAGCTGAGGCCAGGGCAGGTAGTGGAAGTGGACGCGGCGGGCTGGCGCTCCGCCTCCGACCCTCCGGTACTCTTCAGGCACTTCTCGAACCTGAAGACTCTACCCGACCCGGAGCGGGGAGGCTCCATAAAGGATTTCGCCTCCTCCTACGCCAACCTCAAGTCCAACAGGGACAAGAGACTCTTCACCGCCTATGCCGTTACGCTGCCGCTGCCACATGTGGGGCGGCCCATCTCCAACGCGAGCGGCGTAATGGGCAGCGGCAAGACCACTATACAGCGCTTCGTGAAGCGGCTATTAGACCCCACCGCCCCGGAAACGGTGCGCTTCGACCCGAGAGACTTCCTACAGAAGGCGTCGCACGCCTATCTCGTGATGCTGGATAACCAAAACACCATCCCCGAGTGGGCAGCGGACACCCTTTGCAGGCTCGTCACAGGTGAGGCCGACTCCAAGCGTCGTCTCTATACCGACGATGAGGATGTAATCGTAGAGCTAAAGCGTGCGGTACTCCTCAACGGGATCAACGTGCCCACCGACCGCGGGGACGTGCTGGACCGCTCACTGGTCGTGGAACTCGAACGCATCCCCGACGCCGAGCGCAAGACCGAAGAAGAGCTTTGGGAGCGCTTCGAGACCGAGCACCCCAAGCTGCTCGGCGCCCTCTTCGACGTGCTCTCTCAGGCCATAGCCCGCAAGCCGTCCATGAAACTGTCTCGAAGGCCGAGGCTTGCGGATTGGGGAGAGTACGCAGCAGCGGTTTACGAGGTAATGGGCTGGGGAGCGGAGCGATTCCTTACAGATTGGGATGAGGTAGTGAAGGTTCAGAACCAGGCTACCCTCGACGGCTCCCCGGTGGCCCAAGCGCTCATCACGTTCATGGAGGATAAGGACGAGTACAGCGGCACTTCCTCAGAGCTCCACAAGAAGCTAGAAGCCATAGCCGAGGAGCTTGGCGTGTCCATCGTGCGGGACAAGGCATGGCCCAAGAGTGCCAGGTGGCTGTGGCGGCGCATCAAGGAGGTGCTGCCGCTGCTCGTCGCAACCGGGATAGACGCCAGGCGCGAACGCCCCGACACCGGCACCGTAATAACCCTCCGAAAAGTCCCCAAAAATGATGCCAGTAATGCCAGCATGGGCGAACCCCCCTTGGATAAAGGGAAAACGGCTGGCAATAAGGATGGCGCTAATGCCAGTTCTAATGCCAGTAACGCGGCTAATGCCAGTCCTAATGCCAGCGGGAATCCCGCTAATCAAGCGGCTTCTGGCAACACTGGCAACACTGGCAATAGAAATGGGGACTCTTGGCAAAACGACCCCATGCGATTCTATGATCGAGGAGGGGCCGAATGAGCATTTACGGTACTAGCCCCGTAAAACGCAAACGGCGCACCAAGGCCGAGTTAGAGGTTCTCGACCAGGACATCACCAATATCGTCGGCGAGATAGAGCCCGCCACGGTTAGGCAGGTTTTTTATCAGGCGGTAGTGCATGGCTTGGTACCGAAGGACGAGGCTAAGGGTTACAAGCTCGTCCAGCGCCGCTTACTGAAGCTGCGGGAGCAGGGGAAGATACCTTACGGTTGGATCACCGACAACGTACGCATAGTGCGTGGGCACAACCGCTATGACGGCCCGGAGGACTACGCCCGGATAGCTGCCGAGTTCTATCGTCGCGACTACTGGGCGGACTCGCCGGTAAGTGTCGAGGTGTGGCTTGAAAAGGACGCCCTCGCGGGCGTGCTGGAGCCGGTGGTAGTGGAAGAGTGCGGTCTGGATCTGCACGTTACCCGTGGCTACGCCAGCGTAACTTATTTGCAGAGTGCTGCTGATCACATCCGGTGGGATGGTCGCCCAACCTACGTGTACCTGCTGACAGACTTCGATCCGTCGGGACTCAGCATCGCGGACACCGTGAAGCGCGAGCTAATCAGCCGCTCCTCCCCCGTCGAGGTCCACGTCGAGCGCCTGGCCGTGAACCGTGCCCAGATAAACAAATGGAACCTACCCACCAGGCCGACCAAGGAGACAGACACGCGGGCCAAGACCTTCACGCAAATGCACGGCACCGGCTCCGTTGAACTCGACGCCATACCGCCCGACACGCTGCGACACCTCGTAGGAGCGAGCATCGAGCGGCATCTGGAGCCCGAAAAGCTCAGGACCCTGAAACTGGCGGAAGAGCAGGAGCGCACTCTGTTGAGGGAGGTTTGGGGAGGTGCTGCATGAGACGAGAGCACCGCCAACTCACCAAGGCAGAGTGGAAGCACATCACCTCGCCGTTTCTCGTGGTGAGGCGGATACCGCCGCCGAAAAAGACAAGGGGGCCGGGAGCAGTGGCAACGCCTGCAGCGGCAAGAGGCAAGACGGGAGCGTGATGGACCTGGACCGCGCCGAGGCGCAGCTAAACCGCCTCATCGAGGATTGGGCAGCCGCGGCGCAGGAGGCCGAGCGTGCCCACGCGGCGTGGGCAGAGAGCGAGCGGCGCTACAACCTCCGGCAAGCCGCGGAGCGGCGGCTGGCGTGGATCGGCTGGCACCGGCGGCAAGCTGCCCTCTTCGAGTCTTTGGCCGCCGAGCACCGCGCCGAGCTTGGCAAGCTGATCGACCAGGGAGTGAGGCGCTGATGGCTCGGCCGTGTAGCGTCTGCACGCACCGGGAGAGGCGTGCGATCGAGCGGATCGTGGTCAACCGCTCTAGGTCTTATCGGGACATAGCGGGACAGTTCGGACTCTCGAAGACCGCTGTAAGCCGGCACGTCAACGAGGGACACATCGCCGAGGTCCTGGCGAAAGGCCACGAAGCGGAGCAACTGGCCGAGGCCGATAAGCTACTCGTGGATATCAAGCGGTTACAAGCTAAGACGCTGCTGATGCTCGGGCAAGCGGAGAAGGCCGGCGACCTTCGGACCGCCCTGCTGGCCGTGGAGCGGGCGAGGAAGAATATCGAGCTGCTCTTCGAGGTCGAGGGCAAGATCAACCGCGCGCCCACGTTCGAGCTGCACCTGCACCCGGAGTGGATCAAGATCGAGGCCGCGATCGTGGCTGCCTTGGAAGGGTTTCCAGACGCCCGAGAAGCCGTCGCCCGTGCCCTGAAGGAGTTGCCCAATGGTGGAGGCTAAGGACCGCCTCGCCTACGTCCTCTCCCGCGTGAGCTTCGCGGAGGATCTCGGGTTCGTCCTCGACGACTGGCAGGCCGCCCTCCTTCGCTCTACCTTCGAGCGCGTCTTGATGAACTGCGCGAGGCAGTCGGGCAAGTCCACGATGGCCGCGCTGCTGGCCGTTCACACCGCGCTGTTCGAGCCCGGCTCCCTCACTTTGCTCCTCTCCCCCACGCTCCGGCAGAGCCAGGAGCTTTTCCGCAAGTGCCTCTCTCTCTACCGCCAGGCGGGCAAGCCCGTCGAGCCCGAGAGCGAAACCGCGCTCACCCTCACCCTTGCAAATGGCTCTCGCATCGTGAGCTTGCCCGGCCAGGAGAGCAACGTTAGGGGTTATAGCAACGTGCGGCTGCTGGCGATAGACGAGGCCGCGAGGGTGCCCGATGAGTTGTATGCGTCCGTGCGACCGATGTTGGCCGTCAGCCAGGGCAAGCTCGTCGCCCTCTCCACGCCGTTTGGTACGCGAGGCTGGTGGTGCGACGCCTGGCGTGGCGAGGAGCCTTGGGAACGCTACGAGATCCCGGCTACCGAGGTGCCGCGCATAAGCCCGGAGTTCCTGGACGAAGAGCGGCGCACACTGGGGGAGTGGTGGTTCGAGCAGGAGTACATGTGCCGCTTTCTGGATGCTGAGACTCAGGTGTTCCGCAGAGAGGATGTGGACGCGATGTTCGAGGAGGAGGTTCAACCGTGGGTGCTGTGAGCATCGGCGTGGATATCGGCCAGAAGCGTGACCCCACCGCCGTCGCCGTGACCGAGATCGACTACCGGGAGCGCGAGGGCCGTAGGGAGGATCACTGGCTGGTCCGCTACCTGGAGCGGCTGCCGTTGGGCACGCCTTACCCGGCGGTGGCGGATAGGCTCGCCGAGATCGTGCAGAACGTTCGCAAGCAAGCGGAACTCTCAGTGATCTACGTCGATGCTACCGGAGTCGGCCAACCCGTCGTGGACGAGCTGGTAGCCCGGGGCCTTCCGGTCACAGCGTGCTACTTCACCCACGGAGACAGGCGCACGGCGGAGTGGAGCCGCGTGACCATCGGCAAGGCGTGGCTGGTCTCCAGGTTGCAGGCCCTGGGGCAGAGTAAGCGCATACACCTACCACACACAGCGGAGGCCCTGGCGATGGAGCGTGAGCTGATGGGCTACGAGATAAGAGTCTCGGAGGACGCAAATGACCGGTACGGGGCGTTCAAGGTCGGTAGTCACGACGACCTCGTGACTGCCCTCGGGCTGGCCATGCAGACAGAACCATTCACCGTCCTCATCGGGCGGGCTTAAGTAGAAAGGAGAGTAGGCGATGGCGATACGGAAGAAGAAAGCGACACCCGTGGAGGAGCTGCCGCGGCTGGACTCCTCCGAGGAGTGGCGGGTCGCCCGCTCTGAGCGAGATGCGGCGCAGAAGGCGTACGAGCGAGCGCGCAAGTGTCTGCAGGAGGCCGAGGCGCGCCTCGATCGGCTGGCGGATGCGGAGCGCGGAGCGCCGGTGGCGATATCGGCCAGGCGAGCCTACGTGCTCAAGGAGGACGAGCTGGTCGAGGCCGAGAGGCGCCTCAGATGCGCACAGTGGCGCGTGAGGGAGATCGAGGCCGGGCTGCTCCCCGAGATCCACGCCGCTCACAAGGGTGCGGCCGTCCCGCTCGTCGACGAGGCGCTGGCTCTCGCTGAACGATTGAGGGAGATCCACGCCGAGTACGAGGTTCGGAGGCGTGCGGCTGCCGCAGCCGTCGGGAATGGCGACCCGACGAAATCGCCGCTACCGGGTGCGGCGGTTCCACTTGTGGCCACAGACCCGAGGAGGCTGCGGGCGTCTCTGGTGCGGAGCTTCCCGCAGCTGGACACGCCCCAGTTGCGGGCCGAGCGGGAGAGAGCCGCCGAGATTAGGCGGCGCGAGCGCGAGGAGATCAACCGACTCACCCGCGCGAGGGTTGCGGCCTCCAACGCCCGCGGCCGCGAAGGCAACCGGATCACGATCCCCAGAGGACATTAGAGAGAGGAGGCTAGGAAAGCATGGACCACACCTACCGGATGTTGGTGGCGGCGGAGCAGATGGCCACACACATGATGCTCCCCGGCTACACCTTCACGAGGGGCGCCGAAGTTACGGACCCGTATCTGGCCGCCCTCGAGAGGCGCAAGACGATACTCCGAGCGCGGCAGCTGGAGGACATGGTGAAGAGGCTCGAGAAGCTGCGCGACGATGCGGCCGCTTCCGAGCAGGTCAAGGACTTCGCCCGCCGCGGCCTGGAAGGCTACCGGTTGATCGAGGCCAGGCGAGAAGAGGAGGGCCGGCGCATACTGGCCGAGCTGCTGGAGGAGCACGGCTATTCCGTTGAATAGCGAGGATTCCGCAGCGCTAGAGCGGCTTGCCTCCGGCGTCAAGGCTCTAGAGGATGGGCTCAAGAAGCTGGACGAGCTCATGAGCTCCCTCGATGAGCGGTGGGTCTACTACGTCCCGCTTATGGACGAGGAGGATGGGTACGAAGACCAACGAGAAGCGGCGCGCAAGATGCTTGCGACGTGCTCAGCGGATCTCGGCCTTGGAGAGGTCCGCATCCATTTCTACCGTGAGGAGCTCCCCTCCGAGCGCCGCGCGCGGGAAGCCGCCTACGCGCCCGGTCGCTGTAAAGAAGCCTGCGCCGCGCTGGGCCGCCTATACCGCACGCTCGGCCCCTCTAAGGGCAGCGTACATCCGGATAAGCCTGGAGAGATGAGCGTGTGCGTCACGGGCTCCCACACGGACGTGGCCTTCACGGTGGCCCACGAGGCTCGCTACCTGTGGCAATATCACAATGGCCAGTTCTGCAGGAGGGCTGTCTGACCGGGGAGCGGGAGTACCAGGCCGCAGAGGCCGACGCCGACGAGTACGCCTACCTTATGCTGCGCCGTTTCATGGGCGAGCGTTAGACGACCAGCCTAGAGCCGGGCCGTGCAATCTCCCACCCTCCTTTCGCCCCCGGTCTAGAAGGCCGGGGGTTTACTCGAGCAGATCCTCAGGTACCCGCAGGCCAAGAGTCGGCTCCAGGGCCGGTGTGTTCTCTCGGCGTAGCTGATAGCGTGGTCAGCGTGGATGAGGAACATGGAGAACTCCAGCCGAACCTTGACACCAACGAGGTAGACCACTTTGTGAGCGCCGTGCAAGCCAGCCTGGGCGGCGTGCCCGGCATCGGGCCGATCGTGGCGGCGTTGGTCACGAGCGTTATTCCCAGGCAGCGCCTCGACCGTGTCGCAGACACAGTGAGGATCCTCAAAGATCAGCTGAGTGGCCTCCAGCAAGACTTCGTGCGGGAGAGGATGCTCAGAGCTGAGTTCATAGACCTTCTCGAAGAGAGTTTCCCCCAGGCGGCGAACGCTTTTACAGAGGAGCGCAAAGCATACATCGCATCGCTGCTCAAGAACAGCATTAAGAGTGACGATCTCGCGCACGAGCAGGAGAAGGAGCTGTTGTCGTTGCTCGGGCAGCTCAACGACTCTGAGCTAATAATCCTGGGCTGGTACGGGAGCGGGGCGAAGTACATCGGCCAACCGGACGAATACTACAACCGCCACGAAGAGGTGCTGTACTCGCCGCTGCTCGAGACAAACGCCACCGAGGAGCAGCTCCGAGATGCCGCGCTCAAGGAAGCGTACCGAAGTAAACTTCGACGCCTGGAACTGGCCCGGCCCAGGGACAGGGGCAGTGACCAAATAACCGAACTCGGCCGCCTGTTGCTGCGTCAGATCGACTTCTACTCGCTGGAGCCGCCGGAGTAGGTCCTTGAGTCTGTTTCTTCAGCTTGTCAGCTAGTCAGCCGGTCAATATCTCAGCGACAGCGGCCCCGTAGCGGGCGGGAGAGGTAAGATACCAGCCGTGGAGAGGAAGGTCCCACGCATCCACAGGAGGCGCTCAGAAGGGCGCACAGAGGCCCTGGTGGACGCGGGTGTTCGGCGGAGGCTAACTGACGACTAGGGATACTTCTGCTTTACGGCGGTGTATTTGTCGAGCTTGGCGCGATAGTCCTCAGCGAGAACCTTGTATAGATCAGCGTAGCTTCTGGCGCGGTGATAGTCACGAATCGAACTAAATAGATCTTGCAGCTGTCGCCGGTGTTTGACCTCGGCAGGCCCTTGTTCGTATTCGGGGAGAAGCCTCACCCTCGACCATGGGAGCAGCTCACCCCTCATTTGCTTCTCCCAAGCCTCGTCTTCACTAGGGATCTCTCCGCCAAGTTCCTCACCGTAGAACTCTAGCAAGTACCCTTTAGTACTCTCTGCCTCTTCTTCGAACTCTGCCGCAGCATCTGAATACAGCTGGACCATATATTGCGTGTTACTTATGGCTGCTCTCAAAGAGCGGTATGGGCCCAGATAACACAATACCTCTTGCTTGTGCTTTCCTCCCTCACGGTAGTTTCGGACGTACTCGTAGTACTTGCGGCCCTTTACGATCTTGTACCGTACGAACGCCATAGTTATTCCGCTTAGAGTACTACTCTTGCACTGGATCTGCGACAAGAAAAGTTTGTCTTTTGGCCGAAAACCTATTTGACAGCAGTTTTTGCGGGGAACTGTCCCCACTCTCCCTGGCTACATTCGGCTTATATAAGCTGAAAAGAGAGAAATGTGGTGCCTAACAGAGCGTGAAGACCTCGAAACTACTTCTTACGATGGCTCGCAGTGGAAAACCCAGAGCGACGAGGGATCGAGTCGCCAAACTAGCATCCCCCGCCGCTCCGACAACACCTAAGGAGGTGCCGTGTCGACTGACAATGGTAGCGTAGGCCCGTGGGACGGGCAAGAAGACCCCTTCGGCGAGCCCTACCCTGTGCCCCATGAGGGCGAGATCCGGGCGAGAGCCGAATATGTGCTCCGGGATAACCGCGACAATCTTCGCCTTTTTGTGGAGCAGGCCATCTGGGACGTACTGGATCAGCCCGAGCACCTCAAAGGCTTGGTGACGCTGCTATGGCACTGGAAGGATGTGGATCCTAAGTGGTT
>Ga0126312_10002850_pt1 | contig 11636 bp, 10 predicted proteins | sample Plot104A_FD_92537 | JGI IMG/M metagenome (GOLD analysis project Ga0126312, IMG submission 92537) | Serpentine soil microbial communities from UC McLaughlin Reserve, CA, USA - Plot104A | ecosystem: Environmental > Terrestrial > Soil > Grasslands | place: USA: UC McLaughlin Reserve, Lake County... | reverse complement strand
GGCGGCGAGGTCATTCGCCTGCCCATGGATCACGTGCTTCAGTGGTCAGTGCTGAGTGGCTAGGAAAGAGCAGTGCGCCTATGAACAAGCGAAGCCACTTCCGCTAGTTCTAGGTTCACCGGGTCGCCTGGACGCTCGCTGATCTGGGCGGTCGGGATCGACCGGCTCGTGACGACCTCGCAATCGCATTAGCGATGCGCCGCGGTGACTTTCCAAGCGACGCAGGTTGGGAGTTTGGCTGATGACACTATCGGAGCGGGCAGCACGGATGGCCCTGAGCTGTGTGGTCGACGCAGGCGACACCACCGTTGCGGAGCTAGTCGATTCGATCGGAGCTATCCAGACTTGGCGGCTGCTTATCGAGGGCCGCTTCGGGGCCCCGCTGGCCCAACGTGGCGCCGGACTGGACATTCCTGGCATGGCCCGCGAAGCAGAAACGGCGGGGACACGCTTCATCACCCCTGAAGATGAGGAGTGGCCCAGAGCCCTCGGCGATCTCATCCACTGCCCATCTGTACAGCGGCGGGGTGGAGTTCCGTTCGGGCTTTGGCTGCGCGGACCCGGGCATCTTGCTCGGCTGGTCCAGCGGTCGGTCGCCATCGTTGGTTCTCGAGCGGCCACAAGCTATGGAACGGGGATCGCCACCGATCTTGCGGCCGACCTTGCCGAGCACGAAATCACGGTGATTTCAGGAGGAGCGTACGGAATCGATGCGGCCGCACATGCCGGTGCCCTGGCGGTTGGCGGGCCCACACTGTGCGTCGTGGCGAATGGCGTTGATGTGGCCTACCCGCCGGGAAATAGTAGGTTGTTTGCGTCGTTGGCATCGGACCATCTTCTGGTTTCCGAGCTGCCACTGGGCGCGCACCCGACGCGCATGCGCTTTCTCGCCCGGAACCGGTTGATCGCTGCCGTGTCCAAGGGCACGGTCGTAGTGGAAGCGGCCTTGCGTTCGGGCGCTCGGAACACCGCAACCTGGGCGGCTGAGTGCTCGCGGCATGTGATGGCTGTGCCTGGGTCGGTTCACTCAACCACCTCGGCAGCGCCGCATCTGATGATTCGGAGCGGGCAGGCGACCCTGGTGACCAGTGCCGCCGATGTGCTTGAGCTGTTATCGGACATCGGCCAGAACATCGTCGCCATGCCGCATGGCGCAACCCGACCGACCGACAACATCGACGGCGTTCGTCTAGCTGTCTTCGAGGCCGTGCCGCGCAGCCGCCGAGCTAGTGTTGGTGCGCTGGCAATGGCTGCTGGCGTCAGCGTCCCGGAGTGCCTGGCACATCTCGGTGCCTTGGAGGCAGCGGGCCTGGTAGACGGAACTGTCGTTGGCTGGCGAGCCCTCGTGCCGCCAACAAGCCGGCCACGCCTGCCGTCGGCGTCCGAGCCCGGAGCTGGATGAGGTAATCGCCAACTTGTGGTCTCCGAGCGGCGAGCTTGCCTAAGGCACCAAGCGAGACCAAGCAACCGCCCAAGGTGCCAAGCAACCGCCCAAGGTGCCGTACCAACCTCCGAGGTCCGCGGCACGTTCCCGGCTACGTCGGGCCTGCTGCATTGCCGTCGCGGCCAGCGAGTCGTGGTGCTACGCCGCTCCAGCAAGGAACTTGGCGAGAGGTGGGCCGGCGGTTTTGGAACCTGACTCGCCGTCGTTTACGAATACCGCCACCGCGAGGTCGCCTTGGGCGGCGATCATCCAGGCATGTGTCTTCAACGGCTTTGAGGTGCCGTATTCGGCCGTGCCTGTCTTGGCGATAATCGGCGGCCCATCTTGGCTGAGCAGCACCCTCCCGGTGCCGTCAGTTACGACACTACGCATCATGGACCGCAACTCGGCCGCCTCGGCCGCCTCGAGTGGCATCGCCTTCGACTCCGGTTCTTGGCCATTGATCAGATGCGGCAACACCGTTTTGCCGCCAGCGACTGATGCCGCAACCGATGCCATCACCATCGGGGATGCCTCGACTTTGCCTTGGCCGATCATCGCCGCCGCGCGACCGGTCTCGGTCTCGCCCGATGGCACGGAGCCGAAGAATGAAGAAAACCCCACGTCGTAGTCGACGCCGATCCCGAGGGACGCGGCAGCATCTGCCAATTGGTTTTCGCTCAGCTTTGACCGCTGCCCGATGAACGCAGTGTTGCACGATTGGGCCAAAGCCGTGCGAAATGTGATCTGGCCACGTTGATCGCTTGGATAATCGCTGTAGTTCCGGAACCGTTTACCGGTGACCGTCACACTCTGGGGGCAGCTCACGGTCGATGTGGGCTTCAGGCCAGCTCGTAGCAAGGCGAGCGCTGTCACCACCTTGAAGGTCGAGCCGGGGGCAAGGTGACCGACCGTTGCAACCGACTGCCCGTTCGTCCCCGCCCCATTGGCCGCCGCGAGGATGGCACCAGTGGAGGGTCGGATCGCCACGATTGCGCTTCCCGGCTTGGTCTTGGACAGCGTCCGTTCGGCGAGCCGTTGCAGGGATGGAAGCAGCGTGATCTCCAGCCTTTTACCAGCCACCGGTTGGACCTCGAACACTGTGCGGGGCTCAGGCCCGGGCTGGCTGGACGGGGTCGGAGACGCTGACCCTGACGGGCTGCCGGCAGTCTTCCTCTCGACGAGCTGCACGCGTATGCCGGGTGTGCCACGAAGCTGGGCGTCGTACCTGCCCTGCAAGCCAGACAGCCCCACTTGGTCGCCAGCCACCACGGTGCCCCCAGAAGCATCGACGATCTCCTTGGTCGCCTCACCAACCGAACCGAGGATGGGCCGCGCGAACTCTCGGCTGGGTCCGAGTGGCTGTTGGTCCTCGATGGCAAGCGCGCCCGGAACGGAGCGCACCTTCGAGTCGGGCGGCCGGTCCTTGGCGTCGCTCCGAAAGACGATGGCTTCAACGAATGCTGCCGACCCAGCCGTTTTGACCCGGGCGACGTAGGACTTGGTATCAATCCCGACGATCTTGGCCAATCGTTGGGCCGAGGATGCCGCCTGGTCTGGACTCACGGCCGCTTTGTTGATGCCGATCCGAACGACGGCCCGCAAACTGACGATCGGTACGCCGCCGTCGCCCAGCACCTCTCCTCGTTTCGGATAGAGCCGGCGTTGGCTTAGCCGGTTGGAGTCGTCGAGCTCGGGTTGCACGATCGACGGTTGCCATCTCGTTCTCCATCGGCCGGCCTCATTAAGCAGACGCGCGGTCGTTTCGTATACCCAGGGCGCCGGGACTCCAGGAAAGGTCCAGTTGATCTTCAGTCGCGCCGTCGCCGCATCGCCATCGGCATCAACTTGGCCCACCTCCACCGATGGATTCAACGGTCCTATTCCGACCAGGAGCGCCGCCAGCTCAGTGTTCACCGTCGCGCTGTTCGCGCCTGCGAACTCGACTGAGGACACGTCCTTCGTCGCCAGTCCAGCCGCTAGTTCCGCGGCCGCCCGCGCCGCGGAGTTTTCGTCCGGAGATGGCGTCGGAACTGTCCCACCGCGGGTGCAGCCAGCGACACAGATCACGGCAAGCAGAAGTGCAGCGACACGTGTCAAACGCACCCGGCAATTTTGCCGGTCTTTCAAGGGCCGTCGATAAAGGGGTCGTTGTGTGTCTAAGGGGTGTCGCCGGGCGTCGCCGCCCCTGATAAGCCGGTTCGCGAGCACGGGCCGCGTAGTGTCGCGATCATGGGAATCTACGCGCAGCGCCCCGGCAAGCTGATCGGTCAGCTAATGGGCGATCTTGGAGTACTGCTCTGGGGTGTGGCATGGGCGTTGGTCGGGAACTTTATCCATCAAATGATTTCATTGGTTGCCGTTCCAGCCCGGGAAATATCTCGTACCGCAGGTCGGTTAGCCGAGAACTTTCAGGACGCTGCCGAGCAGGCTGCCAAGGTGCCAGGGGCCGGTGATCAGTTGCGCCGCCCGCTAGACGCGGCAGCCGACACCATGGGTGGAGTGATCGCCTCCGCCGACAATCAGGTAGCGAACATAGAACAACTGGCGAACGTCGTCGGTTGGCTGGTGTTTCTTATTCCGGTCAGTGTGGTGCTCGCAGTCTGGCTCCCGCGGCGGATCCGGTTCTGGCAGCAGTCACGCGCAGCCCAACAGTTCATCGACTCGGACGCCGACCTCGACCTGTTTGCATTGCGTGCCATGGCCAGGGAGCCAATGCACCTACTGGCCGCGATCAGCGACGATCCGGTAGGTGCCTGGCGATCGGGAGATTCGACCGTGATCACCAAACTGGCTGAGATCGAGCTTGGTCGAAGCGGCCTGCGGCTGCCGGCTCGGCTACGTACCCGGGCTGGCTAGCTGCCCCACGACAAAGATCCGCCGAAAGGGCAAGACAATGCCGTAGGGACCCGGCGGATACGCCTTCCGCAACGCCGACTTGTACGCGCTCACGAACTCGTCCCGCTCACGGTCTGGCAGGGCCTGCAGGACCGGGCGGGCGCCGGTGTCCGAGACCCAGTCGAAGACTGGATCGGGTCCCGAAAGCAGGTGCAGATACGTGGTTTCCCAGACGTCCACCCGGCAGCCCAGTCCAGCAAGATCGTTGAGGTAGTCGGCCGGCTCGGCCACTTCTGGCCACCAAACCGCTCGCGTGGCATCGGCGAAGCGAGCGTCGGCCGCCAACTCGCGGAGCAACCTATGGCTGGGTTCGTCGAAGTTTGCCGGCACCTGAAATGCAAGCCAACCGCCGGCCGCCAGGTAGCCGATCAGCCGTGACAGTAGGCCGCGATGGTCCGGCACCCACTGGAAGGTTGCGTTGCTGACAATCACGTCCACCGGATTCGCGGGCTGCCACTCCCGAAGATCAGCGAGTAAGAATTGCAAACGGTCGCCGCGGTGCTCCGCCGCCCTGTCGAGCATCTCTGCCGACGAGTCGACGCCGACCACCTGGGCCCGAGACCACCGATCCGCCAGCTGCGCCGTCAGGTTGCCCGGCCCACAACCAAGATCGACGACTGTGGCTGGATCGGCCGCCGCGATTCGAGCGAGGAGATCGAAGAACGGTCGGGACCGCTCATCGGCGAACCGAAGATAGATCGCCGGATCCCAGCTGGTCATTGACCAACTCTCCATCGATTTGGCCACCTAAAGCTAGCTCACCCCCCGGTTGCGGGTTCCTCTTTTTGCCGGTGCTGAAGGTTTCTCACGAGTAGGCTCAGGAAGCAAGCACACGAGTAACGGGGGTTCCGTGAGCCAAGACGGGGCGGTCGCTGAACGTGACGCGAACACGCCGGCTCTATCGGTCTTGATCCGGGTCCGCGGTGCGCTTCCGAGCCTGCGGCCAGCAGAACAGCGCGTGGCTCGTGCGGTCCTATCTGATCCAGCGGCAGTGTCGGAAAGTTCCATTACCAGACTCGCCCGGCAGTGCCAGACGTCCGAGACGACCGTCCTCCGGTTCTGCCGGGCCATCGACTTAGCAGGCTATCCGGAGTTGCGGATAGCGCTAGCCCGGGCAGCGCAGTGGGAGGAGACCGACAAGAGGGCAGGCGCTCCACTCAACGGCACGATCAACCAGGGTGATTCGCTGTCCGATCTGGTCGCCAAGATCACCCACGCGGACTCCCGGGCGATCGACGAAACAGGTGCGGCAGTTGATTTAAGGACCTTGGCGGCGGCGGTGGATTCAGTGGCCTCAGCGCGCCGGATCGACATCTACGGCGTTGGGGCGAGCGCGCTCGTCGCGCACGATTTGCACCAAAAGCTACACCGGATCGGCCTGACCTCTTTCAGCTGGGCCGACCCACATCTGGCCCTGACATCGGCCGCTTTGCTGACAAATAAGGACGTGGCTATCGGCATCTCTCACACGGGTAGCACGGTCGATGTCATCGACGCCTTGCGCGTCGCCCGAGAAAATGGCGCCACCACGGTGGCCGTTACGAACTTCGTCAAAGCGCCGATTGCCGCTCAGGCCGAACTGGTGTTGACCACTGCGGCCCGTGAGACCACTTTTCGCTCGGGGGCGATGTCCAGCCGCATCGCACAATTAGCGCTTGTCGATTGCCTGTTTGCCGCCGTCGCTCAGCGTTCCTACGCCGCGGCGATCTCGGATTTGGAGACGACGTACGCCGCGATACAAAGCCGGCACGGGAGCCGCCCCTCCTAGCAGGTCGCCTCCATGAGCCTCCGGCTGGAAGGGTGTGGCCGGTGAACCTCAGCCAGGCGCCTCCGTCTCGGCTGCGGATGATCATCGTGCTCGGCATGCTGTCGACCTTCGGACCGTTGTCGCTGGATCTCTACCTTCCGGTGCTGCCGCAGTTGGCCGATGAGCTAGCAGCGTCGGCATCGAGTGCCCAGCTGACGATCACAGCCTGCCTGGTCGGCTTGGCGACCGGTCAGCTGGTGGCCGGGCCGCTGTCGGATCGCCTGGGTCGTCGCCGACCGTTGATCACCGGCCTGACGATTTTCATGCTCGCCTCGGCTGCCTGCGCTTTCGCAGCTTCTGTTGAGATCCTGATTTTGCTGCGGTTGGTGCAAGGACTGGCTGGGGCAGCCGGATTGGTGATTGCCCGGGCCGTGGTCCGGGATCTTTACGGCGGCCGCGATCTGGTGATCTTCTTTTCGCGGTTGTTATTGATCTCCGGGCTTGCGCCGGTGCTGGCGCCGATCCTGGGCGGCCAGCTCGCCAAGATCATGAGCTGGCGAGGCATGTTCTTGGTCTTAGCGGCGCTCGGTGCGGTCCTGCTGCTCGCCGGCCTGCTCGGAGTGCCGGAAACCTTGTCAGCTGACCGCCGGATACATGGGGGATGGTCGGTCACAGTGCGGGGGTTCTGGGTGTTGATCAAAGACAGGATTTTTCTCGGTTCGGTGCTCGCTGCCGGTCTGAGTGGTGCCTCAATGTTCGCCTACATCGCCGGCTCGACCTTTGTCTTGCAACGGATCCATGGGTTGAGCCCGGCACAGTTCTCGTTCGTCTTCGCAACCAATTCGCTGGGACTCATTGGATTCGGTCAGATTGGCGCCCGTCTGGCACAGGTTTGGCCACCCGTGCGTGTGCTTGGCTTAGCCCTCGCATTGAACTGCACCGGTGCCGCATGGGTCGCAGCTGCGGCGGTGTTCGACGCCGGGTTCTGGATGCTGGCGGCGGCGTTGTTCTTGATGGTGAGCAGCGTCGGCATGGTTTTCCCAGTCGCCTCAGCGGTGGCCCTGGCTGAGTATCCGCAGCAAGCGGGGGCCGCTTCGTCGCTCTTCGGGTTGGCGCAGTTCATCGCCGGCGCAATCGCAGCACCTTTGGTCGGCATAGCTGGTGAGACTTCAGCGATCCCGCTTGGAATTGTCGTTCTCACCGCAAGCTCGTCGGCCTGCGTTGTGTTCGCTACCTTGGTAAGGCCAGCCGTACGCGCCCGGCGACAACAGTGATCATGTTTATTTGATCACTACGGCGAGGTGCTGGCAAGGAGTTCTTGATCAACTGGCGTGGCTGCGGTGGTGCGCGGAGTCACGCCAGTGCGGGATGGCCGGCTTCCACGCTAATGTCATGGCAGCCTCGGGGGGCGTCCGGTTGGCCTTCAGGTTGTTGCAACGAAGGCAGGCGGCCACGGTATTCAGCCACGTGTTGGCCCCGCCCCGGGACAGCGGGAGTAGGTGATCAACCGTCTGGGCATTTCCGCCGCAATATGCACAGCGGTAGCGATCACGGCGCAGGACCCCACGCTTTGACCAAGTAGGGGACTTCGCGTACAGGAACGTCGTCTTGACGTACCGGATGAGCCGGAGCACTAGCGGCCATGGGTATGGGCCGATGCTATGACCATCACGAGCTTCCTCGACGATGGCCACCTCGCGGACCAACATCTTGACCGCGTGCTTGATCGACACCGTGTGCAGCGCGGTGTTGTCCGTGTTGAGCACGACGACTCCTGACACCCCTGTCCCTCCTACCCGGCGATCAGACTGCACAACTGGGCATAACTTGTCATTGGGATTATGCCGGGTAGCGCAAGGTTAGGCTCGTGCTCTAGATGCAATAGAGCTGTCTAGGATCAAGGCCTGTGCCGGCAAGATCGGTGATGGGGGCAGAGCAATGACGACTGATTCCTCAATGGGCTCAGCACAGGTCGTGGTTTCCCGTGAGCTTGATGTGCCACCGGAAGTGGCCTGGAAGGCGTGGAGCGAGTCTGAGCAGGTCAGGCAGTGGTGGGGGCCCACCGGGTTCAGCTGCCCCCGAGCGGACATGGACTTCCGCGTCGGCGGAACATCCTTGGTGACCATGCAAGCGCCCGCAGAATACGGCGGTTTCCAAATGCACAACCGGTGGACCTACACCGGCCTCCTCGAGCCCTCCCGGATCGAGTTCGTGAGCACGTTCGCCGACGACACCGGTGTCATGGTCGACCCGGGCGAGGTGGGGATCGAGTCTGGAGTGCCCAACGAGGTGCCACACCTGGTGGAACTTGAGCCGTTGCCCGGGGGGCGCACTCGGGTTACGGTGACCGAGTTCGGCTACACCACCGAACAGGCGAGGAACTTATCCCAGGGCGGCCAGGAGCAGGTGATGGACAAGATGCAGGCGTTGTATCAGCGCACCTAGCCCACACGCGGTATCCCCAGTTCAGCGACCGTCGAGGAAGCTGAGCACGCGCTCCATCAGCAGGGCAGGGGAGCCTTGTCGTACGACGGCAGGCTGGCGTCGGCGAAATAGTGCTGATTGCCAGGGTAAGGAATTCTCGGTTCTGACCGTAGGCGAGGTGGAACAACAAGATTCAGCCAAGTCGCTGACCGTCACTTTGGAGTGACCGTGTGCTGTGGTGACGACAGCATCGATCTGAGGCAATCCGAAGTTGACATAGCCGAACAAATGTTCGAATATAAGTGAATGGCAGGTGTAGCTGCAGACTTCCAGGAATTGCAGCGCCGCGTCCAGCGTATGCAAGGGACTGTTGTTACACGCACCTTGCCGTCGTTGCCAGGATTGTCTGGCCTGATCCGGCTACGGACTGGTGCAACCTATGGAGTGAACAGTGCCGCCCTAGCCCTGGCTCTGTTGGCTGGACCATCACAAGCCGGGGAATGGGTTGGCGTAGTCGGAGCTGCTGATCTTGGCTTTGAGGCTGCGGAAGGCTTCGGCATTGATCTCCAGCGCACCATTGTCGTGCCGTCCCCTGGGGAGCATTGGCTGTCAGTCACGGCTGGGCTGGTGGATGTGGCCACAGTCGTCTTGGTTAGGCCACCGTTTCAGGTTAGCGAGCACCAGGCGGAGCGGTTCAAATCCCGGCTGCGTCAGAAGGATGCCGCGCTGATCTGTTGGGGAGATTGGCCGCGCTGCGAAGCACAGTTATCAGTGCGGGAGTCTTGCTGGATTGGGCTGGGTCGTGGCTACGGGCACCTCACCTGTCAGCGAGTACGCGTCGATGTCGCTCGATCGAATATGCCGTCGCATTCGGCGCAGCTGTGGTTGCCCGACGCCGATATGGAAGTCCGTGAAGCGGCCAACCAGGTCGTAGCCATCAACCGCGTCAGAGCAGGTTGATCATGACCGCTGTGCTGAGCTCTTCACCTGTGAACACATCGACAACAGGCGGCTCACAGCTGCCTGCAGAGACAGCTGTCCGCCGCACGATGGTTGTTTGGTGTCCAGACTGGCCAGTGATTGCTGCCGTCGCCGACTTCGGGCTTGTGGCCTCATCACCGATTGCCGTGATCGATCGTGGCGAGGTCTATGCCTGCTCGCATGCGGCGCGGGTGGATGGCGTAAGACGGGGAATGCGACGTCGTGATGCCTCCGCGCATTGCCCGGAGTTGGTTGTCGTCGAGTACAGCCTGGAACGAGACGTCCGCACTTTCGAGTCAGTCCTGTCCGCGATTGAGCACACAACCTCAACAGTGACGCCGATCCGCCCGGGTTTGTGCGCGTTGAACGTTCCCAGCCGCTATTACGGGGGCGAACACAAAGCCGCGGCAGTGATCACAGAACAGCTCGTCGCCATGGGCGTCCGGGACTGCCGAATCGGAATCGCAGACGGCATCTTCACCGCCGAGCATGCTGCCCGTCAGGCTGGGCCTTCAGATTGCTGCGTCGTTCCCAGAGGAGGGTCAGCGGCGTTTTTGGCTGAACTGCCGATCAGTGTCATCGAAGACCTGGAGTTCGTCAGTTTGCTACGCCGACTGGGAATCCGGACTCTGGGAGACTTTGCTGCTCTCCCGGCCCACGACGTCGCCACTCGCTTCGGTTCTTCGGGCACTTTGATTCATCGGCTGGTCGGCGGAAGAGACACCCGAATCGCTGCAGCGCGTCGTCCACAGCTTGATTTCAGCCAAGCTCTGGATTTCGACCCACCCCTGGAAACCGTCGAGCCAGTAGCCTTCAGCAGCAGGCAAACCACTGAGCAACTGATTGCTGAACTTGGGCAACACGGGCTGGTCTGCAGTGAGATCCGGATCGAGGTTGTCGGCGACCGAGGCTGGGCCGGATCGCGGGTTTGGGCTCATCCACGGTGGTTCACTGCCGGAGATCTGGTCGACCGCATTTACTGGCAATTGCAGGGTGACCCGTCGCCTGAGCCGGTGGCGGGCATCCGGTTGTTCCCCGAAACTGTTGAATCGCTGGCTGATCATGGTGAAGGGCTATGGGGAAGCGCACCTGATGAGCGGATCGAGCGTGGTGCCGCCCGGCTGCAGGGCATGCTCGGACCCGACCAGGTGTTGGCCCCCTCACTTCAGGGCGGCCGCAGCCCGCGGCAACGTCAGGTGCTCACCCCGTGGGGTCAGCGCCGGACCAGACTCCGGGCACGCGATCTGCCGTGGCCAGGCAGCATTCCGCCACCGGCGCCTGCTCAGGTCTTTCCCGAACCTCGTTCGGCAGCGGTGTTGTCAGTCGACGGCCTGCCGGTCAAGATCACCGATCGGGGAACCCTCAGCGCTGAGCCGGCTCTGCTACAGACCGAGGAGTTGGCAGATCCGCTCCCAATCGATGCTTGGGCGGGGCCATGGCCGATTGACGAATTGTGGTGGGACCCCGCTGGTGCCAGGCAGGTAGCCCGGTTCCAGATGGTCGCCGCTGGCGGATCCGCATGGTTACTGGTTGTCGATAGCAGTCAGTGGTGGACCGAGGCCCGCTATGACTAGGCGGATTGAAGTCGGCGTCGGGGCAGGAGGGCTGGCTAATGGGCTGGCATAACCCGCGGGTCTCCTGGTCTGAGCTGGAACGCAGGATGTCTGGGCGGGTTGACAGCAGACGCCCAGCTACCCCGGATAACCCCGAGGGCGACAGCGCTCCCGGGTTCTCCCACAAGCGACCTGCCTACTTGCCCGCGAACCTCGGTGAGCGGCCGGACGAGCCGCTTGTTCCGTACGCGGAGTTGCACTGCCACAGCGACTTCAGCTTCTTGGACGGAGCCAGCGACCCCGAGACCCTGATCGAGGAGGCAGTGCGGCTAGGCCTGACCGGGTTGGCAATCACCGACCATGACGGCTTCTACGCAGCGTCCCGGATTGCCGAAGCGGCGCTGGCCTATGACCTCAAAACCGTTTACGGCGCCGAGCTCTCGCTCGGCCTGACAATTCCCCAGAACGGCGTCGCCGATCCGCAGGGGCAGCATCTACTCGTTCTGGCTCGTGGTGTGGAGGGCTACCACCGGCTCGCCGCAGCGATCACTGAGGCACAGCTGCGCGGCGATGAGAAGGGGCGACCGCTTTACGACTTGGAGGAATTGGC
>Ga0126312_10002848_pt1 | contig 11636 bp, 10 predicted proteins | sample Plot104A_FD_92537 | JGI IMG/M metagenome (GOLD analysis project Ga0126312, IMG submission 92537) | Serpentine soil microbial communities from UC McLaughlin Reserve, CA, USA - Plot104A | ecosystem: Environmental > Terrestrial > Soil > Grasslands | place: USA: UC McLaughlin Reserve, Lake County... | reverse complement strand
GTAAAATAAGAATTCCTCCTATAGCAAAGATGACTGCTATACCGATGAATAGAGCTATTCCCTCGTTAGTAACCAGTCTCTCAGGAATGAAATCAGCAATATATCCAATCTGAGAATCTACCACAAAGGTAACAACTACAATTGACATAAGGATTAGGAGTTTCTTCTCTCCAATCCTTGATGACGGTAAAGCACCTACAATGTTTGTCTTAGCCATTTCACTTGCCTTAATCGCATGAGAACCAAATAATTTATAAAGTATGCGTTACAACAGGAAGAAATTATATACTCTAGTCCAAAAGAAGCTACAGCTATTAGATATCGATGTTGCGATATCAACATTTCTCAGCTTTGACCAAGATTATCTGAGAAACATCACTTTTATGGACCAGTCTTCAAACTTGCCGTGGTTGCCCTAGATGAAAATACTGTTACATACATAATAATATCTATTGAACAGAGAACACAAACGGTAGAATTGGGAAGGAAAGGTGGGCTTTGAGTCACAATTTTTGGAGTATTATGGAAGCCAAATCATTACAGTGGATATGAGCGCAGTGGAACACAATGAAAGAGAAGGCGTAAAGCAAGTCACAACAGAATCGCAAAAAGTCTCAATTCCTGTGACAGATGTCTTATTCACGTCAGCTATGAGCTAGGCTCGATGATAGTTGCAGTAGTTGGATTGGATTGGCAAGAGCAATGCTTGTTAGCAGTCGCATATGAAATTGAAATGGGTAGAAAAAAGCTAGATTGTTCAGTACCTATGCAAGTCATAAAAAATTGGTCAAGCTGGAGAAATACGGGTGCACCTATTATTGAAGAAATCTCTGCCTATTGCAAACAAGTCGGAGTCATCAGTCCATTTCAAGAGCAGTAACAAAGGCTGAAGCTTAAACGACTTTATACAATCCCATTGCAAGTGCCTACAGAAGTCAAAAGCATAGTATGTATTATACATACAACAAATGGGCGATCTATCAGGTCATGATATTTTATTTTACGGTGGAAAGATGCGATTTAAGAATGACCTATAAGGATTAAAACTTGAGACTGTGTTGCCACTCATTATTATTATGCCACCTTCCTCATCTTGCCTCTGTCTCCCGTTTCCTTTGATGGTACGAGAATAAGTGTGATATGCAAAATACTATATTGTACGTTCTATAATGTTAAGTAGTAGTATTGACATTGCCCTCTATTATGGTAACAAAGGCAAAATATCTTGGCTCGTTAATACTGCCCTCCCCTGTAGAGGTTGAGGTTACTCTATCATTATACAGCGATAGAATAGAAATTCCTGAGCTTGAAGCAACAATCTATCTTGATAAAGTGGAGAAGGTAAGTATAGTCAAAGGATCAGAGCTGCCGCTAGAAACTATGATGATGGCAGGGGTTGTTGGCTTGGTTATTGATAAAGACAAATTGTTGTATGTAGTAGTTGAACTGAAACCCTCTAGAAGTGGTATTCTTACAACAAATAGTGCTACTACGAGCACACAACAGCCAGCTTCTTCTATACAATCTACTACTACTGCTGATGGCTTGTTGTTAAAATTTGAAGAGGATGTTATAGCTAAGCAGTTTGTAAAGAGATTGAAGCAAGCAAGCGGAGTTCTCTAGCTAATGCAGCGCCAGCGTAGAGATTTATGAACGTAAATTCTTTATTCTCTTCTGTAAACGGGCAGGATAAATTAAAATTGATAAATAAAGCATTGGGCCTGATTTATTATGATGACGCAAGCTCTATAGGAATAAGAAAGATCACTTGGTGGCGTCTTGCTCCTGTAGTATTTGCAATCTTCACAATACGCAAAAATGCATTAAAGAGAGATGTGATTGTTGTCCAGTGGAGCACGCATTTCTTTTGACAAACAACAGTTTTGAAGAAATGGTGCTTGACGATTCCCATTTTGACCAAGCACACATCCCCTACAACAGGTAGTAATATGCAAATCTGGTTGGAATATAGAAAAAAAATCTTCTCAGGCCAGCAAATGAGTTTACGGCTGCCTTGGGCAATTCTGAGGCAATCAAAAACAATTGCAGCAGGTCCACCTTGTCATGGTAAACTCGAAATCCTTGGGAACGGCTCTCCGCCATCCTCTTCATTTGGATCATTTAACATTGCTTCTTTTTCCTAAGCTATTCTGAGTCATAGGAAGTGATCTTGTTCTGCTGCCGATGGTGGTGGTAATAATCCGCTAATTCCTGCATCTCTTTGAATGCATGACACAAGTAGCAATATCCGCATTTCAAACAGGCAACAGACCGCTTGGCACATCTTTTGCAATATCCATAAGACGGCTCTGATGGTCTGAGGTATTCATGAGCCTTAGGCAGAATCAGCTTGGGTCTTTTATTCTGAATCAGAGCCTGATATCTACGGCTATTTTTCGTGTCTTTTCACCTGTCTTTGAAGCCATTCGAGGGTTTCCAGCTCGCAAAAGAGCCTGTCAGTTTCACCAACATCTTTGGTATGTTTGAGGTGGGCCTTCCTCATCAGGATGGATTTGTCAAGTTTTTCTAGATCGACTGACTCTAAAATATTGATTTGATGCTGAAAAGTGTCATTGATTTCGGGCTTGTTATCAGCGCGAACCTGCTCCCGCAGGAAAGCTATGCGCTCCATAATTACGTCATCTATGGCAGAGCTCAACAAGTCAAGCTGAAGTGCGCACCTTATAACAAAGCTAGCACCTTAGGGGGAGGGGGAGTATGCCATAATGCCCTGTTATGGCTCTCACTTTTTGCTCACTGTGTCTGCAAACAGCATATTGGGTTTTCACTACTAATTATTACACTGGCTGTAATATTTCATCTGCTCCCTTCTAGTTCTGCCTATACTCTGACCAGCCCACCAATCGATTATGCAGCGGTGGTACTGGAACCATCCATTCCTAAAGTCGCCATATTCGCAGCAATCAAAAGATGAGGCGAATGCTGGAGAGCCAGTCATGATAGCGATTTCTATCAGGATGGTCAAAAACAGAAATCAGGTTTTTTTGTGAGTACCAGAACGTCCAGATGATTATTACCTATTATGGGCATTTAGCGTCACAGGATTTGATAATCCCCAAATCCTCTCTCTCACTCCCTCCCCTGTGATGACCACAGAAGCAGTAATTGGCAAAGGTTGAATTGAATTTATGATTTCCAACCTTACATATTCTTTACAACTATTCTATGAGAAATGATAAGCTATTAGCCTGATGCACCAAGCATTTTTCCTTTTACTGGACCAAAGAAATACACACACATACCTAGAATCATTTGATAACTGAAAAGCAAGTGTAAAAGATCTCAATTCTGGACAGTAGTCATGCGTCCAAGATGGTGTCCAATATTGAAATCCTGGAAAGCTAGCACCCTGGTAAGCCAAAAGAAACATTAGCTTTTGGCAAAGAAATTACACTCTATAATACTACCTAATAGTTTTTAGTTCCTTAGGAATTTGGATTGTTGTACGGAATCGCGCCATCTGCAAACGGCAGAGTGAATGTGAAGGTAGCACCCTTTCCATCAGGATTATTTTCTGCCCATATCTTTCCACCATGAGCCTCAACGATGCTTTTTGAAATATAAAGACCGAGACCAGTCCCTGTCTCAGATCGAGTACCAAACTTCGTAAATAATCTTGGAAATATTGCGGGATTAATTCCAATTCCAGTGTCCTTGACAGAAATGACTACATAGCGATTGTCTGTCACACTTTTGCTGTCAATTTGCTCCTTCATAGATATGGAAATTACCCCTTCTATCGTAAACTTGATCGCATTATTCAACAAATTGGTAAATACTTGACTTAGTCTCGTTCTGTCCACATTCAATACAACTTTATCAGTGGAAGCTCCTTTCCCTACAAATCTCTTACCATCCGTACCAGTTTTATCAGATAACAACAATAATTGAATATTCTTATCAGATACTTTAATTTGATCCTTAGCATCCTCGACCAAAGGCCGTATCAACTCAGAAATATTGAGCTTTTCTTTGTTTAGACTCAAAAGCTGATTTTCTATCTTTGTAGCCTGCAAAACATTTTCAGTTGTGTTCTGCAACTTTTTTGCATTTCTAAATATTGCATCTGCAAATTTGTAGGCTTCTGAGTTATTCGTTATGCAACTTCGGAGCGCATCAGATAAGCCAAGTATTGGCTGTAGAGGACTCCTTAGTTCATGGGATGCAATGCTTATGAAGTGTTTCTGCATTTGATCATATCGACTAAGCTGCACTATCATAGAGTTAAAGGAAGAAGCCAAAATAGAGATTTCATCATTCCCTTTACGGTGTTTTATGGGCGGCATGCTAAAATTTCCTTTTTTCACTTCTTTTGTAGCTTCAATAATGGAGGATATTGGTCGTAAGAATCTTTTCATGACATACAACACGATGCCACTGACAACCACAATCCCTATTAAGAGAGTAGTCTGCATGGTAACCAAATTTTGAGAATTGGTTCTAGCATCATTGCCTAATTGATGTGTCAAACTATCAGAGGATGCTATCAACTGTGACGCGGTGGTTTCAACAGCGGTCTTGCTGTTCAGAAATTCAGTAGAAGTAGTAGAAAGTGAAAATAGTTGTGCTTCATAGGTGTTGCTATTGGCAGATGGTATCGTCCTTCCTGCATCGATCTGTTCTAATGACTTAACATATCGATCAAGTGCGATCGCTTTTTCATTAATTTCATTCCATTTGTCTAAATATTTGGCTGATAACGGCATAAGAAATATCTTACCGGAAGCGGAAGTTATTTCACCTCCTGATTTCAAGACTAAAATATTTGCAGCTAATGCATCTAATGCATTTCTGAGGCTTTCTATTTGAGCAGTACCATCGTTGACTTTTTCAAACTGAAGAAGAAAGTTTGAAGTCAGATATCTGTTTCTCCCTGCAATATTAATCGTATTTCCTATGTCTGTTGACTGGGATTGAATGTATGTGGTAATTCCAAAGCTAATCACTACTAACAAAACTTCAATGGTTATCAGGATACCAAGTCTAACTATTATCTTGCCTTTAAGAGAGGGCAGGCTACTATAGCGCATACACAAATATTTATATGATCTCACATTTAGATTAAGAATTTCAAAGAAATGTTCCTTGTTTCCATTGTTACGGGACTTGATTACTATTATCTCAAAACAAGGGAAACTAATAACGCTATATCGTCACTCTTCCGACTAATTTTGTAAATTCACATTGATATGTGACGTTCACCGCAGGATAAAACATATTTGAGATAGAAACGAGCCGACGATCGAGATCGTTAGCATTCTATCAGTATTGACATTATTAAATGAATAACAACTCTATTTCTATTTCCAGTTTTCTTTTATAAATGCTAGTGATACTGGCATGTTGGTATAAGTAGTCAAATATGAAATCTGAGGGAGAGGTATCTCACATGAAAAAGAATAGAATGTTTTTGGCAGTAGATGATGATCCAAGCGTTCTTCTTACGCTAAAAGCGCTCCTAACGCCGTTTGGCTTTCATATTGACTTGTATGAAGATGCAGAAATGGCGTTGAATGACTTTAGGCCTAATATTTATGACCTTTTGATTCTAGATGTAAAAATGCCAAAGATGAATGGCTTTAAATTGTATGAGCTTATCAAAAGAATAGACAATAGTGTCAAGGCCTGTTTTTTGACAGGGCTTGACGATTTTTCCGATTATGTCGCATGCAAGAGAGAGGTTCATCCCAAGTTGAATGAAATATATTTTGTTCAAAAGCCAGTCACAGGAGAGGATCTTTTAGAGCGAATAGACTACATGATGCGTCCTCATGATATTGATTATACCACACAGAATGGAAGGAATAAAACGCTTCTACAATAGGTTTGGAAGCTTTGCAAACCACACAGATGCATCGTAAAAATCTACGTCTATGAATTAATGCCAATCGTTTCATCTTTCGAAACACCATTTGGTTTTAATCTTGGACAAATTATTTTTTATCTAGAACTCTGGCTATACTCAATCTCATAGATTCTATACATGGCATGCAAAATCTTCTCTTTATATTTGTGGAGAGTTAAGTTTCTTGATAACTGTAATATGGCGATGAAATGTGCGTGCTGTGGTGAAGAGATGATGCCAGATAAGGAATTTGCATTCTCAGTTCGAGTTCCCTCCTTTTCTTCTTCTTTTTTTTGCCATCGGAACTCGGTTTTCCCATATCTTCGCAATACAAGAAACGGCAAGGTAACTATTTTCCTGTTAGCAGAAATTATAAGAGTTTGGTAATAGAACAAAAAACACATCACTACGCATGTTGCTAAAATCAATACCAGTTTTTGTTATTCATTTGCAAGAGGGCTTGGACACTATAAATAGAGTCTGTCTACATTAAGCTGAATGAGCATTAGTTGTTGTAGACTGGGACGACACTCCATTTTTGTTGACCATATAGAAACGCCCCCTCCACTGTATTGTGCTACACCCTGCTCGGATTATGGGTGCAATATGATAAAGCAAAGCGATAATAAGAAATATAGACGCTATTGGTGCAAGAAAAGCAAAGAGGGGCCACTGTCTATACTTCTTTACACATTTGACTGCAACTCCTCCAATTACCATTAAATAAGAAATAATACTGAGTGAAAAAAGAGTTGTCGAGTGTGACAGTTGAGATAAGAGACTATTGTCCTGAATGACATTTAGCTGCGTCAGTGAACTAGATGATAAGAATGACTGAGCAAATAGTGGCAGATCATCGTTAGCTTCATGTAAGTTCAACAACGCGAGACAGGCGAATATCAAGAACGGTAGCAGTGTCATAAGAGTGATTATAGCTATATTTTTGACTGCATTCCACCTATTTTCAACTGCCGCATTAATGATGCTTCTGCCTATGCTGTTATGCCACAATGTAGATAAATCGCGAGACAATAAAGCTGTCACAAGGTTATCAACCTTCGTCATCCTCAACTTGTAGCCGGACTGCCTTATCCTAACACCTATGGCAGTGTCTTCTTGCAGACTATCTTTGACTGCATTATAAGTGCCAACACTTTCATAGACATTTTTTTTAATCATAAAAAAGCTGCCCATGACAAGCATTTGCTTTGATTGTGGATCATTTATCTTGGGTATGGTTGGGCCAAGTACAATGAATAGATTCCATAGCGGTTCAACGATTTTTGACCAAAAATCTATCAAGGGCAGATACGGCAGGCCTGTTAGGGCATCTAGTTTTTCTTGTTGCATGTAGGAGACTGTCAACCGAAGTGTATCTGTAGATTGGAAGTGGCTGTCAGCATCAGTAAATAGCAGGATATCTCCTCTACTGTGTAAGTAGCCCTGATGTGACGCCCATGTTTTGCCCGTCCAGTCATGAGGTTTGTTGGCTAGGGTTATTACCTTTAGCTTCGTCCCGGTATCGATGTCGTCGTCGTCTTGTTCTTCAGTCAGGATTTTTGACTCTAATTTACGCATGATCTTTAGTGTATCATCACTTGAATTGTCATTCACAGCAATGACTTCAAAATATGGATAGTTCTGTGAAAGCAGCGATAGCAAACAGCTCTCAATATTTTTTTGTTCGTTTCTGGCTGGAACAATAATACTTACAAATGGAAATGAATTATTACTGTCTGCATCACCAGTTTGAATGTTGTTGTTATTATTATTATCACCCGTTATATCACACTGGGTATCCAAAGTAACGCTCTGACTGGCGGCATTTTGCTGCAATGATTCCTTCTTCTCAATTTTTTGTCCAATGACGACAACATTTTCTCCTTGATTGATCCTTCTTGTACATTTTTTGCCTTGCTTCTCCATCGGACTTTTTTCTATGTTGGTAGTTGTGCTATAAGTAATAGTTGGGCTCCTCATATCTGATCTAATGGAAACAAAAAAGAGATAGCTCCACGAAAACATGATTGCTGATGACACCCAAAAGAGAAATAATGATAATTGTAGTGAAAGCACGTTGCTTACGTTACTAACGACCATGGTAGTCAAGATACTGAAGAAACTAGGTATCATCATTTCTCACCAGCAAAAGTTATTATTATTATTACTATAGCAGTTCAGCGTCATGATCGAAGAAAAATCAATCAACAGAATCAATCTGTCTAATAAGGGCGAGGATGGAATATAATACAAGCAGGAGAATATTCCGTTCTATCTACACGCTATTTGATCGCAGCTATTCTTTTAGAATTTTTTTCATACAATTGTCCTGATAGGAATAGCCTAGCTTTTCATAGAAGGGCATCATTTCATCTGAACAATCAAGAACTATTTTGGCGCAGCCTAGTTCTTTTGCAACTGTTGTCGCATGCAGGACAAGCCTACTACCAATCCCCATGTTCTGGTATCCCTTTCTCACGCTGACATCTTCGATATGCCCAACTCGTCCACCGTTAAAGATGAACTTTGGTTCGACTAGCAGTGTTATGGTTCCAACAACTATGTCTTTGCCTTGTTGTTCTTGCATTACTGCTACAAAGATTCTGTGAAGAGGATTTACCCTTATTTCCAGAAACACATCTTCTGCTTTGGACTTGGTCAAGTTGGACGTTCCAGGGACAAGGCGGTCTAGCGCGTCCAGAAACCCTTGATCAAGGTGCTCAAGCTGCACTTCTACTATGCGAATATCCTTTCCTGGAGGACGATCTGCATTCTTGTCCTCTCTATGCGCACCTTTATCAGGTCTCATCTTGTAAGCAGCGACTGAATTGCCGCATCTTAGTTTAATTGAGTTTCAATGATTTAGCCAAATAATCCTTCAATGTCGTTATAGGTCAGGAAATTGTAATTGATATCCTTCAATCCATTAATCATTTCCTTTTGGTCTTGCAATGCATTTTCAGAGTCCTTTGGATGTATCGCTATTCTTACCATTTGTGTATTTGCCATGACTTTTTCTTTATAGCGTCTCTTGTTTATTCCCAGAAATAACTGGTTCGCCTGAGGCAACCCTTGATCCCAGTTCAAGATGTCTGTATGCAATCTGGTGTTTTTGTTCAGAAGCACTATCTCTGACTCTGTTTCTACGATGTTAAAACCAAGACTTATCAAAGCATCTATTGTGTACTTGTTGATAGCCCACGTAGGGGGTATAAATACATCAGTCTTTATCTCAGCTTTATCAAAAATTTCTATTCCTTTTTTAAGCTCTTCCTGAGCACATTTAAAGTCCAGATTGTGAAAGTCCTCTATCTTCCCGTTTTCATCTTCATGGTAAAGTCCATGCAGGGCAACTGGTTGGCCGTAATTCAAGATCTTTTCTATCCATTCAGTATTTTTTGTGATATCATTTTCTTGCTTTTTCCTAAAATGAGGAATGATTGCGAAGTTGTAAGGAATATTGAGTTTATTAAGCTCATTAATTGCTCTTGAGATCTTGTCAGAATAAGCAGGGCTTGCATCATGTATTGTTACAATAGCAAATTTGCTTTTCAATGCATGATCGTTTGGTTTGTCTCCAAACTCTATAGCGGCCATCTTGTAATTGAGCCAGTATTCTGTGACTATATCCTTCATGTATATGTTCACTAATCAAAATTCTATTTATCAATAGTAAAAGAAAGATAGGTAGCTAACATGAACAGCTACTCAAGATTGTTGTACTAGAACTCATGTCCACGTTTTTGTTGCTTCTACAATGACGATGCTTTTTTGACCAGACGTTCGGCTCAGCGTGACAAAAGATGCTGCAAGCGCTACAATTGTAAGAATGAATGTTGCACTATAGCCAAAAGTTGTGGTCAATTCTCCAGACACAATAGAGCCTGTGAGCATACAGCGTTGATAATGCTACTATTAATTCCCATCAGGCTGCCGCTCTTGTCATTCTACACCATTTGCATCAATGAAGAAGCTATCAAAGTGTTCCACAAACTGAATGCGACGTCAACCGCAACAAAACTGATGAGTGTGATTGTCAGAATAGAAGCAGGATTTCCCCACAGGACGGAAAGATTGGGACAAGCGGAATTATAGAAACAAAAGGGTTCTCTAAGGGCACTCATAGAATTACTTTGGTAGCAGGCGAGGGAGAAAAGGAAGGAAGGGCTTCCATAGCTATAAAAGCAGGGAGACCGAGAACAATTTAAAAGTTGATAATACTATTATCGTTTGGTCTTGTATGGTTTATAATCAATGAAAAAGGATTCAGATTTTTATAGCTATTCGATAGCTGCCCATAGTTTTTAGAATGTCGGGAAAATGATGGGGCAAAAACAAGTTCTGCCGCTAATTATTATTATTAGCTGTTTTGGCATTCCTTTGCCAACCTCGTTTCTCTCATCTGCAAATTTCTTATCGATGAGTGGTATGAAACCATCAAGTTGTGACCTCGAAGTAACGAAGAGATTGATGCCACACTATAGGACTAAGAAGCGTATATACAAAATCCCTTTTATTCGCCTTACATGAGCCTTGTTTATATACAAAATCGTGCAGCAGCATTATCATGAACATAAAAATGGGTAACGAAAGGAGTTTTTCAGTTGATATAACCGATTTTCCCAAAGACTCTGCAAATGATACTGAGCAAGTTAAACGCGCCGTAACGGAAATTTCAAAGGAGGATATCTCAAAACTCTTTGCAGGACGAAATCTTGTTTTCATATCAACCCTATCAAATGATGGCTCTCCTCATGTTATTCCAGTTTGGGCGGATATGGAAGGCGAATATGTTTTGATAAATACTTTTGAAGGATCAGCCAAAGTTAAAAATGCAAGGCGGGATCCTAGGGTCGCACTTTCAATAGTAGACACATATAACACGTACAACATGGTGTCAATGAAGGGGAAGGTAGTAGATATTACTCCGCAAGGTGCCGAGGCACACCTGCATAAACTTGCAAAAAAGTATCTAGGCATAGGCAAGTATTACTATAGAAAGCCGAGGCATCAAAGGGTGATAATGAAGGTAAAGCCAGAGAAAGTAATGGGAATATCGATCCATCCTGCCTCTTTATTCTTAGCTTATCTTCCATGAAGAAAAAATGTATGTTTGCTAACAATAGCCATAGAACACCTGAAATATCTATAGCAGGCGGGAGGTCACATTTAAGATTACTGACGTTATGATCTCCCTTCCGTAGCACCCTATACGCCACCCGAATGCAGCCCGTTAGAAAACACCTAATTTTTGGCACTGTTATAACATTATGAACAGTTAAAGTTTTGCATTATTATATATAACAGATAGCCATATGGATATTGTCCCCAAGATTGAAGAATTTATAGAAAGAGCACGAGTTGCAAGACTTGCAACGGCAAACTCTGAATCCAAGCCTCACTTAGTGCCCGTAGTGTTTGTGTTTGATGGCAACTATTTCTTTATACCAGTAGATGAAAAAAGAAAGAAGACGGTCAAGCCGGAGAAACTAAAAAGGGTAAGGAACATAAACGAAAATCCTAACGTTGCACTGCTTATTGATGAATATAGTGAAGATTGGACAAAATTGGCCTTTGTAATGATACAGGGAAAGGCATCAATAGCAGACAAGACGCAAGAAAACATGCAGCTGCAAGAAGCCTATAAGAAATTGACATCAAAATACCCTCAATATCAAAAAATTGGGCTGGGCAAAGTATGCATAGTCATAAAGCCAGAGAAAGTGACAACATGGAGAAATACCTGAATATACATTCTCTATTCTTTACT
>Ga0126312_10002847_pt1 | contig 11637 bp, 12 predicted proteins | sample Plot104A_FD_92537 | JGI IMG/M metagenome (GOLD analysis project Ga0126312, IMG submission 92537) | Serpentine soil microbial communities from UC McLaughlin Reserve, CA, USA - Plot104A | ecosystem: Environmental > Terrestrial > Soil > Grasslands | place: USA: UC McLaughlin Reserve, Lake County... | reverse complement strand
GGCGACTCCGTGGGCGTGTTCCAGTTCGAGTCCGACGGCATGCGCGACGCCCTGCGCAAGGTCAAGCCGACCGAGTTCGAGGACCTGGTCGCGCTCGTGGCGCTCTACCGCCCGGGCGCCATGCGCCACATCGACACCTACGCGCGAAACAAGCGCAACCCCGAAGCAATCCACTACCCCGACGAGCGCCTGCGACCTATCACCGAGTCCTCCTACGGCGTGATCCTCTACCAGGAGCAGTCGATGCAGATCGCCAAGGAGATCGCCGGCTTCTCCGGCCCGGAGGCCGACGACCTGCGCAAGGCCATCGGCAAGAAGCTGCGCGACAAGATGGCCAAGCTGAAGGACCGCTTCGTCGAGGGCGCGCGCACCAGCGGCACCTCCGAGCAGGTGATCCAGTCGCTGTGGGAGACCAACGAGTCCGCCGCCGACTACTCCTTCAACAAGTCACACGCCGCCTGCTACGGCCTGATCTCCTACCGAACGGCCTGGCTGAAGGCCAACTATCCGGCCGAGTACATGGCCGCGCTGATCTCCAGCGTCATGTCGACGAAGGACAAGGTGCCCTTCTTCGTCTCGCGCTGCGAGGAGATGGGCATCGAGGTGCTCCCGCCCGACGTCAACGAGTCCGGGCACGACTTCGTGGTCGCCGGCGGCAACATCCGCTTCGGGCTCGACGCGGTCAAGAACGTCGGCTCGGCGGCGGTTGAGGCGATCGTCGAAGCGCGCCAGGAGGGCGGCGCGTTCACTTCGATCTGGGACTTCTGCCGCAGGGTGGACTGCCATGCGGTGAACAAGAAGGCGATCGAATCGCTGGTGCGGTGCGGCGCCCTCGACTCCACCGGCGCCACCCGCACCGGCATGCTCGAGGTGCTGCCCGCGGCGCAGGGGGCCGGCGCCAAGTTCCAGCAGGACGTCCAGCTGGGCCAGGGCTCGATCTTCGACCTCGAGGAGCCGGCCGCCGCCACGGCCACGCCGGCCCATCAGGACCTGCCGGTTCCGCCGCTGCCCGACGACCGCAAGGACCTCAACCTGATGGAGAAGGAGACCCTCGGGCTGTTCCTCTCCAGCCACCCGCTCAAGGAGGTGCGCGCGGCGCTGCGGGCGCGTGTGGACTGCTCCCTGCCCGAACTGGAGGGCAAGAAGGACGGCGAGTGGGTGACCGTCGGCGGCATGGTGGCCGAGGTCAAGAAGATCCGCACCCGCAAGGGCGACCCGATGATGTTCTGCACCCTCGACGACCTGGAGGGCCAGGTCGAGATGATCGTCTTCAACTCGGCGCTGGAGAAGCACGAGGGCAAGCTCGACGGCGACCGGGTGGTGCTCGTACGCGCGCGGGTCGACAAGAAGGAGTCCGACGAGGTCAAGCTCGTGGCTCAGGACGTCGAGGTCTTCGAGCCCACGCCCGAGGAGGTCGAGAGGGCCGCGGCCCAGGCCGGCGTGGCCGCCATGCCCAAGCGGCTGACCCTGTACGTCGCTCCGGAGGTGCCCGACTCGTTCATCGAGGAGCTGCGCGAGGTGGTCGAGACCTGCAGGGGCGACCAGGAGCTGATGCTGCGCGTGGGGGAGAGGAGCCTGCTGCTCGGGCCCGACTTCCGCGTGAGCGGCGACGGCGCCTGTCGCAGCCGGCTCGACCAACTGCCGGGGGCGGCCCGGGTAGTGGCCTAGCCAGGGCCGTTCCAGGCGCGGAGCGGAGCGAGCTCCGGCGCTCCCGCACCTGCTATCGAGGCTCGTCCCAGGTTTACACTTGGCGCGTGCCGCTGCCCGTCTCCGCCGCCGAGCTTCACGAGTGCCGGCAGTGCTGCGCGTTCTGCGACCGGGTGGTGCACCCGGCCGGCTGCGTCGCCTCGAACTGCTCGTTCCTCTACCTCTACGACGACGAGCAGAGCGGGCGCCGCTACATGGGCTGTATGAACAAGGTGTTCGGCGGCGAGATCGACGTCGAGATGTTCGAGGCTGCCCAGCGCACGCGTCATGGCTACGGCGGGGTGAAGATGACCGGCATGCCGATAGCCGCCTGCCGGCAGTCGGTCGAGCGGGCCTACGACGGCTTCGGCGAGCCTTTCGACTGCGTGAACCGTGGCTTCTTCGAGAAGCCCGTCGCCGACGAGGCCTTCGACCTGCGTGACAGGCTGTAGCCCGCGGCCGGCCTCTGGGCCGGCCTAGGCGATCGCCACGGCCTCCACCCGGCGGCGCTGGCGCGCCTTGAGGTGGCTGCATATGCCGGCCAGCTCGTCCTGGCGATCCTCGGCCGCGGCCAGCTCGACCACCTCGGTCAGGCACTCGTCGGACAGGCCCGCGACGATTCCGTCTAGGCGCTCCGGCGCCTCCAGGAGGTAGCCGACGCGCAGCAGGGCGTCGGCGGACAGGACAGACACCACCGCCGTGAGCGCGTCGGGCGTGAGGTAGGCGACGAAGCCGCTCATCGCCACGTGCTCGCCGCGGCGATCGAGCTCGGCGGCGATGTCGGCCATGCGGTCGGGCGGGATGCTCAGCAGGACGTGCCGGGCGTGCCGGGGGTCGAGCTCCACGGCCACCTCGGCGAGGAACACGTCGGGCAGCCGCTTGACGATGCCTATGATCCGGTCCTCGTCGACCAGCGACGCCACCCGCGCGGTCAGCAGTGGGCCCAGCGCCTTCTCGGCCAGCGTGGCCGCGAGCGCGGCGGGGACCGACGAGGCCGCGGCGGCCGCACGGGCGAAGGCACGCCGGTCGGCGTCGAGCAGGTGGTCGCCCACCTGATGGCGCAGCTTGCGCAGCGCTCTGGGCGGACACGCCTCGAGCGCGGCCAGGCGCTCGGGATCGGTCGCCAGGCAGCGCGCCAGCTTCTCGACCTCGGCGCTCGAGTGCAGCGCCGCGCTCATCCGGTCAGCACCTTTCGCAGGAGCGGCTTGAGCGGCCGGGGGGCGAGTCGCAGCGAGGTCTCCACCGACGAATCCAGCTCGGAGGCCTGACGGGCGCGCGCGTCGCGCACGGCGAGCTCGAGGTCTTCGAGCGCCTCGCGCGGCAGCACGGCGAGCGCCTTCGGCGGCCGCGACCCGAGCGCCTCGGTGAGGCCGGCCAGCGGGTCCTGGAGCCGCGCGGGCGCGGACTGGCGCTTCACCGACCCCGGCCCTTCGTCAGGCGCTCGAAGATCTTCGGCGCCTCGCGGTCCACCTCATCGGACATCGCCATGCGGTAGACCGACAGGACCACCTGGGCGGACATCGGACGCAGGCGCTCGATGGCCTGGGCGATCTCCGGCCAGCGCTCCGGCGGCATTCCCTCGGCCTCGAAGGGCTTGACCACGTCGTCCACGAACAGGCGCACGAAGGCCTTGGCGATGGTGCGCGAGCTGTCGCGCACCTTGCCGACCACCGCGAGGGCGTGGTGAAGCGGGACGCCGAGCGCCACCAGCTCCTCGGCCACGTCGAGCAGGGAGGGCGCAGGGGCCTCGAAGCGGTCCTCGCCGAGCGGGATCAGCACCCCGGTGTCGGAAGCCTTTCGCAGCAGCGCCTCAGGGTCCTCGACTGTGAAGCGCTCGCGCAGCTCCTGGCGCGTGAAGACCTGGGAATCCTCGGTCTCGAAGGGCTGCTGGACCATCTGGATCGCGTTGAGGATCTGGTCCGAGGAGGCGGGGGCCCGCTCCACGACCCGTTTGATGGCCGCCAGGTTGAAGCCCTCGTCCTGGAGCTGGCGCACGAGCTTGAGGCGGGCGACGTGGTCCTGCCCGTAGTAGCCGACGCGATCGCGCACGGCGGGCGGCTGCAGCAGGCCGCGTGCGCGGTGGGAGCGGATGTTGCGGACGGTGAAGCCCGTCTCCGCGGCCAGCTCCTCGATCGTGAACGGGTGCTCGGACTCGTCGGGCGCGCCCTCCGGATCGACCACCTTCAGGGGGCGCTCGCTCACGGGCGAAAGCATACCGCCTGTCGATGTCACATCAGACGGTGTCAGCGGCGGCGGCGGCGCGCCTGCCGCCCCGAGCGGCGAAGTTCCTTGAGCCTATCCACGTCCTCCTTCTCCGCCGCCTTGCCCGCCTTGCCCGGCCCCTCGAAGATCCCCGGCAGGCCCTCGAAGCGCGGCTCGGAGGCGAACGCCGCACAGCCCCGGGGCCCGAGCTCCCCGTCGCCCGGCGGGGCGTGGCGGTCGCGGTTGGAGCCGAGGGGCATCCTGGAGTCGTTGACGTGCAGGACACGCACGCGCCCGCCGCCGACGGTCTGCTCGCAGCCGTCGATCACCTCGCTGAGCTTGTCCGCGGAACGGATGTCGAAGCCCGAGGCCAGCAGATGGCAGGAGTCCAGGCAGACGCCCACCCGCTGGCGGCCGCGGCACAGTCGGATCAGCTCCGAGAGCTCCTCGAAGGTGCGCCCGATCGTGTCCCCGGCGCCGGCGGTGTTCTCCACCAGCAGGTCGCAGCGGTCGGACTCCTGGAGGGCCTCGCGCATCACCTCGGCCACGCGCGGCAAGGCCTCCTGATTGGGCTCGCCCTTGGCCGAGCCGGGGTGCAGGATCACCCCGGCGGCGCCGATGCGGTCGCCCAGCCGCAGCGCGTGGGTGAGAGAGGCGAGCGACTTGCGGCGAAGGTCGCCGTCGGTGGAGGCGCAGTTGATGAGGTAGATGGCGTGGATAGCCACCGACTTGACGGGCCCACTCGCCAGTAGCTCCCGGAGGTCCGCCTCGTCGGCGGGCTTGGGCTTGCCCGGCGCCCATTGGCGGGGCGACTGGCCCCAGATCTGCATCGCCTCGCAGCCGCGCTCGGCCGCGCGCCTGTAGGCCTCGGGCAGACCGCCGGAGGTGGATACGTGAGCCCCGACTAGCATCGCCAGAAATTACCTCCGCGGGCATCCGCCCCGCTGTGCCGACCCCTCTCTCGACATCGCGTCCCCCCTAAGAGTCCGCTTCGCCCCTTCGCCGACCGGCCAGCTGCACATCGGGGGCGCCCGGACCGCCCTCTACAACTGGCTCCTGGCGCGGGGATCGGGTGGATCGCTGGTGCTTCGCATCGAGGACACCGATCGCGAGCGCTCGACCCCGGCGAACGTCGAGCAGATCCTCGACACCCTGCGCTGGCTCGAACTGGACTGGGACGAGGGGCCCTTCTCCCAGGCCGAGCGGCGCCCGCGCCACGAGGAAGCGATTTCGCGCCTGCTCGACGAGGGTCACGCCTACCGCGACGAGGGGGCGGTCCGCCTGCGGGTGGACCCCGAGGGCGAGACCGCTGTGTCCGACGAGGTACGCGGCGAGGTGCGCTTCCCGCACTCGGGCATCACGGACTTCGTCGTCGCCCGCTCGGACGGCAGCCCGCTCTACAACCTCGCCGTCGCCGTGGACGACCTCGACGTGGGCATCACGCACGTGGTTCGCGGCGAGGACCACCTCTCCAACACGCCGCGGCAGGTGATGGTTCTGGAGGCCCTCGGCGCCGAGCCCCCGGCCTACGCCCACCTGCCGCTGCTGCTCGGCCCCGATGGCAAGAAGCTCTCCAAGCGCCACGGCGCGGCGTCGGTGCAGGAGCTGCGCGACGCGGGGTACCTGCCCGAAGCGGTGCGCAACTACATCGCGCTACTGGGCTGGGGACTCGACGAGTCCACCACCTTCATGACCACCGAGGAGCTGGTCGAGGGCTTCTCGCTCGACCGGGTCTCCAAGTCGCCGGCCGTCTTCGACGAGCAGAAGCTGCGCTGGATGAACGGCCGCTACCTGCGCGAGCTCAGCGCCGAACGCTTGACCGAGATCCTCGAGCAGCGCCACGGGCGGGAGGGGCTCGGCGACGCGGTGGGCATCGCCCAGGAGAAGATGCAGACCCTCGACGACTTCTGGACCCTCGCCGCCTTCCTCGTGGAGCGCCAGGACTTCGACGAGGGCGCCTGGGACAAGGTGATGAGCGACGGGGCGGTCGAGCGGCTGAGCGCGGCCCGTGAGGCGCTGGCCGGCGCCGAGCCCTTCGACACAGAATCCGTCGAAGCCGCCCTGAGGGGCGTGGTCGAGCGGCTTGGAGTCAAGCCCAAGGAGGTCTTCCAGCCGGTGCGCGTAGCCATCAGCGGCACGACGGTGTCGCCGGGGATCTTCGAGTCGGTCGCCGTCCTCGGGCGGGACGAGACGCTGTCGCGTATCGACCTCGCGCTCGATCGCGCGCGAGCTTAACCCCGCTCGTCCATTTGCCGATATCAGTCCGGGTTCTCAAGTGGAAGCTGCCATTACCGCACATACGGTGCCGTCCGACACCTGGGGAAGGCGCCCGAGCGAGGGGCACGGACGCAGGCTCACAGCGGCTTTCGAGGCGCTGGAGTCCTTTCCGGCCCTGGCCGAGTCGCGCAACCGCGTGCTAGCGGTCGTGGGCGACGAGAACCCCAGCACGGGTGACGTGGTCGCGGCCGTGGAGTCCGACTGCGCGCTGGTCATCACCGTGCTGCGCATGGCCAACCGCCTGGGAGGGCGCAAGCGCGACAAGATCACCACCGTCCCCAAGGCCGTGGAGGCCCTCAGCCCCGAGGGTGTGGAAGCTCTCGTAGGGCGCACCGCCACGTTCGATTTCTGTGAGCGCTCGCCGGGATGGGACAACGCCCCCGAGCGCTTCCGGCTCCACGCGGTGGCCACGCAGACGGCCGCCGACCGCGTGGCGCGCGTGCTCGACTACCCCGACCGCGACGAGCTGCTGGTCTCTGCACTGCTGCACGACGTCGGCAAGCTCGTGCTCATGCACGCCTACCCGGCCTACCCCGAGCAGATCCACGGCGAGGCCCGCACCCCCGAGGAGCGGATCAGGCGCGAGCGGCGCGAGCTCGGCGTGGATCACGGCCTGGTGGGCGGCGTGCTGGCCCGCCGCTGGGGCCTGCCTGACCGCCTGGCCTCCGCCATCGAGCGCCACCACTCCGAGGAGGCCGTGGGCGAGGCCGCCTTCGTGCGCCTGGCCGACATGCTCGCCCACTACAGCCACGGCCAGAACGTCGACCCGCGCGAGCTGCTCAAGGCGGCTCGGGCGCTCGGCCTGAGCGGCGATCAGCTTCGCTCGGTCATGTACGAGCTCCCGCAGGGCAACGGCCAGGCCAAGCGCAACGTCGATCCCTGCCCGCTCTCCTCCCGCGAGGTCGAGGTGCTCAAGCGCCTGGCCGAGGGCAAGGTCTACAAGCAGATCGCCCACGAGCTCGGCCTCTCCACCTCGACCGTGCGGACGCACCTGCACAACACCTACGCCAAGCTGGGCGCGGTCGACAGGGCCCAGGCCGTGCTCATCGCCACCGAGCGCGGCTGGCTCTAGCCGTCGGCGAGCACCCTGGGGGCGCTCATCCATCTCCTTCGCCTCGAGGTCTCTGGACAGCGCGCGCGTGTCGGCACGCTGAGCCTCATGTTGGGATACCTTCTCCTCGCCGATGGCCGTCGAGGAGAAGGTCACCTTCTGCCGTATCTGCGAGCCGCTGTGCGGGATGGTGGCCACGGTCGAGGACGGGGAGCTGACCAAGCTCCGCCCCGACCCGGATCATCCTCTCTCGCGCGGCTACGCCTGTCCCAAGGGGATCGCGATGCAGGAGGTCGTCAACGACCCTGACCGCGTGCTCAGGCCGCTGCGCCGCAAGCGCGACGGCGGCTTCGAGGAGGTGAGCTGGGAATCGGCCATGACCGACATCGCCGACCGCCTCTCCGAGGTGCTCGACGAGCACGGCAAGGAGTCGGTCGCCTGGTACATGGGCAACCCCGGCGCCTTTTCCTACTCACACACGCTCTGGGCCAAGGGTCTGCTGGACGCCATCGGCTCGCCGCACTACTACACGGCTGGCTCGCAGGACGTGAACAACCGCTTCGCGGCGAGCGCGCTGCTGTACGGCTCGCCGCTGGTGGTGCCGATTCCCGACCTGCGCCGGACCGATTTCCTGCTGATGGTGGGCGCCAACCCGCTGGTATCGCACGGCTCGGTGCTGTCGGCACCGCGCGTGCGCGAGCAACTGCTGGGCCTCGAGAAGCGTGGCGGCCGCGTGGTGGTGATCGACCCGCGCCGCTCGGAGACCGCCGAGCAGTTCGAGCACCTGGCCATCCGCCCCGACGCGGACGCCTGGCTGCTGCTCTCCCTGCTGCACGTGGTCTTCGAGGAGGGACTGGCCGACCGCGCCTGGCTGGCCGAGCACGCCGAAGGAGCCGACGAGCTGGAGCGGATCGTGGCCGCGCACCCGCCCGAGGAGACCGAAGCGCGCACGGGGATTCCCGCCGAACGCGTGCGCGAGCTGGGCCGGGCCTTCGCCTCTGCCCACCGCGCGGCCGCCTACGGGCGTACGGGCTCATGCCTGGGTCGCTTCGGCACGCTGGTGTCCTTCTTGCTCGACGCCCTCAACTCGGTCACCGGCAACCTCGACGCGCCCGGCGGGGCGGTCTTCGGCAGGCCGCCGATCGCTCTCGACGACGTGGCCGAGAGGGTCGGGCTGGCGTCCTACGGCAAGACCCGCGCCCGCTTTGGCGACTTTCCCGACGTGATCGGCAACCTGCCCGCCTCCCTGCTCCCGCGTGAGATCGAGACACCAGGCGCGCGGCAGGTCAAGGCGCTGTTCGTCTCCGCCGGCAACCCCGTGCTGTCGGTGCCCGACGGCGACGCGATGGAGCGGGCGCTCGGAGAGCTCGACCTGATGGTGGCGCTCGACTTCTACGTCAACGAGACCACCAAGCACGCCGACTACGTGCTGCCCACGACCACCCTGTACGAGCGCGACGACGTGCCGCTCGCCTTCCTCGGCTTCTTCTCCCAGCCCTTCATCCAGACCACCGAGCGGGTGATCGAGCCGCGCGGCGAGTCGAGAGAGGAGTGGGAGATCGTCGACGGCCTGGCCCGACGCATCGGCGTCGCGCCGTACTCGATCCCCGCTCTGCGGGCTTCCGCGAAGCTGGGCTTCCGTCCCAGCCCTCAGCGTCTGGTCGATCTGCTGCTGCGCACCGGACCCAATGGCGACCTGTTCGGGGCGCGCCGGGGCGGGCTGAGCCTGGCCAAGCTACGCGAGCACCCGCACGGCCTCTTGCTGGGCGACGAGATCGAGACCGGCGTGCTCCGCGACAAGCTGCGCACCAAGAGCTCACGCGTGCGCCTGGCGCCGCCCGAGATCGTGGAGGAGATGACCCGCGCGGAATCCGCCGACGGCGACGACCCGGCGTACCCGCTGCGGCTGATCGGCCTGCGCGAGCTCCGCTCGCACAACTCGTGGATGCACAACGCGCCGCTGCTGATGCGGGGCGGCCGCGTGCAGGCGGTGCGCGTGCACCCCGACGACGCGGCGGCCTGCGGACTCGAGGACGGGGGAGAGGCATGCGTCGAGTCCAAGTCCGGCGCGGTGAACGTGCCGGTCAAGGTCACCGACGAGATGACGCCGGGCACGGTCGCGCTGCCGCACGGCTGGGGCCACCGGGGCGGCTGGCGGCTCGCCAACGAGCACCCGGGTGCCAACGTGAACCTGCTCGCGAGCGCCGAGCCCGAGGACCTCGAGCGCCTGGCCGGCATGGCCTTCCTGAACGGGATCCCGGTCCGACTGGAGCCTGCGAGCGCAGGCTCAGCCGGAAGCGGGGACGCGCACCACGAGCTTGGTGCCCCGGTCTGAGCTCTCGAGCTCGAGGCCGCCGCCCAACAGCTCAGCCCGCTCCCGGATGCTCGCCAGGCCGAGATGGCCGGCGACGGGGTCCTCGAGCGGCGAGCCGTCGATGCCCCGCCCGTCGTCGAACACGCGCAACTCGATGTCGCCCTCGACGGTGCGCAGGTTCACGTGCACGGTCTCGGCATCGGCGTGGCGGCCGGCGTTGATGACCGCCTCCTGGGTGATCCGGAAGAGCTGACCGGCGGTTTCCGAGGCCAGATGGATGCGCTCGATGGTCACCCTCACGTCGAGGGCATAGCGGCGCTTCCAGATCGGAAGGCAGCGTTCCAGGGCCGTCTCGTAGTTGGCCTCCTCGAACGCGAAGGGACCCAGCTCGACGAGCTCCTCGCGCAGGTGGCGCACGTTGCGCTCCGTGGACACGCGAGCGTCGCTTAGAAGCTCGCTCGCGCGCTCCTGGTCTCCGCGAGCCAGCGCCTGGCCCGCGGAGGCGAGGACCATGTCGAGTGCGATGAGCTCCTGGATCGGGCCGTCGTGGATGGCTTCGGCCACCTCGCGGCGGATCTCGCCCTCCTCTCGCATGGCCCGCTGCGCGAGCTCCCGCGCGGTGCGGCTGCGCGCGGCCTCGCGACTGCGCAGGCGGGCCCCGACCAGCCCGCCGGCGCCCAGCGCGATCGCGATCCCTATCCCGGCTTGGGCCCTCACGCGGCCACCGGATCGTCACGGCGGGCGTAGCGGCGGATGAGCAGGGCGGCTGTGAGCGCCCCCGCGGTGTCGATCAGCCAGTCCACCGGCGTGCCGTGACGGCCCTCGACGAAGCTCTGGTGGAACTCGTCGCTCGCCGCGTAGGCGCTCGTCACGGCCACCGCGACGGCCAGGGCGCTCCCGGCCTGCAGCCGGTCGCGCAGGGCGCGCCACCAGAGGGCGCCCAGGAGGGCGTACCCGCCGAAATGGACGAGCTTTCGCCCTACCCTGTCGATCCACCCCAGGCCGGAGTCCAGGCTCTGCTGTCCGGAGAGCACGAAGATGATCCCCATGAGGGCAAGGGGAGGCAGGAATGCACGAAGCTCCCGCACAGGCTTACCCTAAGGCCCCTTGCTCCAGATCACTTCCAAGTCGCCCTACGCAGTGCGCGCCTTGGCCGAGCTGGCCCGGCGTGGAGGGGCGACTCCCGTGCCGATCGCCGAGATCGCCAGGGCGCGGGACATCCCCGTGCAGTTCCTGGAGGGCCTGTTCGCCTCGCTGCGCCGGGCCGGGATACTCCAGAGCCAGCGGGGCGTGAAGGGCGGCTACCTGTTCGCCCGCCCGCCGGGCGAGGTCACGGTTCTCGAGGTCGTGGAGCTGCTCGACGGCGAGCTGGGCCCGGAGGCCCGCGCGGCCGGCCACCCGTGGGCCGACGGCGTGGAGGCCCTGAGGACGGCGCTGGCCTCGGCGACGATCATCGAGGTCGCCGAGCGGGAGGCACAGGCCTCGGCGCCCATGTACTACATCTGAAAGGCACCCCGCCGGAGAGCCTGATTCCGCTTGCTCAAGCGGATTCGACAGGCTGGGAACCAATCAGAACCGCTGAGATAGGGACCCCAACTAGGGGTCATGCCCTATGCATCCGCCGCCGTGATGTGGAGAAGCTGCTCGGGGCCAAGCCCAGGGCAGCGTGGGGTCCCTACTCGGAGAGCCCCACGGCTTCGAGCGCGGTCGCTCTGTCGGTGAACGTCTCCACGCGGAGAACCTTCTTCGTTCTCAGCCAGCAGGCCACAAAGATCGGCGTCTTCCCGTCGGCGCCGCTCCCCCTGCCGTGCCAGTGCGCGTCGGCCGTCACGAGAGCGGCTGCGCCAGCGTCGAGGATGTCCTGCGGGACTACCTGAAACCGCTCGTAGGCCTCATCCAGTGTCTCGAAGTAGGCGACGACTCCGGAGCGTCCGCGGAAGACGCCGCCGGTCTCGATGCTCGCGAAGATCGACCTGAACTCGATGTCGTCGTCGCTGATCTCGAGCAGACCGTCGATGTCACGGCCGTTGTAGGTCTCGATCCATCTCCGCACCACCTCCACGTTGTCCTGCGACATCGCCTACTCCGACAGCCCCACGGCTTCGAG
>Ga0126312_10002845_pt1 | contig 11641 bp, 11 predicted proteins | sample Plot104A_FD_92537 | JGI IMG/M metagenome (GOLD analysis project Ga0126312, IMG submission 92537) | Serpentine soil microbial communities from UC McLaughlin Reserve, CA, USA - Plot104A | ecosystem: Environmental > Terrestrial > Soil > Grasslands | place: USA: UC McLaughlin Reserve, Lake County... | reverse complement strand
TGCAAACGAGCGGAGCTGCATTGCGGACCGGCTGCGCTGAGGACCCGCGCGGTTCGGCGCTCCCACTGTTCGCTGGGGACGCCGATCGCGAGTCGGCCTTCGCGAACGTGGGACAGCCCCACTCGAAGGCGGCAGAAGAGGAGCGCACGCACCCATGGTCATCGTTGCGGGACATATCACCGTCGAGCCCCAGCAGCGCGAGTCGTACCTCGCGGGCTGCGTGAGCGTCGTCGAAGAGGCACGCGGGACAGCTGGCTGCCTCGACTTCGCCATCACCGCCGACCTGGTCGACCCCGGCCGCGTCAACATCTTTGAGCGCTGGGAGTCGCAAGCGGCGGTCGAAACCTTCCGCAGCAGCGGCCCCAGCAACGAGCAAGGCGCGGCAATGCTCTCGGCGTCGGTAGCCGAGTACGACACCGCCGACGTGCGGCCCTTGTTCGGGGAAGGCACAGCATGATCGTGACGACCGACGGGACGCCGGCGTGCTATTGGGAGCAGATCGTTGCCGTCACCGAAACCGGCTGTGAAGTGCTCGACCTTCGCGACGGCGAGGCCGCTGACCGACGCGCACCGACGAACTCTCCGACGCGCGCCGCACGCGTCGCGGGGTCGCCCGATGATCGACGGCGTCAGTCGGGGGAAGGACCGGTAGCATCGATCGGCGCCGGCAGGGGATGTCCCCTTCGGCGCGCGTCATGGTGGCCGTAGCTCAGTTGGTGAGAGCGCCGGGTTGTGGTCCCGGAGGTCGGGGGTTCGAATCCCCTCGGTCACCCCAATCTCTCGGTCTCGCGGTGACGGCGGCTTTGCCGACGGTCGCCGCTGAGCCGGGGCTTGCGACGGCGACAGGAGTGGGCGAGCCGTTGAGTCGCGGCGACGCCGGTGGGAAGCTGACGGGGACGTCAGGGAGGCGCGATGCCCGACGAGGCGGTGGTCGTCGACGCCGACGGCCACACGATGGAGCCCGACGACCTCTGGGCCGCCCGCATGGACCGCCGCCGGTGGGGGGATTGGATTCCGCGCAAGGTCGTCGAGGACGACGTGTACGAGATCTACTACGCGGGCGGGGCGGTGCGGGGCGGTGGTCGCGAGCTCCAGGACGCGATGGCAGCCGCGGTGGGCATGACCCCAAAGCAGTTCCACGACATGCTCCAGAGCCTGCGCGTCCCGGGTGGCCACGACCCCGACGCACGCGTCGGCGACATGGACCGCGACGGCATCGACGTCGCAGTGGTCTACCCGTCGACCGCGTTGTTCTTCGGGCCGGCAGACCCGATTGACGCATTCCACGACGTCGAGTTCGTGCTGGACTGCCAGCGCGCGTACAACGACTGGGTCGCCGAGTACTGCGCTGCGCACCCGCGGCGGCTCTTCGCGATGGGCGCCGTCCCGCTCCAGGCTCCGGACCTCGCTGTCGTCGAAGCCGAGCGCGCGGTGCAGGAGCTTGGCCTGCAGGGCGTGTTCGTCCGGCCCTCGGCATATGTCGACGAGCTTCCTCTCAACCACGCTGTCTACGACCGGTTCTGGGCCGCGTGCCAGGACCTCGACGTCCCGGTCGCGTTCCATCCCGGCGTGCACGTCGACACACCCGGCGCGTGCCGAAAGTTCCGGCTCGTGGCCGAGAGCGAGAACATGATGATCACGAACATGGCGATGGACGAGCTCCACGGCGGGTCCGGGCTCGGCCAGGCCGTCGGCAACACCGTCGACATGGTCGTGACGATCGGCCGCCTTCTGATGGGCGGCGTGTGCGAGCGGTTCCCACGGCTGCGGTTCTTGTTCCTCGAGTCCGGCGGCGGATGGATGCCTACCCAGCTCGAGCGGATGGACGAGCAGGTCAAGGCGTTCCCGCTCGAGAAGCGCTGGCTCAGCCTCCTGCCGAGCGAGTACTTCCGGCGCCAGTGCTGGGCCGGCTTCGAACCGGAGGAATGGAACCTCGCCGCGTGCGCCGAGTGGTTGGGGCCGGATCGCGTGCTGTGGGCGTCGGACTACCCGCACCCCGAGTTCCACCCCGAGGTGGTGAAGGAGCTGCGTGAGGCCATCGCGCCGTTGCCGGACGACGCGCAGCGCAAGATCCTGGGCGAGAACGCGATCGACGCCTACAAGCTCCAGCTGTGAGCAACGACCTCGATCTCGCCCGCATGCGGCGCGATCGGCACAAGAAGGTCGTCGACGCACTCGATGCGCAAGGTCTCGTCGCTGCGGTGCTGCTCGGCCAGCCGGCCGTTGCCTACGCCGTCGGTGCGCGCGCACCGGCGGCTGACGCCGCCCGCGCCGCCCATCAGCGGATGATCGCAATAGTCAGCGCCGACGGCGACGCGCCGCACCTCTACACAACGTTCCCGGAGGGCGTACCCCCGGAGCTCCCGGCCGACCACGTGCACGGGGCGCTGTCGGTCGAATGGTCCGAGGGCGCGGAAGCGTTGCGCGACGCGCTACCGGACGGGCCGATCGCGCTCGACGAGTACACGATGCCGATCCATGCCGCGCTGGACGGACGCGAGATCGCGGACGCGACGGCGCTCCTGAGCACGTGCAAGATCGTCAAGACGGCCGACGAGCTCGAGTGCATTCGCCGTGCCCAGTCGCTCAACGAGGAAGCCATGCTCGCGGTCGAGCCACTCGTCGCGCCCGCCGTCCGCGGTACCGAGCTGTCGGGTGCCTTTCTGCGCCGCATCTTCGAGCTGGGTGCGACCGCGAACACGGTGGACCCCATCTGGCAGGTCATGCCGGCCCGCGTCGCGGACGGTCCTTACTCCGCCACCGGTGACGTCGTGTTCCCGACGCCGACGACCGACCGGCAGCTCGCGGCGGGCGACGTGATCTGGGTCGACACCGGCATCGAGTACGAGGGATACGCGTCCGACTTCGGTTGCACCTTCGTCGCAGGCGGGCCCGAGGCGCGCCATCGCGACCAGGCGGTGCGCTGGCGCGAGATCGTCGATCGCTGTTTCGACGTCCTCAAGCCGGGCGCGACCGCCGGGGACCTCGTGCGCGCCGCAAGCAGGGACGAGCGCCGCCGCCCGTGGCTCCCGCACCTGTACCTCGCCCACGGCATCGGCACGAACAGCGCCGAGATGCCCCTCGTCGGAACCGACCTCGGCGACGACTTCGACGACACACTCGTGCTGGCACCGGGCATGGTGCTGGTGTTCGAGCCGGTCGTGTGGGACGACGGCGAGGCGGGCTTCCGGGCCGAGGAGATCGTCGCCGTGACCGACGACGGGTACGAACGGCTGAGCGCCCGCGACGGGGGACCGCGTGGCTGAGGGGCTGGCGCGCGCGCTCGCCGAGATGGCGCGGCAGGACGTCGACGTGCTCGTGCTCGGCCGTGAGGGCAACGCCCGGTTCGTGTCCGAGGCGACGCGCCTCTGGCTGTCCGGGACGCGCCCGTTCGCGCCCGGCTGCGTCGTCGTACGCAAGACCGGCGCCGTCCATCTGATGACCGTCACCGACTTTGGCGTACCCGCCGAGATTTCGCCCGCGTGCCTGTACCCGATGAGCTGGAACCCCGCGAACATCATGGGCACGGTTGCCGCCATCCCCGGTCTGTCGGACGCGGAGCGGATCGGCGTCGACGGTCTCACCCCCCTGTTCGAGCAGTTGTTCACGGCGACCTTCCCGAAGGCGCGGCTCGTCGACGGCGAGGCCGTGATGCGGGCGGCACGCCGGGTCAAGAGCGCGGGCGAGATCGAGCGGATCCGTGCCGCGATCTCCGTCGCCGAGAACGCGCTCGGGGCCGCCGTTCACGCGCTTCGCCCCGGTGTTCGCGAGGTGGAGTTGAAGGGCGTGTTCGAGCAGCGCATGTGCCGGCGGGGCACGACCACGCCTGCGTTCGAGGGCGCGTTCTGCGTCGTGGACGGTGACCGGCCCATCCGCCGTGTCGTCTCGGAGCGCCAGATCGCCGACGGCGACCTCGTCGCGATGAGCGCGGGTGTGCTGCTCGACGGGTGGGAAGGTTCCCTGGCGCGCACCCGGTCGTGCGGCGCGCCGACCGCGGAACACCGCGATCGAGCATCGCGCTGGCGGGACGAGTGGGCGCTCCTGGTCGACCGGTGCCGGGCCGGTGCTCTGGTCGGCGACCTCCGCGCGACGACGGGCGCGTCCGTCCACGGGGTCGGCTTGGGTTACGAGGGGATCGCGGACGGCGATGCGCTCGAGCCCGGGCTGGTCATCCAGCTCGAGCTCGAGGTCAAGGGCGTCCTCGGCGCCGACACGATGCACATCGGTGATGACGGCGCCGAGGCGCTGACTGCCTTCCCGTACGCCGCAGCGGGGGAGTAGCTTCCGCACTCGCGTGCTCACGAAGTCGCGAGCGGCGTAGGACTTGAGGAGGCTCCATGGCCGACGTCGAAGCAGGGCAAGGAGCGGGTGCCGGGGTCGTGGCGACCTGGCGGACTCCCCTGGAGACGACGGCGCTGATCCTGCTGGGCGCGCTCGGGTTCAGCATCGTCGGCGGGATCGTCAACGCGGTGTTCACTCCCGGCGCGAGCGCCTGGCGGAAGCTGACCTTCCTCGGGTTCAACGTGGTCAGCATCTGGCACGTCGCGGTGCTGGCGATCGCCGTCGGGCTCGTCCTCGCGCTGCGCATCCCGTTCGCGCCTGACGCCCGCGGTGCCGCCACGGCGAAGCAGGTGCTCCTCGGCGCGGTGGTCCTCGGCGCGGTGATCGCGTTGAGCGCGTTGATCGCCTGCATCGGCGCGCTCGGTAACAACGAGGCGTTCGTCGGCCTGTCGTGGCCGGAGAAGATCGGAAACATCATGCAGTGGCTCGGCGGTGGTGCGGTGGCCGCCGCGGTCGCGCTGCTTGCCGTGCGGAGCCAAAGCGTGCTGCCGGTACGCGCCCGCCCCGCCCCCGCGCCGGCTCCGCCGCCGCCGGTCGCCGCCCCCACGGCGGCACCGGGCGCGCCGGGTTGGGCCGCCGACCCGTACGGACGGCACCAGTGGCGCTACTGGGACGGCAACCGCTGGACCGAACAGGTCGCCGACGGCTCGACCCAGAGCACCGACCCGGCGCAGTAGACCCCATCACGCGCGAAGTCGAGCGGGTGACGAGAATCGAACTCGCGTCATCAGATTGGAAGTCTGAGGCTCTGCCATTGAGCTACACCCGCGCAGCCCCGGCACCGTAGTCACCGGGATCGGTCGGGGAGGGCGGATTCGAACCGCCGACCGCCTGCCCCCAAAGCAGGTGCGCTACCACTGCGCCACTCCCCGGCGCGCCCAAGCGTAGGCGCAACCGAAATTCTCATCGGGCTCACAGGTTGGCCTCAGGACCGGTTCAACGCCGACCCGCATGATGCTGCCGTGGACGATCTCGGCCGGTCGGGTGGCACGGCAACAGATGAGCTGGAACCGCCCACCAGCGGGGTCGCCCATGCAACACCCCCGTCCCCCCAAGCACCGGTCAGCCCTCCCAGTCGCGCTCGTGAGCGAGTGGGACCCGTCCGCCGCATGCTGCTCGCGGCGACGGCTGGGGGGTTGGCCGGTGCGCTGATCGCTTCGGGGGCGTTGGTTCTCACCGACGGCTCGCGCGGTTCGTCGGGATCCCGGCAGCCGGCGCAGCAAGTGCAGGCGACCGGGTCGGTGCCCGCCGCCCAGGGCGATATCTCGGCGATCCTCGCCAAGGACGTGCCCGCGGTGGTGGCGATCACGACCGACGGCGGGCCGGTCCTCGGGCGAGGCGGCGGCGGTGGCGGTGCCGCGACCGGGTTCGTGATCGACCCCGACGGGATCATCGTCACGAACGACCACGTCGTCGAAGACGCGCGCAGCATCAACGTGACGACGTCGGACGGCAAGAAGCTCTCCGCCCGGGTGCTCGGCAAGGACGCCTCCCACGATTTGGCCGTGCTCGAGGTCGACGGAACGAACCTGCCCGCGGTCGAGCTCGGGGACTCCGATCAGGTCCAGGTCGGTGACGACGTCGTCGCCATCGGCAACGCCCTCGACCTCGACGGCGGGCTGAGCGCCACCCGTGGGATCGTCTCCGGGCTGCATCGCGAGATCCCGACCGAGACCGGCGGGCAGCTCCAGGGCCTGATCCAGACCGACGCCGCGATCAACCCGGGCAACTCGGGTGGTCCGCTGGTCGACGCCCAGGGTCGTGTCATCGGCATCAACACCGCGATCGCCAACCCGAATACCGCGCAGAACGTCGGCTTCGTCATCCCGATGTCGCAGGCCAAGCCGATCATCGACAGGCTGCGCGGGGGCGAGTAGGCGACTCGCGGCGTCGTCTCGTACGCCGTGGATTACCGTCGTCAAGGAACTCAGGTGACTTCCCGATGGCTTCAAGTGTGAACGGTCCGGCACGGATCGTCGTGGTCGACGACGAGCCGTCGATCACCGACGCAGTCTCGACCGCGCTCGGGTACGAGGGCTTCGACGTCGCCCAGGTGCACGGCGGGCGTGATGCGCTCGAGATCGTGAGCGACCTGCGCCCCGATCTCGTGGTCCTCGACATCATGCTGCCGGACATCGACGGCGTGACGCTCCTTAAGCGGCTGCGCCAGGACGGTGTGGACGTCCCGGTGCTCTTTCTCACCGCCCGTGACGAGCCGTCCAACCGAGTCGAAGGTCTTGTCGCCGGCGGGGACGACTACGTCACCAAGCCGTTCACGCTCGCCGAAGTGGTGGCGCGCGTGCACGCCATCCTCCGCCGCACCCGCGGTGAAGCCGGCGGCGACACCGCCCTGCGCTTCGCGGACCTCGTCCTGGACGAGGACACGCGCGAGGTCTGGCGCGGGAACGACCCACTCCAGTTGACCGCGACCGAGTTCAACCTGCTGCGGTTCTTCATGCGGAACCCCAAGCGAGTGCTCTCCAAGGCGCAGATCCTCGACGCGGTGTGGCATTACGATTTCGGCGGCAACCCCAACGTCGTCGAGACGTACGTGAGCTACCTACGCAAGAAGCTCGACCGGCTCGGCCCTCCACTGATCCAGACGATCCGGCTCGTCGGCTACGCGTTGCGAGAACCGGAAGCTTGAGGCGGGCGCGGCCGTGAGGCTGTCGTTGCGGGCCCGCCTCCTCCTCGCAGTCGCCGCCGTCGCGCTCGTCGGCCTGGTGGTCGCCGACGTCGCGACGTACACCGCGCTGCGTTCGTTCCTGGTCGACCGGGTCGACGAGAGCCTCGCCGCCGCGCACACTCCGCTCATCCGCTCGCTCTTCGGGCCGCTGGATCGGAGTCCCGGCGGTGACGCGGGTGCGCTGGCGGCAGCGGCGCCCGGTGCCTACGTCGAGCTGCGCTCCCCGGACGGGACGACCATCGTGAGCCAATCGACTCGGGGGGAGTTCACGACGTCGCAGCCGCGCCTCCCGGGGCAAGTGTCGGGGCTCGACTCGAACAGCGATGAAAGCGCAACCTTCTTCACCGTCGATTCCGCCCACGGCGAGAATGGGGAGTTCCGCGTTCGGGCCGAGCGGCTGGCGGACGACTCGGTGCTGATGGTCGCGCTGCCGCTCGACGACGTGAACTCGACGCTGCACCGGTTGCTCTTGACCGAGATCTTCGTGACCGCCGCCGTGCTCCTCGGCGCGGTGGGGCTCGGCCCGTGGTTGGTGCGGGTGGGGCTGCGGCCCCTGCGCAACATCGAGAGCACGGCGGCGAACATCTCCGGCGGCGAGCTGAGCCTGCGTGTCGAGCAAGCCGACGATCGCACCGAGGTGGGCCGGCTCGGCATGGCGCTGAACACGATGCTGGAGCGCATCGAGGACGCCTTCGCGAAGCAGCAGGCGTCGGAGGAACGCCTGCGGCGCTTCGTCGCCGACGCGTCGCACGAGCTGCGCACGCCGGTCAGCGCGGTGGGCGCGTACGCGGAGCTGTTCGAACGAGGGGCGCAGCAGCGCCCGGCGGACCTGGCGCGGGTGCTGCGGGGTGTGCGCGTCGAGACGGCGCGGATGCAAGCGCTCATCGAGGATCTCCTCCTTCTCACCCGCCTCGACGAGGGACGGCCGCTCGAGCGCCGGCCGGTGGAGCTGGTCGGCCTGGCCGGCGAGGCGGCCGAGGCGGCGCAGACGATCAGCGGCGACTGGCCACTGTCGATCGAGGCGGACGAGCCGGTCGAGGTGACCGGGGACCGGATGCGGCTGCGTGAGATCCTCGACAACCTCCTTGCCAACGTGCGGACCCACACGCCGCCGGGCACGCGCACCACGCTGCGGGTGCGCCGGGAAGGCGCCGAGGCGATCTTCGAGGTGGCCGACGAGGGGCCCGGCCTCGACGCCGAGGACGCCGCCCGGGTGTTCGAGCGCTTCTACCGCGCCGACCCGTCGCGTGCCCGGGACCGGGGCGGAACCGGGCTCGGGCTGGCGGTGGTCGCGGCGCTCGTCGAGGCGCACGGCGGCCGGGTCGAGGTCGACGCTACGCCGGGGGCGGGCGCCACGTTCCGCGTTCGCCTGCCGGTGTCGCCGGTCAGCGCCGCGGAGCCTGCTCGACCGTGAGGCCGACCTCCTGGCCGTAGGAGAGCTCCAGGTTGTTGCCGTCGGGGTCGGTGATGAACGCCCAGTAGCCGACGGGCGGGCCGGAGTCGTGCGGGCCGAGCACGGTGCGGCCCTCCCTCCGGGCGAGCTCGCAGCGCCGCTCCACCTCCTCGCGGGTCTCGCACCAGACCCCGAGGTGCGAGAAGCCGCTGAGCCCTCCGCCCGGCCGGTCGTGCTCGATCAGCACGACGACGAAGGGCCGCGTGCGGTCGCTCACCCACACGACCTCGTCGCCCGTCTGCTCGTCGCGCCGCCGGTGCACGACGTCCATGTCGGCGAACCGGTGGTAGAAGTCGAGGCTGGCTCCGACGTCGATGACGGGGAGCGCCACGTGCGTGAGCCCGCGGTCGATGCGCATCGCAATCCGAAGCGTAGGGGAGCCGGGCCCGAGCCCCCGGAAGTCGGCCGAACCCGCGAAACGCCGCTGTACACTCGCTCTCCCCATGTCCCCCGTGACGACCTCGGTCGAGGAGCTTCCCGAGAACAAGGTCAAGCTCCACGTGTCCATCCCCGCCTCCGAGTTCGAGCGGGCGATCGACGCCGCGTTCCGCAAGCTCGCCGGCGAGGTCAAGATCCCCGGCTTCCGTCCCGGCAAGGCGCCCCGCCAGCTCCTCGAGGCCCGCCTCGGCTCCGACGTGGCCCGCGACCAGGCGCTCCGTGACTCTCTCCCCGGCTACTACGCCGACGCCGTTCAATCGGAGGACCTCGACACGATCGCCGCCCCCGAGATCGACATCACGGCGGGGGAGGACAGCGGCGACGTCGAGTTCGACGCCGTCGTCGAGGTCCGGCCCGTGGTCGAGCTGCAGGACTACCTCGGGCTCCGGATCGAGGTCCCGACTCCGGCGGTCACCGACGAGGTCGTCGACACGCAGCTCGACGCGCTCCGGGACCGGTTCGCCGACCTCGAGGACTCGTCCCGGCCCCTCACCGAGGGTGACTTCGCGGAAATCGACATCAAGGGCTACGTGCACGACGAGGCGATCGACGCCCTCACCGCCACCGACTACCTGTACGAGGTCGGCTCCGGTCTGCTCGTCCCGAAGCTCGACGAGGAGCTGACCGGGAAGCGCCCGGGCGACATCCTGAAGTTCAACGACACGCTGCCCGAGCGCTTCGGCGAGCGCGCCGGCGAGGACGTCTCCTTCCAGGTGCTGGTCAAGGAGGCGAAGCGCAAGGTCCTGCCCGAGGTCACCGACGAGTGGGCGTCGGAGGCGAGCGAGTTCGACACCGTCGACGAGCTTCGCGCCGACATCCGCAAACGACTCGAGCTCGTCAACACCGTGCAGGCGCAGGTTGCCGCGCGAGACAAAGTGCTCGACGCCGCCGCCGACCTCGTGACGATCGACCTGTCCGACGCGTTGGTGCAGAGAGAGATGGAGCAGCGCCTCCACGACATCGCGCACCGCCTCGAGGCGCAGGGCGTCACGATCCAGCAGTACCTGCAGGCGACGGGCATGGAAGAGCAGGCCTTCGTCCAGCAGATGCGCGAAGCGGCCGAGCGCGGGGTACGCGCCGACCTCGCGCTGCGCGCCGTCGCGGCGCAGGAAGGCGTCGTCGCAACCGACGAGGAGCTCGACGACGAGGTCGCACGATTGGCCGAGCGCATGGAGGAGAAGCCCAAGAAGGTCCGGCGCGACCTTGAACGCAGGGGCATTCTGGAGGCGGTACGCTCGGACATCGCCAGAGGGAAGACCCTGCGGTACCTCGTCGACCACGCCGAAGTCGTCGACGAAGCCGGGAACCCGCTCGACCTGAAGGTTCCGGAGGAAGAGGCGGAAGCCTCCGACGAGCAATCATCCGACGAGCAAGCATCCGAGGAGCAGGCGTCCGAGGAGCAAGCATCCAAGGTGCACACAGAGGAGCCCCAGGCGTGAGCGAGATCGAGCCAATCCGCAACTACCTCGTCCCCACCGTCATCGAGCAGACGAACCGCGGCGAGCGTGCCTTCGACATCTACTCGCGGCTGCTGAAGGAACGCATCATCTTCCTCGGCACGCCGATCGACGACACGATCTCGAACCTCATGATCGCCCAGCTGCTCCACCTCGAGAGCGAGGACCCGGACAAGGACATCTCCGTCTACATCAACTCGCCGGGCGGGGAGATCACGGCTCTCTTCGCGATCTACGACACGATGCAGTACATCAAGCCCGACGTGCAGACGATCTGCGTCGGGCAGGCGGCGTCGGCGGCGGCGGTGCTGCTCGCCTCGGGCGCTCGGGGCAAGCGCTATGCGCTCCCGCACGCCCGCATCTTGATCCACCAGCCGCACGGTGGCGCGTCGGGTCAGGCGGTCGACATCGAGATCCAGGCCAAGGAGATCATCCGGATGCGCGAGCTCCTGGACGAGATCATGGCCCACCACACCGACCAGCCGGTCGAGAAGGTCGCGCATGACACCGACCGCGACTTCATCATGAGCGCGGTCGAGGCGCAGGACTACGGCATCGTCGACGAAGTGATCAGCAACCGAGAGCTCGCGTCGGTGGCAGCGGCCGCAGGCGTGAGCTAGGCGTCGCCGGACAAGCGGGGGAGCAAGGAGACGTCGTGGCCAAATTCGGTGACGGTGGGGACCTGCTGAAGTGCTCGTTCTGCGGGAAGAGCCAGAAGCAGGTCAAGAAGCTCATCGCCGGTCCTGGTGTGTACATCTGCGACGAGTGCATCGATCTCTGCAACGAGATCATCGAAGAGGAGCTCTCGCAGAGCACCGAGGTCAAGTTCGACGATCTCCCCAAGCCCCGTGAGATCTACGAGTACCTGAACGACTACGTCATCGGCCAGGAGCAGGCCAAGAAGATCCTGTCGGTCGCGGTCTACAACCACTACAAGCGCGTGCAGGCCGGCGCGTACGGGGACCCCGACGTCGAGCTCCAGAAGAGCAACATCATGCTCATCGGCCCCACCGGGTGCGGCAAGACGCTGCTCGCGCAGACGCTCGCCCGCCTGCTCAAGGTGCCGTTCGCGATCGCAGACGCCACCGCGTTGACGGAAGCCGGGTACGTCGGCGAGGACGTCGAGAACATCCTCCTCAAGCTGATCCAGGCCGCCGACTTCGACGTGAAGCGGGCCGAGACGGGCATCGTCTACATCGACGAGATCGACAAGGTGGCGAGAAAGAGCGAGAACCCGTCGATCACCCGTGACGTTTCCGGCGAAGG